>Ga0335078_10001510_pt1 | contig 35081 bp, 30 predicted proteins | sample Lox_Sample_32_FD_206711 | JGI IMG/M metagenome (GOLD analysis project Ga0335078, IMG submission 206711) | Soil microbial communities from Loxahatchee National Wildlife Refuge, Florida, United States - Lox_Sample_3.2 | ecosystem: Environmental > Terrestrial > Soil > Wetlands | place: USA...
CGCGACATTCTTCGTGTCCTCAAGCGGCGATTCGCGAACCTGCATGTGCAGCTTTATCCGGCGAAGGTGCAGGGGGAAGGCGCGGCGAGCGAGGTGGCCGCGGGCGTCCGCCATTTCAACCGGGCGAGTTTCGCGGACGTATTGATTCTCGCGCGTGGCGGAGGCTCGCTAGAAGATCTTTGGGCTTTCAATGAGGAAGTTGTGGCGCGCGCGATTGTCGCTTCTCAAATCCCTGTGATCACCGGCATCGGCCATGAGACGGATTTCACGATCGCCGATTTTGTGGCCGATCATCGGGCACCGACGCCATCGGCTGCGGCCGAGATCGTGGTGCGCTCGCGTCAGGAATTCGAGCGCCACATTGAGAGCTTTTTCCGTGATCTCGTGAAGGAAATGCGCTATGTGATTTCCGAGCGGCGGCATCGGCTACGCGATTTGCAATCGCACCGAGGTTTTCGCCAAATCGATGTGCTGCTGCGCCGGCGGCGCCAGCAGCTCGATGAATTGTCGGCCAGGCTGGGCGTTGCCTTGCGCGAGCGTCTGGCGACGGCCAAGCAAGGCCTCACCAGGTGCAGCGCTCAAGTTTTGTCATTCGATCTGAGGGCGCGTGCCGCAGTGCTTCGTCGCCGAATTGAGCAGCGTCAGGAAATCTTGCGCGCCGCACTCGAGCGGCTCATCACCAGAAAACAGCGCGGTTTTGCGGCCGCGCACGTGCGGTTCGCACGCATGGACCTGCCCGCGCGCGTTGGGCGGTTGCGACGCATCGTGGACGATCGTTCAAGATTGCTCGCGGCGCGAATCGATCGTCTCATGCTTGGACGGAGACGCCGCCTGGAAGCGGCGGCGCTGCAACTCGAAGAACGCAGCCCGTTTCAGCTGCTCGAGCGCGGCTATGCGATCGCCTACGACTCTTCCGGGAAAGTCCTGCGGTCGGTGAATGACGTTGCGATTGGCGATGATATCTCACTTAGGCTCGCTCGCGGCCAGATCGACGCGAATGTGCGGCGCAAGCGAGCGCATTGAGCTACGGCCGCGGCGCTGCCCTGTTCTGCTTCGCGTTTTTGACCTGATCCACTAGCTCTTCTGCCATGCGGAGGTCGTTTTGCCTCTCTGACGGCGATATTTCCATGTCGGCTTTCAGACGATACAGCAAATTCAAGTAGGCCATGGCGTCGTCATAGTCGGGCTTCAGGTCCATCGCCTTTTTCTGGTATTCGATACCTTCTTGTACGATCGCGCCGTATTCTTCGTTGAACTTGGAGGCTAGCGCCCGCGGCAAAGGATCGATCGGGCCTAATTCGGTCGCCGTCGTCTGATTGTATTCATCGCGAAGCGACTGGTTGGCGCGAAACGCGATGGACCAGTCGATGACTCCGACCCAGTAGTAGGGCTCGGGATCCTCAGGTTTCAGCTGAATGTGTTTTTCGTGATAGGACTTCGATTCGTTGAGCTTGTCGACGTCGAAGGGACTTCCACCCAGGTTGTAGAGAATCGACCCGATGCCATCGATGGCCAAAAGATTTTCCGGGTCCTTGTCGAGAATCCCTTGAAACTCCTGGACGGCCAGTTCGCCGTTATGCCTGTTGTCTTCAGACGGCGCGCCCGGCACATACTGTGAGCTATAGGCTATCGCCAAATAGAGCGGGGCATTGGCCAGATCGGGATCCAATTCCTTGGCGCGCTTGAAATCGGCAATGGCGTCGTCGAACTGGGCGTGCTTGTAGGCCTCGACGCCTTTGTCTAAAAACTGACGCGCTTGCACACGATCGTCTTCGGTCGCGGCCTGAGGTAAAGGCGCGGCTGATGCCGTGCTCCATAGAAGCGCAGCAGACAGGGAAATCAGCAAAGCGAGAAATGCAGTGCGGACCAGCCGAGGGACAACGGCCATGCACCCTCCTTGTGGAAGGGGCCTCATGCAAGGATGTCTAAACGATAGACACCAGAAAGAGTCGTTGGGTTTTCTGAAAGATTCATCTGAGCCGGGCTAGCGAGCCGCGGCAGCTATTCCTCACCGGCCGTGCCCCCCGCGACTTTCAGAACCGCAAGGAACGCCTCTTGCGGGATATCGACGCGACCCACGCGTTTCATGCGTTTCTTGCCTTCCTTTTGCTTCTCAAGGAGCTTGCGTTTACGCGTGATGTCGCCGCCATAGCACTTTGCCAGGACGTTCTTGCGTATCGCACTGATCGTTTCGCGGGCGATGATGCGGCCGCCGATCGCGGCCTGGATCGGCACTTCAAACATTTGGCGCGGAATGAGTTTCCGCAGGCGTGCGGCGAGTTCGCGTCCTCGATCATAGGCCTGGTCGCGATGGCAGATGATGGTGAGCGCATCGACAGGCTCGCCGCCCACCAACACGTCCAGCTTCACGAGATCGGATTCGCGATATCCGGAGAGGTGGTAGTCAAGAGAGGCGTATCCGCGCGAAACGCTCTTCAGCCGATCGTAGAAATCGAGTACGATCTCATTGAGCGGCAGCTCGTAGGTAAGCATGATGCGCGTCGGCGAGAGATATTCGAATTTCTTCTGTACGCCGCGCTTTTCCTCGCAGAGGTGCAGCACGCCTCCCACGGATTCCTCCGATGTAATGATCATTGCCGTGAGAATCGGCTCTTCGATTTGACGGATCGAAGAAGGCGGCGGGAATTTCGTCGGGTTATCGACCTCGAGCACGTCGTTGGCCGTGGTGGTGATGCGGTACTGCACGCTCGGTGCGGTCGTGATCAGATCCAGATTGAATTCGCGTTCGAGCCGCTCCTGCACTATTTCCATGTGCAGCAAGCCCAGAAATCCGCAGCGGAAACCGAAGCCGAGCGCAGCGGAATTTTCCGGCTCGTAGAAAAAAGCGGCATCGTTCAGCTGCAACTTGCCGAGAGCGTCGCGCAACATTTCGTAGTCGGTCGCATTCACCGGGAACAGGCCGGCAAAGACCATCGGCTTGATGGCTTCGAATCCTGGAAGCGGAGGAGCAGGCCGGTCCGCTTCGATGACCGTGTCGCCCATGCGCGCGTCAGCCACGCGCTTGATATTCGCAACGACGAATCCAACATCACCTGCGGCGAGTTCTTCGAGCGCGACGGGCTTGGGAGTCAGTGCGCCGAGAGTCTCGACTTCATAGATTTCGTCACTGGCACAAAGCCGGACCTTCATCCGTGGGACGATTCTGCCCTGCATGACCCGAACCAGAACGACTGCGCCGCGATAGATATCGAACCATGAGTCAAAAATCAGGGCCTGCAGGGGCGCATCCGCCGTCCCCTTGGGCGGAGGGACGCGTTTGACGACCGCTTCGAGAACGGCCTCGACGCCGAGTCCGCTTTTGGCGCTGATCGGCAGAGCATCTTGCGCCGGAATCGCGAGCACATTTTCGATTTGTTCTTTCACGTACTCGGTTTGCGCAGCCGGCAAATCGATCTTGTTGATGACGGGAATGATCTCCAAATTGTGACGCGAGGCGAGAAACGCATTGGCGACGGTCTGCGCTTCCACACCCTGGCTTGCGTCGACTACCAGCAGCGCACCTTCGCAGGCCGAGAGCGCGCGCGAAACTTCATAGGAAAAGTCCACGTGGCCCGGCGTGTCGATCAGATTCAGGCGATATTCCCGGCCATCTTGCGCGGTGTAGTGGAGACGAATGCTCTTCGCCTTGATCGTGATGCCGCGCTCGCGCTCGAGGTCCATCGAATCGAGGACTTGCGCCTGCATTTCGCGCTGGCTCAGAGCGCCGGTGAGTTCGAGCAGACGATCGGCCAGGGTCGATTTGCCGTGGTCGATGTGCGCGATGATGCAGAAATTCCGGATGAACTGAGGATCCATGTAGTTTCGTTTGGACCGCGGTTTGGCAGGAATGGCGCGCTCTATGCGCAGCCGCCGCGTCCATCAAGCCATCCAGTTTGCCACAGTCGAGAGCGTCGAACCAGCGAATGGCGGTGCGGCGGAACCGAGCGCTTCAACTTTTCACGCTGCTTGCGCCCCTGATCAGCCCTAGCGCAGCCGCCACGACGGCAGGCTGGTCTCCAAAGGCCGTGAGCCAATGCACACCCGCTTCTTTGCGGAACCAAGTGATCTGACGCTTCGCAAAGTTTCGAGTCGCCTGCTGAATCGAAGGAATTGCCGATTCCACAGGCTGTCGCGATTCGATGCGGCGCCTCAGCTCGGCATAGCCGATGAACTGGAATGGCTTCGCCTCCGGCGGCACGCCACGCGAAATCAACCGGCGCACCTCGTCGGGCCAACCCTGCTTGATCATTTCTTCCACGCGCGCGTGGATACGTTCGTAAAGGGCTGCGCGCGGAGGCTCGAGTCCGATTTTGATCACGTCGTAGCCCTCCAGAGGCGTCCGACCAGCGCGATGCACTTCGCCGACACTCTTGCCTGCGAGCAAACGAATTTCGATCGCGCGAATGATCTTTTGCGTATCGCGTGGGGCGATGCGATGAGCGGTTTCCGGATCGAGACGCGCGAGAACCTTGTGCAGGTGTTCCGGGCCTTGCCGTTCCGATTTTCCGCGTAGGCGGTCCCGCAACTCTTCCGAGCGCGCGGGAGCATCGGCAAGGCCTTCCAGCAGCGCCCGCAGATAAAGCCCCGTCCCAGCGGTGAGGATGGGCAGTTTTTCCCGATGGCGCAAGTCTTGCAAAGCCTGAAGCGCGCGCTCACGATATTGGCCCGCGGTGAATACTTCTATTGGTTCGATCAGATCGACGAGATGATGGGCTATTCTGCGTTGCTCTGCGATCGGCACTTTTCCTGTACCGATATCGAAGTGCCGATACACCTGGGTGGAATCGCAGGCGAGAACTTCCCCATCGAGCTTTTGCGCCAGCGCAATCGCGAGAGCCGATTTTCCGGACGCGGTGGGTCCCACAACGACGATCAACCGCGGCAGACGACTCATCCGGAAAACGTCCAGCGGCGCGGCAAGAAAATCACCATGACGTGCGTTCGATTCAGTCTCACTGAGATGGAAATTGGTCTTTAGGAATATTGTAAAGGAATATGATTCGCAGCTTCAGGTAGGGTCCGTGAAATGCCGATGGCAGGGGCTCGAAAGGATTTGAGGCGTGAATTGCGGACATCGCCGCGTTGTCGAGCGGTTCTTTGCCCGAGGTTCTTTCGAGCAGCGGGTCGGGCGGCGGAACACTGCCATCCGGATTGATTTGAAACGTAGTCGATACGATTCCTCGGTCGCCCATCAGGGCGGACGTCGGCATGATCGCGTACCAGTTTCGCTTCAAAGCAGCGAGCAATCGCTGAATGTACGGATTGAAGTCGACGCCCTGCGTGTCTGAAAGAATCGTGACGCCGTAGCCCATTCCGGCCCCGTGTCCGCCGCCCCCTGGAGCGACTGGGCCGCCACTGTAAAGACCGCCTTGGGGGCGCGGCCGATTGATTGCGTCGTTGAACTGATCCTGCAACGCCTTGCCAGCGCTTGAATCGGGCAACTGGAAATTCCGTTGATTCGGCGTCGGGTTCGCCGGCAAGGCCGGTTCGAGGTGAGATGGCGCGGGCTGCACCGGCACTTGATTCGGTGCTGGCTGGCTTGGCGCGATTTGCACATGCGGCGTCGGAGCCTCGGGCAATTCTGGCGTCGGCTTTGGCTGGACGGGCGTGGGCAATGGCGCCGGTGGAGGCGCATTCATGACGGGCGGCGCAACCCTGTTTAGCGTCTCGCGATTGATATTCAGCTTCGGCGTGGGCGGTGCTGGCGCAGGAGTAGACGGAGGCATGTAAACGAAGTTCAATTCCTTCTGGGCGTTCGCGATGTCTTCATCGGAGGGCGGGTGATACGGGAAAATCTTCGGCATCAGAAGCAAAAACGCGATCACAAGGACGTGCACGACTACAGAGACGACGCGCATCAGCGCGTCCCACTTTGCGTCCGTTTGCTTTTCGGGCTGAATCAGCAGGTTCGCGTCGCCCGTAAGGAAAATATCCGGTTCGATCACTTCGCGAAGATCGGCGGTCAATTCGGGCGCGTGTTCGAACTCCTTCACGTTTTCAGCTGTGGCAGGTTCGACGTACGCGGGCACTACCACACGCGAGTCGAGGATTGCCACAGGGACATGCTCGGTGATTGGTTTGAAGCGCTCGATCGGCTTGGCGGGCATGCCCCGCGGCACAAGGGTTCGGGAAACGAGTGCGTCGAGCGGGAAATGCGCGGGAATCGAGGTTTTGCCGTCCAGCGGGGGCAAACTTGCATCTGGCAAACCGGCGGGAACGAGTGTCCGCTCGTCCATATAGGTTTCCAGGCGATGGCCAGACTTGGCCTCGCCGTTCTTTACCGGACGAACGTCTGTCGGAACGAGGGTGCGCGGGATCATCGCACTTCCTGGTGCGCAAATGCACCCGCTTGGACGCGCCGGGCGTGGTCGAGGATGCCTGCCATTACACAATCCGCTAACTCGAGCGCACGACGCCCTGCCGCGCCATCCACCACCGGCTGGCGCCTGCTCCGAACGGAGTCAGCGAATGCGCGCAATTCTGCGCGCAAGGGCTCTTCGGGCGCAGCGGACAATTTCTCGAATCCGATTTCGGGCCCTGCTTCGCCGGGCTTCACGCGAATGCGCAATGCATCCTGTCTCGTAAAATCAAGTGAAATGTACTCGTGCTCCTGAAAGAACCGCATCTTGCGAACGCGTTCGGTTGAAACGCGGCTGGCCGTGACATTCGCCACGGTGCCCGTCAGAAACTCGATGCGTGCATGGGCGATGTCCACCTTATCGGTGATCACCGGAATGCCGACCGCTTTCAGATCCGTGATTGGCGCGTGGACCAGGGCGAGCAGGATGTCGAGATCGTGGATCATCACGTCGTACACAACATCTACATCCAGACTGCGCGGCGTGAAAATTCCCAGACGATGGACCTCGAAAAATAATGGTCGCGAGACGATGGGCTGGGCGGCAATGACCGCAGGATTGAATCGCTCGACGTGCCCGACCTGAAGAATGCGTTGCCCGCGTGCCGCCGCTAGAATCAGCTGGTCGGCCTCCGCGAGAGAAGCCGCCATGGGTTTCTCGACGAGCACATCCAGGCCCGCTTCGAGAAGCTGGCAACCGATACGCGCGTGATCTCTCGTCGGAACAGCGAGGCTCACGGCATCGAATCGATCGCGCGTCAAAGCCTCGATATTCGGAATCACCTGTGTTCGGAATTCTGCCGCGCGCTGTTGCGCACGTTCGGCATTCGTGTCGAAAATCCCGGCGAGCTCGATGCCGTCAAGCTCGCGCCACACGCGCGCGTGGTTCTTGCCGAACTCGCCGCAGCCGACAACCGCAACGCGAATGTATTTCTCGGTCATGCTTTTGTCGCCGTTTCCGGCGCGAACGCCTGAATTGCGATCCCGCTTGCATTCGCCGCATCGATCAGCGCGTCTCGTTTGAAAAGCAGGGTGCGACCGGCGTCGATTGCGAGAGCTGTCGCGTTGGAGCGCCCCATCACCTCGATCGTTCTTGCTCCGATCACCGGTACATCGAATCGCATATCCTGATAAGGCTTGCTCACCTTCACGACGACCAGCCGTTGTCCACCCGCGATGCGCGCGGCGCGCTCGATCGTCTCATCGGTGCCTTCCATTGCCTCGATCGCCACGCACGCGCGATCGCGCACCACGACCGTCTGTCCCAGGTCCAAGCCCGCGATCTGCCGCGCGATCCTGCGGCCGTATTCGATGTCCCCTGCCTCCGATTCATTCGGCGCACGGCATGTCAAAACGCCCGTCGCTGGCAGCAGCGAGCCGAGAAACTTCGTCGAATCGACAAGCTCGATACCCTCGTCCTGCAATACGCGCGCGATCGCTCCAATCAGCGAATCCGTGTTTTTCCTCGGCAGCGCGAGCAGCAACTTGGCGAGACGCCAATCCGGGCGAATCGCACTGAAAATCTTGTTGTGCTTCACTTGTCCCGCCATCACGGCGTGCTTTACGCCTTCCTGATGCAGCAGTTCGATTCCCCTACTGAGTTCCCCGAGGCTGATCCAGTGCAGGCGTTTGGCTTCTTGTTCGAGGGCGGGAGACGCTTCCTCGCGAATCGCGATCACCGCCATGTCGATGCCCTTGCTGCGCGCCCCTTCGAGGACAAGGAAAGGAAAATCGCCATTGCCGGCGATCAAACCCCAGCATCCCACCGAGTTTTCCGACGCGGCCATTCGTGCTCCTATTTTGTGAAGCCGCGCTCGCCTGCCGACTCGATGAAGCGTATAAGAACTTGGACGTCCTCGGAATCCGGCATGGTTCCACGCATTTTCTCGAGCGCTTGCGACGTATTGAGCTTCGAACGAAGCAGCAGTCGGTACGCCTGATTCAGCATCTGGATTCGCTCCGGAGAGAATCCGTGACGTTCCAGGCCGACCTTGTTGATTCCAAAACACTTTACGCCGCGCTCGCTCACCACCAGGGAAAAGGGTGGCACGTGTTGTGTGATCACGGTTCCCGCCCCGATGTAGGAATGTGCGCCCACACGCGAAAACTGATGGAGCAGGCAAAACGCGCTGATTCCCGCGTAGTCTTCAACCACGATATGTCCCGCGAGCTGTGCGCCGTTGGTCAGGATCACGTGGTCACCGATCACGCAGTCATGGCCGATGTGCGCGTACGCCATGATCAAGTTGTGGCTGCCGACGCGCGTGGCGCCGCCGCCCTTGACCGTGCCGCGGTGCACCGTGCAAAACTCCCGAAACGTATTCAAGTCGCCCACTTCAAGACACGTGCGCTGCCCCGTGTACGTCAGATCCTGCGGATCGCCGCCCACGATGGCGAACGAATAGACGTGATTCTCGCGGCCAAACTTGGATGGGCCGTTCACCACGGCGTGGGGCTCGAGAATACATCCGTCTCCGAGCTCGACGTCATCGCCCACCGTAGCGTAGGCCGCGATCCGCACGTCATTTCCGAGCTTTGCCCGAGGCGAGACGACCGCCCGAGGATCAATCTGCGTCATCGCGCTTTCTCGGCAGGCTCTGCAGGTGGGGGCTGCACATCGGCCATATCAACCATCTTGCACATCATCGTCGCTTCGGCGGCGAGTTCGCCATTGACCGATGCCCGGCCTTGGAGTTTGCAAAATGTCCCTCTGCATGAATCAACGATCAGTTCGAGCTTCAATTGATCGCCCGGCACCACCGGCCGTCGGAACCGCGCATTATCAATCGCTACGAAGTAGATCAACTTGCTGTCGCGATCCGGCACCTCATTCAGCAGGAGCACACCGCCTGTTTGCGCCATGGATTCGATGATCAGGACGCCCGGCATGACCGGTTTGCCCGGGAAATGCCCCTGAAAGTAGCTTTCGTTTGCGGTGACGTTCTTGATTCCCACAATTCGCTTCTTTGGTTCCATTTCTTCGATCGCGTCGACCAGGAGAAACGGATAGCGGTGCGGCAGGATTTTCTGAATCCCGGTGACATCAAGCAACATGTTGACCCCTGTAAAGCCCGTATTTTGCGTACTGGTGATTCAAACAATTCTATACGAATCAATCCAACGTGGGAATCGGGGCGGTAGTGACTCATTTTGATTCGTGAGGGTTAGTGACAGGGGATGCTATAAGCTGATAGCATTTGTGCATGAGGCGCTCAAGCAAGAAACTGCCCAAAGATGCAAACCAACGAGCCGCCGCAATCGTTCAACTTTCAACGGAAGAGCAGAAGCAAACTCAATCAGTCAGAGACTATCTTTCCAGCATCGGGCGCAAAGGCGGCCTAATAGGTGGGAAGGCCAGAGCCAAAAAGCTATCTACGCAGAAACGCTCTGAGATTGCCCGCAAAGCTGCCAAAGCTCGTTGGGCTAAGCAGCCTGACGCGGACCTTCCTTAGCTTGAATCTCTAGCTCAGCCAAGTCATCGCTGAAATCAAAAATACTCTGTATCGGCTTAGCCTTGTTGAAATTCTCGTTGTAACTGTCGATTTCCAGCTTTAACTGCCAGCAATCAGAGACGATCAGCTGACGCTTGTATGCAAATGATGTTTGCATGTGCAGGTGCGTGGCCGAGCGCATGTCATCCCACTTGAAAGATGTCTGGCCTTTCTCATTGTATGGCGCAACATGCTTGACGCGGACACGTCGGCCTTGTGGGTCCGTAATATATTCCTGCCGCATCGCCTCCGCAATCTGGTCCGCACATTGATCACAATTCTAGCCGGATGGATTTCCCACAACTTCTTCGCAATCGCCCAGCGAGCAATGTCGAGCGATGATGCTGGCCATGGTTGGGCTTCGCGGTAACGCGCAACAATCTTCTGATTCTGTTCAATTAAACTCATTTGCGTCTCCTTCACATCGCAGGCGGTTGGTGGCCCCATCCGTCCGTGAGAGTACCCGCAATGGCTATGTCTCTCACCTTTACCAGCATCTCCCGACTATGTGTCCAGTTCACTTCTTTCCGGTATTGCAACTGGCCCAACACAATCGCCGGATGCACGCCGATACGGGCGGAGAAATTCTTAATCTTCTGTTTGGAGTAGAGTGGGCTATAGCGCCTGATGAACGTCTCGATCTCTGCCTTTTCGACCAAAAAGCCTTCGGCAAATTGATCTGCACGCTTTTCGACTTCGGATTTATCTTCAAAAGGCGTAGTGTCATCACCGACAAGGTTAACATCCAATATCGGAAGATTTTCTAAGGCATCTCGATTGGCGACGTGCCCAAGCTCGTGCATCAGAGCAAACCAAAAGTAGTCTAGGCGGTCATACCTGATGGACAAGACAACTACTGGCGAATGCTCGTCTAGCCAAAAAGTAGCGCCATCAATTTTTCCTTTTGGAAGTCCCTCAATAAGAATCAGCCGTACACCGCCATCGGCTAAAATCCGAGCTACTTCCCGGATGTCCTCGGCATTCTTGCGAAGCTCCTTGAGTTTCTTTAGTGCGATGGCGAACGATTCGCGTGAGAATTTCTCTACTTTTCTAATGCAAGATGCGAGTTGTTTGGCACGGTGCACCCATGCTACTTGTGCGGGCGTTGCTTTCTCCGTGGCCTTCTTGGTTGCATACACCAAGCGTGATGGCTCATCCAGCGACTCTCTATCGAGAAAATGCAAAATCCTATCCTCTAAGATGTCGATGTCTTTGCTCGCTTCTATCCATCCACGTTTAACCAATTCATTCACAGGAACGGACGCATAGAGGCGTGCCTTGCGAGAGATTTTCGCATCAGCCTTAGTCTCCATCCACAGCTGATACGACGTTTCCAGATTCATCCAAAACTGTGCAGTTGTGCCAAAAGCAGCCGCCAGACTAGATGCGATGTCCACAGAAATTGCACGCTTCCCGTTGATGATATTGCTGATAACCGGAGCAGGAATGTTCGTAATTTCCGCAAGAACATCCTGTGTCCAACCGCGAGCCTCAAGCTCGTCCTTAAGAATCTCGCCGGGAGGGAACGCTTCAGCTACATCTCGAATGTCTAGCATCGTCTTTTCCCTCCTTTGTTAGTGGTAATCTTCGATACCAATTACAGCCAATGTCTTGTTGGCACCCTTTCCCTCAAGCTGAATTATCAATCTCCACTGGTCATTTAATCGCATGGAGTGTTGGTGTTCCCTCTTCCCTTTCAGTTTCTCGAAGTGATTGGCTTTCACTTCCCGCAGATCGCGTTCGTCAACGGCATTGCGAATAGACCACATCCGCTTGCGAAACGCTTTCACAACGGCCGGGGAGTACCCCGCAGTGTATTTAACGTCTCTCTCCAGCCGTTCGAGGGATTCATCTCTATGAACAACCTCGAAAGCCATAATTGAACCAATTATAGGGAGGTCCTTGGCCCTTGTCAAGTAAGATGTTAGAACATTATAGAAAGTAATAAAATACCACTTGCCAAAGCATGAGCCGCTCAAGCATAATGGGCTCACTATGAATCGCCTAGACAAAGAACAGCGCACCAAGATCATCGCCGCATTGGTAGAGGGAAACTCGCTCCGCGCTACAGCCCGTATGTGCGATGTGGCTTTCAATACCCTCCTAAAGCTGCTCCCACAGATTGGTGGGGCCTGCGCGAACTATCAGGACAAGACACTCCGCAACTTGTCGTGTAAGCGAATCCAGTGCGATGAGATTTGGAGCTTTGTAGGTGCGAAAGAGAAGAATGCCAGCGAAGAAAAAAGGGCCGAAGGTTGGGGCGACGTGTGGACGTGGGTAGCTACCATCGGGGCCGTGGCGTTGTGGCCCTCTGACGTGACTGCTACCATACACCGCCATGGCCGAGAACCAAACTGTGATGCCCGCGCTCTTTGCCGAGCTTCTCCGGCGCAAACCGCAGATGGCGCAACTGCTCGGACAATTCGTCCGCTGCGAGTCTCCGAGCCACGAAAAGAGTGCGGTCGATCGAATGGGCGACATTGTGGCTCGGGAATGGAAGAAGCGAGGCGCCCAGGTCCAGACCTTGCGGCAGAAGAAACGCGGCAATCATGTGCGCGCTGAAATCTGGTTTGGAGCGCGCCGGCCCGCGCGCCAACTACTTTCGATCGGCCATCTCGATACGGTTTATCCGCTCGGCACACTCGCCAAAATGCCTTTCCAGATTAGGGATGGTCGAGCCTACGGTCCGGGCACGTTTGACATGAAAGCCGGTCTTGTCCTGGCCCTTGCCGCGATGGATGCACTGAGGGCGTGTGGCTTGAAACCCGAAAAACGGCTCGTCTTTCTCTGGAATTCGGACGAGGAGATCGGCAGCGAAACGTCCCGCGGACTCATTGAGAAGGAAGCACGCGGAAGTGATGCCGTTCTTGTTCTCGAACCTGCGTACGGCTCGCGCGGAAAGCTCAAGACTGCGCGGAAAGGAGTAGGCACCGCTGAAATCGCCGTAACGGGCCGCGCTGCGCACGCCGGGCTGAATCCCGGGGCAGGCGTGAATGCGGTGCACGAACTCGCTCTGCAAATCTCGCGCGTCATGCGCATGAATGACCTCGCACGCGGGATCGGCGTCCAGGCGACCGTCGTCGCCGGTGGCACCGTATCGAACGTGGTTCCCGATCATGCCCGCGCGCATGTCGACATTCGCATCGCCAAACTGGCGGATGGACTGCGCGTCGAGCGGCGGATTCATCAGCTGCGCCCGATTTTAAGAGGTGCACAAATTCAGGTGAGCGGAGGGATCAACAGGCCGCCGCTTGAACGCACTCCGGCCGTCGTAAAACTCTTCGAGCACGCGCAAAAATTGATGCAAAAAATCGGCGTTTGCGTGGAGGAATCCGCGGTCGGCGGCGGCTCGGACGGGAATTTCACCGCGGCGCTCGGCGTTCCGACGCTCGATGGCCTCGGGGCGATCGGAGACGGCGCGCACAGCCCGCGCGAGCATGCCTTGATTCGATCGCTGCCGGAGCGTGCGGCCTTGCTGGCAGGTCTGTTGGCGACGTTATAGATTTTCTTCGCTGATCTACCGCAGGTAGGCACGCTTCAAGTACGCAATCGTCTGCTGATTCAGCTCGTCGTAAGTCAAATGCAGGGTCTGTTTCACCGCGATCTCGGCGGACGGTGCGCTTGCGATATTGTCGAGCAATCGGCTGATATCGCTCACCCCCCCGGCGTCGATGATCGACTCGACCACACCGAGCGACCAGGCGTAGGCGAACGACGCTCCATTGCCGGAAAGCCCCATCCATGATCCTTCCATGGCTGTCAATGACGGCGCCAAGCCTTGGCTCGCCGCATTGATGAGCGCGCCTGCGTCGTAGCTGCTTCGTCGTCCTTCCATATATTGCGCCACGCCCTCTTGCAGCCACGTGGGCGCGCGGTTGTGCGACTTCTGCCCGACGAAGCTGTGCGTGAGTTCGTGCTTCAGCACGCGGGCGAGCTCGGGAGTTACATGCTTGAGACCCTGCACCGGAATCCGCAGGCGACCGTCGTTCAACGCGCCCACCCAGCCGGGAGCCCGCGTGATGTCCGCGAACGCTTGCTCCGTATAGAGGATCACGGAAATCGGCTCGGGGGGTGTGTAGTCGAGTTGCGACTCGAGATCCCGGAAATCGTCTTCGAGCACGTTCATGATCTCGTGCGCCAGGTCGGGGGCTGCGCCGCCGTAGTATTTCAGATTGAAGTGAGCGCTCTCGCCCTCGCGGTAACTGTCTTCTTCGGACTGATCGCGCTGTGCTTTTGCTAGGGCCTGCTCGACTTCCCCGTCAGGGCGCAATCGCTCCGAGCGCCTCCAGGCTTCGATCGCCTCTCCCATCTTGCCCGCGCCGTAATAGGCCCAGCCCAACAGCTTCGCCACATCCGCCGAATCGGGCGAAACGCGTCGGGCGCGTTCAAGGGGATCGAGCGCCGCACTGAATTGGCTTTCGCGCAAAAACAGGACGGCGAGGTTCAGCAGGAGCCCGGTGTTGTCCGGAGCAAAAACGAGTGCCTGCCGATACTGCTGAATCGCGGCATCGGTGTCTCCCTTGGCGACAAGAAACTGCGCTGCCGCGTGGTGCCCAGCGGCAACTTTGGCGATTGCCGTCGCCGAGCCGGAACGCGCATCCATCTCGAGCTGTGCAAGATACGCGTAGTCGATGGCATCCCCGTGAATTGCTTTGCCAGCCACATCCTCATAGCCGCGGACCGGCTCGATCTCGGGCGCCGAGACGGGGGGTTCGGTTACGGCCTTTGGAGAGGAAGCATAGGCGTAATCGTCGTGTTCGATTCGCGCGACGATCGATCTTGGGAGCGACATCTGGCCGGCGGGGGTCTGGTAGATGACGTGGCTGTCGTCTTCGGTCACATTTTCGGCCGCGATCCGGCGGCCATTTTTCAGAACGATCGTATCAGCCGCAGCTGATGAGCACACGGCGAGCAGAAATACGGCAATCCATGGCGCGACCGAACGCATTAGAGCGATCTTACGCTCTGCAATTCACTCCTTGTTCGCGGCCATTGGACCGGATGTCCTAAGGCGCAAGATAGCGGCCGATCGGCGCGAGGCAAACCGATTTGAACTGTGCGAGATTTCTGTTGCGAACAGTCTTTACGTACTCCTAATGCCGACCAAAAAAATTTGATTTCATCTTGCGTAACACGGCCTCTGGTCTTATGCTATGCCGTCCTAGTTAAGCCGTTGTGCCTAGCAGCAATTTATTAGAGTCGTTGAAAGAAAAAATAGTCAGCACGATCGCAATTCGTCTTTTACTTCGTATCGGTTTTCAATAGCCACGTGTTGCGCAGAAAGGCGGGGAAAAGCCCCGTCTGAAACTTCGTAGAAGCAGACTGGATGGAACTGCAGGGGATGCTGAGTGGCTTCTGAAGTCTCTCACAAGCCCGAGCCGATTATCGGTCCGGGTCATACGTTTGAAACCGTAACCGACAAAATCAGTTCCATCGTGCTCACAAGGGGCACGACACCGGGCTGGGTATTCGGCTTTCTCATCGCATTCTCCCTCCTGATGCTGTTGAACCTCGTGATGACCCTGCTGTTTATCAAAGGCGTGGGCATCTGGGGTATCCGGATTCCAACCGCGTGGGGCTTCGCAATCGTCAACTTCGTCTGGTGGATCGGAATCGGTCACGCTGGCACGCTGATTTCAGCCATTCTTCTTCTGCTCCATCAGAAGTGGCGGACCTCAATTAACCGCTTTGCAGAGGCCATGACCATCTTCGCCGTCATGTGCGCAGGCATGTTTCCGCTGCTCCACATGGGCCGCCCCTGGCTGTTTTTCTATCTGATGCCGTATCCAAACCCGATGTGGCTTTGGCCGCAGTTCCGCAGCCCGCTGGTTTGGGACGTCTTCGCCGTTTCGACCTACTTCACTGTGTCTTTGCTCTTTTGGTTTGTGGGACTTATACCGGATCTGGCCACGCTGCGTGATCGCGCGAAAAGCAAGGCGTCAAAGATCATCTACGGCATGCTTTCCATGGGCTGGCGCGGGTCGGCCGTCCACTGGTCGCGCTATGAGATGGCGTCTCTGCTTCTGGCCGGCCTGGCCACGCCTCTCGTCCTTTCCGTGCACACGGTCGTGAGCTTTGACTTTACGATCGGAATCGTTCCGGGGTGGCACAGCACGATTTTCCCGCCATATTTCGTTGCCGGCGCAATCTACTCGGGCTTCGCCATGGTCCTAACACTGGCGATTCCCATTCGCAAGATTTATCACCTAGAGGACCTCGTCACCGACAAGCATCTCGACATCATGGCCAAGGTGATGTTGGCCACCGGCATCATCGTCGCCTACGGATACATCGCTGAGACGTTCATGGCTTTTTACGGCGGCAACGAATACGAGCGTTTCCAAATGATGACGCGCCTCGCCGGCCCCTACGCGCCGCTCTACTGGATGCTGATTTTGTGCAATATCGCTCTGCCTCAGTCGCTGTGGTCGCGCCGATTGCGGCGGAACGTGGCGTGGCTGTTCTTCATTTCTTTGATCGTAAACATGGGCATGTGGCTTGAGCGCTTTGTGATCGTGGTCGTCAGTTTGCATCGCGACTTCATTCCGTCCTCATGGGCGATGTATTACCCGACCAAGTGGGATTGGGCCACGTATCTGGGCACTTTTGGATTGTTCTTTACTTTGTTCTATCTCTTCGTTCGTTTCCTGCCGATGATCTCGATCGTCGAGGTCCGTTCGCTTGTTCACGAAACAAACGAAGAGCATGAGCACGCACACTCTTAGTTAGGCGGAGCGACAGCAAGGGTCGATGGCACAGATTTTTAATCGCAGTACGAATTTGCTCTCGCGTCTCAGCATTTTTGGCGGCGTGATCTTCGTCGCCGTGCTCGGCGGAGCCCTTTACGCTATCGCTCTTTCTCCCTGGTACACCTACCAGCACATGAAGCTGCAGCAGCCCGTACCCTTTAGCCACCGCCACCACGCGGGCGAGCTCGGGATCGATTGCCGCTACTGCCATACCAGCGTTGAAAAATCGTCCTTCGCTGGTGTGCCGCCGACGCAAACCTGCATGACCTGCCACTCGCAAATTTGGACGAATTCGTCGATGTTGGAGCCCGTGCGCGCAAGCTATCGCGACGATACGTCGCTTGCCTGGGAGCGCGTAAATGCGCTTCCCGATTTCGTCTATTTCGACCACCACATTCACGTGGCCAAGGGCATCGGCTGCACGACCTGCCACGGTCAGATCGCGGAAATGCCTCTGACGGAGCGTGCCGGCACTCTCTACATGTCCTGGTGCCTGGATTGTCATCGTCAGCCGGAAAAATACATTCGGCCGAAATCGGAAGTCTTCAATCCGTTCTACGAGCCACCGTCCGGGGCGAAGCAGATCGAGATGGGCAAGAAGCTGATGGCTGAGTATAAAATCCAGCCGCTCAAAACACTGGAATCTTGTTCAACGTGTCACCGATGAAAGCGGAGCAATGAGCGAAGAACCCACGCTGAGAAATTCGATCGACTTGGATTCGGCGCGCGAGACGCTCGCCGGCCCAGACGCCCCGCGCTTCTGGCAGAGCCTGGAGCAACTGTCGAATACGAAGTCTTTCCGGAATTTCACACAGAATGAATTCCCGGCGGGCGAAGAAGCGAGGAAGAAAGCCGATGGCCTTGGCCGCCGCGACGCGCTGAAGCTCATGGCCGCGTCCGCCGCTCTTGGTGGACTGAGCGCGTGCACGAAGCTTCCGATCGAACACATCGTTCCCTACGCGCATCCTCCCGAGGAGATTATTCCGGGCAAGCCGCTTTTCTATGCGAGTTCCTTCCCGCACCACGGCGTTTCGACCGGAATTCTGGTCGAAAGCCACATGGGCCGCCCGACGAAAGTCGAGGGCAATCCGGAACATCCGGGCAGTTTGGGCGGCACGAACGTGTTCATGCAGGCGTCGATCCTCAACATGTACGATCCGGATCGCTCGCAGTCGGTGATGCATGAGGGCCGCGTTAGTTCGTGGGAAGATTTTGCAGCTGCCATGGGCAATGCCCGGACGCGCTTCCTCACGGCCAAAGGCGCGGGCTTGAGCCTCCTTACCCCTACGATCGGATCTCCTACGCTTGCAGCGCAGATCAAGGCGTTGCAGCAGGAATTTCCGCAGGCGAAGTGGCATCAGTGGGATCCGACCGCCGCGCATTCGATTCGCGAGGGTAGCCGCCAGGCATTTGGACGCCCGGTCAACACCGTTTACCACTTCGACCAAGCGGACATCGTCCTTTCACTCGACGCCGATTTCCTGATCACGGGCGCGGGGCAGGTTCGCTACGCGCGAGACTTCGCATCACGGCGCGACATGGCAGACGGCGCCTCATCGAAACTGAACCGCCTGTATGTCGCCGAGAGCATGTCGACGAGCACCGGCGCTGTGGCCGATCATCGCTTGCCGGTTCGCTCGTCAGACATCGACGATCTGGCCCGACAAATCGCCGCAGCAGTTGGCGTGGCTGTCCCGCCGAGCGCGAATGCGAGCCCGAAGATCCCCTCGACGTGGGTGAGCGCCGTTGCGCGCGATCTTGCGGCACACAAAGGTTCGAGCATTGTGATCGCAGGCGAGCAGCAGCCGGCGTTTGTTCACGCCCTCGTTCACGCGATCAACGCGGCTCTCGGCAACGTCGGCAAGACCGTCACCTACACAGAATCGCTCGAAGCCAGTCCCGTCGACCAGCTCCAGTCACTTAAGGACTTGGTAGGCGACCTCAACGCCGGCCAGGTCGATACGCTCGTGATGATCGGCGTGAACCCGGTTTACGACGCGCCCGCCGATCTGAATTTCGAATGGGCACTTCGCCATGCGATCAGCTCAGGCACCCTGAAACTGTGCGTCCATTCCGGCCTCTACAACGATGAGACCGGCGAATTCTCGCATTGGCATGTACCGGCCGCGCATTACCTGGAAACCTGGAGCGACGGCCGCGCCTACGATGGCACGATCGGCATTATCCAGCCGCTGATTGCGCCGCTCTATGACAATCACTCGGCTCACGAAATCATCGCCGTCTTCGCCGGCGACTCCGCGAAAACGCCGCACGAGATTCTGCGCGACTACTGGCAGGGCCAGCGCCCGGAAAAAGGCAAGGCGTTTGAGGATTTCTGGGAGACTTCCCTGCACGACGGCATCATGGCCAGAACCGCCCTGCCGACGATTTCCGTTCCGGTCCGTGCGGATTTCATAGGCCCAGGCGGCACGCAAACCGCCAAAGATCCGAGCGCGCTTGAGATCGTTTTCCGTCCCGATCCCTCGCTTGATGACGGCGAGTACTCCAACAACGGTTGGCTGCAGGAACTGCCGAAGCCCATCACCCGCATCGTGTGGGATAACGCGGCCTTGGTCAGCCCGGCAACCGCGAAAGATAAGGCCCTGACCACTGGGGATTACATCACGATTCAACTTGCGGGCCGGCAAGTCGAAGCCGGAGTCTTTGTCGTTCCCGGCCACGCCGATAACTCGATCACGCTCCATTTGGGTTACGGTCGGCGCCGCTCAGGCCACATCGGAAACGGCCCCGGCTTCAACGCCTACCTGCTGCGCACTTCCTCCGCACTATGGATCGCAAGCGGCGCTTCTATCGCACAGACTGGCAAGAAATATTACTTCGCGTCGATGCAGCAGCAAGAAACCATCGACGTCGAGGGCCATCCGGCTGACGTTGAAAGCACAGCGGCCTTCAATCCGAATCGGGACCTGGTCCGCATCACGACGATTGAAGAATTCCGCAAGGATCCCAATTTCGCGCGCAACGAGGACCTCGAGAAGGACATCTCGATCTACCCCAAGCATCCCTATGAAGGCTACGCGTGGGGCATGTCGATCGATTTGAACCGCTGCATCGGCTGCAATGCGTGCGTCGCGGCGTGCGTTTCGGAAAACAACATTGCTGTCGTGGGCAAAGAGCAGGTGATGCGCGGTCGCATCATGCACTGGATCCGCATCGACACCTACTTCCGCGGCGGCCTCGACAATCCCGAGATGTATTACGAGCCCCTGCCGTGCCAGCAGTGCGAGAACGCGCCATGCGAATACGTTTGCCCGGTCGGAGCAACGACGCATAGCTCGGAAGGCCTCAACGACATGGTATACAACCGGTGCGTCGGCACGCGCTATTGTTCAAACAACTGTCCCTACAAGGTCCGGCGCTTCAATTTCTTTCTTTTCTCCGATTACGAGACCCCGAGCCTCTATGGCGTGCGCAACCCGAACGTTACGGTGCGCAGCCGCGGAGTCATGGAAAAGTGCACCTACTGCGTGCAGCGGATCAACGCGGCGAAAATTCAATCCGAGGTTGAAGGGCGCACGGTACGCGACGGCGAAATCGTAACTGCGTGCCAGAGCGCATGCCCGACGGAGGCGATCATTTTCGGCGACATCAACGACCCGCAGAGCCGTGTTTCGAAGCTGAAGGCGCAGTCGCGCAACTACGGCTTGCTGGAAGATTTGAACACGCGTCCGCGCACCACCTATCTCGGTCGCGTGAAGAATCCGAATCCGGAATTGCAGAGCTGAGTGTGCTTGGAGTGCGAGTCGCACGATGAACAGCAAACTCTACGGAATCATGGCTGAGTTCGAGACGCCCGAGCAGGTGGTCGCGGCTGCTCTGCGCACGCGCGCGGAAGGCTATCGCCGCATCGATGCCTTCTCGCCGATTCCGGTCGAGGGGCTTGCCGAAGCCGTGGGTTTCGATTGGACGGCCGTTCCCGTAATCGTGTTTCTGGGCGGCCTTTGCGGCGGCTGCACGGGTTTCGGCATGTGCTGGTACGCCAATGTAATCAGCTATCCGTGGAATATTGGCGGCAAACCATTCAACAGCTGGCCGATGTGGATTCCGATCACGTTCGAATTGACCATCCTCGGTGCTGCGCTCGCCGCCGTGATCGGCATGCTGGCACTGAACGGTCTGCCCACGCCTTATCACCCGGTTTTCAATGTGGAGCGGTTCGCGCTCGCATCGACGGATCGCTTTTTTCTGTGCATCAAGTCCAAGGACAAGAAATTCGATGTCGCGCAGACCAAGGCGTTCCTTGAAGGACTGAAGCCAAACGGTGTGTATGAGATTCAGGACTAAACTCGACGAAAGAGCTGCCCTGGCGCGCACCGCGCGTTTGGCCTGCCTTGGCTTGGCGGCCCTCGTCTCCTTCGGTTGCCGTTTGGATATGCACATTCAGCCGAAATATCTGCCGTACACACAAACAGATTTCTTCCCGGATGGCCGCTCGGAGCGCCAGCCCGTACCGGGTACGGTCGCGCGAGGCCAGTTGCGCACCGACGAACTTTTCTACACGGGCCGCGAAAATAATGTTGCGGTGGACAAGTTTCCGTTTCCGATCACGCGCGCCGATCTGGACCGCGGGCGCGAGCGCTACAACGTGTACTGCACCCCCTGCCACGACTACACCGGCAGCGGGCGCGGCATGATCGTCCGACGCGGTTTCCCGCAGCCCCCGTCCTATCACATCCAGAGACTGCGCGAGGCTCCGGTCGGCCATTTCTACGATGTGATGACCAACGGTTTTGGCGCCATGTATAGCTACGCAGCGCGCATTGAGCCGGCCGATCGCTGGAGAATTGCGGCGTACATTCGCGTTCTTCAACTGAGCCAAAACGCGAAGATCGACGACGTTCCTGAATCCCAGCGGCAGAATCTCGGTAACGCTACGGCATCGACCGAAGCGAATCATGCAATGGGGCAATCGCAATGATTTCGGAAACAACCCGGGCACGGATTGACGGTGCCCAGAAGCGCGCTCTCGCGCTGGGCATGATTTGCGGCATTGGCCTGGTCGTCTGGGGCTTTATCGACGCGCATCGAGCCGGGGCTTGGACTGCTTTCTTCCAATCGTATCTTTTCGCCTACGTTTTCATCGTCGCGTTTCCCCTGGGCTGTCTCGCGTTCTTGATGCTCCATCACCTTACGGGCGGTCCGTGGGGACTTCCCATTCGCCGGATTCTCGAAGCGGGTTCGCGGACGATGTGGCTCATGGCCGTGCTCTTCATCCCGATTGTTCTCGGCCTGAAGAGCCTGTATCCCTGGACTCATCCGGGAGAGATTTCAACTGACCCGGTCAACAACTTTAAGCGCGCCTACCTGCAGCCCGGGCCGTTCATCACTCGCGCCGTGATCTACTTTGCGATTTGGGTGATCATCGCGCACCTCTTCAACAAGTGGTCCGCTGAACAGGATCGAACCGACGACATTCAGTTTAAGAACAAGATGGACGCGCTCTCCGGTCCTGGCCTCGTGATCTGGGCGCTCTCGATAAGCCTCGCCATGGTGGACTGGGTCATGTCGCTTGAGCCCCATTGGTCGTCGACGATCTACGGCATGTTGTTCATGGTGATCATGGGCCTGACGGGTCTCTCGTTTTCGATCGTGGTTCTGCGCCGGCTCTCGAATGAGCCACCCCTCAAAGAGGTCGTCGCTCCCAAGGACTACAACGATTTGGGCAACCTCGTCCTAGCGTTCACCCTGCTCTGGACCTACATGTCCTTCTCGCAATTCCTGATCATCTGGGCCGGCAACCTGAAGGATGAAATCCCCTGGTATCTCGTGCGCGCGCAGGGCCGCTGGGCGGGCATCGCCGTGATCCTCCTGCTCTTCCACTTCTTCGTTCCGTTCTTCATCTTGCTGCAGCGCCGAGTAAAGCGCCGCCTGCCGCGCCTTGCGATCGTGGCCGCCTGGATGCTGCTTTTGGAGCTGATCGATATTTACTGGCTCGTTGTTCCTGCCTACGAACGAGACGGTCCGCATTTCCGTGTGATGGACGTCCTGGCTTTGGTTGGGATTGGCGGCATTTGGCTGGCGACTTTTTGGGCTCAGGTGAAGAGGCTGCCTTTGGTGCCGGCGCACGATCCGCGATTCACAGCGATCTTGGAGCATCAGCATGGCGACTAAAGAGCCGCGGCAGAATACGCCTGTCGATCATGGCGATGGATACGAAAAGCGCGACGCCAGTATCAAGGGTCTGATCCAGTTCGCTTTCTGGATGGCCGTCGTGATTGCCGTGACGATGGTGGCTATGCGGTTTGCCTATGGGCTGCTGAAGAGATTTGAACCGCTCGGTGCCCAGGTCTCGCCGTTGGTCAATGAAAATCAGCCGCCACCCACGCCGCCAAGTCCCGTATTGCAGGCCCAGCCTCACCAGGAACTGGTGGATTATTGCGCCGCCCAGCAGAAGGACGTGACCTCATATGGCTGGGTGAATCAGCAGGCGGGAGTTGTGCACATCCCCGTCGATCGGGCGATGGACTTAATCCTGACTCGCGGTTTGCCAGCACGTGCGGTGAGTGATCTACCGGCGGGCGCTCCGACAGTTGCGCCGCCACTCGTTGCGGGCGGAACGGACTTGGAAGGGCAGTGCGGCTATCTCACGGAACCGACCGAGAGCGAAAGCAGCAACGCCGTGGAAGGGAAGTAAATTCGGCCCATTTTCCCAGCCGGATTGGATGGAAGGTGAGAGTAGAAACAATGCAGTTTTTGACAAAATCGGTGCGCTCATGGCTCCTGGGTGCTTCGCTCGCGGCCATCATTTTCGCCCATCCCGTGCGCACCTCGGCTCAATTTACAGACCCAACGCAGAACATCGGAATGCGGCCTGAATTGCTGAAGGACGTGGGCGTCGATCAGAAACTAAACAGCTCGATTCCGCTCGATTTGATGTTCCGCGATGAACACGGCAAGGCGGTTACGCTCGGCCAGTATTTCGGCGACAAGCCCGTGATTCTCACGCTCGTTTACTACAACTGTCCGATGCTTTGCACTCAGGTGCTTAACGGCCTGGATCGCAGCTTGCAGCAGATCCCGATGACCATCGGGCGAGATTTCAATGTCGTGACCGTAAGCATCGACCCGACCGATCAGCCATCGCTGGCTGAGGCGAAGCAAGCGGTTTACGCGGGAATGTATAAACGCCCGGGCGTACTCGATGGCTGGCACTTTCTCACCGGCGAGGATGCGCAGATCAAACAGCTCGCGGCCGCGGTTGGTTTCCGCTATGCGTATGATCCCGATTCAAAACAGTATGCGCACGCAAGCGTAATCATGCTGCTCACCCCGGAAGGCAAGATCTCGCGCTACTTCTATGGCGTCACCTACCCTGAGCGCGACATGCGGCTTGGGCTCGTGGATGCCTCGGAAGGAAGGATCGGCTCACCTGTCGATCAGGTTTTGCTGTTCTGTTATCACTACGATCCCCATACGGGGAAATATGGCCTGCTCATTTCCCGGGTGATTCAATTGGGCGGCTTGGGGACGATCTTGATCGGAGGCATTTTTCTGATTGTCCTTTTCCGCAGCGAACATTACGCACTCCAGGGACCGAGAGCGTAGGCGCAGGCGGTTTAGATAGTTTGCAAAGGATCGTGACGGAACTTTGATGATGATGGGACTCATACACGCAGGGATCGGCTCTTTGGTGGCCACCATTGGGCTCCAGCCACCCGCCGCTTCGACGATATCGAGCGACGTCGACCACTTGTATTACGTTCTTAGCGGAATCACTATCTTTTTTACGGTTCTGATTTTCTCCTGCATTTTCGTATTCATGATCAAGTACCGCCGCCGGTCGGACGACGAAGTGCCCGTCGCGACGCACACGCCTTTGGCGGTCGAGCTCACTTGGACGATCATTCCCTCTCTGATTTGCGCCGTTCTCTTCGTTTGGGCCGCGGCCGTCTACGTTCGCAATTCGCGTCCACCGGCGTCGTCCACGGAAATCTTCGTGATCGGCAAACAGTGGATGTGGCACCTGCAGCACATGGAAGGGCCGCGCGAAATCAACGAGCTGCATGTCCCGGTGGGAGTGCCGATCAAGGTGACGATGACGTCGCAGGACGTGATCCACGACTTTTACATTCCCGCGTTCCGCGTGAAGAAGGATGTTTTGCCGGGGCGTTACTCATCGATTTGGTTCCAGGCGACGCAGACGGGAACGTATCACCTGTTCTGCGCGCAATATTGCGGCACCAACCATTCGGAAATGATCGGCTGGATCTATGTGATGTCCCAGACCGATTACGCCAACTGGCTCGCCAGCGGTGAAAAGACCGAATCGCTCGCGCAACAGGGCGAGAGGCTTTTCAGTCAGTATGGCTGCAACAACTGCCATGTGCCGGAAGGGAACGGCCGCGCGCCTTCGCTCGTCGGCATCTATGGCAAGCCCGAGAAATTGCAAAACGGCGAGACGCGCGTGGTGGACGAATCTTTGATTCAACAGGCGATCATTACTCCGAATTCGGTTCACTTGCCGAGTTACCAGCCGATCATGCCCACCTATCAGGGACAAATCGATTCTGACCAGATGCTCCAGCTGATCGCCTATGTGAAGTCGTTGGGTTCTGAAGAAAGGAACGGCAAATGAGTACGGCCACTGCGGACATCCAAGAGCGTCCCGGCGCCGAGAGCGTGAACTATCTAAACGCCAACTATGGCATCAAGTCGTGGTTCCTGACGTTTGATCACAAGCGCATCGGTTTGCTCTACCTCGCTTCGATCAACTTGATGTTCCTCGTTGGGGGAATCGCTGCGGTAATGATGCGTTTTCACCTGATTGAGCCGCAGGGCGCGCTCTTCGAACCGGAAACCTACAACAAGATGTTTTCAACCCACGGGATCATCATGGTGTTTTTCTTCCTGGTCCCATCGATTCCCGCGACGCTCGGGAATTTCCTGATCCCCTTGATGATCGGCGCGCGCGACGTCGCATTTCCGAAGCTCAATCTGCTGAGTTGGTATGTCTTCATCACCGGAGCCTCTCTTGCGCTCATCGGCGTGCTTACCGGCGGTGTCGATACGGGCTGGACGTTCTATCCCCCGTACAGCAGTCTCTATTCGCATACCGCGGTAACGGTCGTGGCGTTCGGCGTCTTCATAGCCGGTTTCTCCTCCATCCTCACTGGCTTGAATTTCATCGTCACCATTCACAAGATGCGCGCGCCCGGCATGACCTGGTTCCGGTTGCCCCTGTTTATCTGGGCCATGTATGCGACCAGCTTGATCTTCGTGCTCGGCACTCCCGTGATCGCGATTACGCTGTTCCTGCTGGCTCTGGAGCGCATCCTGCATGTCGGCATCTTTGATCCTGCGGTTGGTGGAGACCCGCTGCTCTTCCAGCACCTGTTTTGGTTCTATTCGCACCCGGCCGTGTACATCATGATTCTGCCGGGCATGGGCGTGGTCAGCGAACTGATCACCGCCTTTTCGCGCAAGAAGATCTTCGGCTATAGCTTCGTCGCCTTCTCCAGTCTCTCGATCGCTGTGATTAGCTTTGTGGTCTGGGGACACCATATGTTCGTGACCGGTCAGTCCGTGTACGCGGGCCTGGTCTTTTCCGTGCTCAGCTTCCTGGTCGCCATCCCTTCAGCGGTCAAAGTCTTCAATTGGACCGCGACTCTTTATCGCGGCTCGATCTCCTATGAAGCTCCGATGCTGTACGCTCTCGGCTTCATCGGCCTGTTCACGATCGGCGGCCTCACCGGCTTGTTCCTCGCATCGCTCGCGACGGACGTGCACCTGAACGGCACATACTTCATCGTGGCTCACTTCCACTACGTGATGGTGGGTGGAGCGGTGATGGCCTATTTGGGAGGAATTCACTTCTGGTGGCCGAAGATCAGCGGCCGATTGTATCCCGACCTTTGGGCGCGCATCGCCGCCGCCATCATCTTTATCGGCTTTAACCTGACGTTCTTCCCGCAGTTTGTTCTCGGCTATCTCGGGATGCCGCGGCGCTACGCCGTCTATCCGGCGGAATTTCAGGTTCTCAACGTGATGTCTTCAGCCGGCGCTTCGATTCTGGGAATCGGCTACGTGATTCCGCTGGTCTATCTGATCTGGTCGATGAAGTATGGCCCGGTCGCAAGCGCAAATCCTTGGAAGGCGAAGGGCCTTGAATGGACCGTTCCTTCGCCGCCACCCACGGAAAACTTCGCGGAGATTCCGATCGTCACCGAAGACGCTTACAACTATCCGACGATTGAAGCTCACCAATATCCCGATGCACCGGGGGTGGCTCGTGTCTGAGATGGCCGCGCACGGCGCGCATCCGCCGGGGTTCGCGCATCAGTTCGAGACGGTCGAACAGCAGCGCGAGGCCGGCACGCTCGGGATGTGGATCTTCCTGGCGACCGAAATTCTTTTTTTCGGCGGGATGTTTACGTCCTACATCGTCTACCGCTCGCTCCACCTCCAGTCGTTTATCGCGGGCAGCCACGAGTTGAAGGTTGTTTTCGGCGCTACGAACACGGCCGTGCTCATCTGCAGCAGTTTGACCATGGCGCTCGCCATTCGCTCTGCGCAAACGGGGCGTTCGAAGGGTTCGACCATTTTCTGGCTGATTCTGACCATGATCCTGGGCGCCGCATTCATCGCTATCAAGCTGCGCTACGAGTGGTATGCCGACTACGTCGAAGGCATCGTGCCGGGCGTGAATTGGGTCGCTGGCGGCGGCCACACCCCGGGTGTCAAGATGTTCATGTGCTTCTACTTTTTCATGACCGGCCTGCACGCGTTGCACATGGTCGTCGGCCTCGGCATTTTGACGGTGTTGGTTATCATGACCGCGCGAAACCGATTCTCGTCCGAGTACTACTCGCCGCTCGAGATCAGCGGCTTGTACTGGCACTTCGTTGATATCGTGTGGATATTCCTGTTCCCGCTCTTGTACCTGATTGGCGGGCGCTATCACGGGAGCTGATTACAGAGATGGCTGACCATTCCGAGCACGGGCACATGGGCCACGTCGTTCCCATCAGCACGTATATCAGCGTTTTCCTCGCGCTGATGGTCGGCACGGCTCTCACGACGTATGTCGCCTACATTGACCTCGGCGCGTTCAATACGGTTGCGGCCCTGCTGATCGCGGTGTGCAAGATGCTTCTCGTCGTCCTTTTCTTCATGCACGTGAAATACGCCACAGGTCTCACGCGCATCATCATCGTGGGCGCGTTTTTCTGGCTGGGCATCATGATCACGTTCACCTGCGGCGACGAGCTCACCCGCCACTGGGACATGGTTCCGCACGGTTGGCAAGCCCTCACGCCCCACATCGTGCGCCTGTTCTAGTGAAGCCGTTAACGCGGCTAGAAGTCGCCGCGTCCCATCTGCTTGAGAAATCGCCTGGCCCGTTTAGGTTCCCCAAAACATTTCTGCCGCGCGGCGAACGATAGGGAAGGAACAAATCGCGTTCGGCTCACCTTGATTTTGCCCGAACAGACCACAGCGCCCGCGCGCACATCCATCAAGGGACGCAAGCAGAAGTGCGGGAAAGTCGCTCTCATCGCGCCGGGGCATCGGGTTTTCAGCGCGGGGCGGCGCGAAACGCAACGACAGCGTTCAGTCCGCCAAACGCGAAGGAATTCGACAAAGCGGCGCTCACCTGCGCTTTCCGCGCCTGATTAGGGATGTAATCGAGGTCGCATTCCGGGTCGCGTTCGTTGTAGTTCGCCGTCGGCGGCAGAATTCCGTTCTGCAGTGCAAGGATCGTCGCGACTGCCTCGAGGGCCCCGGCAGCACCCAGGGCGTGCCCGTGCATCGACTTGGTGGAGCTGACGCCGATCTTATCGGCGTGCGCACCGAAGACAGCCCGGATCGCGCGTGATTCCACCGGATCGTTTCCGGGCGTGCCCGTGCCGTGCGCGTTGATGTAGCCAATCTCCTCAGGCAGCATGCCCGCCTCACGAAGCGCGCCACGCATGGCCCGAGATGGCCCTTCGACGGTCGGCTGTGTCAGATGATGAGCGTCCGCCGTCATGCCGAAGCCGCAGATTTCGCCATAGATCTTGGCGCCACGCGCCTTCGCGGCCTCAAGCGGCTCAAGAATCAGCATGGCGCCGCCTTCACCAAGGATCATCCCTTTGCGATCCTTGCTGAATGGTCGGCACGTGTCCGGCGAAATCACGCGCATCGCCTCCCATGCCTTCAGCATGCCGACTGTGAAGAATGCCTCCGCGCCGCCGGTGACGGCGACTTCCGCTTCGCTATCGCGGATGATGCGAAATGCCTGTCCCATTGCGTGATTGGCCGAAGAGCACGCGGTTGAAATGGTGTAGGCTGGCCCGCTCAGACCCAGATCCATGGCGATGTGGCTCGCGCCGGCGTTGGCCATGGTTTTCGGAATCGTCAGCGGATGCACGCGCCCCCGGCCATTGACCCAAAGGTCCTCGAACCCGGCCTCGATCGCCGACTGACCGCCGACCGCCGAGCCGCACACGATCGCGCACTGCTCGCGCAGCTCCTGAGTGAGCTGAATCCCGGAATCCCGCATAGCCTGCCGCGCCGCTACGACCGAGAATTGCGCAAAGCGATCGAGCTGCGCGTCCTTGCCGCCTTCAAAATGCTTCAGCGGGTCGAAACCCTTCACCTGCGCGGCATTCTGCATCTTGAGGTTCACGCGTGAGCCATCCACGCCCGTGAGCGGACCGATGCCGGGCCGCCCTTCGCAAAGCGCAGCCCAATTCTCGGAGACATTTTGGCCCAGGGCTGAAATCATTCCGAGGCCGGTAATAACGACGCGACGGGGCGCCATCAGCTGGCCGGGCTGGCCGAACCCATCGAGGTGTTTGGCGGGCGAGCGGCGAGCAGCTTCTTCACGCCCTCGACGATGTCGTTGACGGTTTTGATCGACCGGACATCGTCATCAGGGATCGAGATTTGGAAGGCATTTTCGAGTTCGAAGAGGAGGCTGAAAACGTCGAGCGAATCGATGCCCATCTCCTGCAAATTCGTTTCAAGCGTGATCGATTCGGCCGGGATGCGTTTCACCGATGCCAGCGTGGCGATCACTTTTTCGGCTACAGGATCAGACATCAGGTCCACCCCCGTTGGGCGAAAGGCGAAGTTTCACTGCGCGTTTTGCGTGCTCTTCTTCTGAAATGGGAGTCCGCGCCTACCAAGTAGTCTAAACCAAATGGAAAACGGAATTCCAGCAGGAGCACGACCTATCAAGTAGTTGCTGGCGGCGGCCAGTGGCCCCCAGTTGCTGTGGCATAATGCATCTTTCGGGGGCGGCAGCAGCACTTGATTCAATTCATGACCTTCGCACGCAAAATTCGCAAGAAGCTCCGCGCGGCGCACCGCAAACTGAGGGAAGCGCGCATGTTGGCGAAAGGGCTTGTCTCGACGCGCCATCCGCTGCTTGTTCACGTCATCCCGATGCGGCGCTGCAATCTCGCCTGCACCTATTGCAACGAATTCGACGACTTCTCAAAGCCCGTGCCGCTTGAAGAAATGTTTCGCCGTATCGATCGTCTGGGCGAGATGGGCACCGCCATCGTCACGATCAGTGGAGGCGAGCCGCTCCTGCATCCCGATCTCGATGCGATCATCGGACGCATCCGCAAGAACGGCATCATCGCCGGGCTGATTACGAATGGCTACTTGCTGGTTGCCGAGCGTATCGAGCGCCTGAATCGCGCGGGCCTGGAATACCTGCAAATCAGTATCGATAACGTGCAGCCGGACGACGTCTCGAAAAAGAGCCTCAAGGTGCTCGATCAAAAGCTCAAGCTGCTCGCCGACTACGCCGAATTTCAAGTGAACATCAATTCGGTGCTCGGTAGCGGCGTCCGGAATCCGGAAGACGCTCTCGCCGTAGCGCACCGCGCCCAGGAGCTTGGCTTCACCTCAACCGTCGGCATCCTTCATGATGGAAGCGGGCAGGTCCAGCCGCTCGGCAGCCGCGAGCAGGAGATTTTCGAAGAGATCATGTCTCTCGGGAAACGCTCCTTTTCCCGTGTGAACGGATTTCAGCACAATATCGCCGCCGGCCGCGAGAATGATTGGCGCTGCCGGGCCGGCTCACGCTACCTCTATATCTGCGAGAACGGCCTCGTGCACTATTGCTCCCAGCAGCGCGGCTATCCAGGCGTGCCACTCGATCAATACACCGCGGAGCACAGACAACGCGAATTTCTCAGGAAAAAAGGCTGCGCGCCGAATTGCACGATCTCGTGCGTTCATCAGATTTCAACGATTGACTCCTGGCGCGCGCCGCAGACGCTTGAATCTGATCCATCCTCGCCTTCCGGCCGTTTGGTCGGGCTCACCGGCTCCGAGGCCCGTAACTAGATCTGCCGCAATCTGGTTCTGCTTTTCTCGTTCGGGGAGTTCTGACTTCGTTACAATCTTGCCGCAAACAAAGGGGGGGAATCGCGGGGCGAAATTCTGAGCAATCTCGCCTCCGGTGGTGAATGGCTGCGACTGCTGAATACGCACTGTCCGTGCCGCGCGTGAATCCGTGGCTGATCGCGGCCACCGTAATTTCGGCGACGTTCATGGAAGTGCTCGATACGAGCGTGGCCAACGTTTCGTTGCCGCATATCGCCGGCAGCCTTTCCGCCAGCGTCGACGAAAGCACCTGGGTCCTCACGTCGTATCTCGTCTCCAACGCCATCGTCCTGCCACTCACCGGATGGTTCGCTACGCTTTTCGGACGCAAGCGTTTCTTCCTGGCGTGCGTCATCATTTTCACGATTAGTTCGTTTTTGTGCGGCATGGCGCCGTCGCTTGGCGCGCTCGTCTTCTTTCGCGTCGTGCAAGGCGCGGGAGGTGGCGGCATGCAGCCGCTGTCGCAGGCGATTCTGGTCGATAGCTTCCCGCGGGAAAAACAGGGCATGGCCATGGCCATCTACGGCATGGGCGTGGTGGTCGCCCCCACGCTTGGACCAACGCTCGGCGGGTGGATCACGGACAACTATTCATGGCGCTGGATTTTTCTGCTCAACGTGCCAGTGGGCGTGGTTGCGCTGATTCTGATTTCGCTGCTCATTTTCGATCCGGCGCATGTGGTCCGCAAAACATTCAAGCAGGGTTTGCGCATCGATTTCATCGGCCTCGGGCTACTCGGGGTGGGTCTTGGTTTCTTGCAAGTCGTTCTTGACAAAGGCGAGCGCGACGATTGGTTCGGATCGACATTCATCACATGGGCCACGATCGTTTCAGTCGCCGCTCTGATCACACTCATTTTGCGCGAGCTCAGAACGCGAGACCCCGTCGTTGATTTGCATCTGTTCAAAGATCGAAATTTCGCAATCTCGACCTTCATGATGTATACGCTCGGCGTGGTCCTCTACGGCACCACGCTGCTGCTTCCCATTCTGCTCCAAACATTGATGGGCTATACCGCGATGCAAAGCGGATTGGTACTCCTGCCGGGCGGCGTTTGCCTGCTGGCGGCGCTGCCTTTCGTCGGTGCGCTGCTGGACCGATTCCAGCCGCGGTGGATTGTCGTTACGGGCCTGCTCATCATGGCCACCGGCCTGTTTCAGCTCTCTCATCTCAGCCTCGATGCGGGGCCGCGATCTCCGGTCTACGACTGGGTTGTTTCGAGGATGGGAACCGCCTTCTTGTTCGTTCCGATCAACGTCATGGCGTTCTATTTCGTGCCGCGCGGAAAAATGAATAACGCCTCCGGGCTGATTAACCTCGCGCGCAACGTCGGAGCCAGCACCGGAATTTCTTTTGTGACGACGATGCTCGACCGTCGCTCGCAATTTCACCAAAGCGTGCTCTCGGCGAACCTGCAGGCGGGCAATCCGTACTACCAGACGGCCATGCAGCGCATGATGCATTACCTGACGTCTCACGGCGTCGACACGGGCCGCGCGATGGTAGGCGCCCACTCGATGGTCTATGAGACGATGCAGCGCCAAGCGATGATGCTTTCGTTCGTCGATAATTTTCGATTGATGGGCATGATCTGTTTGTGCGTGCTGCCGCTGCTATTTGTGATGAAGAACCGGAAATGATGAGCTACCGATGAACGAAGGCCCACTTACGCTTGACGTCCGGCCAGAATTTTGACGAAGGACCCGCTGCGAATCTCCGCCGCGGAAAGTGAGGTGAGCCGCTCGACTTCCTCCGCGGTTAACGCTCCGCAGTTGATGGCCTGCACGAAATAGTTCAACAGGCCCTGCGCCATCGCGGCATCATCAAACACCTGCCCGACCCGCGTAGCCTGCGCAGCCCGTTCGACGAAGTTGCGGAGCCGCGCGGCGGAGGGATCGAGATTCTCAAGAAAAAACGAATAAACCGCGGCATACCGGGCAGGCAGTTGCGCCGGATGCAGATCCCAGCCCTGATAGAAGCCGTGCGCCAGAGAGCGCCGGACATTGTCGAAATGAATCTTCCAGCCGCGATGAACCGCCGCGCGATTTTCCTCCGTCTGGCGGGCGCTAAGCGCCGAGCCGTCTTGCGCTCGATGCGGAGGAATGGGCATGATGTTGGTAGGCCCATCGCCGACGCGTATGCCCGTATCCGCGAGCGCCACCTGCGCCATGCCGCGCGCAAAATCCGAAGCGAAATGCGTGATCGGCTGATACGTCGCGGCGATATCCAAAGAAGCGGTGTAATCATACGGGCCGAAGTGCATCCTAACGCAACGCCCGCGCGCCGCGCTCACGAGACCAAGCAAACCTGCCTCGCCGCGTTCGTTGAGAATCGCATGCGGAGTTTCAATCATCAGCTCGCTGCGGAGCGCGCCTGGCTCAAATTCGAGCATCGGCTCGAGTCGCGAACAAATATCCGCCAGGGCGGCAACTTCGTCCGGCAGCGTCACTTTCGGCAAGGTGATGAAGAAATGCTTGGGGAGCTCTCCACGCGATTGCGCCGCAAGCTCGGTCAGAAAAATATCGAGTGTGCGAATACTGCGCTCGCGGAGCTCTTCGCTCAGCGGCTTGATCCGAATTCCGATGAATGCAGGCAGTTCACCGGCGTTCATGCCGGCGCTCACTTCCCGAGCGGCCGCTACGGCGTGTCCGTCCTCTTCATCGTCTGGGCGATTGCCGTATCCATCCTCGAAATCGATCCGCAAATCTTCGACGGGTTCGCGCCGCAGCTTCTCGCGCATACGGCGATAAATCGTATGCGCAAACCACGCGGCGCGATTCTCGCGTCGCACAGTCTCAGGATCGGACTCCATGGATTTTGCGATTGTCGCCACCGAATCCGCTGAATCGGGCAACGTATCCGCGCCAGGCAGTCCGATCGCCCTGGCGAAGATCGCGAAATCAGCGCCATACTCGTCGAGTGACTTCAGCGCGAGCTCGCCGAGCTTCCTCGCGGTTCCCGCGCGAAACAGATGCGCGCCGCCGTAGACCACATGAATCGGTTGCCGGTCAGCCGCAGCCCCGGGATAGCGCCGCGCCAGCGCTTTGTGCGCCAGTTCCAGGCGCGCGGAAATCTCGCGTAAAGATTCTTGCGGTAGCGTTCGTTTCATCAGCGTACGGGCGTTCCCATTCGTTCCGGTACCGGGTCCTGCCGAAATCTGACCCTTTCCCGGTTGTTCCAAGGGACCGGACAGGATACATTTGTTTACCCGCGCCGCGGAAGTTCCAACGGCCCAATTCGAGCCGCGGACCAACCGGGCGCTGCCTTCCGGCATCTTCCCAAAGGCGAGTGCTCATCGGCGGTGAGCGCAGCAGCGCTGATTTGATGACCGGCAAAATTTTGATCGTCGACGATGAATCATCGGCGCGACTTGCGCTAACCATGTTGCTCCGTCGCGAGGGGTTTCAGGTGACCGAAACCCACAGCGGCGACTCTGCCCTGGAACTCTGCGCCACCTTTCAGCCTGATTTGATCCTGCTCGACATCATGATGCCCGGCATGAACGGGTTCGAAGTCTGCCGCCGCATCAAGGCAACTCCCGAAACCCGACTCACACCGGTCGTCTTGATCACGGGCCTGAGCGCCACGCAGGATCGCATCGAAGGCATCAACGCCGGTGCAGACGATTTCTTGAGCAAGCCGATCGATTTCAGCGAGCTTCTGGCACGTGCTCGCTCGTTGCTGCGTCTCAAGCAATTTACCGACGAACTGGAAAGCGCCGAAGGAGTGCTCTTCAGCCTCGCTGAAAGCATCGAGGCCCGCGATCCCTACACGCGCGGCCATTGCGAGCGCCTCGCCGACATGTCCTCGCGCCTGGCCGCGCGCCTCGGCTTGCCCGAGGATCAGATCAAGGCGCTTCGTCGTGCGGGAATCGTGCACGACATCGGCAAGATTGCCGTGCCGGACGCGATCCTGCTGAAGCCCGGCCCTCTCACGCCGCAGGAAATGGAAATCATGCGGACTCATCCCGTGGTCGGCGAACGCATCTGCTTTCCGCTACGAACGTTCGGCCTCGTGCTTCCGATCATTCGTCATCATCACGAGCGCCACGATGGTTCCGGCTATCCGGATGGTTTGCACGGCTCGCAGATTCCAATCACGGCGGCAATCCTGCAACTGGCAGACGTCTTTGACGCGCTGACG
>Ga0335078_10001511_pt1 | contig 35063 bp, 34 predicted proteins | sample Lox_Sample_32_FD_206711 | JGI IMG/M metagenome (GOLD analysis project Ga0335078, IMG submission 206711) | Soil microbial communities from Loxahatchee National Wildlife Refuge, Florida, United States - Lox_Sample_3.2 | ecosystem: Environmental > Terrestrial > Soil > Wetlands | place: USA...
GCCGGTTACTCAAGGCGCCCAGCAAGCCGAACAGACGGCGGAAAAACGTGCGTCTGACAAGAACGGTTTTCCAGCCGCAGGCGCCGACCAAGTTGACGTGTCTGCGCTCGCTCACGCCTTGTCCGCGCGCGATCCGCAAAAGCTGGAACAGTTGCGGCTCGAAGTCCAATCGGGCAATTACAGCGTCCCCGCCGATACTCTGGCGAACTCCATCATCGATGGCCATTTGAAAGAGTAGTGGCCAATTAAGCGGGTAGCGGACCTATCGGACCGGCGCTTCCGCGGCATCGCCCCGGTTGCGTCCAGCCGTGAAACCTTTTGCTGGGGTTCACGATGCTACACTCAGATCATATGGATCGTATCCGGGTGCTGGTCGCCAAACCCGGTTTGGATGGCCACGACCGCGGAGCCAAGGTAATCGCTCGCGCTCTCCGCGACGCCGGCATGGAGGTCATCTACACCGGCCTGCGCCAAACCCCGGAAATGATCGTCAGCGCCGCTCTTCAGGAAGACGTCCAGGTCATCGGACTTTCGATCCTCTCGGGCGCACACAACGCTATCGTCCCGCGCGTGATGGAATTGCTGCGGGAAAAGGGCATGGGCGACGTGCTGGTCATCGTTGGCGGTATAATTCCAGACGAGGACGCCTCGTTGCTGAAAAAGCTGGGCGTCGCGGGCGTGTTCCAGCCCGGAGCTTCGCTCGAAGAAATTGTAGACTTCATCCGGTCTTCGATAAAGCAGACCGCTTGAAGCGAAGTGGCAGGCACGCGTTGCCCGCCGTGCAGGCTAACGCCTGTGAAATTTTGATTAGTTAAATACGCCACAGGAGGCCGTGGCCCCCACATTAGAAAGAGAAATCGCTGCCGCGGCCTTCCGTTGTGGCGCTAGAGAGAGAAACAATGCAAGAAAAACTGAACATCGCCGTATTCGTAGACTATGACAACATCGAAATCGGCGTGAAGTCCACGCTGCGGCGCGAGTTTGACGTATCACTCGCGCTCGACGCGCTCAAAGAACGGGGCGACCTAGTCGCTAAGTTCGCTTATGCCAACTGGGGCCGCCAGGAGGGCGCCGCCCGCTCCATGGCTGAAAACGCCGTACAGATGGTGCAGCGCCTGCCTTCCCCGCGGGGCGACAAGAACGGCGGCGACATCAACCTTGCCCTCGACGCGCTCGAAATGGCATTCACCCACCCCCACGTGAACGCATTCGCCATCATCAGCGGCGATAGCGATTTTATCCCGCTGGTCAACAAGCTTAAGGAATACGGCAAGACCGTCTACGTGGTAGGCGGCAAGGCGTTCACCAGTACCATCCTCCAACAGAATTGCAACGAGTTCGTCAGTTACGAATCGCTGCTTTCTGAAAGCGATCGCGGCGGCAGCGGCGAGCGGCGCGACCGGCCGCCGCAACACTCTGGCCCGCGCGAGAACCGTCCGCAAAGCATGCAGCATCGCGGCCGGCCCGAGCCGCTCGACCTGGCGCAGGTGATGCCGCTGGTGGAGCGCGCCCTGCAAGTGCTTGAGCGCCGCGAAGTCCAGCCGCAGCTCGGGCTGCTCAAATCCACCATGCTCCAACTCGATTCTGCCTTCACCGAAAAAGCGTACGGCGCCAACAGCTTCTCCGATTTCGTAGAGAAGCTCAAGAAAGCAGACTACGTCAATGTGAGCGGCCAGGGCGGGCGCTATATCATCGAACGCAAGACGTCGTCGGCACAGCCCGACCGTCCCTCGCCCAAGCCGGAGGAAGCGCTGCCGCTGCTGCGCGATGTGCTCGAAACACACCGCCTCGAGATGGAGAGCGGCGCATCGGCCGACGACCTGGCGGCGTGGGTGGAAGCCGAGGCTCCCAATTTCGCCACCGCCTCGTACGGGTTCCAGGAATTTTCCGAATTCCTGAACTACGCGCAAGACAAGTTGGTGGTGCGCGTACAGCCGGACGAAGAAAAAGGCCTGGTCGTCTACCTGGGCGCGGAATTTTATCCGCCCGCCCTTCCCGAAGCGCCGGTCCAAGAGAGTCACGAAGCGGAGGAGGATGAAAAGCAACCCATCGTGGAGGGCCAACCCTCGCTGCTTGAGCCGAATCCGCCGCCAGTGAAGCCGAAGCCGGTGGCGCGCCGCCCGCGCAAAGTGGCATCCGGAAACGTCGGCGACCGCCCGCGCCGCAGCCGCAAAAAGAAGCCCGATCAGATTCATCACACCATGCAGTAACGGCGACGCAGAATGGCCAGCGCTCCCATTCCCAAGCCGCGTGGACCCTACTCACCGTTCGTCCGCGCGGGCGATCTCATCTTCGTCTCCGGCCAGGGCCCCGTGGACCCGGCAACCGACCAGCTGTCGCTCGGTGACATCCGGCACGAGACCAGCATGGTGCTCGAGAACATCCGGCGCATCCTGGCTCTGGCCGGAGCGACACCGGTCGACGTCGTGAAATGCTCGGTGTTCCTCGCCAATATGCAGGACTTCGCGGCGATGAACGAAGTGTATGCTGCGTTCTTCGGTGAAACCCGGCCGGCCCGGACCACCGTGGAAGTGGCCAAGCTCCCCGGCCGCGACATGAAGATCGAAATCGACTGCATCGCCTACAAGCCTGTTGGTTAATCCATGGACGCCGAACAATTGCGTGCGCTGCTCGAAGAGGTACGCTCGGGTTCGGTGGACATCGACGGCGCACTCGACCGCATGCGCCACCTGCCCTTCGAGGACCTTGGATACGCCAAGCTCGATCACCATCGCAGCCTGCGTCACGGCCTCACCGAGGTAATCTTCGGCAAAGGGAAGACGCCGGATCAGATCAACGAAATCGCCGGGCGCCTGCTCGAAAAATCCAGGAATCTACTGATCACGCGCGCGGACGCATCCATCGCGGCGCGGCTCCAGGCCATATTTCCGGAAACTGAATACTTCCCGCTATCGGGTGCGATCCGCATCTGGCGCGACCGCGCGATCCGCGGCAAGGGAAAACTGGCAGTAGTGTGCGCGGGAACCAGCGATATCCCGGTCGCCGAAGAAACCAAGGTGACGGCTGAGGTGATGGGCAACGAAGTGGAAGCGTTGTACGATGTCGGCGTCGCGGGAATCCATCGCCTGATCGCGCATAGCGAGCGGCTCATGGCCGCGCGTGTGGTGGTGGTCGTCGCGGGAATGGAAGGAGCGCTGCCCAGTGTGGTTGGCGGGCTGGTTTCCGCGCCGGTGATCGCGGTTCCGACCAGTGTCGGATACGGAGCTAGTTTTCAGGGCGTGGCCGCGCTCCTTGGGATGTTGAATAGCTGCGCCAGCAACGTGGCGGTTGTGAATATTGATAATGGATTTGGCGCCGGCTACGTCGCGAGTTTGATCAATCGCTTGTAACCGGCTAATGAGCTTACGCTACGGCAGCGCTGATCCGGGACCCGGACTCTTCCGCGTACACGTAGAAGCCGAACATAGGCATCGCGTCCGCCCGGCTCCAGCGGCTCATCTTCCAGGTCACGCGCACATACCGGACATCCGGGCACGGCGCCAGATTCAGGAGGATCGAATAAATACCGCAGTAGAATTTCGGGGGATAGGTTGCGATGGGTCGAACACCCCATCTTTCACCATCGGCAGAGCCCCAGATCGACACTTCCAGGCTCTCCTGCTCGATGATGCGCGTGATGCCTAACGTGAGTACAAGTAACTTACCGCGTTTGGATCCGAGATCGAACTCCGGTCCAGTGCCATCGGCTCGCGCGATGCTTTCAGGCAACAGTAAAGTTGGCAGCATATTGTCCTCCATCCGGGGAACATGCCGGAACTTTCAATTTGGCCACCTGGCAGGCTTACTCACTGAGTAAGTCGAAATCTTCTCACCTACAGAGTGCGAAGACGCTTTCCTGCCTCCTCTAGCGTCTCATACTTCTTACAAAAACAAAAGCGGATTAATGCGGAGCCTTGGCGAGAATCCGCAAAAAAACTCGAACCGGGCACTGCCGCAACTCCGCAATGCTCGATCATGTGCCGCACAAAAGTATGATCGTCGGGAAAACCGAAATCGCTAACGTCGGTCATGATGTAATAAGCCCCGTCGGGCCGGAAACAGCGGAAGCCCGCTCCTTCCAAAAGGCCGAGCAGAAGATCGCGCCGCTGCTGATAGTCATTCGCCAGCTTGGAGTAATACGAATCCGGCATGTTCAGCGCCGTGACGCCGGCCTGCTGCAACGGCGCGGCTGCGCCCACGGTCAAAAAGTCGTGAACCTTGCGTATCGAATCCGTTAAGTCTGGCGCTGCCAGCACCCATCCCACACGCCAACCGGTGACTGAGTAGGTCTTACTCATACTATTTACCAGGATGCTACGTTCCCGCATTCCGTCAATTGTCGCTATCGGCAGGTGAGACGCGCCGCCATACAAAATGTGTTCATAGATTTCGTCAGTAATTGCGAGAACGTCGAACTCTTCGCATAACCGCGCGATAGTCTCTAATTCTTGTCTGGCAAAAACTTTTCCGGTGGGATTGTTGGGGGAATTCAGAATGATCGCCTTCGTTCGGCTCGAGAACGCGGCGCGCAGCTCGTCGGGATCGAATGTCCAGTCGGGCGGCCTGAGCGAAACCAGCTTGCGTTGGGCATCGCACAACAAAGTATCGGGCCAATAGTTCTCATAATAAGGTTCGAAAACGATAATCTCGTCGCCGGGGTTCGTCACTGCCAGCATCGATGCGATCATTCCCTCCGTCGATCCGCAGCAGACCGTAATTTCTCTCTCCGGATCGTAATCCAGTCCGTACCACTTCCGGTACTTGGCCGCGATCGTATCGCGAAAGGGCTTCGCTCCCCAAGTGATCGCGTATTGGTTGAAGTTCTCTTCGATCGCTGTCGGGCGCGCTAAAATCCGGAAAACCCTGTGCTAGATTCACCGCTTTCGCCTCCACCGCCAGGCGCGTCATCTCCCGGATCACCGACTCGGTGAAGTAGCGCGTCCGGTTGCTCCGAAAGCGCATCCGGCGGTTGGGAATGTGGGTCGGGCGAACCGAGGTTTTTTCAGCCGATGGACTCATAGAACGAGCCTACCAATTTGAACCCTCCCTCGCCGGGCCGGCCACGGGTTTCGATATCCTGATCCTATGAGAATCATTCTCACCGCGATTGCGTTTGCTTCCCTGGCCGCCGCCGGAAACCAGCCGTTGAATACGCGGGGATCCTCCTCCTCGCCGATCAAAATGGAAGTCTTCAGCGACTACCAGTGCCCCGGCTGCAAAGCGCTATACGAGAGCACACTGAAGCCTCTCATGGAAAACTACGTAGACAAAGGAAAGGTCTACATGGTGCACTACGAGTTTCCGCTGCCCATGCACGCCTACGCGATCCAAGCCGCTTGCTATGCACTAGCCGCCCGTCGAATCGGAAAATACGATCAGGTGACCGACGTGTTGTTTCGCCAGCAGCAGAGCTGGGCGACCACCGGCAAGGTCGGCGATACCGCGTGCAGCGTCTTGAGCGCGGACGAAGCCAAGAAGGTCCGCGCGCTGGCCCAGGACCCAGCCATCGCCGCCGAAGTGCAGACCGATATTCAACTCGGGCGCGCGGCACACGTGGACGGCACACCCACTGTCATCATCACGCATGGCGCGAAACAATACCGCGTTCCAACGGGAGCCGGCTACCAGATCCTGTCGCGATTCCTGGATTCGCTCCTTTCGAACTAACGTGCGACGCGTTGTTCTGGTTCTGCGCCTGATTCTCGGCTTGGTTTTCTTTTACGCCGCTTACACGAAATTGCGGCAGCCGTGGATGCTGTTCGCCATGTCGATCGACGCGTACCAGATTCTTCCGGAGTGGGCAGTGTTGCTGCTGGGTCACTGGCTTCCATGGTTCGAACTTCTGATCGGCGTCTTCCTGGTCGCCGGAATTATGCTGCGCTACACCGCCCTCACGGCCACAGGACTGCTGCTGGTCTTCTTCGCATTGATGACACGCGCCTATCTGAAAGGGCTGACGATCGACTGCGGCTGTTTCGGATTGGGCGAAGTCATCAGCCCCGCGTCGCTCGCCCGAGACGGTCTGTTGTTAGGTCTCTCGATCACCTTGGCGGTTCTGGTCCGGCGCCGGACCGCGCACGGACGCGTCCTGCCGGCATCCGTGGCCAGCGCGACTTGAAGTCTACTTCGCGTACATCGCCGCGTAGCCCAGTTGCTGTTTGACGAAATCGCGAGGATAGGAGATCTCTACTTTTCCCAGCGCTGCGCCTTGAAAGCTGGGCGTCAGATCCGGATTGACGCCCGCCCAGTAAGTAGGCAGATCCAGCTTCTTATAGCGCGCTACCACCTGATCGCGCAAGGCTGGATCGAAATGAACACCGTACTTATCGATCAGAGCTTTGATCGCATCGTAATCGCCTTCGGCCTTGATCCGCATCAACTCAGCCAGCAACTGCCCGACGCCTTGTCGCATCTTTTGAAAATCTCGGATGACGATGTAGGTCTTTCCACCGCGCGTTTCTTCGGCGATCGCGCCGGTCTTGTCGCGAATGTAATTCACGATGAGTTGGCGGTCGCGATCGTGATCCTCCTCGAGCGTATCGCCCTTCGGAACTCGGCGAAGCTGCGTTAGCGCAACGCGCGCCGATGCGTAGTACATCGCCTTGGCGACGTCCGGGTTCGAGGCCAAGCCGAGTTCGCGGATCTTCGGGTCCCACACGCTCCACAGCGCCATCAGATCGGCGCGCGCTTCTTCGAGAGTCGAAAAATATTGCCTTAAATAGTAGGCCGGTTCGTGCGTGAGCTTCGGGCTGACTTGCCCCGAACCGTGCCCGATGATTTCGTGCAGCGCGGTCATCAGGTCTTCCGCCTCATCGCCGTACTTCTTGCAGATGTCGATTTCTTCCTTCGATGCCGCGAATTCCTCGAGCGACCGTGTTCCACCGGCCTCCGTCAGCGCGCGGCTGCTCCCGGTGAATAAAAAGCTCTTACTTCCGTACTTGCGATGCACCTCTTCTTCGTTTGGAAGATTGTCGCCCACTGTAGTGACGTGGAAGTCTCCGGTTTCGATCACTGTCTCCACAGCCTTCGCCAGCGGCGGCTTCACGCCTTGCTTCTTATACTGTGGCGCCCACGGAGCGCGATCCTCGAAATACTGTGCGTTGGCTGCGACCTTGGACATCAGCGCATTGACGCGGTTGTCGGTCACGGTGACAAAACTCTGGGACGTTCCCTTGGCACCGCGCGCGTCGCGGTACACCTCAATAAATCCGTTGTCGAAGTCCACCACAGGATTGTTTTGCACCCAGGCGATGCCGAATTGGAGCCAATCCTGCGGATCGCCGGTTTGGTAGAAGCGGATCAGATCGTGAATGGCCTTGGCCTGCGCTGGCTCGGCCACGGCCGCCGCCTTTTCCAGATACGAATTCGCTTTCGCCAGATATTCGGCGTACAAACCGGGCGGAATGCGATGATCCGGCGTTCCGGCGCGATAGACTTGCTCTTCCAGCTTGCCATCCTTCTTGATTAGCCTCGAGTTCAGCGGATAGCGCTCCTGAAAGTTTGCAAGATCTTTCAGCGTGACGCCAGAGTAAAAGTTGTTCGCGCTGGCTTGCAGGATGTCGAGGCCGCCGCGCGGAGCTTTGGCCGTGATCATGGGCTCGAAATCCGGATCGAATAATGACGGCTTTAGTTCGGCGATCTCTTTTAGAAACGCAGCTTCTGTAAATCCCGTGGCGCCGCGCCGGATAGCGCCCAGCCCCGCGTCGCGCAACTGATCGAACGTGAAATCGGGCATAAACTTCTGCGCCGTGGTTTCGTTATGGTTCCCGCGATTCGCCCAAAACAGCTTGGTGAAATCCACGATTTTGGAATATGCCGCTGGCTGCACACCCGCAGGATGCGCGACGATCATCTCCAGCACACGTTTCTGCCGAAGCCCGAATCGCGACTCCTGATCGAAGATGATTGGATGAATCGCGATGGCGGCCTCCGAAAGCCAGTAGGCCAACGCTTTTTCGCGCGCCGAGAGACTCGCGAAGCTGTCCGCCTGAAGCTGGACGAAACCGGTGGAGCCGACGCGATCCACCAGGGGATTTTGCGTCTGACTGAGCGCCGGCCGGACGGAAACTGCGGCTAAACAGAGAACAGCGAAGCCACGCTGCCTCACACTACCAAAAGACAAATGATTCTTCCTCGCAGACGAGCATGATCGGCGGTCCGCCGCTGGAGATTTTCTGCGCATGCGCGACCACCTCCTGCCCTGACTCCGATTCCAGGGACTTGTTCAGATCTTCCATGGAAGGATAGTGCACTTCAGCGATCCGATAGGCCGCCACCTTGCCCTGCGGCGATCCGTTCACTTTGGTCAGAACCAGCCGCGTGATGCCCTTCAGCTTCTGCTCGACCATGGGAATGTGCTCTTCCAGATACGCCCTCTCAAAGGCCGCTTCGTCGTGAGGCCGCGGGTAGATCACTACTATCTTTACGCTGTGTGTGCCCATGCTTTCCGAACAACATGTTATCACCCTAAGCGAATCGGACGGACGCACGCTCGGCCGCTATGATGAAACTTGGGCGTACGGCTTCTCACGACGATTCCCTGGATCGCACTGGCGATCTCGGCGGCGGCTGCGAGTCCCCAGGTCGAGCGGGTCAGCCATAAGCTCGATCTAATCGAGAACCATCAGGCTAAACCGGGCTCGGTGATCGTGTTTCCGGCCGCGGACCTGAATGCGTGGGGCCGCGCAAAAGCTATCGAAGTCGTGCCGGAGGGTCTGGGCGAGCCGCGTCTCGAACTCGGCAACGGAAGCGCCACGGCCTATGCGCTGGTGGATTTCCTGAAGCTCCGCCACGCCGCTGGGATCGAGACGAATTGGCTTGTGGCGAAGTTAATTGAAGGTGAGAAGGCTGTCAGAGTGACAGCCACGATCGAATCGTCGAGAGGTCGTGCGACGGTTCACTTGACGCGGGTAGAGATCGGTGGGCTCGCCGTAACCGGCGCGCCGCTGGACTTTCTGATCCAGACTTTTTTTATGCCGCTGTACCCGGACGCCCAAATCGATAAGCCGTTTGCGTTGGCGGACGGTGTCGAACGCATTGACGTCACACCCGCCGAAGCACGCGTCTATATCAAGAAGTAATCAGCTCGCTTCCTGGCCCAGTGCGGCTTGGGATTCGACCGCTGGAACTGTGATAAAAAAGGTCGATCCTTTGCCGGGTTCGGATTCCGCCCAGATGCGTCCGCCATATCCGGTCACGATTTTGTCGCACGTTGCCAATCCGATTCCGCTACCCGGCCGCTCCTGCGTGTGTAGCCGGCGAAAGGGCCTGAAAATCTCACGAAGGTAGCGCGACTCGATGCCAATCCCGTTGTCGCTCACCCGAATCAGCCACTCGGACCCTTTTCGGTCACAGTAGACGCGGATATCCGGCGGTGCGTCGCCGCGATACTTGAGCGCGTTTCCGATGACATTCTGGAACAACTGGACAGCGTGGGTCTCGGAAATCCCTGCGTCGGGCAAAGCATCGGCCGAAACTGTCGCTCCGGTGCCATCGATGTCCGTGCGCAGGTTTTCGAGAACCGTGCGTAACGCGGCGTCGAGCTGCGTCCGCTCGGCCTCTTGAGGTTCGAAGTGGCTGGCCTGCGCATACGCCAGCAGATCCTCCAGGAGACGCAGCATCCGGCCCGCGCCTCCCACGATAAAACCGAGGAGATCGCGCCCTTCGCTCCCGAGTTGTTCTCCAAACCGGCGCGACAGCAATTCCGCCATGGTGTGCACCGACGTCAGCGGCGATCGAAGATCGTGCGCGGCGGCGGCCACAAATTCTTCGAGCTGTTTGTTCGATTCTTTGAGCTGGCGCTCGGTACGGCGGCGAGCGGAAATGTCGCGAAAAACCAGGACGGCGCCTTGAATTCGGCCGTCGCGGTCGCGAATTGGCGCGCCGCTGTCGTCGATTGGAATCTCCTTGCCGTCCTTGGCGATGAGCACGGTGTGATTGGCGAGTCCGACCACTTGCCCTGTAACCAATGCTTTTTCTAGCGGATTCTCCACCGTGGCGCGCGTGGTCTCGTTGACAACCCGAAACAGCTCCTGGATTGGAGTCTGAAGCGCCTGCTCGGACGTCCAGCCCGTCAGTTGCAGCGCCACCGGATTGATGAAGGTGATGCGCGCTCCCCGATCGGTCGCGATTACTCCGTCCCCAATGCTCGAAAGCGTCACGCGCAGAAGCTCCGCATTGGACGAAGCATCCTGATACAGTTGCTCGCGATGCTTGAGTCCGCGAAAGATCGCGACCGCGGACGCGGCCAGAAACGCCAGTAGCAGTGCACTACCGAAAGTTGCCGCCAGCGTCAACGCCTTGGCGCTCTTTTCCGCCGCCTCCGCGTACTCGGTAGCGCGTCGCGAAGAAGCGTCACGGATGTAGGCGCAGCGAGTCCGGATGTCGTCCATCAGCGCTTTTCCGCGATCGGAGTCCACAATCTCCAGTGCGGGAGCAACTTCCTTCGCTCGCCGAAGTTCGATCGTATTCGCGAGCTCGCTGATTTTGGCCGCCACCACCGGCTCCAGAGCCGCCACGCGATCCGCTTCATCTTTTTGCCCAACCGTCAGCGATCGGAGCCTGCCGAGGACGACGGGAATGTTGGCTCGCGCGGCGGTGTAGGGTGCGAGATAGGTTTCTCGCCCGGTAAGGAGGTAACCGCGCTGTCCCGTTTCCGCGTCCTTGAGCAGCGAGAGCAGATCGCCGGTGGAATCGTGAACTTCCTGCGAAGCCCGCGATTCCGCGCGCATCGACGCGCGGGCTTGCCCATTCTGATAAGCCACGGCGCCGATCCCGATCACCAGCGCCGCAGACACCGAGAGCATTGCCGCGGTAGGTGCGAGGGAAAACTTTTGCTGCTGCGCCATCACAGTCGAGGACTGCGTTCGACCGTTAGCATAACACGAGGGTTTTATGCCGAATTCGCCGTCTAGTATTTATGCTAGCCGAAGCTCGGTTGTCTTCGCGGCGGCAATTCGAGCCGCCGCTTCCTTGCCGGTCTTCACGCAGTCTGGAATTCCGATGCCGCGATAGCCGTTTCCAGCCAAGTACAGGCCGGGAATGGCTTCGAGAATCGCATCCACGCGCTGGATGCGATTCTGGTGACCCACCGTGTACTGCGCCATGGAATTGCGCCAACGCGCGATGCTGTGGAATACCGGTTCCGCCCGGATGCCCATGATGGCGCGCAGTTCTTCCCGCGCTACTTCCACCAACTGTTCGTCGTGCAGCGAGAATCCGTTCCCGCCGATGAAGCAGCGGATCAACTCAATGTCGTCGGCCGCGCGATGATCGAACTTGTTGCCGACGAAGGTGCAACCCATTAGATATTTGCGTTCGAGTTTCGGAACCAGAAAGCCGTGGCCGTTCAATGGACGATCGAACGTGGCTTTGTTGAAGCCCAGCGACAAGGTAATCGACGAAGTGTAGGGGATGGTTCCCACTAACGCTGCCAATTCACCGTCAATCGAATGCAGCATCGGTTCGGCGTCGAACGCAGTGGTAGCCAGCACCACGTGTTCGGCCTCCATCCAGCTTCCGTCCAGGCGCACGCGAAAACCGGCCGAGCTCCGCTCGATGGTCTCCACCGTTCCTTGCACAATATCCGCGCTGGGAGTGAGCTTCTCGATCAATTCGCCCAAACCGTTCTTGAGCGTCGACAAAAACGGAACCGGTTTAGAGCTTTTCGGAGGCTTCGGCGCCGCCAGAACCCCGCGCGTCAAGCTGCCGTACTTCCGCTCGATATCGACGAAACGCGTCAGCACGCTATTGACGCTCATCTCGCGCGGATCGCCGCCGTAGATTCCGGAAAGCAGCGGTTCAGCCAGATAGTCGATGCATTCGCGGCCGTAGTGATCCAGCAGAAAATCGTAAACGGACCGGTCCGGCAGCGTACCCTTTGGTGGACGGCGCAGGAGATCGAAGCCCATGCGGATCTTGGCCGGCCAACTGAAGAGCTTTGTCGCCACCAGCGGCATGATTTTGGTGGGCACCATCATCATCAACCCGTCCGGCAGTGGAACCATCTCGCCGTTCTTGATGATGTAGGTGACGCGCGAGTGATCGTTGGAGCCCATCACCTGATCGGCCAGGCCGAGCTCGCGGATCAGCTCCATGGCCCACGGTTTCGCCGCCATGAATCCATCCGGACCGCTCTCCAGCACGCAGCCATGCTGCGTCGACGTCTGGATAACGCCGCCCACACGCGGTGCCTTTTCGATGAGGGTCGCCCGGATTCCGGATTTGTTCAGGTAGTAAGCCGACGAAAGACCCGAGATTCCGCCGCCGATAACTAATGCTCTGTGGGTCATAGGTCGTGCTTACAGCATGTAATAGCCCAACTATTGAGTCAATTTGAATTCGCGGACAAAGTCCACTGCCGCCCTGACGTGATCCACCGGAGTTTCGGGAAGAATCCCGTGCCCCAGGTTGAAGATGTGCCCGGGACGGGTGCCAGTCCGTTTCAGCAGCTCATGGATTCGGAGGCGAAGCTCCGGCAAAGGTGCGAAGAGCACGGCCGGGTCCAGATTGCCTTGCACTGCCGAGCGATAGCTGATGTCCATCCAGGCCTGATCGATGTTGATGCGCCAGTCAACCCCCATGACATCGCCGCCGGCGGCATGCAGCTCGCGGAAGAATCCGGCCGCACCCGTACCGAAGTGGATCACCGGCACGCTGGCGGTACGAACGCGCTCGATGAGTGCACGGGAATAGGGAGCGACATAACGCACATAGTCATCCGGGCTCAGCGCCCCCACCCAGCTATCGAATACCTGGATGGCCCGGGCACCGGCGGTGACTTGGCCGAGCGCGAACGGCCCCAACACGTCCACCAGCTTGCCCATTAACCGTCGCCACAGCGTCTCGTCCTGATACATCATCTCTTTAGTTCGGATGAAGTTGCGCGACGGACCGCCTTCAATCATGTAGCTGGCGATGGTGAACGGAGCGCCGACAAAACCAATGACGGGAACGCGTCCGGCAAGCTGCTGCGTCACGATGCGAATTGCTTCGCCCACGTAGCCTAGCTCGTCGGTGTTGGAGATGGAGAGAGAATCGACATCGTCGGACGTGCGGACGGGATTGTCGATACAGGGGCCCTCACCGGCTACAAACTTGAGCCGCAGCCCCATCGGCTCGACCGGCAGGAGCAGGTCGGCGAAAATGATAGCCGCGTCCACGTCCAGGATCTCCACCGGCTGGAGCGTAACTTGCGCCGCGAGATCGGGCCGCTTGCAGATATCCAGAATTCCAGTCTTCGCACGTATGTCTCGGTACTGCTTCATGTAACGCCCAGCCTGCCGCATAAACCAGACCGGCCGAACATCAGTCGGCCGACGGCGGCAAGCATCCAAGAATCGACTATTCATAGAAGCCACTCGCATGTTCACCTTAGAAGCGCAAAGGATGCGGCGCGCACAGCCCAGCAACAACCATCTCGCGCCGCATTCCGTTTTGCGCGAGTTATCCAGAAGCCCCGCTTCGCAAGGAACGCGAAGTTCGCTGAAGCTGACAGCCTGGTAGAGGCCTGCGTCCTCCGAAGAGGCCTAAGTATAGTAGCGCTTGGAGCGGGGCGAACTGTCAAGTTTTAGGCGCCAATTTGGAAGGGCCCACCGATTTTAAATCAGGTAAGTCATAGTTTATTCAATAATTTACGGCCGCTTGGCAAGATTTGTCAAGAAGTCGCTTCGCGCCTGCATTAGACTGGGATCTTGACCGGCGTATTGAAGCGAATCCATCCAGCGATCGCTTTCGCCCGGCGGCATCCGGACGGCGATCTATCGCTCGGATCTCTAGCAGCGCGAACGCGGTTATCTACGTTTCATTTGCATCGTCTATTCTCGGCTGCCGCGGGCGAGACGCCCAAGCAGTTTATCCAGCGGCTTCGGCTGGACCGGGGCGCCGCTATGCTCTTGACCTGCGGAGATTCGGTGCTGGATGTTGCACTGGCGTGCGGGTTTCAGAGCCACGAAGCCTTTTGCAGAGCGTTCCGGCGGCGATTTGGAATCAGGCCGAGCGACTATCGCAAACGAGGGTTTGCGAACGGCGGCGACGGTCGCGGGCACGCGGAGCTGGTCAATCAGGTTGGACCGTGCATCGGTTTTTATCACGCGGGCGAAAATTCCGTATCGGAGAGAAACAACATGAACTATTCCATCTCGAAGATCAGACTCGAGCCACAGACGGTGCTGGTGATCAGGCGATCCATCAAGCGGTCCGAGATCGCGGCCACTATCGCCGAAGTTCTCCACAAGATTTTTCTAGCGGCGCAGAAGAATGGCGTCGCACTCACCGGCCCGCCGTTCATGCGATGTCTGAACGCCGGGCCCGGGCTAATGACCATCGAGCCAGGCGTGAAGGTGGCGGGTCCCGCGGCGAACATCGATCTCGGAGGGGAAGTATTGTGGGAGACGCTGCCGGGCGGGGAAGCGGCGACCAGCGTGCACATGGGCAAGTACGAAGAGCTCCCCGAAGCATACGCGGCGATCGAGAAATGGATGCAAGCCGAGGGCTTGAAGATGGGCGGCGCGCCATGGGAAGTGTACGTTACCGATCCGGGCGACTATCCGGATCCGAAGGACTGGAAGACCGAGATCTTCTGGCCGCTGGCGTAATCGCTCTACTCGCGCGGTCGGCCTTTACGGACTCGCTTGAGCAAGTGCTCCATTCGACCGCCTAGTTCGGTCGCGATGTCGGCTTCGAAGTGCAACTCGGGGATCCGGTACAAAGCCAATCGCTCGCTTAATTCGTGCCTGAGGAAATTTCGTGCGTGTTCCAGAGCCGCCAGCGTTTCTTTTTTGTCCGTGTTCGGGCCGATGCCGACGCGCACGAAGGCATGGCGCTTGTCGGGTGAGATCTGGACGTCCGTCACGGTAGCCGAACCGATGCGTGGATCCGAGAGCTCGAAGCCGATGATCTCGGCGAGTTCTTCGCGAATGGCCTCCGTGATTCGCTCCACGCGATGATCCGTCATTCAAGCCACTCCACTGTTGTACCCACTAACACGCCGCCCAGGATCGACGCCGCTTCGCGCTCCACGGATTGCAGTACCTGCTCGGCGTGCTTGTGGTCGCCCGAGACGGTCACAGCCGACACGAGCGCGCGCTGCCACATTTCCTGATAATCGATTTCGGCCACTGCCACGTTGAACTTACTGCGCAGACGGTCCTTGAGACTCTTGACGGTGTGGCGTTTGTCTTTGAGCGAGTGCGCGCCGTCCAGATGCAATTCGAGCGTTAGAACTCCGACCGTAGGCATGAACGTCTCACGCCAAGGCCTCGGCCGCGACCCGTTCGGTGACGAAGGCCTCGACAATGTCGCCGGGTTTGACATCCGAGTAATTGCGAATCGTCAAGCCGCACTCGAACCCGCTCTTCACTTCACTCGCGTCGTTCTTGAAGCGGCGCAGCGACTCGACCTTGCCGGTGAAGATCACCACGTTATCGCGCAACAGGCGCATTTCGCTGTCGCGCCTGATCAGGCCATCCAGCACCATGCAACCCGCCACGTTGCCGACCTTGCTGATGCGGAACACTTCGCGCACCTCGGCTCGGCCCTGGTAGACCTCTTTGAACACCGGCTCCAGCATGCCGGTCATGGCGCGCTTCAGTTCATCGGTGAGCTCGTAAATGATGGTGTGCAGGCGGATGTCGACTTTTTCCTGTTCGGCGATCGCTGTTGCGTTGCGTTCGGGGCGAACGCTGAAGCCGACGATGATGGCGTTTGATGCCGACGCCAGCAGCACGTCGGTTTCGTTGATCGCGCCCACGCCCGAGTGCAGCACGCGGATGCGAACCTTCTCGTTCGAAAGCTTCTGCATCATCTCGCTCAACACTTCGGCCGTACCGCTGACGTCGGTCTTGAGGATGATGTTGAGCTCCTTGACCTCGCCTTCTTTCAACTGCTCGTGCAGTTGTTCCAGCGTGATGCGGCCGGTCTTCTGCATCGCGATATCGCGAGCTTTGGACTCGCGATACAGCACGATCTGCTTGGCTTTCGCGGTATCGGTCACCACCTGGAAGGTGTCGCCGACTTCAGGCAGCGCATCCAGTCCTAAAACCTCAGCAGGCATGGATGGCTCAGCTTCGCGCATCGGCTGGCCGCGATCGTCGAACATCGCGCGCACCTTGGCGAACACCGATCCGCAGATGAAATAATCGCCCACCCGCAGTGTGCCATTGCGAACGATGACGGTGGCAACCGGTCCGCGCCCACGATCGAGTTCGGCTTCGAGCACGGTGCCGACGGCCGGACGGTCGGGATTAGCCTTGAGATCCTGAAGGTCGGCAACCAACAGAATCATCTCGAGCAGCAAATCGAGGTTGGTCCTCGCTTTCGCGGAGACCGGCACCATGACCGTGTCGCCTCCCCAATCTTCAGCGAGTAATCCGCGATCGGCGAGCTGCTGCTTCACGCGTTCCGGCTGTGCATCGCCTTTGTCGATTTTATTGATGGCAACGATGATCGGTACGCCGGCGGCTTTGGCGTGGTCGATGGCTTCGAGAGTCTGCGGCATCACGCCGTCGTCGGCCGCCACCACCAGCACCACGATATCGGTGACCTTGGCTCCGCGCGCACGCATGCGAGTAAACGCTTCGTGGCCGGGTGTGTCGATGAAAACGATCTTCTTGCCATCTTTGACGATGTGATACGCGCCGATGTGCTGCGTGATTCCACCGGCTTCGCGATCGGCCACGTTGGTGGAACGTATGGCATCGAGCAGCGACGTCTTACCGTGATCGACGTGGCCCATGATGGTGACCACGGGCGCGCGACGCACGCGGTCGGCGGTTTCCTCGGCCAACTCGATCTCTTGCGTGCTCTCTTCCTCGAAGCTGACCTTGTTGGTGGATGCGCCGAACTCGCGCGCAATCTCCTCGGCCATCTTGGTGTCGAGATTCTGGTTGATGGTGGCGAAAATCTTCTTCTCCACCAGTTTCTTGATGACGAGATTCGCCTTGATCCCGAGCTTTTCGGACAATTCCTTGACTGTAATGCCTTCGGAAACCGTAATCTCGCGATCGATGGGTGGCGGTGCAGCGGGCTCCATCGAGCGGCGCGACACCGGCATTCGCAAACGACCCTCTTCCTGCTCCACCTCACGATGGCGGTCGCGCCCGCCGGGCTTAGCGGCATGACGGCGCTGTTGTTCGGTCTGCGGAATTGTGGCCGGCTCGGCGCGCAGAGGTGACGTCGGATGCAGCGTCCGTGGGCGGCGCATGCCGGGAACCGGGCCGCTTCCCGGGCCGACGCCCGGTCCGCGCACAACGGGTTGTCCGGGACGGATAGGCCCGCGATAAATCGGTTGCCCAGGAACTGGTGTTGAGCTGCGCGTAGGCATTCCCGGACGTGGTGCTTGCGGTTGGCCGGGCGCGGAAGGACGCGTCTGCTGCAGGCGCGCGACCATGTCGGGACGCGGCGGAACAACTGGACGGGTGGCAGGTTGACCAGCCAACGTAGGACGAGCAGGCTGCTGCGGCCGCAGAGGCATCGCCGGAGACGGCGGGCCAGGAGCAGTCATGGATTCAGGCGCAACCGAACGTGGCATGGCCGGCGCTGGACTGGGAACCGCTGGAGCCGCCGGTGCGGGCGGCGGAGGCGGTGCAGCATGCGCCTGCGGTGCGGCCGGCAGTGGTTGCCGTGGTCCAGAAAGAATCTGTCCCGGCCGGGGTGCAGCTTGTGGAGGCGGAGGAGCAGGGCGCGCGGGTATCGGAGCAGTGCGAATCGGCGGATGGATGGCCGCGCTGCTGCCAGCGCTCGCAAGCGGCGGCCGTAACGGAGCGACCTTGGGACGCGGGGCTTCCTCGGAAACTGCCGGAGCGGCCCCACCGTTAGCCTCGGGCTGGAGCGCTTCCACCGGAGTCGGAGCGGGAGCCGTTTTGGCGGCGTGCACAGTATTCTCGGGGGCCGGGCGCGCAGGAGCCGGGGTCACGTGTTCCTCTTCCGCGGGTGGTTCTTCCAGCGCGACTGCCGTCGCAGTTGGCACCATCGATGCCCCGCCACCGCTCGCGGCGACGCGCTTGCGCACCAATTCGGCAACCGATTCATCGATCGAACTGGAGTGCGTTTTCTTTTCGGTGACGCCTAGCTCCGGCAGCATTTCGAGAAGTGTGTGGGATGGAATTTCGAGTTGCCGCGCGAGCTCGTTAATACGGATTTTGCTCATAGTTACAGCAACAGCCTTGTAAGAGGCCGCTTAACTGACGCCCTCCGAGTTCTTTATAGTATCAGATTCAACTTTCGATTCCGCCGTTTCTACTTCGCCGTTGCTGCTGGACGGCGCATCCAGCGATTCAGCGGTGTGTAGCGGGGCTGGGTCGGCTTCGAGCGCCTCCGCTTCTGGCGCAAAATCGGCGGCTGACTGTTCGGCTGGCGCCTCGACCGGTTGCTCGAACTGCGCGTAGTAGGAGTTTACCGAAATCAGAATCTTCTCGATTTCCGGCCCGACTTCCGGAATTGCTTCCAGCTCCTCTGGCGTCATCCCGCCAAGCTTTTCCACGGTGTTGACGCCGGCCTGAATCAATTTTTCGACTACCTCTTCTTCGAGCCCATGATCGATCAGGATCGATACGGGCGCGCCTGCCGGAACCAGCGCGGCCATGGCGGATTCCACTTCTTGACGCTTCTCTTCTTCGCTCTTGATGTCGATCTTCCAGCCCAGAAGCTTGGCGGCCAGGCGCACGTTCTGACCCTTCTTACCGATGGCCAGCGAGAGTTGTGTGTCGTCGACGATCACTTCCATGTGTTTCTCGCCCGCATCGACGATGGATACGCGCGAGATCTTCGCCGGACTGAGCGCGTGAGTGGCGAACACCACTGGATCGTCTGAAAATTCGATGATGTCGATCTTCTCGCCGCGCAGTTCACGGATGATGGACTGCACGCGCATGCCTTTCATGCCGACACACGCGCCCACGCTATCCACGTCGCGATCGCGGCTGACCACGGCGATCTTAGTGCGCTCGCCGGCTTCGCGCGCGCACCCCCTGATGACCACGGTGTTGTCGTAAATCTCGGGAACTTCTTGCTCGAACAGGCGCATCACCAGTTCCGGCGCCGCGCGCGAAACCAGCACGCCCGCGTTCTTGCCGGCTTTTTCCACGCTGCGGATCACACAGCGGCAACGGTCGCCCGGGCTGAAATTCTCAAGTTTGCTCTGCTCTTTCTTTGGAAGCCGAGCCTCGGTCTTACCGATGTCCACCAGCAGATCCTGTCCTTCCACGCGTTTGATGGTGCAATTCACCAGCTCGCCCACGCGGTTGGAATATTCCGAATACACCGTCTCGCGCTCCGCCTCGCGCACTTTTTGCAGAATCACCTGCTTAGCGGTCTGCGCCGAAATGCGGCCCAACGCGTCGGTGGGCTTGGGAATTCGCAGCTCGCCATCCACCTGAGCCGCAGGATCGATTTTGCGCGCATCGGGCAGTGAGATTTCTTTTACCGGATCCTGAACCGCTTCAACTACCTTCTTGATGCCGTAGATTTCCAGCGCGCCGGTGCGGTCATCGAACTCGGCGATGAGATCCTCGGTAGTACGGAAGTGTTTGCGCGCAGCCACCAGCATGGCGTCCTTGACGGCGTCAATGACGATCTGCGGATCGATGCCCTTCTCCTTACTCAAGATCTCAATGGACTGATAGATAGTTCCCACTTTGTCCTCTTCTCAAATTGTTCAGGGGTGGATTACCACTCAAACTTCAGATTGGCTTTTTGGATCTGCTCGAGCGGGAAGCGCATGGTCTTCCCGTTGCTCGATTCCAGCGCGACGGCGCCGTCTAAGAATCCGGCCAGCTGGCCTTCCCAGTGGCGCTGGTTCTCGACGGGCTCCCGTAACACGATTTTGGCCTTCTTCCCCACGAATCTCTCGAAATCTCTTGGTGTAGCCAGCTTGCGCTCCACCCCGGGCGAGCTGACCTCAAGCGTATAGCTGTCGCCAGGTATGACGTCTTCCACGTCCAGAATTGTTCCTACCTGTTCGGAAATGAATTCGCAATCGGCGTGCGTGACGCCTTCGGGCCGGTCGATGTAGATCCTCAGCAGCCGGTTCTTTCCGCCGCCGAGAAACTCAACATCAACGATTTCAATACCTTCTGAGCTGCCGGCACGGCGCGCGATCTCGCTGATCCGAGCGACGATTTCTTCCTTGGCGGCGACCATTTTTTCTTCCCGTGCAATAAAAAAGTGGGCTTTCGCCCACTGGCTTCGTTCGACAATTCTTATTATACATGACCGGTGCTTTGGAGACCATTGAGGCATCGCCGGAAGCGAGGGCTCAGTGACTTCCCGGCAATGTGGATTGTGGCAGCAGGCGGCCTTCGACCGGCTCGACAACGGTGCGCGTGCCGGTTGCGCTTCCTGAGATGCAGCGCTCACCATCTGCGGCGCGATGCGCCATCGGTTTCCGCCTGGTTCGCGCGCGAACTCTGTTCCACACAGTGTATACTTTCCAATAAGCACGCGGTCGCGGGAGGACCGTAGGTGCGTAACTTCGTTTCGTAGCGGCTAACGTGACAGATCCCTCATCGGCATACCTGGAATTCGAGGAGGAGGGCTCACGCCGTGAGCTTCCAATCCCGCCTGACTGCGTATTTCGCGTGGGACGCAGCGAAAAAAACAATTTGGTGTTGAACGACGACCTCGCATCCCGCACGCACGCCATGATGCAATGCGCGAGCGATGGTGTGTACATCACCGACTGCGGCAGCAGCAATGGCACCTTCGTCAACGGAGCGCGGATTTCGTCACCGTTGGTGCTGCGATCGGGCGACCAGATCAAGATCGGCCACAAGGTGCTCACCTTTCGCGAGCGTACTCTTCCGCCGGCCCAATTCGCGGATACCGCGAGCGACCTGGCGTCCACGCGCATCGTCTTTTCGCAGTCTCTCATCACCGTGCTGGTTGTCGACATTCGGGACTTCACCGGGTTGGCCCGGCGCATCGAGCCGAGCCGCCTGGCGCAGATCGCCGGAAGCTTTTTCCGTGAAGCCGGGAAATTGCTCCAGGAACGCGGCGCCTGGGCGCAGAAGTACATCGGCGATGCGGTGCTGGCCATCTGGCAGCATGAGCAGGATCTTTTGTCGATCGCCGAGCTCGGCGCGGCTTTGGATTCGCAGTTGCGCCTGGCTCAAGTCGCTGCGGGCCTGCAAAGTCAATTTGGATTGGACACGCCGGTCCGCATCGGCGCTGGAATCAGCACCGGCTGGGCGTCGGTTGGCAATGTCGGAAGCATCGCGTCCTCGGACTACACGGCGATGGGCGACGTCGTGAATCTCGCATTCCGGCTGGAGACGTCCACCAAAGAGATCGGCTACGATTTAGCGGTTGGTCCGGGCGCTTACGATCTACTGGCGGCCGCGGGAGCCGGAAGTCTATTCGATCGCCACACGCTCAAGTTGAAAGGCTACGACGAGCTCAAGAATGTCTATGCCACCCGCCTCGATAAGGTTCCGGAAATTCTCCAGCAGCTCGCTTCGAAGACAGCTTCATCCGGTGGCTTTCAATCGGGTCGCTAGCAGCGGGAAGAATCGCGCTTGCTCGAGTTCATTGTGGTTCGAGCTGAATGGACGTCGTGCGCGTACCGGTGGGGCTCCCAGAGTTGCTGAGCACTACCGGCACATCGTCGCCCGTCACACCTGACCGGACGCAGGCTGCCCACAAATGGAGAGCGCGCTTGCGCTGGCTTGGCATAGACAGGTAACCCCCGGGTTCGCCTCATTCAGTGCGGCCGCCATCCGTGCGGGCATGTTGAGCCACGCAGTCTGATTGAGCTGCGCGAGAATATTGAAGCGCGTGGCAGTGGACGGATCCTGGACGTAGTAGATCCCTGGTGATGCCGTGGCCAGCGTGAGCCGAAAATTCGGTGTTGTGCGCGAGCCGGTTTGCACCGCCACCTGTACCGTGCCTGTCGTTGGCATTTCATACGGGACCACCTACTCGATTTGCGCGGTGCCCATCGAGTAGGGCGCGGTCGTAGCGTTGGCAAGTGTGCCGCAGTTCCGTTGAAGATGAACGCCGTGGAAGGCAGTGGACGGAAGCCCCGCGCTTAGCGCGAAGTTTTATGACAGGTCGGGATAGCGGACCAGCGCGACGGAACATTCCTCGATGGCGTTGCGAACTTCGATGCTCGTCAATGCGTCGAGCTCGACTTGCCGGCTCGCTTTCAATCTTGTCTTGGCCGCGCGCAGTTCTTCCCCGCAGAAGCCAGGATGGCACATAAACTCTGTAAGGCCGTCGGGCAGCCGGCGGATTAACGCCGCGAGATCCTGCGTGTTGTACTGGCCGGTGACTTCGAAGCCCTCGAAATAATCAGTGGTGCGGCACCCGGCGCGCTGGAGCATCGCTTGCCCCATGGATTGCAGAAACGGAACCGGCGCTGGGATCAGCCGGCGCACCCACGGGATACGGAACTCCTGCGCAATGCGCGCGACGGCGCTCAGAACCTGCGGCAAAAGATGTGTGTGCTTGTGCGTATCGAGATGCGTCGGGCGGATGCCGGCGTCCAGAATTTTGCGAACCTGCCCGGCGAGGCGATCGTAGATACGGATTTGGCCGAGCATAACCGCTGCCGTCAGACGTGCAAGCGTCGGCGGATAGCCCTCGGCGCCCACTAGCACCAGATGCACGCCGATGTCGAGCGAGGGATTCTCACGCGCCAGCGAAACTGCGTGATCGAACGCCGGGCCCGTCGCCATTAAAGTGGTGGCGGTTAGAATCCCTCGGCGATGCGCATGGACGATGCCTTCGTTGACGTCCCGCGTGAATCCGAAATCGTCGGCATTGACGATGAGGCGTTTCAAAGGCTGGGGCGCGCCCCCTTCAAAAGATGGCGAGTTTGATGCGCAGAAACTTCTTCGGATTCGCCCGGAAATCTTGCATCAGCAAGTGCATCTGGCGCGTCGCACCGGCCAGGTTGTCGTACAAAGCCGGATTCACTAGCAATTGGCCCAGCGTGCCTTGCCCGGAATTGATCTTGTCCATGATCAGGTCGAGCTTGGTGAGCGATTCGGACAGTTCGCGATGCAGATCGTCGCTCTTGAGCAGCTTGCCGGCAGTGCCCTGACCTTCGTTTAGACCCTGGACGATTTTGTGGACGTCGGCCACCGTTTTTTGCAACTCGTCCGCTAGCGCCGGATCCTTCAGAAGCTTGCCCGCCGTTCCTTGACCCTGCTGAAGCCCGTCGATAATCTGGTCGACCTTCGAAACCGTCTTGCGCACATCGTCATAGAGATCATGATCGTAGAGCAGCTTGCCCAATGTGCCTTGATCGCTGTTCAGCACGTCTGCCAGTTGCTTTACTTCATCCACAATCGCCAGGAAATGGTTGTACAACGTGTCGTCCACTAAGAGCTTACCGATGCTGCCTTTGCCGGACTCCACCAGGCCTACAATATCGTCGACGTGCTTCACCAACGTATTGGCTTGCTTCACCGTGTCCTGGAGGGAGTTGAGCACGCCGAAACCCTGCTGGACGAGATCCTGGATTTCGCCGGTGTTCACGCTGGGAATCTCGCCGCCCGGCTTTACCGTTAACGCGTTCATACCGGACTTGATGTTGATGTACTTGGTGCCCAGGACATTGGCGGCGCTGATTTCCGCCAGTGAATCGGCGGGAATGTTCTTGAGCTGATCTTCCGGGACTTGCATTTCGATCCGCACCAGTCGCTGCGGGTTCTTTTCGCCGGAGAGCGTGATGCGCTTCACCTTGCCGATCGGGATACCGTTTAGGTTCACTGGAGCGCCTTGCGCCAGAGCCGCGGCGTCAGCCATGTATGTATACACCATGGTCTCGGACTCAAAGATATTTGTCTTGCCGGTGATGAGGAATATAAGAACCGCCAGGATCACCATTGCGGCGATCGCAAGGATACCGGCCTTCAGTCTTGCCCAACGCGCCTTGGTCTGTATCGCCATAGTTTAAGAACGCTTCGGCACAAATTTACTGACGTAACTGTCGGTAGATGCTTCGAGCTCAACCTGGCTCCCCTCGAAGACCACGCGGCCTTCTTTCATGACCATGAAGACTGTGGGACGGGGATTTGAGCCGTGATTCGCCGCGCTGCCGTTTGGGGAAATCGGCTCCAGTTGGCCACTGCTGCGATTGTAGCGAAAATTGGCCATCAGCTGTCCATCCTGATACCGCTGGGTCACGATGAGGTTGGCGGTGTTTTGGGAATCGCGCTCCTTGGCAATCAGGGCCATGATCGTGTTTGCGGTGATCGGATCGAGGCCGGCGGTGGGCGAGTCGTAGAGAACCAGCGGCGGCTCCGTGACGACGGCGCGGGCGATGCCCACCCGGCGCCGCATGCCGCCCGATAATTCGCCGGGGTACTTTTCCAAAGTGTGTTCGAGCTCCACGAATCGCAGGGCGTCGCCCACGCGCTGATCCACTTCGGCCGGAGGCAATTGCAGCCTCTTGCTGTTAACCAGCGGATACGCGACGTTTTCGGCCACTGTGATGGAATCGAACAGCCCGCCTTCCTGAAAGAGAACGCCTACGCGGCTGCGGATATCATACATCTGGCGCTCGCCGAGGCCGGTGATGTCCTGGCCGAAAAGAAAAACGTGGCCGCCGTTGGGTTTGATCAGGCCGAGCGCGGCTTTGAGCAATGTGGTCTTCCCGCTTCCCGCGGCGCCCAGCACCACGCGCGTATCGCCGGCCTGCATTTCGAACGACAACGGTTGAAGCGCCACCAGATCGTCGAAGCTTACGGTTACGCCCTCCATGCGCAAAAGGCTTGCGGTAGGCGTTTCCGTTTGCGTCGCGTCCATCAAGTGAGGTTTACGAAGATGCGCGTCAGCAGCGAGGTGATGACGAAGATCCACACCGACGCGACCACCACCGCTTGAGTGGTGGCGCGCCCCACGCCCTGCGTGCCGCCGCTGGTCCGCAGTCCATAAAAACAACCCACCAGCGAGATGACGAAGGCAAAGACGAAAGGTTTGAGAAGCCCTTGCACGATGTCGTTGTATTCGAGCGCCTGATACGCGCTGGTCCAATATTCGGAACTCGGCTGGTTGAGCGAGAAGTAGGCGATGACGAAGCCGCCGCACAGGCCCACAAAGTCCGCGATGATGGTCAGCATCGGAAGCATGACGCAGGTGGCGATCATGCGCGGCGTGACCAGCTTTTGGATAGGGTCGGTGCCGAGCGCCCGCATCGCGTCGATCTGCTCGGTTACTTTCATCGAGCCTAGTTCGCTGGCGATGCCGGAGGCGTTGCGGCCGGCCACCAGTAGCGCCGTGAGCACCGGGCCTAGTTCGCGTGCCAGCGTGATGGCGACAATCTGTCCCACCTGACCCGTCGCGCCGTATTGCGCCAGGGCGCGCGACATTTGCATGGTGATAACCAGCCCGCTGAAGAATCCGGTAAGGATGACGATCGGCAGGCTGCCCACGCCGATGATGTCCATCTGGAGGGCCACGTCGTCGGTATAATGCGGAGATCGGAAAACGTTGCGAAGCGCCAGTCCGGCGAGCCCGAAGAAATCCTGGATGGCCGCGACAGGCGGCTTCAGGAAATCGAGCAAACCGGCACCCTCATTGTCACGATCCTACCATGGAGCTAAAGCCGGACCACTTTTTGAGACGGATAGTTCTTGAGCGCGTTGCGCGTGTCGACGACTAATCGCGCGCGCTCGACAATTTCGGCGTAATCGAACGCGGCGTGATCGGTAACGACCACGACGCAGTCGGCCTGTTCCGACATGGCCAGAGAGTCTTCTGCTCTTAATTCGTGGCCGTCCAGTTTCACACTGGGGACATACGGATCGCTGTAAGTAATCTTCGCGCCCCGCCGCTCCAGAAGGAGAATGATGTCCAGCGCCGGAGATTCGCGGACGTCGTCGATATCACGCTTGTAGGCCACGCCGAGCAAGTGGATGTGGGATCCCTTGAGAGGCTTGGAACGATCGTTGAGCGCGTTCTGAATTTTGTCCACGACGAAGTTCGGCATCTGGCCGTTGATGTAGCCCGCCAGCTCGATGAATCGCGCTTCGATGCCGGCCTGTTTGGTTTTCCACGAAAGATAAAACGGGTCGATCGGAATACAATGGCCGCCCAGGCCGGGGCCCGGGTAGAACGGCATAAAGCCGAACGGCTTGGTGGCGGCGGCGTCGATCACTTCCCAGACATTGATTCCCATGCGATCGCACATGAGAGCCATTTCGTTCACCAAGCCGATATTGATCATGCGGAACGTGTTTTCGAGCAGCTTTACCATTTCCGCCACCCGCGTGGAGCTGACTGGCACCACGTTTTCGAGCGCTTCGGAATAAAAGAGCGCGCCCAGGCGAGTGCACGCTTCCGTTATCCCGCCGACAACTTTGGGGATGTTCGCGGTCTGGTATTTCGGATTCCCGGGATCGACCCGTTCCGGCGAAAAGCACAGAAAAAACTGCTCGCCGGCTTTGAGTCCGTCGCGTTCCAGCATCGGGAGCACTAACTCGTCCGTGGTGCCGGGATAAGTAGTGGATTCGAGAATCGCCAACTTTCCGGGTCCGAAATATTTCGCGATTTCCTGGCACGCCGACACGATATAGCTCATGTCGGGATCTTTAGTTTTGCGGAGCGGCGTGGGCACGGCGATATTGATGGTGTCGAGATCGCGGACTGCCGAAAAATCCGTCGTCGCGGAAAACTTCTTCGAATCCACCATCGCGCGCAGCGTCGAGGTGGGGACATCTTGAACGTACGATTCGCCGCGGTTGAGCTTTGCGACTTTGGATTCTTGCACGTCGATGCCGGTCACGGCGAATCCGGCTTTGGCGAACTCAACCGCGAGAGGCAGCCCGACGTAACCGAGGCCGATGATCCCGACGCGAGCGGTGCGGGACTTGATTTTCTCTTCGAGAACGCTGGCGAGCGTCGAAGTGGTGGCTTGCATAGGTTCGTTACCACTGTACATGGCTACCCTCGGGGCCGGTGTCGAGGCCAAGTACGTCGCGAATTCCTGCAGGGACTAACGAATTGGCGGATATATACTTTGAAAATATGTTGAAGTTGGGGCGATGCGTTGTCACGGGCCTGTGGCTTTGGCGTTGTCTTGCCGCCCAAGAAGCACCTCAGCCCGCGATTCAAGTGAGCGCGGCCACCAAACCGCCACGCTTGATTCACAAAGTGGAGCCGAAGTTCACGCCGATCGCGCAAAGCAGCCGGGTGCAAGGCAACGTGGTTTTGCAACTAATTGTCGACGAGAAAGGCTCGCCAAAAGACATCATCGTGATTAGTCCGCTGGGATTTGGCCTGGACGAGAGTGCTGAAGCGGCGGTGCGAAGCTGGCAATTCGTTCCTGGCGAGAAGAATGGCGTCCCCGTACCGATTGTTGCGACGGTGTAAGTCAATTTCCGATTTGCCGGATTGCCCTTCGATCAAAAGTTGGAACAAGAGCGCACCCGCTACAACGAGGCCATCGCGGCGCTAGAGCGTCCCGACAACTCGCACCGGGAAAAATCCGTGGAGTCGATCGAGAAGTTGGCCAAGGAGAAATTTCCGGCGGCCATGTATTCGCTCGCAATGTGGCAAATTGCGGGCGAAGAAGGGATCTCCAAAGATCCGGCGGGAGGTCTGGCGCTGCTCCAGAAAGCAGCGAAAGAAAACTATGGGCCGGCGCTCTTTCAGATCGCCTCGCGTCTGATTAAAGGGCAGGATTTCCCGGTTGACCTCGAGCGGGGCCTCAAAATGATGCAAGAGGCAGCGACGCTCGGCAGCCGGTCGGCCGAATATTACTTGGGACAAGCATATCGCGATGGCATTGCTGTGCCGCGAGACCCAGAGCGGGTGAAACGGTACTTTCGTCTTTGCGCGGCGGGAGGCGTGCCGCGCTGTCAGTTGTTGCTTGGCAACCTTCTGATCGCTTCATCGGGCCGAGAGGGCGACCGGCTTCAAGCGGTCGCATGGATTCGACTGGCCGCCGATCAGGGGCTAGCGGAGGCGAGGGACCTTGCCAACCGCCAACAAGCCAGCCTCACGCCCGCCGAAAGCGCGACCGTCCGCACCTGGATGAACCAGCTCGCTCACAAAGCGAACTGAGCGTGGCTTATTGCGGATTCGCTTGACGAATTTCAGCTTGAAGGGCCGTCCAGCGTTGCTGGAGCGCAGCGAGCGCTCTCCGGCGATCGGCGGCCGCTGCGATTTCCTGCGCGGTCGGCGCGACGTCTGCGCCTTGGATCAAACGCTGCAAGTTCCCGAGTGCGGCCCGCATGCTATTGAAGGTATCGGGACCCGCCGGGCCGCCACGGCCTCCGCCGCCGCGTCCACCGGATGCGCCCTCGAGTGCGGTAAGCTTCTGATCCAGATCTTTGGATTGCGCGACCTTCGGCCGCAACGCGCGGATCTCATCAATGATCTTTTCGCACGCCAGCTCGTCGTCGTAGAGTTGTTTTGAAAGCGTGAACTGCTCGGTCAATGCCGGAAGCGCCGTATGAACGCGGGGGTCCAGACGCACGGTGAGCTTTTGCGTGTAAGTCTTCCCGCCGGCGGTCAGTTTCACGGTGTAAACGCCCGGCAGAACCCACGGCGAGGTCGGCTCCGGCGCGGTGTTGTGAGCCACCGCCGCGATCGGATACGTCGCGCGAACTCCCGGAACCGGCGTGAGGTGTAGATCCCAGACGAAGCGGTGCACTCCGGGCGTACTCGCGAGCGACTGTGGAGGACGTGGCCAATAGTTCGGAATTGCGAGCATCGGATCGGGCACTTCGGCCGGATCGGCGCTCGAATAGCGCCGCACCAATTTCCCCGACGCGTCGGAAAATTCGAGCGTTACCGGTCCCGCGGCTCCCTCGCCCAGATAATAATCCACGATCGCTCCGTCCGGCGGATTCTGCGCCGTGCCTTCATCCGGAGGAATCGGCGTGTCGGTATTGGTGTCCCACCGAACGCGCATCGCCGTTTGCGGGCGGAACAGGAACGCTGGTGCGCTGGTCACCTCGTCTTTGAGTTGCCGCAGCTCCGTGATGTCGTCGAGAATCCAAAATCCGCGTCCATGCGTTGCGACCGCCAGATCGTCGCCCTTCACGATCAAATCGCGAATTGATGTCGCGGGCATATTCAGCCGCAGCGACTCCCAATGATCGCCATCGTCGAAGGAAACGTAAACCTGCGTCTCTGTTCCGGCGAACAGCAACCCCTTGCGCTCCGGATCCTCGCGCACGACATCGACGGGTGCGCCGTCCGGAATGCCGTTCACGATCTCCGTCCATGTTTTGCCACCGTCGTGTGTGCGCAGGATGTGCGGTCGCATGTCATCCAGCCGCAGCGTGTTGATGGCCGCGTAAGCAGTCTGCGCATCGAAATGGCCCGCGTCCAGAATGGACACTTTAGCGAACGGTGTGAGCTGCGGCGGAGTGACATCTTTCCAATGCAGCCCGCCGTCCACCGTAACGTGAATCAAGCCATCGTCCGTCCCGGCCCAGATGCGATTGACATCCAGCGGCGACGGCGCCAGTGCGTAGATCACGCCACGCTGTGACGGCTTCGCGGTCGGTTGATCCCGATATTTGCCGACGCTCGCTGGAATCTCCCAGTCCTTGCGCGACAGATCCGGACTGATCTGCTGCCAGCTCTGTCCGCCATCGCGGGTCTTCCACAAAGTATTCGCCGCGAAGTACAGCGTGCGCTTGTCGATGGGCGAAAACATCACCGGCGCGGTGCGCACCACGCGAAAATCCGCGGGACGCAGCGGCTTCGGCGCGATGTTCTGTGTCTGGCCGGTGCGCCGGTCGTAACGCGTCAGCTTTCCGCCGTACACAATCTCCGGATCGAGCGGATCGGGCGCGGCGTAGCCGTATTCTTCCACGCCCACCGGATGCCAATCGCGGAACGTGATCTCACCATCGTTGCCGCGGCTGGCGACACACGCCGATCCGCTCTCCTGCTGGCCTCCGCACAGCCGGTATGGAAACGCGTTGTCGGCGGCGACGTGATACATCTGCGCCGTCGGTTGGTTGTACCAGGAGCTGAACGTCTCGCCGCCATTTACCGAAACTACTGCGCCTTGGTCACCGGCGATGAGGAGGATGGCGGGATTTTTTGGATTGATCCAGATTTTTTGATAGTCGTCCCCGCCTGGCGCGCCGCGCAGCGCGGTCCACGTTTTGCCCGCGTCGGTGGATCTCCACGTCACGACGCTAGCGCTATACACGGTGTCGGGATTCTGAGGATCGACCACCGGCACCGGCAAATCGCCTCCGCCGATGCGGGCCGCCGCACGGGGATCGTTCGACGCAAGCGTCCAGTTCTCTCCGCCATCCTCGCTGCGATAGATCGCCTGTCCGCGTGAAGTGGCGACGGCCGCGAAAATGCGCGAGCTGCGGCTCGGAGCGATTGCGAGATTGGCTTGGATCACGCCGGTTTCCGGCAGGCCTTTCGTCAGGTGACGCCAGGTCGAGCCGCCGTCGGTGGATTTGAAAATGCCTCCGGTTGTTCCGCTCCAGGCGCCGTTTTCCCAAGGCCCCTGGCGCGCTTCCCAGAGCGCGGCGTAAATTGTGTCGGGATGCGCGGGATCGATCTCGACATCCGAGCCCCCCGTGTTTTCGTCTTTGTACAGAACCTTCTCGAATGTGCGCCCACCGTCGGTGGATCGAAAAATCCCGCGCTCTTCGTTCGGCCCGTAGGGATGGCCGAGCACCGCAACGTACAGCCGGTTGGGATCGCGCGGATCCACGGCGATCTGCGGAATCTGCTGCCCATTACGCAGCCCCAGATGCGTCCAGGTTCTTCCGGCATCCGTGGATTTGTAGATGCCGTCGCCCACCGAGAGATCGGGACGCTGCAACCCTTCGCCGCTCCCGACATAAATGATGTTCGGATCGGACGGCGCAATCGCAATCGCGCCGATGGAACCTGTTGGTTGATCGTCAAAGATCGGCTGCCATGTCCTGCCGTAGTCATTCGTCTTCCACACGCCGCCGTTGACCACGCCGGCATAGAGAACATTAGGCTGATCGGCCACTCCGGCGACGGCCCGTGTGCGCCCTCCGCGCAAAGGTCCGACCGAGCGCCAGGTCAGATTGGAGAAGTATTTCGAACCGAAGGATTGCGATTGAGCGAGTAGCGCGCAAGCTGCGCACAACGCGCCGGAGACGGCAACGTGGCGAAAGAGTCGGTGCTGCAAGATGGCTCCTCGGAAGGTTTTGTAATTCGGGGCTGCTCGTTCATGATACTGTAATGGGGCTGAAGTAAGCTCTTGGTTTGTTTCCAGCAGAGCGCAAGGTTTGATGGAATGGAAGACTTGAAAATTGAAGTTGAGCAGCGGCCCTCGGGCGCCTCGGTGGTCCAGCTTCAGGGCGCGCTGACATTGAATTCGCTGTTCGAATTTCAGGATCTCATGCGAAAGCAGGCCGCGCCTGCGATCATTCTCGACATGTCGGGCGTCCCCTATATGGATTCGGCTGGCCTCGGCGCTGTCTTGGGAGTGCTCGCATCGTGCCAGCGGCACAATCGCGGCTTTGGCGTTACCGGCGTTACCGATCGCATCAAGACGCTCTTCACCGTTGGCCGTGTGGACGGATTGATTCCCACGTTCGAAAGCGTCGCGGCTGCGGAATCCCGCGTTGCGAAGCCCGCCTAGCACTCACCGCCCGGCCTTCATTCCACCCCGCGTCATTTGATATGATGGCGGCGTTTCATCGAAGTGAGGGAAACATGGGTATGTGGAAAGTCAGGGTTTGCACTTTCTTCGCCGCGGCTGGCGTACTATTGGCGCAGCATGAGTTCAGCCCGTTCGACGCGCAAGTCGGGGCGAGGCTGTACATCGCGAATTGCATTTACTGCCACGGTCCGGACGGCGATCAGGTGCCCGGTATCGATCTCGGGCACGGCAAATTCCATCACGCGACCACCGACGCCGAAATCGTGCAGATCATACGCAAGGGCATTCCCAATACCGGTATGCCCGCGCAGACCAACATGCCTGAAGCGCAGGTCAAAAACATTGTCGCCTACTTGCGTTCTCTGGCTGCCTCGCCCGCCAGCGATCTGCCGCCTGGAGGCGATGCAACGCGCGGGAAGGCCATTTTTGAAGGCAAAGGCCAATGTCTCAACTGCCACCGCGTAAAAGACAAGGGCTCGCGCCTGGGTCCTGACCTAAGCGATATCGGCGGCATCCGGCGTGTTGTTGAAATGGAAAAGACGCTGGCCGATCCCAACGGGACTCTGCTCCCCCAAAATCGATTCTTCCGCGTCACTACGCGCGATGGTTCGAGCATCACCGGAAGAATTCTGAACCAGGACACCTTCACCGTCGAGCTCATCGATTCGCGCGAGCGCCTGATGTCGTTCCAAAGAGCCGATCTGCGCGAATTCACGGCCGTAAAATCGCCGATGCCTTCCTACAAAGACAAACTGACCGCACCCGAAACGGCCGACCTGATCGTGTACCTGGTTTCGCTGAAAGGAAAATAGTCCACCATGCACCGACTTGCCGCGTTGCTTGCACTCGCCGCCGGCCTTGCGCCCGCGCAGGTATCCTTCGATCGCCTTCTCGGCGCGGCTAAGGAGCCGCAGAACTGGTTGAGCTATTCCGGAAATTTCAACAGCCAGCGCTACAGCGAGCTCACGCAGATCACGCCCGCCAACGTGAAGAATCTCGATCTGCAATGGATGTTTCAGGCCCACTCGCTCGAGAAATTCGAAGCGACGCCCCTGGTCGTCGACGGAGTGCTCTACACCGTGCAGGCGCCGAATGACGTGGTGGCGATGGATGCGGTGACGGGCCGCGTTTTCTGGATGTATTCCTACATCCCTGCGAAGGATGCCCGTCCGTGCTGCGGACGCGTGAATCGCGGCGTGGCGGTGCTGGGTGACACTCTGTTCATGGGCACTATCGACGCACGGCTCATCGCGCTCGATACCAAGACCGGAAAACCGCTCTGGAACACTGAGGTCGGCGATCCTGCCTCGGGTTATGCCATTACTCATGCGCCGCTGGTGATCAAGGATAAGGTCATCGTCGGCGTCGCCGGCGGCGAATACGGCATTCGCGGATACATCGCGGCGTACAACGTCAAGACGGGCGATGAAATGTGGCGCTTCTACACGATCCCTGGAAAAGGCGAGCCCGGCAACGATACCTGGGCAGGCGACACCTGGCAACATGGCGGCGCGTCCATTTGGGTCACTGGCTCCTACGATCCGCAGCTCAATCTCACCTACTGGGGCGTCGGAAATCCTGGACCCGATTGGAACGGCGATGAGCGCAAAGGCGACAACCTCTACAGCAATTCCGTGGTCGCGCTCGACGCCGACACCGGCAAGCTGAAATGGTATTACCAGTTTTCTCCACACGACGAATTCGACTACGACTCGGTGCAAGTGCCAGTGTTAGTTGATGCCGACTGGCAAGGCAAGCCGCGCAAGCTCATGATGTGGGCGAATCGCAATGGATTGTTCTACGTCATCGATCGCTCGTCCGGCCAGTTTCTGCTCGGCAAGCCCTTTGCGAAGGTGACTTGGATGAATGGATTCGATGAGCGCGGCCGGCCGATGAAAGTACCTGAAGCCGCATCGAATAAAGATGGCACGCTGATCTTTCCCGGCAATCAAGGCGCGACGAATTGGTACAACCCGTCCTACAGCCCGCGCACGGGACTGTTCTACATTCCGACCTGGGACGATTACTCTTCGCTCTTCGTGAAGCAGGACGCCGAGTACACGAAGGGCCAGACCTTCAGCGGCGGCGGCCCGCGCAATACGACGGCCCCGATCACCTCGGGATTATTCAACTACCGCAAAGAAGGTGAGCAGTACGGCGCGATCCGCGCCATCGATCCGAAAACCGGCGAGAAGAAGTGGGAGTTCCGCATGACCGACGTTACCGACGCCGGCGTGCTCACTACCGCATCCGATCTGCTCTTCAGCGGCGGCCGCGAAGGTTACTTCTTCGCGCTCGACGCGCGCGATGGATCGCTGCTGTGGAAGTCGGTTGTCGGTGGACGCGTCGCATCCGGCCCGATGACTTACGCTGTGAACGGCCGCCAATACGTCGCGGTTTCGGCGGGCAACTCACTTTTCGTTTACGCGCTGCGGCAGTAACTCCAGCGGTAACCCCGGATGGCCGGGTGGGTAGAAAAATCTTCCCAGCGCTCACGAGCGCTTCGCCGTTTTCCGTATGGACTTACGCTTTTGGAAAGCGACGTGCCCCTTCGCTTTTGTGAAGGGACAAACTATGACACTCAAGAAAATCCTGGCTACTACGACTCTCGCGCTGGGGACCGCCTTTATTGCGCCCGGCGCTTTCGCACGCGTCGACTTTGGCATCAGCGTAGGCACTGCGCCTCCGCCCCTACGTGTGGCGCCGGGGCCAATCGGCGTGGCCCCAGGGCCCGGTTACGTCTGGACGAACGGATATTGGGACTGGGCCGGCGGACGTTGGGCGTGGGTTAACGGACGTTGGGCCGTACCGCCGCACGGACATCATGTTTGGGTTGAGCCATACTATCGCGCTGAACACGGCCATTATCACTACCGCCACGGCTACTGGCGCTAGTCTAAGCCCACTCGTTTTTCGAGCGCGATGAAGCGCGGATCGGATCGAAGCTCGTCAAAGGCTTGCACGTACTTGATGAACATGATCTGTCCTTCTTTCGCGCCGGCGGATTTCTCCAGATACGTGATGGCTTGGTCCTTATTTTTCAAGTACGCGTAAGCCGCGGCGAGCTGATAGGGGGAGACAAAACCGGTCGCCCCCTTTTCCTCGTCTGCGAGAAGCCCGAGAAGCGGGCCCTTTTTTCCGTCGCATATTGCGGAGATAGCCGCGACACCCAATCGCGTAACTGCTGCATCGAAGTGTTGAGCGGCCAATTCGGTCTCGGTATGCGCTGTTTTGCAATCGCCCAGGCTGCCTGCCGCCAGGCCGAGAGCAAAATGAACGTCGAATTGATTCGGATTAATATCGAGTGCGCCGCGGAGTACTCGGATCTCCTCCAGGTAGCGGCGTTCGAGATCTAACGCGATAGCCTGGTTCACTCTGGGAGGCATGCCCAGCGGATCCAGATCCTGGGCGATGCGGAACTGCTGCTGCGCCTCCTCGAAGCGCCCGCGTGTCGCGAGGATCGATCCATAAAAGGAATGGATCGTTGCATCGGCGCCCT
>Ga0335078_10001512_pt1 | contig 35042 bp, 33 predicted proteins | sample Lox_Sample_32_FD_206711 | JGI IMG/M metagenome (GOLD analysis project Ga0335078, IMG submission 206711) | Soil microbial communities from Loxahatchee National Wildlife Refuge, Florida, United States - Lox_Sample_3.2 | ecosystem: Environmental > Terrestrial > Soil > Wetlands | place: USA...
TTCATCGTTCCTGTTCATGACACGCTCCTCCGCACTCAGCCAGCCTTATCTGCAGTCACTGTCCAGCGAACTCAGTGCGGGCCACAGGGTCCTCCTGCCCCGTACTACCGGACCTTCGTCATTGCCCCGGGACCAAGCCGGGCCGACCGAGACCTCGACGCCCGAGTCGCCAAAGACGGTGGCACCCGCATGGGTGTCGGGCTGAGTTGTCCCGTGCCATCGGCGGCCAGGACCTAGGTCCCTACCGGGACAGCTCACGGCTGCCGAGGCTGGCTGTCATCAGGAGATCAGGTCTGCTAACGGCAAGGGAGGCCGGTCATGAAGGCACAGGTTGGCGATGAGCTGGTGGTGAAGGGACGCCACGTCGGCGACCCCGATCGCACCGGAGTGATCGTCGAGGTAATCGGACAGGCCGGAGGGCCGCCGTACCTGGTGCGGTGGAACGACGGCCATGAGAGCTCGTTCTTCCCGACTTCCGGGACCGTGGCGGAGCACATCTCGCTGCCTGCAAGGGAACGCCCCCGGACACCGTAGGCCGGAGCTTGCGCGGGAAACCCTAACGCGAGTAGGCAACCACCGGTGGAGATCATCACGGCTTCGCGCCCGAACGAATCGGCGCCCACGTCGCGCGCCAGACTACTCGCCGAGGTGGATAGCAGCGCCACCATCGACCGGAACGCCAGCGACCAGATCATCCCGTTCGCCGTCCTCGCCGACGGGACCAGCAGTTCGCGGACGAGTGACGTTCGGCTCGCCTGAGCGGGACCTTGGCCTCTAGCCAGTCTTGTCCGTGCTCGGCGTGGTCATGCTGTCTGCGAGGCGAGAGAGGAGCAGGAGGCGATCCGGCGCAACCCCCCAGCGGCGTTCGTGGCGGTTGGCTACGCCACCAGGGCATGACGTCCCCATCGCATCCTTCGCCATCCGGTGACTGCCCGGCCGTCGCTGTCGGTCGCGACCATCCCGGCGTTGGGCTGGCGGGCGCCGACGAGGTCGCCGAGGTCGGCACCGGGCATGGTGACCAGACTGCGCTGCTGGCCCGCCTAGCGGCCCGCGTGGTCGGTACCGGCATCTGGCCGGGCAGGCGCGCCGCAACCTGACGGCGCACGGCATCGGCAATGTCGTGGTCCTGGCCGGCGACGGAACCGGGGAGCCCGGGAATTCGCCCGGTCCGGCCGATCGTGGTCTGCGCCGCCTACCCCTGGGGCAAAGGTCCCTGTTGCACGGGAGCATCGCCTCTTGGCCATCGCCGGCCAGCAGGGCCATCGTGGCTTTGAAGGGAGGCCGGGATGAGTTGGTGGCCGGCAGCAGCTTTTGCGCGGGCCGCGAGGTCGGTTCGCGGGCTGTGGCCTGACCGCAACCCGCTCCGGCGCGCCGTGGACCGGGTCGAGGCCATGGTCGCGGGCGGGCTGGTCGTCGCCTTCCTGGTCGGGGCCCCGCTGGCCACGGTTGCCGCCGGGCACGTGGCTTATGACGTCGGCTCTCGCGCCGCCCACGCCCAGCAGGCCACCTGGCGGCAGGTGCCGGCAGTGCTGGCCGCCACCGCTCCCGCTGCGGGGTTCCGCCAGGACCAGGTAAGCGTGCAAGCCAGCTGGACCGCCCCGGACGGTACCCGTCATGTCGGCGCCGTTCTCGCGCCCCCGGGCACCAGCGCCGGCCGCGCGGTGATGGTGTGGGTCGATGTGGCTGGCCGGCTCACCGGCCACCCGCCGCTCCAGCTGGCGCAGGTGCGGAGCCAGGCGGCGCTTGCCACCATGCTCACACCCCTGGCAGTCGGCTTCATCCTGCTGTGCGCGGGCCTGCTGGCTCACGCCGTGCTGGGACGACGGCGGCGGGCCGCCTGGGACGCGGACTGGCAGGTAACCGAGCCGCACTGGACCAAGGGCCGCTGAGTCCCCGCTCGCGCGGTTGCGCGCCCTACACCGCCGCCTGGATCCCCGAAGAACGGGCCAGCCAGTACGGCTCGTCACCGAAATGGGAGATCTCCCAGCCGAGCGCGTCACGGTAGAACCCGGCGGCCCGGTCTGGAGCATCGTTGGGGATCTCGAAGTGCACGACCTTCGACATGGGGTGCTCCCTTCACCGTCAGGGCTCCACGCTCACACCCCGGAGTGCCGGCCGGAAGGGCAGGTGGTCCCGGCCCGCCGAGGCGGCGCTATGGACTGCGCGATTCGCGTTCACCAGCGTCGCTGGCCCGCTGGCGGCGTCGTTCGGTCAGCCACGAAGCGGCCGCCCAGAGTCGCTGACCTGCCGCTTGCGTTCGCTAGGCTGCTCTGCGGTATTCGCTGATCAGGCCGTCGGCGGCCTGTCTGCGCTCGATCCGGGCGGTCATATCGATGACGTGGCCGCCTTGGTGCAGCGGAGGTCTCTGGCGCAGCGCCTGGTGAGGCCGGTGGCCGTTGAAATTCCGCGCGTACTCAGCCAGCACCTTCCGGAGATGCCACTCGCCGAGGATCAGCAGGTGATCGAGGCACTCGCGGCGAAGCGCGATCGCCACCGCGCTAGGCCAGATTCCCCATCATCGGCGCGGAACCCGGGCGAGCCATCACGCACTTTGAGCATGTCGAGCATCGGCGCGCCGTCGCCCTCGGTGTACGCGCCGACCCGACCTTAGGCTCCTCGTTATGTTCAGTGACAGTACTGCGCGAGGAGCAGTGCCGTAATTTGCGGGCTCTGATGGTGACGCGTTCGCCGAGCGCGGGCACGGCTGCTGTCCAGCCCAGTTCATGGTCGAGCCGGTCGCGCAGGGCGGCTGCTGCGGAAGGCTCGCCGTGGACGACATAAGTGGCCGCTGGTTCGGGTGCACCGGTAAGCCAGCACAGGATGTCGTCGGCGTCGGCGTGTGCGGAGAACGCGTCTGCCTGGATGATTTCTGCCCGGACTGGCACGTACTCGCCGTGGATCTTGATCGTCCGTGCTCCTTCGCTTAGGTCGCGGGCGCGGGTTCCCTCTGCCGCGAAGCCGACGATAAGGACGGTGTTGCGGGAATCGGGGAGCAGGTGCCGCAGGTGGTGGAGCACCCTGCCGCCGGTGGCCATGCCGGAGGCAGACACGATAACCGACGGACGGACGGGCCGGTTCGCCGTCATAGACTCCGCTGGGGTGCGCAGTTCTTGCAGCCCGCCGGGATCGAGGGCTTCGGTGCCGTCCGCGATGATCTCCGGGCGGAGTTCGCCGGATCGGGCGGCTATCGCTTTCTGGTAGACGCTGAGCGCGGCCAGGGCCATCGGGCTATCGATGAGCACCGGCGACTGCGGGATCTGGTCGGCCTGGCGTAGTTCGCGGAGGGTGCGCAAGATGACCTCGGTCCGGTCCACCGCGAACGAGGGGATGATCACTGAGCCGCCCCGCCCCAGGGTGCGGGTGATTGTGTCAGCGAATGCCTGCCGGGCCTGCTCATCGGCGTGCTCGCGGTTCCCGTACGTTGATTCGACGAGCAGCACATCGGCCCCGGAGAAGGTGTCCGGCGGGCGCAGCAGCCGGTGCGCGGCGCGGCCGAGATCCCCGCTGCAGGCGAGGGTGCTGGAGCGGCGGCCGCCGGTGAATTCCAGCCGCGCCCAGGCAGAGCCGAGGATGTGCCCGGCGTGGTGCAAGGTCAGCGTGATGTGCGGTGCGATGATGGCCGCCTGGCCCGGGTCTACCGGGGTGATCAGGCGGACCGCGCGATCGACGTCGGCCTCGGTGTACAGCGGCAGCGCCGGGTGATGTTTGGACCAGCCGTAGGAATTGGCGTGCTCGGCTTCCTCCGCCAGCAGCCTGGCGCTGTCGCGGAGCACGATCTCAGCCAGTTCGGCCGTATAGCCCGTGGCGAACACCGGACCGGCAAAACCCTGGCGCGCCAGCGCAGGCAGGTATCCGCAGTGATCGAGATGGGCATGGGTGAGGACCACCGCATCGATCGCGCTGGCAGGTAGCGGGAACGGCTCCCAGTTGCGCCGCCTCAGCTCCCGTCCGCCCTGGAACAGGCCGCACTCCAGCAGGACCCGCGTCTCATGGGTCTCGATCAGGAACTTGCTGCCGGTCACCGTTCCCGCACCACCCAGGAAGGTCAGCGCCGGGCGCGCCACATGGCCCTTCACTCCAGTACTCGTTTCACCCATGCCACGCAGCCTGACCCGCGGGTACCACCACGGGCAAGGACCCAATTCCCCTGATCAAGGGGCCAAAGACCCGACCGGACCCAATAAGGCGGGGCTGCGCGACTGAGGCGAGTCCGGCGAAATATCGCCGATCGTGCTGAAACGCGCGTCGGCCGTACGACGGTTCATGCCGCTCTCCCCGAAGCGATTGCCGGGACCTGTGACCGGCGCCGTTTGGGTCCTTAGCCTCTGCCCCTGAACGACCTGCATAACTACGGTAAATGGTGGTGGAAAGGCGGCCGGCTCGCTGCTGTCGGCGGCGACATGGGCAAAAAGCCTTCTGACACGCCACTTACGGGAGGTGAGGGAGCTGGTGCAGTTAGTCAAGAGCAGGGCCAGCGAGCGGCTGCTGTCCGCATTGAAGGCCCAGATGGAGGCCTGACCGGCCCCGTGGTCGTCTCGAGCCCGGCGGGGCATGATTGAGTCGACCGGATCTGCCGCTGAACGCCACTGGTTGCGGAAGCAGGTCATTCGCAGGAGGAGGATCGCAATGTCTAGAATAATCGTCGGAATTGACGGTTCCGGTCATTCTCAAAGGGCACTGGAATGGGCCTTGCGGGAAGCGGCGCTCCGTCGTGTACCGGTCACCGTGCTCACCGTGTACCAAGCCCTCCGGGACAACCTCGGCTTCGTCGCCAGTTATCCCGGCGACGCGGACCTGACCGCGAAGGCCAAGGCGGCAGCCCAGGCGGAAACCGAGAAGGTGCTGGCCGACCTGGGCAGCTCCCAGCCAGAGTCGGTCACGGTCAGCGGGGTCAACGGCATCCCGGCGGAGGAACTCATCAAGGCGGGCGAGGGCGCTGACATGATCGTGGTGGGCTCACGTGGCGTGGGCGGCTTCTCCCGGCTAGTGATGGGGTCGGTCGCCGCCCAGGTGGCACAGCACGCCCCCTGCCCGGTCGTCATCGTCCGGCCGCCGCACCGTGACTGAGACTCGGTTACCGCGGATCCGGCGGCGACCAGGGCGATGCCGCGTCCCGGTCGGCCGCCACGGGCTCCTGCTCATCAGCCAGGTCCCGCCAGGTCCGCGCCGCCTGGTCCCACATCCAGGCCAGTGGTCCGGCGTCCCGTTTCCTGCGGCTGCGTCGGCGTCCGCCCTGACTGCTGCCGCACGGGCCTCGGTTGCCTTGCCGCAGAGATCGGCAGCATGCAGTCGGCCTCGCCTGGCCAGGTCACGTTGCAGCGCGGCCTCGTCCCGCGCATACGCCGCATGGTTGCGTTCGGCTGCCCGCACGTCCCGGTCCTGCGCCGCGAGAAGGCCATCCCTGGAGGACGTCTACCTGCGCATCACCGGGCAGGCGGGGATCGGAGCGGCGATGGCCACTGAGGCAGCACGCAGATCCCGGCCGTCGGCGCTGCTTGCCCTCGGCCAGGTCCGCTACCAGCTCCTGCTGCGGCTGCGCAGCCCGCTGGGGTTCTCCTGTCCATCGTGTTCCCGCTGCTGCTGCTGGTCTGCCTGAAGATCATTACCCCGTCGCATCCGGTGGGCGGGTTGCCCTACGCGCAGTGGGCCACTCCGACGATGTGCGCGTTCTGCCGGCTCAGCGCGTGTTACGTGACGGTCGTCACCAGCATGGCGGCCTCGGTCTGGTGACTCTTCCGCGTCCGGCTTGCCGGGCTTGGGCGGGCGTGCCGCGCGCATTAAGCGCGTGCTGATGACGGCCAGGCCGAGGATCAGCACCCCGGCGATTGCCAGCGCGGCCGGGACCCCCAGCGACCGGTGGAAGTACTGAACCGTCACCGAGGTGACGTAGCCGAACATTGCCAGCGTGCCCAGGGCCAGCAACGGCGTGTTCCGCAGCGGGACACTGGCGGCCATGGCCGCGGCGGCAGTGGCGATGCCGATCGCGTACACCCAGCCCTGCGACCCGACCGTAAGGCTCGGCGCGTAAAGGGCCAGGATGGCGCCGCAGGGCATGGTCACCCAGACGGGTTCGACGTACCGTCGCCACCCGAGCCACGCCCAGGCCAGGCCGAACCCCCACAGCGCGAGGGCGTAGCCGAGCAAGTGGAGTTGCCCCGATGGGCGCGCGACAGTCGCGATGATGCCGCAGACGGTGATGACCAGCCCGGCGAACAGGGCGGCGTTCTGCAACGCGCGCCGGCGGACCAGCCACAAGGCCGCCGCGTACACGGTGACAGCAACCCCGCTGGCAAGGACCGTGACGGCGCCGGCGCTGGGACCTGGCACAGTCGCCGTCATCGCACCGTTCCCGTTCATCGTGTGGGGGCTGGATGAGCTGCGCCGGCTCAAGCGGCGGCGTCGCCTGTCATGACCGAACGAACGGGGAGCCTGTCCCCGCGGGCCGCGCTTGGCGTCCTTGGCTAGCGCAGCCTCCTGAGGAACGGGTCCTGCGGCGCGTACGGCGCTACCTTGACCCTCGCGTCCACGACGAAGACCCCGTCCGGCCGGGCGATGACCGGGTTGAAGTCGAGGTCGGTGATCTCGGGCAGGTCGTCGGCGAGCCGGGAGACCCGCAGCAGCAACCCGCGCAGCGCCTCCAGGTCGGCCGGCGGGCTGCCGCGGTGGCCGAGCAGCAGCGGTGCCGCCTTGATCGACCGGATCAGCGTGTCCGCGTCGACATCGGTCAGCGGTGTCAGCCGCGCCGCGTGGTCGGCGAGCACCTCGGTGGCCACCCCGCCGAGCCCGAACACCACGAGCGGCCCGAACAGGCGGTCGTCGGCTACACCCACGATCACCTCGGTGCCGTCGCCGATCATCTGCTGGACGAGAACCGCGTGCAGCTGGTCGCCGAAGCGGCCCGCCAGCCGCCGGTAGGCGGCACGCACATCGGCCTCGGTGCGCAGGTCGAGCTCGACCCCGCCCGCGTCGGTCTTGTGCACCAGCCCCGGCACGTCGGCCTTGAGCACTACCGGGACCCCGCCGCCCGCGGCGAAGGCGGCGACGGCGTCGTCCTCGCCGTGGACCGGGACCAGTTCGGCCAGCGGTATCCCGTAGCAGCGCAGCAGCGCCGCGGTCAGATCCGGCGAAAGCCAGCCCCCGCGACCGTCCGGTCCGAGGAAGTCACGCACCAGCGCATGCGCGTCCTCGGTCTTGATGCCGGGGAACTCGGGCACCATGCCGCTCGGCGCGGATCGCCATGCCCCGTACCTGGCGGCGCGGGCGACGGCGGCTGCGGCCGCGGCCGGGGAGTTGTAGGCCGGTATCCGGATCCCGCCCGTCTGGCCATCCCCGCTGGCCGGCCCGGGCAGGAGCCGTACCGTTTCGGCCTGGTCGAGCAGCACGGTGGCCAGCGGGACCCGGATGTCGGCCCGCTTAACGGCCGGGAGCAGGTCGCCGGTCGCGCCGGTGGGCAGTAGAAGCGTGATCAGGGCGCTGACTTCCTCGTCGGCCGCCGCCAGCTCCAGGCACTGCTGGAACTGGCCGACGGTGACCGCGGCGGTGGTGTCGATCGGGCCGTCGGCCGATCCGCCCTCGGGGATGAGCGCGCGCAGCCGGCGGCGGATCTGCGCGCGGGGACGGTGTACGGTCAGGCCGAGGTCGGTGCAGGCGTCGGCCGCGAGCACGCCGGCACCGCCGATGTTGGACACGATCGCGACGGTGCTGCCCGCTGGGACGGGCTGGGTGGCCAGCAGTGCGGCGGTCTCGATCAGGTCGCCGAAGTCGGGCACCACGATGATGCCGGCCTGGCCGAACAGGGCCTCCCTGGTGACCAGCGGCGCCGCGATCGCGGCGGTGTGCGAGGCGGCTGCCCGCTGCCCGGCCGCCGAGCGTCCGGCCTGCACGGCGAGCACCGGTATGCTCGCGGCGACCCTGCGCGCCGTCCTGGCGAATTTGCGCGGGTTGCCGAACGATTCGATGTAGAGCACGGCGAGCCTGGTGACGCCGTCCTGCTCCCACCACATCAGCATGTCGTTGCTGGACACGTCGAGCTTGTCCCCCACCGAGGCGAACGAGGAGATGCCGATGCCGAGCCGGGACAGCTGATCCGCGGTGGCGATGCCCAGGCCGCCGGACTGCATGACCAGCCCGGCTGTGCCCGCCCGCGGATGGGCGGCCGCGAAGGTGGCGTCCAGGCCGATGCCTGGTACCGCGACGCCGAAGCAGTTCGGGCCGATCAGCCGCATGCCGTGCTGGCGGCATGTCGCGAGCAGGCCGGCGCGGGTGGCGGCGTCCAGCCCGGAGGTGATCACCACCAGGGCGCGCACGCCGCGCCGCCCGCACTGCCCGGCTGCGTCGAGCAGGGCTGCCGCGGGCACGGCGATCACCGCCAGGTCGACATGCTCGGGCAGGTCGGCGGCCGAGGCCAGGCAGGGCTCGCTATCGATCTGCCTGGCGTGCGGGTTGACCGGATACAGCTTGCCTGCGTATCCGGCGCCGCGGATGTTGTCCCAGATCGCCCGGCCGACCGTGCCCGGCCGTCGGCTGGCGCCGATCACCGCGATGGACTCGGGTGCGAATATGTGCCGCAGGCTGGCCACGTCCGCGTGGCGCTCCCGCTCGGCCACCGCGTTCAGGTAGCCGTTCAGGCCGGTGCCCGCGCCGTCTGCGGGCAGCGGAATGGTCAGGTCAACGACCCCGTTTTCGGTGCGACGGTGCACCGGCAGTCCGGCGTCGGCGAAGACCTTGAGCATGGCCGTGTTCTCGGCCAGCATCATCCCGGTGAACGTGGTGATCTGATGGTTCCTGGCGTAGGAGACCAGGTGCTCGAGCAGCAGGGTCGCGACACCCTTGTGGTGCATGTGGTCGGCGACCGCGCAGGCCACCTCCGCCCTGTGGCCCGGCTGCCCCTGGAGCGCCTCGTAGCTGGCGCAGCCGACCACCTCGCCGGCCGCCAGCGCAAGCAGCGCCGCCCAGCCGGGTCCTGGCTCCCGGCAGATCCGCCGCGCCTCGAGCCGGGCCGCCGTCCGGCTGGGGATGAAGAAGCGCAGGTAGGCGTTCTCCGGCGACATCGCCTCGTGCATGGCCTTGACCGCGTCGAAGTCCGCAGGCCCGGCCGGGCGGATCTCCACCGTGCTCCCGTCCGCCAGCAAGGCATACACCGGCCAGGTTTGCTGCACCGTGCTCATGTCATTTCTCCCTCGCCGTCCAGCGCATTTGTCGTGGCCCCTCTCGAGCCTTGCCGCGGCATCGCCTGGCAGGGGTAGGGGCGAAGGTCCGTTCCCGCCAGGTGGAAGTCACGGACACGACAGATGGCGCGGTCACAAGGACGTGAATGCCGTGGTGGAAGTCGCCGAAGGCGCCGGGCTGTGCCGGAAGGCCGCCCGGCTGATGCCACTCGGCGTGGTCAGAGGCTAACCGAAGCGAGTACGGTCAGGACCGGCCCCGTGCGGCTCGAGCGCTCGCTGACGTCGGCCCGGTATGTTCCGCTAATCCTAGGAGCCGGGCACCCGGACGTCCCTTCCCGTCCGGCTGTTCTGTCTGGTCTGCCCGGCCGGCAATAGTACCTGGGGAGCAGCAAGGTCACGAGCATCGAGAACGTCGCCAGGCTTGCCGTGCTCACCGACGCGGACTACGCGCAGCCCGCGGGCTTGCTAGTTCACGCCGTGCTGGGATGGCGGCGGCGCGCCGCCATCATCGCCGCCCTCAAAGACGCCGCCTTCCTGCACATCCCCGAGGGCGTATTGCCATTGCGCTTTCCCTGGGTGACCGCTCGCGTTCAACGACATGGCGCAATGCAGGGTAAAGGGTACGTTCGTCCCTTTCGGCTGGCGGTATTGCCGCATAGACCGAAAGTAGGAAGAGAACTCCTGCCCATGAAGGAGTGATCACCATGCGATCGCTACGCAGCCTAGCGGTACTGGCTCTGGCGGTCGGCCTTGCCACCGGGTGCGGGTCGACCGCGCCGCCGGGAGCATCCTCTACGCCCGGAAGCGGAACGAATCCCGCGCCGTCGCGGCCGGCGCCAACCAGCCCCAGCACCACAGCGCCGCCTGCATCCTCGGCGGCCACGCAGCTCGCGGCGTTCTTTGCCGCCGCACGGCACGCAGACAGCCAGATACGTCATGCCGCTGACCTCATCAACTCCGATATCACAGCCACGTCGATGCGGTTCACGCCCGCCACCATCGCAGCGGTGCGCGGGATCGAGCTGGCACCTGTCGCCTCCGCGCTACCGGCCGGCCTGCCCACCGGGATGCTCCGGAACGTGCTGGTGGTCTACGGCGACCTGACCTCCCGCACCGGTGCGTTCAACGGGGTGAAAATGTATGGCACCTCAGGGCGCGAGTTGCCGATCGGCGGCCCGGAGGCCCAGTCGGTGCTCCGCGGACTGCGCAACGGAGCGCCCGCGGCAGCCGGCTTCAACGGCGACCTCGCGGCCGCATGTACCCGCGCGCAGCACACTCCCCGGGTGACCATCGCGGCTCCAGGCTCCCGGGCCGCGTTGGAGCTTGCCCTGCGGCTCCAGTCCATCAGCCTCCGCAACAACTGCAGCGAGGATTTCGGCGGATATGCGCCGGCCAGCCTGGAGACGATCACCTGGCAGCCCCGCACCGATCAGCACTCCAGCCACTACGAAGGGCTGATCGGCGGCATCAGGTTCTCGGCCGGCTACACCGTCCAGCACGGCTGGACGATCAACATCTACGCCTGCTGAGACAGTATCTAGGGCGGCAGCAGGGGAACGGCCATACTGGATGGCGGGATGGCGGCGCCCTGGTCGCTCCTAGCAGGGGCCTCCGCGTGCGATCTTTGCTTACGGCGTCCGGGGCTGCCTGTGAGCGGGCAGTGAGGTGTGCTCCGCAATGGTCCCGGATGAGGGGAAGAACGAGCTCTCGTGGCCGTCGTCCCACCGGACCAGGTACGGCGGGCCGCCGGCCTCGCCGTGGATCTCGATGATCACTCCGGTGCGATCGGGGTCGCCGACGTGACGTCCCTTCACGACCAGTTCATCGCCAACCTGCGCCTTCATGACCGACTCCTTGCCTTGGGAGGCGTAACCACCTCATGACGAGCAGCCTTCCCGGCGCCGAGCCGTCCCGGTAGGGACCTAGGGCCCGGCGGCCACCCGCCGATGTCACCTCATCGAGCCGCCCGCCACTGGGCCGAAAGACCTGGCCGCAAGAGCCCTGCGCGGCGGCATCATCATCACCATCACCCGCCTGCGCCAGATCCATTGGTGGCCGTCATCGCCTGCTCCGGTCCGCGGTGACCGGGAAGCGCAGCTTCGCGGCCACGCTGAACGGGGCATCGCGGATCACGCTCACCTGCCCGTTGTCGTCGAGGGTGCGCTGTACCATCTCCTCCAGCAGATCCGGCACGGGCCGGGCGGCCGTGCCGCAATCCGGGCATCGGGCCGGGCCGGCGCTCAGCTGGCCGCAGCCGCCGCACGCGAATCCCGGGATCATGCCGTCGTCGGGCACCAGCAGGTGATCGACCGCTGCCCGGCCGACCGCGACAAGGCAGGCGGGCAGGCCGAGCGCGGCCAGTCGCCCCGCGCCGAGGATCTCCTCGGAAAGCTCCTGCTCGCGGCGCGCCACCCAGCGGCCGATTACCGGACCGGCCAGTTCCCGGACCCCGGCCTCGGTCAGGGTGTGCGGATCAGCCTGGAAGCTTCCGGCGAAAGTATCGCGAACCTCGGCCGGCAGCGCCCGCAGTAGGGCGGCCACGCTGTCGTGATGCCCCCCGATCACCAGCGGCACGCGCCTGCCGGATCCGGCTGCCCGCTTCAGGATCGCGGCGGTCTCGAGGTAGTGGTGTCGGCCCAGCTGGGTGATGCGCCGCTGGATCCGGTACGCCTGCAGGCCGTACCACCCGCCGAAGCCCGCGCTGCGCGGGCCCCGGTCGACCTGCCTGGCTATGGTCTCCACCCGGTCGCCGCTCACCGATAGGACCCAGGCGCGCTCGCGGTCGGCGATCGCGACCCGGTAGTCCGGGCCGCGCTGAACCGCCGCGAGCAACGGCCGGATGTAGGGCCGGCCGGCCAGGACGGCGCGCGCCGGCAGGGGGTACCGGAGCGGCAGCGCCTCGAACAGGCAGAGGTCCTGACTGGCGAAGAACGCCACCGTATGGCCGAGCCAGTCCCGCCCTCGCGCGGCCAGCGTGCCGAGCACCGCCTCGCGGTCGGCGTGGCTGATCCGGGCACTGTCCCTCTGGCTCCCGCCGGCCGGGCCGGCGGCACCAGCCATCAGCTCACCGGCCTCGGCGGCCAGGCCCCGCAGCCCGGCCGGGTCCAGAGGCACCGGCAGGTACAGGGACAGCACGACCGGCTTCGTGGCGCACACGCTCCGCAGCTTCTCCACATTCGCATTACTGAACATCGCAGCCTCCTCCGCTGTGCCCGGAGTCCCGTCGGCCGCGGGTATCCGCGGTCGGTCACTGGCTTGTAACCAGTTGCGGGCGGGGGCCAGGCCGGGCAACCTTCGCCCCTGCCGCCTCGAGCTGGGTGAGTATCTCGATCACCAGGCCGATCGTCCAGGCCAGCAGGGCCGCGTATTCGACGCGCAGTTCGCCCGCCGTGAGCTCGGTGTCCTTGTCCCAGTCGATGATGCGGTGCAGTTCGCCCGCCAGTGCGGGGGACAGCGACTTCTCCAGCTCGGCGGTGAGGGCGTCGAGCTGCCGCCGCAGCCGTGGGGTCATCTCGGGCCGCTGACTCGCCTGATCCAGCTCCTCTTCGGCATTTCTGAGCATCGCCCAGATCCGCAGCACGCGGTCGGGCGCGTCCACCCGGCAGATCCGGCTGGCATCGGTCGCCCTGTCCATTACCACCGCCAGGCATGGCGCCGAGACAGCCTCCGCATCCGGCCCCGGCTGGCCGGCCGGGCCGGCTGGTTTCGTGCCATCCATTCCCGTGCTCCCGTCCTCTGATCGGCAGGCCCGGAAACTCCCGTGACCAGCTTCAGGCTCACCGTCCTGTCATCGCCGCCCTAGGGCCGGAAGTCCCCTGTCAAGGGCCGACTGGCCCGGCCGCAGGCCCCGGCCCGGACCTTTGCCGGGCCTTCCGTCCCTAGGCAGGGCGGTCCCGGCGGGAGATGACTGAAGCAGGAAGGGAGGTTGCCCTGATGTCATTCACCGGAATCAGCAACCTTGATCGGAGCATCGACAAGACCAATGCCTGGCTGGCCGAGATCGCAGCCGAATTCGGCACCGAGGACCGGCAGTTCGCCTACCGGGTCACCCGTGCCTGGCTGCACGCGCTGCGGGACCGGCTGCCCGTCCAGGTGGCCGCGAACTTCGCCGCGCAGCTTCCGGAACTGCTGCGCGGGGTGTTCTACGGTGGCTGGAGCCCGAGCCGGGTCCCGGTCAAGTTCGGCCCGCACGAATACGTCCAGCGGTTCTCCCGGGACGCCGGCATCCGCGACACCGAGGTGGCGCGGGCGGCCAGGCTGGTCACCCGGGCGGTGCGCCGCCACGTGTCGGGCGGCGCCCTCGACGAGGCGCTCGATGTGCTGCCCCCGGATCTCAGTCAGCTCGTCGAGCCCGACGGTGCGGCCGAGCCCGCCGCCGGACCCCGCTGACCGCGAGGGAGCGTGGCGAGATGCTGTTCGTTGATCGTGCGGACGCGGGACGGCAGCTGGCGCGCCGGCTGCTGTACCTGCGGGGCACAGATGCCGTGGTGGTCGCCCTGCCGCGCGGCGGCGTACCGGTCGCGGCCGAGGTGGCCCGGGAGCTGCGGGCTCCGCTCGACGTGATCGTGGTGCGCAAGCTCGGCGTCCCGTTCCAGCCGGAGTGCGGCTTCGGCGCCTTCGGCGAGGGCGGTGCCACGGTCATCGACGATGACGTGGTCCGCCAGGCCAGGCTGACCCGGCAGGCCATCGCGGGCGCGAAGGCGCGGGAACGGGTCCGGCTGGACCGCCGGGTGGCCCAGTTGCGCGGCAGCAGGCCGCCGGTACCGGTGGCGGGCCGCATCGCGGTGGTGGTGGACGACGGGATCGCGACCGGATCGACGGCCCGGGCCGGGTGCCTGGTGGCCAGGGCGCGGGGCGCCAGCCGGGTGATCGTCGCGGTACCGGTGGGCGCGGCCGAGGCGATCGCGTCGCTGCGGCACGACGCCGACGAGGTCATCTGCCTGCACACCCCGGTGCCGTTCGTCGCCGTCGGGGACTGGTACCAGGACTTCTCTCAGGTCGCCGACGCCGAGGTCGCCGGCCTGCTCGGTCAGGCGGTGGCGTGTCCGGAGTCGCGCGACGCCCCGCCGGACCCGACGGAGGTCACGGTGGACGCCGGGGGCGTCGCGCTGCCCGGGTCGCTGGTCATCCCGCCCGACGCGGGCGGGCTGGTGGTTTTCGTCCACGGCAGCGGCAGCGGCAGGCGCAGCCCGCGAAACCAGTTCGTGGCGGCGGGCCTGAACCGGGCCGGCCTCGGCACGCTGCTGGTCGACCTGCTCACTCCGGACGAGGAACTCAGCCGGGCCAACGTGTTCAACGTCGCCCTGCTCGCGGCCCGCCTGGCGGCCATCACCCGCTGGCTGCGCGATCGGCCCGGTATCGCCGCCGTCCCGCTTGGCTACTTCGGGGCCAGCACCGGTACCGCCGCCGCCCTGGCGGCCGCGACCGCCACCCCGCGGCTTCCGGTCACCGCCATCGTGTCCCGCAGTGGCCGCCCGGACCTGGTGGGCGGTCGGCTGGCCATGGTCCGGATACCCACCCTGCTCATCGTGGGCGGCGCGGACACGATGGTCCTCGACCTGAACCAGCGGGCCCAGACGCAGCTGAAGTGCGAGAGCCGGCTCGCCGTCGTTCCCGGCGCCACCCACCTGTTCCCCGAGTCCGGGGCTCTCAGCCAGGTGACGGACCTGGCCGCCGACTGGTTCGGCCGCCACTTCGCCCGGACGGGCGCCATCGCGCAGGCGGCGTGAGAGCGCGACCTTCGGCCTGCCGGAGCCGGACCAACGGCACTGCCGTTGTGACCGACGGATGACGATGCTCGGTGCATAGGAACAATCGGCAGGGTGATGAGGATGAAGACCGTCAAGGACGTCATGTCCACGCTTCCGGTCTGGGTAAGCGAGACCGCATCGTTCCGGGAGATAGCCGCCAGGCTTCGCGAGTGCCGGGTCAGCGCGTTCCCGGTCCTCGACGCGCATGGCAGGGTCACCGGTGTCGTGTCCGAGGCAGATCTGCTGGTCAAAGAGGCCGTGCTGGGTGAGCCTGGCGGCATCGCGGGACTGCTGGCAGGTTTGATGCACCGCGCCGCTCAGGCCAAGGCGGCCGGCGTAACGGCAGCCGACCTGATGACCAGCCCGGCGGTGACGATCGGCCCGGACGACACGGTCGAGCAGGCGGCCAGGCTGATGTACGACCGCAAGGTCAAGCGCCTTCCCGTGGTCGACCAGGGCGGTCGGCTGGCCGGGATCATCAGCCGGACCGACATCCTGGCTGTCTTCGACCGCACCGACGCGGAGATCCGCGAGGAGATCATGACCCAGGTGATCGCGGGCCGCTCCGAGCCGAGCCAGTACTCGGTCATCGTGAAGGATGGCGTGGTGACGCTGGAGGGCAACCCCGAGACCGTCGCCATCGGTCACGACCTGGTCGCCAGGACCCGCCACGTCCAGGGCGTCGTGGCGGCGCGCGACCATCTCGTCTACCCGGCTCCTCCCACCCCCAGCAGGGTCGGCCCCTACTTCTGAAGTCGTACCGCCGGGACTTTCGTCCCGGCAGCCCCAGGCGTTCGGCTCTGCCGCCGGCCCCTGCGGCCTGGGTGGCCTGGATGGAGGCCGTGTATCCGGCCGAGACGAATGGAGAACGAAATGAGCGTCACGACGGCAGCGTCGAAGGTCTACGAGGCTCCCGGGCACGCTGACAGCCCGGTGGAGGTCAAGCCGCGCTATGAGAACTTCATCGGGGGGCACTGGGTGCCGCCGGTCCAGGGTCAGTACATGCAGGACCTGTCACCCGCGAACGCCCGGAAGTTCACCGAGGTCCCACGGTCGACCAAGGAGGACATCGAGCTCGCGCTGGACGCCGCCCACGCGTCCCGCGAGGCCTGGGGCGAGACGTCGCTGACCGAGCGCGCCCGGGTCCTCAACCGGATCGCCGACGTGATCGAGGAGCACACCGAGGAGCTCGCGGTCGCCGAGAGCTGGGACAACGGCAAGCCGGTGCGCGAAACCCTGGCGGCGGACATCCCGCTGGCGGCGGACCACTTCCGGTACTTCGCCGCGGAGACCCGGTCCCTGACCGGTACCAGCACCGAGATCGACAAGGACACCGTGGCCTACCACTTCCACGAGCCGCTCGGCGTGGTCGGCCAGATCATCCCGTTCAACTTCCCGCTGCTGATGGCGGCGTGGAAGCTGGCCCCGGCGCTGGCCGGAGGCAACTGCTCGGTGATCAAGCCGGCCTCGACCACCCCCTGGTCGATCCTGAAGCTGGCCGAGCTGCTTGGTGACGTCGTGCCGCCCGGCGTGCTCAACATCGTGACCGGGCCAGGCGGCGAGATCGGCAAGGCGCTGGCCACCAGCCGGCGGATCGCCAAGGTCGCGTTCACCGGCGAGACCGTGACCGGCCGGCTGATCATGCAGTACGCGGCGGAAAACCTCATTCCCTCCACCACCGAGCTCGGCGGCAAGTCGCCCAACGTGTTCTTCGCCGACGTGATGGACCGCAACGATGACTTCCTGGACAAGGCCATCGAAGGCCTGGTGCTGTACGCGTTCAACAAGGGCGAGGTGTGCACCTGCCCGTCCCGGGCGCTGATCCAGGAGTCCGTCTACGACCGGTTCATGGAGCGCTGCCTGGAGCGGATCGGCCGGATCAGGCAGGGTAACCCGCTCGACCTGAGCACGCAGATGGGCCCGCAGAACTCCCGGCAGCAGCTCGAGAAGATCAGGTCCTACGTCGACATCGGCCTGGCCGAAGGCGCGGAGCTGCTGATCGGCGGCAGGCAGCCGGAGCTCGAGGGCGAGCTGGCCGACGGGTACTTCTTCGAGCCGACCGTGCTCAGGGGCCACAACAAGATGCGGGTCTTCCAGGAGGAGATCTTCGGCCCGGTCCTGGCCGTGACCACGTTCAAGGACGAGGCGGACGCGCTGGAGATCGCCAACGACACCCTCTACGGCCTGGGCGCCGGCGTGTGGACCCGCAACGGCAGCCTGGCCTACCGGATGGGCCGCGCCATCAAGGCGGGGCGGGTCTGGACCAACTGCTACCACCAGTACCCGGCGGGCGCGGCGTTCGGCGGCTACAAGATGTCCGGCGTGGGCCGGGAGCTGTACCGGGAGACGCTGACCGAGCACTACTCGCAGACCAAGAGCCTGCTGGTCAGCTACAGCGACCAGGCCCTGGGCCTGTTCTAGGACCCGCGGTCAGGCAGGAGAAGAGATGGACAGGCAGCCGCACGTCGACCGGGTGACGGCCACGCCCGCGGCGCTGACCGCACTGGCCCGGCTGCGGGAGCAGCACGGCGCGGTCATCCTCTACCAGTCGGGCGGCTGCTGTGATGGCAGCCTGCCGATCTGCCTGGAGGAGGGGGAGCTGCGCATCGGCGACGGCGACGTGCTGCTCGGGTCGGTCGGCGGCTGCCCTGTCTACATCGACGATCGCCAGTTCGCGGTCTGGAAGCACACCCAGCTGATCATCGACGTCGGCGCGGAGGAGCCCGAGGGCTTCTCCTTGCGGGCCGGGGACGACCAGCACTTCATCACCAGGTCCCGGGTGTTCTCACCCGCGGAGCAGGCCACGTTGGCAGAAGGAGAGCGACAGCCATGAGCCAGCCTTCACCGGAGCCGTCCGTCACGGTCGGCGTACTTAAGGAGACCGCGCCGGGCGAGCAGCGCGTGGCGGTGGTGCCCGAATCCGTCCCAGTGCTGGCCCGCGCGGGCGTCCGGGTGGTCATGGAGCAGGGCGCGGGGGCGGCGGCGTGGTTGGCCGACAGCGCCTACGAACGAGCCGGCGCGACGGTCGCCAGCCGGGACGAGGTGGTTGGCGAGGCCGACGTGCTCGTCGGGGTCGGCACGCCGGCCCCGGAACTGATCGCGCGGCTGCGGGCCGGCCAGGCGGTCATCGGCATGCTGCGACCGCTGGTCCAGCCGGAGCTGGCCCGCCAGCTGGCCAGGGCCGGGGTTACCGCGATCAGCCTGGACGGGCTGCCGCGCACCGTGAGCCGGGCCCAGTCCATGGACGCGCTCACCTCTCAGGCCAACGTGGCCGGTTACAAGGCGGTGCTGGTCGCGGCCGATCACTTCGGCCGGTTCTTCCCGATGCTGATCACCGCGGCCGGGACGAGCCGCCCGGCGAACGTCCTCGTGCTCGGCGCGGGCGTGGCCGGCCTGCAGGCCATGGGCACCGCCCGCCGGCTCGGTGCGGTGGTGACCGGCTACGACATCCGGCCGGAGACCCGTGAGCAGATTGAGTCGGTCGGGGCCAGGCTCCTGCGCCTCGCCACGGTCGCTCCGGCGGAGGGCGAAGGCGGGTATGCCCGGGCCCTCACCGCCGAGGAGCAGACCGCCCAGCAGGCCGAGCTCGCCGCCCAGATCGCCCGCTTCGACATCGTCATCACCACCGCGCAGGTGCCGGGCCGGCGCCCCCCGCTGCTGGTCACCGCCGAGGCGGTCAAGGGCATGCAGGCGGGCAGCGTCCTCGTCGACCTGGCCGCGAGCAGCCTCGGCGGCAACGTCGAGGGCTCGGAAGCGGACCGGACGGTGCTGACCGGCGACGGGGTCCGGATCGTCGGGGCGGGCAACCTGCCCGCTCAGGTGCCCACCGCCGCCTCGACCGCGTACTCGCACAACATCGTCGCGCTGCTGGCCGAACTGGTCCATGACGGCGCGCTGAGCATCGACCCCGCCGACGAGATCCAGGCCGGCGTGGTCGTCACCCATCAGGGCACGGTGCTCCACCCCGCGGTGGCCGCCTTGCTCGGATCGCCCGCCGAGGGAGGCAGTTCATGACCACGGGCCTGATGTCCTATATCTACATGTTCGTGCTGGCCATCCTGGTCGGCTACGAAGTCATCACCAAGGTGCCGTCCACCCTGCACACGCCGCTGATGTCGGCGTCCAACGCCATCCACGGCATCGTCATCATCGGTGCGATCATCACCGCGTCGCAGGCCCAGACGACCGCTGGTTACGTGCTCGCCTTCGTGGCCGCGTTCTTCGCGGCGATGAACGTGGTGGGTGGTTACAGCCTGACCGACCGGATGCTGCAGATGTTCCGCAAGCGGCCCGGGCCGGCCGGTCACGACGCCGGCCCCGGCCATCTCGAGGAGAAGTCATGAACGCCGTCAGCATCGTTGTGGCGCTGGCTTACCTGCTGGCCGCAGCCGGGTTCGTCGTGGCCCTGCACCTGATGAACTCCCCGGCCACCGCCCGCCGGGGTAGCCGGCTGTCCTGGCTGGGCATGATCGTCGCGGTAGCAGCCGCGCTGGTCAGCGTCATCCACGACGCCACGATCACGACGACCGGCTGGATCGTCCTCATCGCCGGGGTCGGCGGTGGCGCGGCGGTCGGCCTGATCATGGCCCGGCGGGTCAAGATGACCGACGTCCCGCAGGTTGTCAGCATCTTCAACGCCGTCGGCGGAGGCGCCGCCGCCCTGGTGGCGGCCGGCGGCTTCGTCCGCCTGGCCGGCGGGGACGGCATCTCCACCCAGGTGATGATCGCGACCGTCCTGGACGTCATCATCGGCCCAGTCACCTTCTCCGGATCGCTGATCGCCGCGGGCAAGCTGCAGGGCTGGGTCAGCTCGGCGCCCGTGGTCTTCCGCGGTGCCCGCCTCGTCACCGCCGCCCTCGCCGTCATCGGCGTCGGGGCGAGCTGCTACCTGCTGGCCGGCCACGACTCCATCCCGGTGCTGATCCTGGTCGCCTGCGCCGCCCTGGGCTTCGGCGTCACGCTGGCGATGCCGATCGGCGGCGCCGACATGCCCGTGGTGGTCGCGCTGCTGAACTCCTTCACCGGCATCGCCGTGGCCATCGCCGGCTTCGTGATCGGTAACGGCGCCCTGATCATCGGCGGCGCCCTGGTCGGGGCGTCCGGCGGTATCCTCACCGTGCTCATGGCCAAGGCCATGAACCGCTCGGTCATCGGGGTCATGATGGGCGGCTTCGGCACCGGGGACAGCGGCCCGGCGGTCGGCCCGGCGGCCGGCCCGGGCGCCAGCGTCCGGAGCATCTCGGCCGAGGACGCCGCCATCCAGCTCGCCTACGCCAGCAAGGTCGTCATCGTGCCCGGCTACGGCCTGGCCGCGGCGCAGGCCCAGCACGAGGCGGCCGAGCTGGCCGCGGTGCTGGCCGACCACGCCAGGGTGTTCTTCGCCATCCACCCGGTGGCAGGCCGGATGCCCGGCCACATGAACGTGCTGCTGGCCGAGGCGAACGTGCCGTATGAGGACCTGAAGGAGATGGACGCGGCCAATCCCGAGTTCCCGACCGCGGACGTGGCGCTGGTCGTCGGCGCCAACGACGTCATCAACCCGGCGGCCCGCCGTCCCGGCAACCCCGTGTCCGGCATGCCGATCCTGAACGTGGACCAGGCCAGCAGCGTCATCGTGATCAAGCGGTCCATGGGTCATGGCTACGCCGGGATCGACAACGAGCTGTACACCGACCCGAAGACCGGCATGTTCTTCTCCGACGCCAAGTCCGGCCTCGCCGAGATCGTCGCCGCGGTCAAGGCCCTGGTGCCCAGCTGACATTGGTACAAGCACAAGGGGCGGCCCAGGCAGGCGGCCCGGGACAGGAGCAGATGATGGCAACGTTCGACGTGGTGGACCTGTCCGCCCTGGAGATACTCGACTCCCGCGGGCGGCCCACCCTGGCGGTCACGGTGCAGCTGGCGGACGGCACGGCGGCCCGTGCCGGGGTGCCGTCCGGTGCCTCGACCGGCTCGCGGGAAGCGGTGGAACGCCGCGACGGCGACCCGGCCAGGTATGACGGGAAGGGCGTGCTCGGGGCGGTCGGTGCCGTCAATACCGAGCTCGCCGAGTTGCTCCGCGGCCGGTCCTGGGCGTCGCTGGCCGAAGCGGACCAGGCCATGATCGACCTCGACGGCACCGCGAACAAGAGCCGGCTGGGCGCCAACGCCACTGTGGGCGCCTCGATGGCGCTGGCCCGAGCGCTGGCCGCCTCGGCCGGGATCCCCCTGTGGCAGTGGATCACGCCGGACGGCGTGTCACCATCGCTGCCGGTGCCGCACTTCAACGTGCTCAACGGCGGCGTGCACGCGCCGAACTCGCTGGACTTCCAGGAGTTCATGATCGCGCCGGTCGGCGCCCCGTCGATGGCCGAGGCGGTTCGCGCCGGCGCCGAGGTCTACAGCGCGCTGCGCCGTGAGCTTTCCGCCAGCAAGCTGTCCACCGGGCTGGGCGACGAGGGCGGGTTCGCCCCGGAGATCGCCGAACCGGAAGAGGTCCTCCGCCTGATCGTCCAGGCCATCTCGGACGCCGGCTACAAGACGGGGGCCGCTGGCGTGTCCATCGCGCTGGACCTGGCCGCATCGGAGTTCCGCCAGCCCGACGGCCGCTACCGGGTGGCCGGCGACCTGCTGACCAGTGCAGACATGATCGACCGGCTTGCGGCCATCACCGGGCAGTTCCCCGTGCACCTGATCGAGGACGGCCTCGGCGAGGACGACGAGGACGGCTGGATCGCGCTCACCGCCCGCCTGGGCGGCGCCACGGAGCTGGTCGGCGACGACATCTTCTGCACCAACCCGGCCATCATCACCCGCGCCATCGCGCGCGGCATCGGCAACTCGGCGCTGATCAAGCTCAACCAGATCGGCACCGTGACCGAGACGCTGCAGGCCATGGCCATCTGCCGCCAGGCCGGCTACCGGCAGTTCGTCTCGCACCGGTCCGGCGAGACCGAGGACCACTTCATCGCCGACCTGGCCGTCGGCACCGGCTGCGGCCACCTCAAGACCGGCGCCCCGGCCCGCGGCGAGCGCGTGGCCAAGTACAACCGCCTGCTGGAGATCGCCGCGGCCGTACCCGCCCTCCGCTACGGCATGCCCGTAGACTGACATACGGACGGCCAGGTCAGGTTCGGGCCATCGCGAGGAGCATCGCTGAGATGACCGGAACGGGGGAGCGTGCCAGCCAGCCTGGCGGTTCCGGCTCGGTCCTCGTGCTGAACTCGGGCAGCTCGTCGGTGAAATTCGCCCTCGTGGATCCCGGCAGCGGCCAGCGCGTGACGGACGGGCTGGCCGAGCGGGTCGGCACGCCCGAGGCGCTGCTGCGGATCCGGCGCTCCCCTGGCGACATCGTCACCGAGCGCCTCGCCGACGGCAGTTACCAGGCCATCATCGCCCGGATCCTCGGTGGCCTGACCGAGGCCGGGCCGGGGCCGGCCGGAAACGATCAGGCTCGCCTGATCGGCGTCGGCCACCGGGTGGTGCACGGTGGCGAGCGGTTCACCCGCTCGGTACTGGTGGACGACGAGGTCGCCGCGGCGATCGGCTCGGTCAGCCACCTGGCGCCGCTGCACAACCCGGCCAACCTGGCCGGAATCGAGGCGGTCCGCGCCGCCCGGCCCGACCTGCCACAGGTGGCGGTCTTCGACACCGCGTTCCACCAGACCATGCCGGCCAGCGCGTTCCGGTACGCGGTGCCCGAGGAGTGGTACACGCGTTACGGGGTACGGCGCTACGGCTTCCACGGGACGAGCTACCGTTTCGTCAGCGAGCGGACCGCCGTCCTGCTGGGCCGGCCGGCGACCGGACTGCGCCTGGTCATCGCCCATCTCGGCAACGGGTGCAGCGCGGCGGCGATACGCGACGGCGTCTCCGTCGACACCACGATGGGGCTGACCCCGCTGGAAGGGCTGGTCATGGGGACGCGTTCCGGCGACGTGGACCCGGGACTCTTCGATTACCTGGCGGATCAGACCGGGCAGAGCGTCGACGAGCTGACCGAGGCGCTGAACACCCGCAGCGGCCTGCTGGGGCTCTCCGGTACGAGCAACGACATGCGGGCCATCCAGGACGCGGCGGCCGGAGGCGATGAGCGAGCGCGGCTCGCCCTCGACGTGTTCGTGCACCGGCTGGCCAGGGCGGTCGCCGGCCTGGTCACTAGCCTGGCCCGGCTCGACGCGCTGGTCTTCACCGGCGGCATCGGCGAGAACAGCTCGCTGGTACGCAGCCTGGTCCTCGGCCGTCTGGGCTTCCTCGGCCTGGCCGAGGAACCCGTCGCCAACGCGCGGCACGGCCGCGACACCGGCGGGCGGATCAGCCGTCCCGGGACCGTCCTGGCGCTGGTCGTGCCCACCGATGAGGAACTGCTGATCGCCCGCGACACCGCGCGCCTCATCGCGCCGGTGGCGGCCTCCGGGCGCAACCGATAGGAATACCACATGGCCCGCAGCTTGCTCGTCGCCCCGGTCGCCGATCATTCCGCCATGGCCAGGACGTGCCTGGGGCTGCTGCGCGCCCTGGACCGGCGGGGCGTCAAGGTCGCGTACGTCAAGCCGGTGGCGCAGCCCAGGGCCGACGGCCGCCCTGACCAGTCGTCCGAGCTGGTGGCCGCGATCACCGCGCTGCGGCCCCCGGAGCCTATCACCACCGCCCAGCTGGAGGAACTGCTCGGCGAGGGCGAGCTGGACGTCGTGCTGGAGAAGATCGTCGCGGCCTGGAAGCCGGTCTACGGCGGGTCCGACGTGGTCGTGATCCAGGGTCTCAGCTCGGGGCCCTCAAGGCTGTATGCCAGCTCGCTGAACCAGGCGCTGGCCCGTGCGCTCGACGCCGACGTGGTACTGGCCGGCAGCTGGCCCGCGGATGGCGACGCGGAGGAACTGGCCGAGCAGTTCGCCATCGCGGCCAGCGGCTATATGGCCGGCGAGCAGGCGCGGGTGGTCGGCTGCGTGATCCACGGCCTGCCCGCCGCCGATGCCGCCGATGCGGGCGCGGCGGCTGGACTGCGGGCCGAGCTGGCCAGGCGGCATCTCGCCGTCGCCGCGGCGGTGCCGTACCGTCCCGGGCTGACGTGGCCCAGGATCCTCGATCTGGTGCGCCACCTGCACCCGCAGATCCTGCACGAGGGCGACATGTCCCGGCGCATCAGGGACGTGGCGGTATTCGCCCGGGGCATTCCCGGCGGCCTTCACGTCCTGGACACAGGGCGGCTGGTGGTGGTGCCCGGCGACCGGCATGACGTCATCATGGCCGCCTACCTGACCGAGCTGAGCGGCACCCGCCTGGCCGGCTTGCTGCTGAGCACGGGGACCGCTCCCGATCCCAGGATCAGCAAGCTCACCCGGGCCACCTCGGCCGCCGGACTGCCCGTCCTGCTGGTGCCGGACGACAGTTACCAGACCGCCACGCGGGTCCGAGATCTCGACCCGGGCCTGCCAGCCGATGACCGGGAACGAATCGAGAGCGTGACCGACAACATCGCCGATTCGCTCGATCCGCCCTGGCTCGAGTCGCTGACCGGCGCGTCCCGGTCACGGCGGCTGAGCCCGGCGGCGTTCCGCTATCAGCTGGCCGAGCAGGCCCGCGCCGCCGACGCGCTCATCGTCCTACCCGAGGGGACCGAGCGCCGGACCATCCGGGCTGCGGTCGCGTGCGCCGAACGCGGCATCGCCCGCTGCCTGCTGCTCGGCTCTCCCGGCAAGGTGGCCGGCCGGGCCGGTCGGCTCGGCCTGCGGCTGCCCGAGGGAGTCACCGTACTGGATCCGCAGGCCGTCGCCGAGCGCTACGTCGCCCCGCTGGCCGAGCTGCGCCGGCACAAGGGCTGGACCGAAGACGTGGCCCGCGAGCACCTGGCCGACCCGGTCACGGTCGGCACGATGATGCTCCGGCTGGGCGAGGTCGACGGCCTGGTGTCCGGGGCGGTGCACACCACCGCGAGCACGGTCCGTCCCGCGCTCCAGATCATCGGGCCCAAGCCGGACGTCCGCCTGGTCTCCTCGGTCATCTTCATGTGCCTGCCCGACGAGGTGGTCGTCTACGGCGACTGTGCCATCAACCCTCAGCCGGACGCCGAGGACCTAGCCGACATCGCCATCCAGAGTGCGGCGTCGGCCCGGATGTTCGGGATCGAGCCGCGGGTGGCGATGATCAGCTTCAGCACCGGGAGCTCCGGGAGAGGGCTGGACGTGGACAAGGTGGCCGCGGCCACCCGGATCGTGCGCGAGCGCGAGCCGGACCTGGCCGTCGACGGCCCGCTGCAGTACGACACCGCCGCCATCGCCTCGGTCGGCCAGGCCAAGCGGCCCGGTAGCCCGGTGGCCGGCCGGGCGAGCGTTTTCGTCTTCCCCGACCTGGACACCGGTAACACGACGTACAAGGCCGTGCAGCGCAGCGCGCTGGTGGTCAGCATCGGCCCGATGCTGCAGGGCCTCGCCAAGCCGGTGAACGATCTCAGCCGCGGCGCCCTGGTCGAGGACATCATCTACACGATCGCGCTGACCGCGATCCAGGCCCGCGCCACCTGACCGGTCGGGCTACGTAACGACGCGGCTCAGCTGCGGTGCCCGCTCCACAGCGGTCCACTCGTCCGCCACTCCGCCTCCCACGCGCGCAGCCTGCGGCGGTCGAGCATCCGCCGGGCCAGTGCCGCCGCCGCCAGCAGCAGCACGCCCGAGACCAGAAGGGTCGCCGTGACGGCCATCCAGACGTCGCCCCTGATGACACGGCGGTCCAGCGGCGGATCCGTCACCGCGCCGGACGGGCCTATCCAGGTCCGCACCGTGCTTCCCTTGCGCGCTCCGGCCACGGCGAGGACCTCGCCGGTCCGGGGCGGCTGGCCCGGTGGCTGCCAGCGGGCCAGCACCCAGGAGGTCTGCACGGACGTGTACGGGTCCGGGATCCCGGTTGCCGGGGCATCGCGCAGCAGCACGGCGGTGACCTGGTGTTCTACCGCCTGCTGGGCCTGAGCCTGATGCACGACGTAGTGATAGGTCCACCGGCCGGCCGCCACCGCGGTAGCGGGTACCACCGCGACCACCGTGATGATCATGACCAGCCGCAGGACTCCCTCGACCCGGTCCGTGCCCCGTCGCAGCGGGTTGCGGTCGAAGCCGAGCCACCGGGCCAGCCTGGCCAGGTTCTCACCCGGCCTGCGGTTCACACGGCTGCGCATGACGTTCACCTCCCGGCAAGCGAGCCTTATAGCCCAGCGTGCCGCGCCCGGCCCGGCCCGGGCAGGGTCGTTCGGGCCCTGGCCCTGGGCTCTTGGTCCTGCGTCATCCGGCCACGTGACGTCCGGTAGCCGGCCCTGGGGACCTTCTTCCCTGTTACCCGGGCTGGCCGGCGGCCAGGCTGGCCACAGGGACGTTGAGGAGGTCGCCATGACCGGGACGACATTCGGGATCGTGGCCGGCTACGACGGGTCGCCGGGCGCCGCTCAGGCGCTGCGCTGGGCGGCCAGGAAAGCCTGGGCCCGCGGCACGACGCTGACGGTATGCCTGGCCTGGACCCCGGATCACATCGAACTGCCCACCGAGTCGGCCCTGTGCGACCTGGCCAGGCGGCACGGCCAGGAGATTCTGACCCGCGGGCTGCCGTACGCCGAGATGGTGCTCGGCCCGGGCCGGGTCCACCCGGACCTGGCCGCCGGGCCCGCCGCTCAGGTGCTGTGCGAGCGCAGCCGCGGCGCCGAGATGGTGGTGGTCGGCAGCCGGGGACACGGCGAGCTGCCCGGCCTGCGGCTCGGGTCAGTCGCCTGGCAGGTGGCCGGGCATGCTTCCGGGCCGGTGGTCGTCGTGCGCGGCGCGTGGCGACCCGCCAACCGGGTCCCCGGCCCGGTCGTGCTGGGCGCGGACGGTTCCCCGGCCGGACAGGGCGCCATCACCTTCGCCTTCGAGGAGGCCGCGCTGCGCGATGTGCCGCTGGTGGCGGTGTGCGCGCTGACCGACGCCCCCGGCCGGCTCGGCGGGAGCCACCAGGTGGAAGAGGACTTCGACCACACCCTGGCCGTAGCGGCGAAGGTGCACCCCGACGTCAGCGTGGTCCGGCAGGTCCTGCCCGGCACCCCGCGCGCGGCCCTGCTCTCCGCCGCGGCCGACGCTCAGCTGCTCGTGGTCGGGGCCCGCGGCCGCGGCGGTTTCGACGAGATGAGCCTCGGCTCCATCGCCGAGGCCGTGCTGCTCTACGCCCCCGGCCCGGTCGCGGTCGTCCGCCAGGTGGCCTGAGCTCGTAAGTTTTTCCTGCTCACGGGCCTAACGAGGGTGGCTTTCTGCCCGGATGATCAAGGACCTACGCCCCTGCCTGCGACGACTGCCTCATGGACATGCTGAAACCGCGATAAATCAATCGAGTCACCGGCGCGCCTCACGAGGGCGGCCGGAAGGAGGCTTCGATGTCAACCGTTATCCGTGCCCGGCATGGCGGGCACGATCAGCAGCCTGCACCCACCCGGGCGCAGCAGAAGGCCCGCGCTCTCGGCTTGACGTCGGCGACCGGCCTGGTCGTCGGCAGCATCGTCGGGACCGGGGTCTTCGCCATGCCGGCCGTGCTGGCCGGCGCGGGCACGAGCTCGCTGCTCGTCCTGGGCGTGATCGCCGTCGGCGCGATGCTCCTGGCCGCGTTGTTCGGCCAGCTGACCAGGCGGATCCCGAACTCCGACGGCGGGCTCTACGCCTACGCCAGGCACGAGTTCGGTGACTTCGCCGGCTACCTGACCGGCTGGTGCTACTGGATCCAGTGCTGGGCGGGGAACGCCGCCATCGTTTCGGCCTGGGTCTTCTACGTCGACGCCCTGTTCGGCATCAACCCGTCGGGCATCGGCAACTGGGGCATCGCCCTGTGCGGGCTGTGGATCCCGGCGCTGGTGAACCTGGCCGGGGTCAAGCAGATGGCGTGGTTCCAGAACCTGACCGTGGTGCTGAAGTTCCTGCCGCTGCTGTTCGTCGGGGTGGTCGGCTGGTTCTTCGTCTCCAAGGGGAACTTCGGCGCGTTCAACGCCTCCGGCGGCAGCCTGTACAGCGCGGTCGGCATCGCGGCCGGGGTGGCCCTGTTCTCCTTCATCGGGGTCGAGGTCGCGGCGATCACCGCCAAGCGGGTGAAGAACCCGCGGATCAACGTGGGCCGCGCCTCGCTGCTCGGCACCGGCCTCAGCGCCATCTTGTACCTGGCCGTGTCGGCCGCGATCATGGGCCTGGTCCCGCACCACGAGCTGGTCAACAGCACGGCGCCGTTCGTGACCGCGTTCGGGACGATCTTCACCCACGGCGCCTGGGCAGGCAAGCTGGTGGCCGCGCTGGCCGTGACCTCCGGCATCGGCGCGCTGAACGGCTGGACGCTGGTCACCACCGAGGTGGCCCGCGCCGCGGCCGACGACGGGCTGTTCCCGAGGGCGTTCGCCTGGACCGACCGCAACAACACGGCCTGGTTCGGCGTGGTGACGGCGGCGCTGCTGCCCTCGCTGCTGATGCTGTGGGCCTACACCACCAAGACCGGGCTGACCGTCTTCACCGAGCTGGTGGCCCTGACCGTGGTCACGGTCGCCATCCCGTACCTGTTCTCGGCCTGCGCGCAGCTGGCCTACCTGGTGTCGAAGCGGCGCCGGGTGCAGGGCTGGGCGCTGGCCAGGGACCTGGTCATCGCCGGCGCCGGGGTGCTGTTCTCGATGTGGGTCACGTTCGCCGCCGGCTACCAGTCGGTGTACCAGGCCCTGATCCTGGTGCTGGCGGGCGTGGTCATCTACGCCTTCCTCAAGGCGCACCGCGAGGACACCGGCCAGGTGCCGGCCCCGGTTGAGCACGGAACCCAGTCCCCGGCCGGGGATGGGGCGGAGGCCTGAGATGACCTTCAGCGTCCAGTCAGAGGCGGGCCAGCTTCGCCAGGTCATCGTGCACCGGCCCGGCCTGGAGCTGTCCCGGCTGACCCCGCGGAACGTCGGCGAGCTCCTGTTCGACGACGTGCTCTGGGCCAAGAAGGCCAAGGAGGAGCACGACGCGTTCGCCGAGGGGCTCCGCGAGAAGGGCGTGCGGGTCCACTACTTCGGGCAGCTCCTGGGCGAGACCCTCGAGCTGCCCGAAGGCCGGGCCTTCGTGCTCGACCGGCTGTGCACGCCGGAGCTGCTCGGGCCGAACCTCATCACGCCGCTGCGCAAGCTGTTCGACGACCTCGACGGCCCGGCGCTGGCCGAGTTCCTGGTCGGCGGCGTGCTCAAGGCCGACCTGCACCCGGCCGGGGCGCACAGCCTGAAGTGGGACATGCTGCGGGCCGACGACTTCGTGCTCCCCCCGCTGCCGAACCACCTGTTCCAGCGGGACAACTCCTGCTGGATCTACCAGGGCGTGTCGGTCAACCCGATGGCCAAGCCCGCCCGGCAGCGGGAGACCCTGCACAGCCGGGCCATCTACCGGTTCCACCCGATGTTCGCCCGCGCCGACTTCGCCCGCTACTACGGCGACGACGACGCGAACCACCAGCCCGCCAGCGTCGAGGGCGGCGACGTGCACGTGCTGGGGCACGGCGCCGTCATGGTCGGGATGGGCGAGCGGTCCACCCCGATGGCGGTCGAGTTGCTGGCCAGCGCGCTGTTCCGGGCCGGCCAGGCGAACCGGGTCATCGCCATCGAGCTGCCTGCCTCGCGGGCCATGATGCACCTGGACACGGTGATGACCATGCTCGACCGGGACACCTTCGTCCAGTACCCCTACCTGGAGCGCCAGCCGCGCTCCTGGACCCTGACCCCTGATGGCGACGACTACACGGCGTCGGTGACCCGCAACCAGGACCTGTGGGATACGGTCGCCGAGGTGCTCGAGGTGGACAAGGTCACGGTGCTGAGTACCGACGAGGACATCAGGGCCGCCGAGCGGGAGCAGTGGGACGACGGCACCAACTACCTGGCCGTGGCGCCCGGCGTGATCGTCGGCTACGAGCGCAACGTCGCCACCAACACCATGCTGCGCAAGCACGGCCTCGAGGTGGTCACCATCGCCGGCAGCGAGCTCGGCCGCGGCCGGGGCGGCCCGCGCTGCATGACCTGCCCGATCGAACGGGACCCCGCCTAGGAGGATCGAGATGAACCTGCAAGGACGCAACCTGCTCAAGGAGACCGACCTGTCCGCCGCGGAATTCATCGACCTGGTCGAACTGGGCCGCCGCCTGCGGCTGCAGAAGCGGATGGGCCTGCGGAACAACCGGCTGGCCGGCCGCAACATCGCGCTCATCTTCGAGACGACGTCGACCAGGACCCGTTCGGCGTTCGAGGTGGCCGCGCACGACGAGGGCGCCCACGTCACCTGCCTGGGCCCGGATGACTTCCAGCCCGGCCGCAAGGAGTCGGTGAAGGATACTGCCCGGGTCCTGGGCCGGATGTTCGACGGGATCGAATACTGCGGCGCCGCCCAGGAGACGGTGGAAACCCTCGGCGCTTTCGCGGGCGTCCCGGTGTGGAACGGGCTGACCGACGACTGGCACCCGACCCAGATGCTGGCCGACATCGCGACCATGCACGACCATGTCAGCAAGCCGCTCGCCGAGGTCAGCTACTGCTACCTCGGCGACGGCCGGAACAACGTGGCCAACTCGCTGCTGGTCACCGGGGCGCTGCTCGGCATGGACGTGCGGATCTGCGCGCCGTGGTCGCTGCAGCCGTCCGAACGGGTGCAGGAGATCGCCGGCAAGCTCGCGGCCGAGTCCGGGGCCCGGCTGCTGGTGACCGCGGACGTGCTACCCGCGGTGGCCGGGGCGGACTTCCTGTACACCGACGTCTGGCTGTCCATGGGCGAGTCGGCCACCGCCTGGGACGAACGTGCTCATCTGCTGATGCCCTATCAGGTGAACCGGCACGTGATCGCGGCCACCGGGAATCCGGCGGTGAAGTTCATGCACTGCCTGCCCGCCCTGCACAACCGGGATACCGAGATCGCGCGGCGGCTGTACGACACGCGCAGGCTGACCGCCCTCGAGGTGACCGAAGAGGTCTTCGAGTCGCCCGCCTCGATCGTGTTCGACCAGGCGGACAACCGGCTGCATACGGTCAAGGCCGTGATGCTGGCCACCGCCGGGGACCTGCCATGAGGATCGTCGCCGCGCTCGGCGGCAACGCCCTGCTCGAGCGCGGCGAACCGCCCGAGGCCGGCATCCAGGAGGCCCACGTCGTCACGGCGGTTCGGGCGCTGGCGCCGCTGGCGGCAGCCCACGACCTGGTCATCACCCACGGCAACGGCCCCCAGGTCGGGATGCTGGCGATGGAGAGCGCGCACGATCCGGCCATCGCCAGGCCCTACCCGTTCGACGTGCTCGGCGCGCAGACCCAGGGCATGATCGGGTACTGGCTGGTCCAGGCGCTGCAGAACGCGCTGCCCGGCCGTCAGGTGGCCTGCCTGGTCAGCCGGACCCTGGTCCGCCGGGACGACCCGGCCTTCGCGCACCCGTCCAAGTTCGTCGGCCCGGTCTACGACGAGGAGCAGGCCAAGGCCCTGGCCGCGAGGCAGCACTGGGAGATCCGCCAGGACGGCGCCCGGTGGCGCCGGGTGGTGCCCTCGCCCGAGCCCGCCGGCCTGCCCGACCTGCCCGCGATCCGGACTCTCCTCGGCGCCGGGGCGATCGTGGTCTGCGCGGGAGGCGGCGGCGTGCCCATCGTGGTCAGGGACGGCCGGGCCCGCGGCGTGGAGGCGGTGGTGGACAAGGACCTGACCGCCTCGCTGCTGGCCCGCGAGCTGGACGCGGACGCGCTGCTTCTGCTCACCGACGTCGCCGCGGTCCAGGACGGCTACGACACCCCGCGAGCCCGGCCGATCCGCCGCGCCACACCCGCCGAGCTGCGCAAGCACGATTTTCCGGCCGGGTCGATGGGGCCCAAGATCGAGGCCGTGTGCCGGTTCACCGAGGCAACCGGGAAGCCGGCCGCCATCGGCAGGCTCGCCGACGCCGAGGCCCTGCTCGCTCAGCAAACCGGGACCATCGTCGCCGTCGATTGAGCGATCTCATCTCCCCGACGGGACTATGGCAATCGGGCCGTGCGCGTGGCTCAGCACGGCGTGCCGGATCGGTCCGGGCCCGTGCGGGCCGGGATGCTCGCGGTGCCTGCCCATGACCACCAGGTCGGCGCGGGCCGACAGGCCGATCAGGGCCCGGGCCGGGTGACCCGGCACAATCTGCTGACTGACGGGGACGCCTGGATACTTGCTCGCCCAGCTCCCCATCAGCTCGGCCAGCTGGGCGTCGGCCGCCGCGGCCGCCGGACTCTCCGGGGTCTCCGGGGTCTCCGGGCCGGGGCCGGGCCAGGCGTGGATAGCAAGCACCGCGGCCTTACGCAGGCTGGCCTCATCGAACGCGAAGGTGAGCAGGTCTGCGCAATCCTCATCGCCCATGCCGACGCCGACGAGCCCGCTGGCGGCTGGCAGCAGATCGCGGACGACCACGACCGGGCAGGCCGCGTGGGCCGCCGCGTACCGGCTGACCGAACCCAGCGTCAGAGCCGTGAACGCCCCGGCTCCGCGCGAGCCGACGACCAGCATCGCCGCGCCGGATCCGCTGGCGGCAACCGCCTGCGCGGGCGGCCCGGCCACCGGGTCGGTCACGATCACCAGGCCCGGCGCCACCCGGGCGGCCCGGGACGCCGCGGCGTCCAGGGCCAGGTCCCGTTCGGAGCGGATGAAGTCGGCGACGTGATCGCGGTCCGGCCGGATCTGGAGCGCGGTCATCACGGGCGGCAGCGGCGCGGCCGACACGATCCGCAGCGGCACGGCGTGCAGGATGGCCTCGCCGGCCGCCCACTCGACCGCCCGCAAGGATTCCTCGGAGCCGTCTGTAGCGGCCACGATGGGCTGTACGTTCATGGCGGGCCTCCCTTCCCCAGGCCGCGGTGGCGGTCCGGGAGTGCTTGTCTAGGCCGACGGAACGGTAGCCACGGGACCGTGCGCGTGGTTCAGCACGGCGTGCCGGACCGAGCCGGCCCCCGGCAGGCCGGGGTGCTTCGCGTGCCGGCCTATCACCACCAGGTCGGCGCGGGCGGACAGGCCGACCAGCGCCCGGCCGGGGTGCCCGTGTACGACCTCCTGGCTGACCGGGACGTCGGGGTACTTGCCCCGCCAGTCGTCGAGCAGGCCGGCCAGGTGCCGGGCCGCGTTGGCCGCGTCAGCCTGCTCGCCCGGCAAGGTGAACGCCTGGCCGGCCCGGGAGAAGTCGGTCTGCGGCGTGTGCCAGGCGTGCACGGCCAGCAGGCCGGCCTTGCGCAGGCTCGCCTCCTCGAACGCGAAGGTGAGCACGTCACCGCAGGTGTCCGGGTCGCCGACGCCGACGCCGACCAGTCCGTGCGGGCTCGGTGCCTCGTCCCTGATGACCACCACCGGGCAGGACGCGTGGCTGGCGGCGTACCGGCTGACCGAGCCGAGCAGCAGGGCGGCGAACGCGCCGATGCCGCGGGAGCCGAGCACCAGCATCTGCGCGCCCGCGCCGCTCTCGGTGACGGCCCGGGCGGCCGGGCCGTGCAGCGGGTCGGTGTCGATCAGCACGCCGGGTGCCGTCTTGGCGGCCCGCTCGGCCGCCGCGGCCAGCGCCTGGTCGCGCTCGCCGAGCAGGACGTCGGTCACCCTCGCGTACTCGCCCGCGCCCGCGCGCGATTTCATCCCGGGCGGTGCCCCGGCGGCAGCCACGATCCGCAGCGGGGCGCCGCGCAGCGCGGCCTCCCTGGCCGCCCAGTCGACCGCCCGCAGTGATTCCTCAGAACCGTCCGTACCGGCCACGATGGGCTTGGCTGCCATTGCTCGTCCTCCTCGGCGAACCTTTTTGCGGGCGTACGCCCACCGTCATCATGACCGCGGGCCATCGCCGGCGGCTAGGGCGTTCGGGCCGTGCGGCCCGGGACTAAAGTCCCGGGCCGGAAGGGATCGAAGGGGCCGAACGGGCCGGGTAGACAAAGCGATTCCGGACGGCGGCCACGCCCGGAGGCGGGCATGGCGATCACGCGGCCTCGCGCACCCACGACGCGAGCTCGGGCGAGGTCCCCGGCAGTTCACGCACGCTGGCGCCGGCCGCGGCGAGGGCCCGGCGCGAGACGAGGTAGTGGTGACCGCAGAGCAGCAGGTCGGTCTCGCCGGGCCGGCCCTGGGCCGGCGGCAGGATGACGCGCACGGCAGCCTTGGCCGGGCAGCAGCAGGCGCGGCCGGGCAGGTCGGCAGGCGATGCCGCCGGACTGTCGGGGGTGCCGTGGTCACGTTCGACCGCGGCGTTGTTCTTCCTAGCCGATGGGTGCAGGTGTCTCGCGTTCATGGCCCCAGCTTCACCCGGCCGCCACCAGGCCCGGAAGAGACGTAACTCATCTCATCCGGTGCCGAAGGTCCCACACCTTGGACCCTGGCCGGCGCGGCCCGCCGGCGGTTTCCTTCAGGTACCGAGACCACGAGGAGGACCACATGGCGGCCGTGGACATCCAGGCAGCCAGGTCGGTTCCGACGGCGGCCGCGGCGCCACGCCGCCAGCCGGCCGAGCTGCCGGAGGGATTCTGGTATTCGGTCAAGCGCCGGGTGCTCGGCCCGCCGCTGGTCACCGAGCAGCTCAAGAATCAGCGACTGTCCCGGCCGCTGGCGCTGGGCGTGCTGTCCTGCGACGGGCTGTCCTCGGCGGCCTACGGCACCGAGGAGATCCTGCGCGCGCTGCTCCCGTTCTTCGGCCTGGCGGCCTTCTCGCTGGTGCTGCCGATGACCCTGCTCATCCTGTTCGGCGTCGTGCTGGTCGTGCTGTCCTACCGCGAGGTGGTGTCGGTCTACACCAGGGCGGGCGGCTCCTACGTGGTGGCCAGGGAGAACTTCGGCCCGCGGGTCGCCCAGGTAGCCGCGGTCGCGCTGCTGATCGACTACGTGGTCACGGTCGCGGTGCAGACGGCGGCGGGCTCGGCCGCGATCGTCTCGGCCTTCCCCGCGCTGTCCGGGATCCCGGTCATCGGCCCGCAGATCCTGCTGGTCATCTCCGTCGTCGCGATCCTGGCCATGTGCCTGGGTAATCTGCGCGGCATCCGGGAGGCCGGGCGGATCTTCGCCCTCCCGACCTACCTTTTCGCCGGCTCCCTCGTCGTCATGATCGTCACCGGCGTGGTCCGCGAGCTAGTCGGCCGGCTGCCGCACGTGGTGCCCGGGGCCGGCACGGTCGGTGTCGGATCGCA
>Ga0335078_10001513_pt1 | contig 35041 bp, 28 predicted proteins | sample Lox_Sample_32_FD_206711 | JGI IMG/M metagenome (GOLD analysis project Ga0335078, IMG submission 206711) | Soil microbial communities from Loxahatchee National Wildlife Refuge, Florida, United States - Lox_Sample_3.2 | ecosystem: Environmental > Terrestrial > Soil > Wetlands | place: USA...
GGCCACGAACGTGTCCAGGTAGCCCAAATGCATGGCATCGCGGTAAATCTGCTGCGAGGCCGGAATCACCACCAGCCGCGTCCGTGGATGCACTCTCCGGCCCTTCAGGATGCGCGCCGCGATTTCCAGATCCTCCAGCCGCCCATTGGTGCACGAACCCAGGACCGCCTGGTCGATCGCCACTTCGCCGAGCGCGGAAAGCGGCTTGACCTTGTCCACCGCGTGCGGGCAGGCGATCTGCGGCTCCCAGATATCCTCCCCGGCGTCGATCGCCAACACCCCTTCATAGTGAGCGTCGGCATCCGGCGCGATCTCCTCCAGCGGCTCGGAAGTTCGCCGCCGCAGCCACTCCATCAGCGTGCCGTCCACCGGCGTGAACGCCACCTTCGCGCCCATCTCCATGGAGAGATTGGCCAGCACCATGCGCGAAGCCACCGTCATCCGCCGGATGGCTGCGCCGTCGAACTCCACCGCGCGGTAATCCGCGCCCGCCGCGCCCAGGCGGCCGATGATGTAGAGAATCAGGTCCTTCGCCGAAATCCACGGCCGGAATTCGCCTTCCACCTCGATGCGCATCGTCGCCGGTACCTTGAACCACAGCGTGCCTTCAGTCCAGACGCCCGCCATTTCCGTCGCCCCGATGCCGGTGGCGAAAGCGCCGAACGCTCCGTGCGTAGTGGTGTGCGAATCCGTTCCCACCAGCACCATCCCCGGCCGGACGTGCCCGTTCTCCGGCAGCACCTGGTGGCAAATGCCGCCGCGGCCGACGTCGTAGAAGTGCCGGATTCCCTGCGCCGCCGCGAACTCGCGGACCGCCTTGTGCGTGGCCGCGGTTCTTTCCGATTCGGCGGGCACGCGGTGATCGAACACGATCACTATCTTCGACGGGTCCCAAACGTTAGGCGCGCCGATCTCCAGAAAGCTCTTGCGCACCAGGTCCGCGTTCTCGTGGCTCATGGCCAGGTCCACGCGCGCCACCACTATTTCATCCGGCACCACCGTTTCCCGCCCCGATGCGCGCGCCAGAATCTTTTCCGCCAGTGTCATCCCCATAGTGCCCCCTATTTCGCGGCCACCGCTGCCGGCAGAAACTTATGCTCCATGGAGCGATATTCCGGCAGTCCGACGAACTTCGTGTATTCCGCGAAACTTGTCAGCCAATGCGTCTCGCCCGCCAGTATCCCGGTGGGCGACGCGTGAAGCGCGCCAAAGAATTCCGTCAGCGCCTTGTGCATCACCATGATCGACGCTACCGGAATGCTCACCCGCGCGATTCCCATGGCCGCCAGTTCGGGAATGGGAATCAGTTCCGTCTTCACTCCGCTCACGGCGTCCATCAGGTTGACCGAGAGCAGCCCGCGAATCTCGTGCGCGGCGCGCTCGATATCCGCCCGGCTCCCGATTCCATCCAGAAACACCATGTCCGCGCCTGCCTCCAGGTATAGGTTGGCGCGGAAGATCGCCTCGTGCAGGCCATGCACCGCATAAGCGTCGGTGCGCGCGTTGATGACGATATCCGCGCCCTGGCGCGCGCGGACTTCCACCATGGCGCGGATTTTCCCCGCCATTTCGTCCGCGGGGATCACCTGCTTGCCTTCCATGTGCCCGCACCGCTTGGGAAATACCTGGTCTTCGATATTCACCCCGCCGATGTCCATCTCGATCAGCCGTTCCGTGATGGCCGCCGCATTGACGGCATTGCCTCCGCCCGTGTCGATATCCGCCATCACCGGAATGGCCACCGCCCGCGCGATGTGCCCCGTTATGTCGAGGACATCTTTCATGTCCACCAGCCCGACATCGGGTCTGCCGAGAAGGCTCCCGGCCACTCCGAAGCCGCTGATTTGCGTCGCGCGGAACCCCGCGCCTTCCACGATTTTGGCGCTCAGCGCGTCGTGACACCCTGGCACCACCAGGGCTTTTCTCTGCTCCAAAGCGGAGCGCAGAACCGATGCTCGTCCGCTCATCGATTCATTAGTACCAGATTTCGGATGTCCACGTCTGGTTATGGCGGGTATGCCTACCTGCGGCCGTACCGGCCCAGGTACTGGGCCTGCGCCAGAATCCGCCCCTTCAGCGCGCGGTCGAGATCCGGGCGCTTGGCGCCGGGCGGAAGCCCCAACACCGGCCGGTCTGCCGCGAGAACCGTGAAGCGGTAGCGATGCACGCCGTGGCCCTTTGGCGGGCAGGGGCCGCCGTAGCCGAGACGCCCGAAATCGTTCTTCCCGCTCGCTCCTACCGAGCCTGGCCGGAAATCTTCCGCCAAGGTATGGACATGCGCCGGGACGTCCCACAGCAGCCAGTGATTCCAGGTGCCGCCAGGCGCGTCGGGATCGTCCACGATCAACGCGAAACTCTGCGTCCCCGGAGGCTCGTCCAACCATTCCAACGCCGGGGACACATCGGCGCCATCGCAGGTGTAGCGTTTCGGGATGCTTTCGCCATCGCCGAATCCCTTCACTTTAAGCGTGAATACCATTCCAGTCCTCCCTCGTCCTAACTGTACGCCCGTATTCGGCCGGCGGCGCAAACAAGTAATAACAGGTCTCATAATCTCTACTAGGATCGGAAACTCCAGTTATTTTATTTGCCCCGGCCGGGCAGCGGCGGACGCCGCAAGGAATCAGAACACGTACTTCAGTCCGATCTGGATCTGGCGCGGCGGGCGGTTGCCGTAGGCGTTGGCCGACAGCACTTCCCCGAAATTCGCCGAGCCGAAAACATGGCTGGGAATGTCGAAGTTCGGGTGATTGAAGATATTAAAGAACTCTCCACGAAGCTGTAGCCGCCGGCTCTCACGACGGAACGGAAAGTTTTTGAAGAGCGCGAAATCGAGATTCGCAAACGGCGGACCGGTCAGATTGTTGCGGCCCGAGGTGCCGAACAGGTTATACCCCGCCGCGGTGGCGGCGGGCATGGCGAACGCACAGGTATTGAACCAGCTTGCCGGCGTTTCCACGGCGTCTGCCGCCAACCCGCCCTGCGAGATGGTGGTGTGGCAAGCCGGGTCCGGATTCGCCATCACCGGACCCGCCGCCATCGGGTTGGATATGAGGTCCGGGCGGCAGGGAGCGCCGAACGCCGCCGCGGCGCCCTGGTCCTGGAGGCATTCCGACAGATTCACCGTGAACGGCGAGCCCGTCTGCGCCGTCAGAATGCCGGAGGTCTGCCAGTTGGCGAACAGGAACCTGGTCAGCGCCGCCTGCGCCTTGCGGCCGATCGGCAGATCGTAGATTGCGCTCAGAACCGCGCGGTGCGCGGCGTTGAAGTCGGCGAGGCCGCGGTCGCCGCGCAGATTGTTGGAATCCTGCGGCAGGCCGGAACCCACGCTCCCGCCCAGCGGCGCCGAGACATCGTCGATCGACTTCGAGAACGTGTACGACGTCAGAAAGGAGATGTGCCCGAGCCGTTTCTCCGAGCGGAATTGGAGCGAATGGAAACTGCTGTCGGAGCGCGACTCCACATCCAGGATGGAAGAGAACTGCGGATATGCGCTCAGACCCGTGACGGGATTGGACTGGTTGAGGTCGATCGGGTCCGGCAGGTGCGTCCCCTTCGAGCCGACGTAGGCCAGGTCGATCATCCAGTTGGGTCCGACCTCGTATTGCAGGTCCACCGTCCACTGCTGCATGTAGCCGTCGCGGAAATGCCGGTCGATGATGTTGTTCCAGTTCAGCAGGCCGGGCTGGTCGAAAATGGTCTGGATGGTCGCCGTGCCGGTGTAATTGGGATCGATGTAGAGGTCGTAGAACGGCGGGTTGGCGCGCGGAAAGATACTCAGGTTGAAGATGTTGGTGTCGTGAAAGATACCGTACGCCGAACGCACCACCCAGCGCTCCGATTTCATCGGCCGCCACGCCACGCCCAGGCGCGGGGCAAAATCCGTGTAAGTAGGGTAGTAAGTGGCGCGCGGCACGCCATCCGTGCCGGCGCGGATGAACTGGCAGGCGGGCATCGGCGAACAGGTCGCGGAAGCGGCGCTGAGATCGGGCACGCTGAAGCGATTGTGCGTCTCGACCGGCGGCTGGTTGTATTCCCAGCGCAGGCCCGCGTTCAGCACCAGGCGCGGCACCACGTGGATGTCGTCCTGAATGTAGTACCCCATCCCGGCGCTGCGCAGGCTGTTGAAGGTGTCCCCTTTGACCTGAATGGCGTAATCGGGGATGCCGACCAGCATTTGCGCCAGCGCCTCCACCGTGTTCCCGCAACCGCCGCACTCGAAAGCCCACTCCCCGCGGGCCACGAAATCGAGATAATTGTTCACCTGCATGGCACGGACGTCGCCGCCGAATTTGAACTGGTTCCGGCCGTGATTCCAGGCGAAATTGTCCGCCAGGTAGAGCGTAGTGTCGTGACGGTCTTGCGGATAGTTCACCGGCTCGCCGATGCCATCGAAGCCGAAGAGACTGACGTCCGGCGCGCCCAAATCCACCGGGTTGGTCAGCACGTCGGGAAAGCCGAGCTTGGCATTGATGTCGTGGCCGGAATCCTGTTGCAGCACACCCGCGCGCATGCGGTTGAAGCCCAGGCGCAACTCGTTAATCGCAAGGTTGGTCAATACGTGCGTCCAACTGAGACCCGCATTCTGTCCGGTGTTGAGGGTGTTGCTGCCGTATCCCGGCAAGTTCGTAAAGGAATTGACCGGATCGAAAGGATTGAAACGGCTCTCGTTGAAAATCGCGTAATGCAGCGTCAGCGTATCGTCGCGCTCGAAATGATGATCCAGCTTGGCGCTCGCGAGGTGCTCCGTGTTGCGGATGACCGGCGCCGAGATATAGGTGTTCGAATTGGCCAGGTCCGCGCCGGAGTTGGCCGCCGGGTATAGATTGAAAACCGCCTGGCCGGCGGGGTCGATCAAAAACGCCGGCACCAGCGCCAGCACCTCCTGCCGCTCGCTCTGCGAGGGTACCGTGGCGGCGCGGGTGGTGGCCTGGCGGAGCGCCAGTTGCTCGTACGCGATGAAGAAAAACGTCTTGTCTTTGGCTAGCGGGCCGCCGAACGTGCCGCCGAACTGGTTCCGGTCGAAACGCGGGATGGGACCGCAGGTGCCGGGTACGGATCCGGCGCCGCAGGCCGGCAGATCGAAAAAGTTCTTCGCGTCCATGTGGCGGTTCCGCAGGAACTCGAACAGCCCGCCGTGGAACTGGTTGCTGCCGCTCTTCAGAATGGCGTTGATCTGCGCGCCGCCGCTGCGGCCGAATTCGGCCGAATAATCGCTCGACTGCACCTTGAATTCCTCGATGGCGTCGATCGAGGGCAGCGCCACGTATTGATTGATATAAGGATCGTTATTGTCCACGCCGTCGAGCAGAAAGTTGTTCGATTGTTCGCGCGCGCCGTTGACGCTGAGCGCCCCGCCCTGCGTGGAGTTCTCCGATCCCTCCACCGCCAACTGGCTTCCCGGAACCAGCAGCCCGAAGGAGAGGAAGTTGCGCTCATTCAGCGGCAGTTCGCGCACCAGGCGTCCATTCACCACCTGCCCCATGGCGGAAGTATCGGTCTGCACGATCGGCGGAGCTTCCGTTACTTTGATTTCCTCCGTCGCGATTCCCACTTCGAGCGCGAAATCCACGCGGGCAGTCTGATCGACGTGCACGATGACGTCGTTATAGACGCTGCGGCGGAAACCCGATTTTTCGGCCATGACCCGATAGTGACCCGGCGGCAGAAGGGCCACGGTGAAGTCGCCGTCGTCATTGCTTGTCGTCTCCCGGACGGCATTGGTTTCCTGGTCGATTACCGAAATCAGGGTTTCCGGGACAACCCTTCCGCTGGGATCGGTCACCGTGCCGGTAATGCTCCCGGTGGGTCCGACGGCGCGAAGCGAGACCGGGGACGTAGCTGCGAGTACCCCGATCAGCAGCCAGAACGAATGCTTCATGAACATTCTCCAGAACCGCGCTCGGAAATCAGCCCGGCCGATTTCGCATCTTTTTCTCTTCTCAGATATACCAGACCTCCATTGGCCCCGCTACAGTTCGGCGCTGCAAGTCCTTGACTGTTTCCAAAGATTGGACGCGCGGAAGAGCGGCTGGTTTCAGGCGCGGCTCGTTACGGAATTAATGCCGGCTGTGCCCTCTGACTCGATCGCTTGTGCGAGCCTTGGGTTCGGTCCCCCCGGAGGCCGCCTCTGTGCAAAGCGCGATACGAATACGAGGTTCGAGGCGAGGACGCGGCGTCACCCCGCGTGGAATTCCAGAATATCCCCGTCTTCCACGACATGCGCGCGTTCCACCATCAGTCCATGGTGCTCGTCCGATCTCCGGAACAACCGGGCATATTTCAAGTGCTCGGCAAAGTCGCGATGCACCTGCGCCGCCGCGTCCTGGACCGTAGCGCCGCGCCGGAGCACGTACGGCACGGCCAAGTCGGGAGTCTTGCCGGGCGCTTTGGAATAAAACCGCACCAGGTCGAGGCAGCGATACGTTTCGCGGGCAAATTCCTCGACCCCCGCGCCCGTCCTGGCAGAGAGCCCTACATACCGGAAGCGGTCCCCATAAAGCTCCCGCAATGCCGCAAAGCTCTCTTTGGTATCGCCGCGATCGAGCTTATTCCCCACCAGCAGTTTAGGAGGCGGAAGCAGCCAACCCTCCATCGTGTGCAGGATGAACTCGCTTTCGTCCAGCACATCGGGATCGCCGGGGTCCACGACGAGCGCGCTCATCTGCGCGGCGCGGATCACTTGCGGCATCCACGGCGCCATGAATTCCGCCGCCATGGCAGGCGTGTCCACCAACTGGATCGGTACGTTCTCGAACCGCATCATCCCCGGGGCCGGCGTCCGCGTGGTGAATGGATAATCGGCGACTTCGGGCCGCGCATGTGTCAGCCGGCACACCAACTGCGACTTTCCGGAATTCGGCGGTCCAATCAGCACCACCTGCCCGGCGCCTTCCCGCCGGACGAAGTATACGGGCGCGGCGTGGCTGGCGGCCTTCTTCGCGGACTCGTTCCGAACCTGCGAGAGCTTCCGTTTCAGCTCCGCCTGCAGCTTTTCCGTGCCTTTATGCTTCGGCAGCGTGGCCAGCATCTGCTCCAGAGCGGCCAGCCTTTCCTCGTGCGTCTGCGCCTGCTTGTAGACCTGCTCGGCGGCCAGGTAATCGGCGGTAAGGTTCGCGGGCATACGGATGCCCCGCGAAGCAGCATACCACGTGGATGCCGCGCCGGTGGGGAGCGCCGCATTTCCCAAAATTCCGAAAAAAGCGCGAACGCCTGGCTCGCCCCTGCCGTATTCCCTTTATATGCAACTCATGGCCAACCTCCGGTTTGCGCTTCGCACCCTCGCCAAATCCCCCAGCTTCGCGCTTATCGCCATCGTTTCGCTGGCTCTCGGTGTCGGCGCCAATATGGCGATGTTCAGCTACGTCGACGCGGTGCTGCTCCGTCCTCTGCCCGTTCCGGATTCCGGCCGCATCGTCGAGATCGAGTCCACCTCGCCCGATACCCGGCTGGGACGGACCTCGTATCCCGACTACATCGATCTGCGCGACCGCACGAAAACCATCCAGGATCTGGCCTGTTACGACTATTTCTCCGCCGGAATTGCCACCCGAGTGAACGAAGTACCGAAGTACAGCCTGAACCTCGTTGTGAGCGGAAACTTCTTCAGCGGATTGCGCATTCGGCCGGTGGTCGGGCGCGGGTTCCGGCCGGACGAGGACGCCGTCGCCGGCCGCGATCTGGTGGCCGTGATCGGCTATCAGATGTGGGACCGTGAGTTCGCCCGCGACCCATCGGTTCTGGGGCGGCAGATCCGCATCAACGGCACGAACTTCACCGTGATCGGCGTTGCCCCGGAGAGTTTCACGGGAACGCAGGCATACATCAACCCCGACGTTTACATCCCGATGCACAGCTATCAACAAGCCGTGCCCGGCGGGGGTGCCGACTATCTCAACGCGCGCAAGAACCGGAACCTGATTCTGCTGGGGCGCCTCAGGCCCGGCGCAAGCTTGAACCGGGCGCAGGCGGAATTGCGGACCGTCGCCCGCGGCCTGGCGGCGCAATATCCCGATTCGAACAAGGATCGAACCGTGACCGTGCTCGATTACCGGAGCGCGCGCTTCGCCTACAGCACCACGGACGCCAGCCTGGCGCTCACCCAACTCGCCATCACCGGGTTGGTGCTGCTCATCGCTTGCGCCAATGTGGCGAACCTGCTGCTGGCGCGCGGAACCGGCCGCGCCAGGGAAATCGCCATCCGCATGGCGATCGGCGCCTCGCGGGCTGCGCTGGTGCGGCAGTTGCTCACCGAAAGCCTGCTTTTGGCGGTGGCGGGAGGGATTGCCGGAATCGGGGTCGGCTACCTGGGCGTCATGTTCCTCCAGGCGATTCCCGTCCCGTCCGATTTCCCGATTTACCTGGGCATGCGGATGGACACGAGGCTTCTCGTATTCGGCGCCATGGTCGCGCTCTCCACCGGCGTGGTCTTCGGTTTAATCCCGGCATTGCGCGCCACACGCAGCGACCTGTCATCCGCCATCAAGGCCAGCGACAGCGGTCCCGCCCGGCTCTCCGTTCTCCGAAGGCTGGTGACGGGCCGGAACCTGCTGGTCACGGCGCAAGTCGCGTTGTCGGTGGTTCTCCTTCTGATTTCGGCCGATTGCGTGCGCGGATTCCAGGCGGCGTTGCGCATCGACCCCGGCTTCCGCGTGGATCACACCCTTTTCTTCTCCCTCGACCCGAACATCCAGCGGTACGACGAAGCCAGGACGCGCGAATTCTACAAGCAACTGACGGACCGGCTGCGCGACAGCGCCGGCGTCCAGGACGTGTCCATGTCGTCGTCGATTCCCTTCAGCACTTCGCAATCGGCGCGGAACTACTTCGCGGAAGACGCGCAGCCACGGAAGACCGGGGATGCGCCCAGCGCATTCTCCTATAAGGTGGACGAGCACTACTTCCCGTTGATGGGGACGAAGCTTCTGCGCGGGCGCGGCATCGATTCGCGCGACACGGCCAAGTCGCCGCGCGTGGCCGTCATCAATGAACTCCTGGCCGGCAAGTTGTTCGGGAAGAGCGATCCCATCGGCCGCCGCTTCCGGCTCGACTCCGCGGACGGTCCTGAATTGCAGGTCGTCGGTGTGGCCAGGCAAGGGATTTACACTTACTGGGCGGAATCGCCGCTGGAAGCGCTCTGGACGCCGTTCTCTCAGGATTACAGCTCGCAAATGTACGTCGAGATGCGCACCGCGGCCGACCCTGCCTCACTTGCGGCGCTGGTGCGCGAACAGGTGCGCACGCTCGATCCCGACATGCCGATCTTCCGCATCAGCACCATGGCGGCGTTTTTCCACGATCGCGCCATGCTGGGCCCGAGAATTATCGCCCAGCTCGTGACCGCCAGCGGCCTGATGGGGCTGTTGATGGCGATCGTCGGGCTTTACGGCGTGGTCTCTTACGCCGTGAACCGCCGCACCCGGGAATTCGGAATCCGCCTCGCGGTGGGCGCCACGCCGGCTCGCGTGGCGCGGATGGTGCTGCACCAGGGCGCGGTTTTCACCGCGGTTGGCCTCGCCATCGGCCTCGCGCTGGTGATTCCCATCGCGCGCAATGTGCTTCCGAGTTTCGTGGTGGGGAGCGATCCCTTGAGCGCCATCGTCCTGATCGGCGTTCCGGGGATTCTGGCGGCGTCCATGGGGGCGGCCTGCTGGATCCCCGCCCGCCGGGCCGCCAAGGTCGATCCCACGCAGGCACTTCGCCAGGAATAAGCCCGGTACCGTTGGCATAAGTTACGAACCTGTTTTCCGACGCCGCCGCCGTTTTGGCATCGCCTCGGCGGTAAAGAAGTCGCTTTTCCCCCTTGATTTTCCCCTTTTGTTCGCCCACAATAGGCAAAGAGGCGAATATGGCGCTCACCAAGCGGCAAAAACAGGTGCTCGATTTCATCGCCGGGTTCGTCGATGAGAATCGTTACTGCCCGAGTTACGAAGAGATTGCCAGGGGATTGAACCTGGCCTCGCTGGCCACAGTCCACAAGCACATCTCCATCCTCGAGTCTAAGAATTATTTGAAACGAGGGTTCAACCAGAGCCGCTCGCTCGAAATTACCGCCAAATATATGGCGGAACTGCAACGCTCCAAACCGCCGCGGCCGGAAATTCCCATGCGCGGGCGGATCGCCGCCGGAAGGCCGCTGGAAGCGGTCGAGCAGGACGAGACGCTCAATCTGACCGATTACATCGGCGGCGTGAATACCTACGCGCTCGAAGTGCGCGGCGATTCCATGATCGACGATCACATCTGCGACGGCGACGTGGTTTTGCTCGAAAAGGCCACGGAAGCGCGGGACGGAGATATCGTGGTCGCACTGGTGGCGGGCAGCGATGCTACGTTGAAACGGATTTACCGCGAAACGGAAGACAAGATCCGCCTGCAGCCGGCCAACTCCGCGTTGAATCCGATTGTGGTTCCGGCCTCCGACGTCGAGATACAGGGCCGCTTACTGGCGGTCTTGCGAAAGTATCGCTAAATCTCCAGAAATTCAGGCGGTGGCGGCGGTGGCGGACACGGACATCAATTCCTGTTCGGCGCGCAGCCAGTCTTCTTCGGGCGAGCCACCCTGGCAGCCGCGCGCTTCCCAATACGAATACGCCAGGCGGGCGATCTCGTCCCGGCTGGGCGTTTCCAGAGCCGGTTGAGTCGCTGGCGGCTCGGCGGCCGCGCCGGGTGCGGTGCGCTTTACCCGCTTGGACGTTGCCGGCTTATGACGCGCCGGAACGGCGGCGGAGACAACAATTTCTTTCTCGGATACACGCTTGCTTGGCATAAAGGTAAGAGCTTTCAAACCGCTTGGTTTTTTTCTATTTTACCCGATTGGCAGCGACGATGACATTAAATCTTTCTATCAGTTTAATTACGGAGGCGGCGAAAAATGTGATTCGGGCCACAATATCCGCCGTGGCGTATACTGAGTGTAGGTTGCGAGGCGCAGCGACTCTCGGGATTCTACTTGCGCTAACCGCGCAGGCAGCCTCCGCGGCGCCGCGGATCGTCGCGGTGAACGTGGATGGCGTGGTGCACCCCATCACCGCCGAGATAGTAGCCAGCGCCATCGCCCAGGCCAAACAGACCAATGCGTCTATTTTGCTGGTGCGTCTCAACACGCCCGGAGGCCTGATGGACGCCATGGAGAAGACCATCGAGGAGATCCTGGCCTCTCCCGTCCCCGTCGTCACCTACGTAACGCCCAGCGGCGGACGCGCGGCCTCCGCCGGCTTCTTCATCCTGGAAGCGGGCGACGTTGCCGCCATGGCGCCCAGTACGCGCACCGGCGCGGCCCACCCGGTCGCCATGGGCGGCGAAATGGATGCCGTGATGGCGCAGAAGGTGGAAAACGATGCCGCCGCGGGTCTGCGCAGCCTTTGCATCAAGCGCGGGCGAAACGCGGAACTGGCCGAAACAGCCATCCGCCAGAGCAAGTCATTCACCGAAAAGGAAGCCCTCGACCAACACCTCATCGATCTCATCTCGCCCGACGAGCAACAGTTGCTCGCCAGCCTCGATGGCCGCACCGTCACGCGCATCGACGGCCGCACCGAAACGCTGCGCACCGCGGGAGGCGCCATCGCCGACTATCGTCTGTCGCTGCGCCAGCGCATCGTCAGCGCCATTGCCGATCCCAATATCGCGCTGATTCTGCTCATCGTCGGTGCGCTGTGCCTCTACCTGGAGTTCAATTCGCCGGGCTTGATCGTCCCCGGCGTCGCGGGCGCAATCATGGTTCTTCTGGGGCTTTCGGCTATTTCCGTATTGCCTATCAGCTGGCTCGGCGCGTCTCTGCTTCTGCTGGCATTCGGGCTGTTCATACTCGAAGCAAAATTCGCCACTCATGGAATTCTCGGCGTGGGAGGCGCTATCTCCATGGTTCTGGGAGCAGTCATGCTGGTGGATAGTCCCTTGCCCGAAATGCGCGTTCACTGGGCCACGGCCATCGCCTTGGCGTTGCCCTTCTCGCTGATCACCGTCTTCCTGCTCTCTCTCGTGCTGCGCGCGCGCCGCAACAAGGTCGATACCGGCCGCGAGGGAATGATCGGCGAGACCGGCGCGGCTGTAACCGACCTGGCGCCGGAAGGCAAAATCTTCATCCACGGGGAATACTGGGACGCGGTGTCGCCGCGCCCTGTGGCCATCGGTGGGCGCGTGCGCGTCACGGCCATCGACAAGCTGAAACTGAAAGTAGAACCCACAACGGACTAGGAGGTCCGCATGATCGACTTTACCAGTTTCACGACTATCATCATTTTGATCGTCGTACTTTACCTGCTCAGCTCCATCAAAATCCTGCGCGAGTACGAGCGCGGCGTGATTTTCCGCCTCGGCCGCGCGCTGCCGCAACCCAAAGGACCGGGCGTAATCCTGGTGTTTGCCCCCATCGACCGCATCGTGCGCGTTTCGCTGCGCATCGACACCCTGGAGGTGCCGTCGCAGGACGTGATCACCAGGGACAACGTCACCGTGAAAGTGAACGCCGTGATCTATTTCCGCGTGGTCGATCCGCGCCCCGCGGTAATAGAGGTCTCTAACTTCCTGTATGCCACTTCGCAACTGGCGCAGACCACCTTGCGCAGCGTGCTGGGCGAAGTGGATCTCGACGAGCTCCTGAGCCAGCGCGAAAAGCTCAATCTCCGGCTGCAATCCATCCTGGACCAGCACACGTCGCCATGGGGCGTAAAGGTCACCATGGTGGAGGTGAAGCAGGTCGACCTGGCCGAGCAGATGATCCGTGCCATCGCGCGGCAGGCGGAGGCGGAACGCGAGCGGCGGGCCAAGATCATCCACGCGGAGGGCGAATACACGGCGTCGGAAAAGCTGGCAATGGCGGCCGAAGTGATCCAGAAGCAGCCGGTGGCGATTCAACTGCGATACCTGCAGACGCTGGTGGAAATCGGCACGGAAAAGAACACCACCATTGTGTTTCCGCTCCCAATCGATATAATTGCATCATTGAAGGGTGCGCTCGACCATATCACCCCGAAATCGTAAACCATGCGAAACAAGGAAACGGGCGAATTCGAACTGGTAGTCGGCGATAAGCAACTGCTCAGCGGCTTTTTTATCGGCGTCGTTCTGCTGGGCGTGGTATTCGCCATGGGGTACGTCCTCGGCCGTACGCCGAAATCCGCGCCGGCGGCGCCCGAAACCGCTGCCGCAGCCCCAGCCGCGGCCGAGAGCCATCCGGCCGCGGCGCCGGCGAGCACGCAGCTCACTCCGGTGAAGCCCGATACCACCCCGGCGGTAATGAACCCCGACGTGGGACACCCCGACGACACCACGGCCGCCGCCGAACAGCCGCCGCAGCCCACCACGGTCCCCGCCAAGGAAGCTACCGCACCGGAGCCACGCCCCGCGCCGAAGGCGGCGGCTGCCGCTGCCGCTCCCGCGGAGGCGCCGGCGCCCGGTACGTACTGGCAGGTGCTCGCCGGCAGCCACACTTCCGCCGAAGCCATGTCGCAGACGCTGAAGAGCCGGGGGTTCCCCGTGATCACGCGGCCGGGGCGCGACAATCTCACGCTGGTATGGGTGGGTCCCTATACCGACAAGGAGTCTTTCTCCAAGGCGAAGAAACAACTCGAAGACGCGGGAATGACCAACCTCTTCAAGAAGCCGTGAGCGACGCCCTGATCCAACTGGGCGGAACCCCGCGGCCGCGCCTGCCCGAGTGGGCGCGCAAGAGCCGCACCCATTTTCCGTCGCTCAACCGCCTCAAAGCCGGACTGCGCCGGCTCAATCTCCATACCGTGTGCGAATCGGCGCGCTGCCCGAATATTCATGAGTGCTTCCATCGCGGCGCCGCCACGTTTATGATTCTCGGCAGCCATTGCACTCGCGGGTGCGGATTCTGTTCGGTGCCGAAATTCAATCCGGCCCGCCGCGAGATGCCGCTCGACGCCGCCGAGCCCGCCCACGTGGCCCGCATGGCCGCGGATATGAAGCTGCGCTACGTGGTGATCACCAGCGTGAACCGCGACGATCTGGCCGATGGCGGCTCGGCCCATTTCGCCGAGACCGTCCGCGAGGTGCGGCGCGCGCTGCCCGATGCCCGCGTGGAGGTGCTCACGCCCGATTTTTGCGGCGATCTCGATGCCGTGGCGCGCGTGCTCGATGCCGGCCCCGACGTGTTCAATCACAACGTGGAAACCGTGCCGCGCCTCTACCCGCGCGTGCGGCCGCAGGCCGATTATCGCCAGTCGCTCGCCGTGCTGGCGTTTGCCCGCCGTTATTCCAACGCGCTCACCAAGTCCGGCTTCATGGCCGGGCTGGGCGAAACGGAGGACGAAGTTCACGCGCTGCTGCGCGATCTCCACGCCGCCGGCACCGATGCCGCCACCATCGGACAATACCTCCAGCCCACGCGGCGCAATCTGCCGGTGGCGGAGTTCGTCACCCCGGCGCAATTCGAGCGCTATCGCGAGTACGGGCTCGCGCTGGGATTCCGCATGGTCTTCAGCGGTCCGCTGGTTCGCAGTTCCTACATGGCCGACGAAGTGGCCGACGCCGCGCGACGGGTGCCGTGCTGAACCTGCTGCTGGCAATCTTCTCCGCCGCGCTGCTCGTCCTCTGTTTTCCGCGATTCAACCTGGTTTGGCTCGCCCCCGTGGCGCTCACGCCGCTGCTGGTCGCGCTGGCGCGCGAGCGCCGTCCGTGGCGCCGTTTCGCGCTCGGCTGGATTACCGGCGTGGTCTATTGGTGCGGTGTCTGTTACTGGGTGGAGATCGTGCTCGCCGTGCACGGCGATATGGGCAAGCCGCTGGCGCTGGCGATGTTCGTGCTCTTTTGCGTGGCGAAGGCCCTGCACATGGGAGTGTTCGCATTGCTCGCCGGAATCCTGATGCGCCGCTGGTGGGCCGTTCCTGCCGTGGCGGCGTGGTGGGTGACGGTGGAGGCCACGCACGGCTCGCTGGGGTTCGCCTGGCTGGCGCTGGGCAATGCGGGCGTCGACATGGGGCTGCCCATGCGGCTCGCACCGTACGCGGGCGTTTACGGACTTTCTTTCGTTTTCGTGACGATGTCGGTGGCGCTGGCGCTGGCGATTTTGCGGCGTCCGCGGCGCCAGCTCGCCTGGCTCGCGCCCCTGGCGCTCTTGCCGCTCATGCCCGCCATGCCGCCCCCGATTCCCGGGCATGACGCCGCGCTCCTGGTGCAGTCCGACATTTCCGAGACGCAGGATTGGACACCGGAAATCCTGGTTCAAACCGTGCGGGATCAGGCGGCTCTCACCCTGCGCGGGGCCTTACAGCCGGGGCGCCAACTGCCGTCGATCATCGTCTGGCCGGAAGTGCCGGCGCCGTATTATTACGAGCAGGACGCAGGCTTTCGCAACTACATCAACAATCTGGCGCGCATGACCCAGGCGTATATTCTGCTTGGCACCGTGGCGCATACACCGCATGGAGCGCCGCTCAATTCCGCGCAACTTGTCTCGCCCACCGGCAGCCCCCTCACGCGCTATGACAAGGTGAACCTGGTGCCGTTCGGCGAGTTCGTCCCGTGGCCCTTCAACTATGTGGCCGGCAAGGTCTCGAGCGAGGTGGGCGATTTCGCGGCGGGCCGCCAGGTGGTGGTCTCGCAGGTGGGCAAGCACCAGATCGGCGCCTTCATCTGTTATGAATCGGTATTCCCCGGGTTCGTCCGCAAGTTCGTGGCCGGCGGCGCCGAAGTGCTTTTCAATCTCTCCAACGACGGATGGTTCGGCCAGAGCGCCGCGCGGCTCCAGCATCTCAACATCGTCCGCATGCGCGCCGCCGAGAATCGCCGCTGGATCCTGCGCTCGACCAACGACGGCATCACCGCCGTCATCGATCCCGCCGGGCGCATCCGCGGCAACCTGCCGCCCAACACGCGCGCGACCGAATACGCCGGCTTCAACTACATCTCCGCGGAAACGTTCTATACGCGTTTCGGCGGCTGGTTCACCCTGCTGTGCGCCGTGCTCGCGACCTTGGGCGCGGTGGCCAGCGCGCTCCCGCCCACTGCAAACAGTGCGGAAGCGGACGGATCGGCGCCCCCTGCGGCGGTGCCTTGAGCACATGCGATGGATCTCGTGGGCCCGCGGCGGGACGCTCGTCTGCGCGCCGTGCAGGCCAGGGAAGAATCGAAGACCGGCGAGCGGCGGACGGACGCTGGCTCGCTGCTGGTGCTGGCGCCTCGAGACCGGCGACTAACACTCGTCAGACAGGAAGGCCATTGTTGTCGGTTTTGAGCGACTGCGTCGAGAACTTGCCTAAATAAGCGGAGAGGGTCCCATCCCCTTTCCTGGCGAAGACGCAACCGTCCTGCCAGATACCGTCCAGATGTTGAAATTGGCCGGGAGGATCCCCTTGGTTGCAGTGCACATCGTGCACGCCGTATCCAGTTGTATACGGGGCGCCGAATGCGAACACTTTCATCGAACCGGTTACCATCGCGATCAACGCGTTGCCTGCCTCGTTGCCGGTTACATTGGTCCAAGTCTGTATGTTCGTTTTGAAGATGGCATTCCAGACGGCCCAGAACAAAGAGAGACAGCCCAAGGGCCTCTGCAGGATCGGGCTGCGGGCGTAATCCATCGCACCCGAGGTGGGATTGGAATCCAGGTGATGCCAGCCATCCGCCAACGCCGAGATTGGGGTGAACAGACCGGCGTCGAGATTGTTGAAAACCTGATACTGAAATAGACCGTTAGGTTCGTTCACGTCAACTGCGGCCTGATACTGAATCTCAGTCGTTTTGATGTTGAGGTCTACATGCATCCATTGTCCCTGGTTTGTTGTGTAGTCCACGTACTGTCCGACGACGACTCCGTAATCCGGTAACATCTTGTCCTCCTTCCCCGACGTCCACATTGTATAACAGGGTCTCATTGTATCGCTGCTGAATGTTATCGCGCACCGGATAAGGCAATTCCACCGGGCTGCTCACCCAGGCCTACTGCAGTGTCGTGTAAAGCTGAGTCGCCGTCTAAATAGCGAATTCGGGCCGATGGCGCCCACGTGTTTCTTTCCCCGTACCCCTCAGAGACATCCTGATATGCATGAGGAGGGTCCGGTGCTCGCGGGCGTGAGCGATGACCACCGGCCGAATCGGTCCGCGGTTAACGTGGTGCTTTAGACTGAAGCGAATATCACCTTGCAGACATTGCCCGCGCTATCCCTGGCGACGCCGAAGACCCTCAGCCCGCCGCGGTTCTCGTCGGGCCGGTAGAATTCCACCTGGAACACGTTGCCCTGCTCGGCGGCTACCGACCCCTGCGCATAAAGCCGCGCGCCCAAAACGTGGGCCACGTAGTAACCCGACCCATATATATCGAATCCCACACACTGGACATGGCGCTCGCGGGAGTCGTGGCGCCCGGCGCAGGTTTCACACGAGTCCACGTGCCTTTGCAAGATTTATCATCGGGCAGCTTGATCGAGGCAGAACCGCACCGCAGACAACGGGAGGAGACTCGTTGTTCCTGTCTGCACAATTGTGGGACGCCACGCTGCCCCGGCCCGTTGCGCGGAGAGGTATGGAAATGGACGATTTCAACCGTACTGCGCTTATCCCAGTTTCACCGGTTTGAAATCGATCTTCGCCGGGTCCCACTCGCCCAGGCCGGCCTTCCCGACACTTTCGATGTGTTGCGGCTGCCGGTCGGGCGATGTCCAGATCGCGTCGGTGCGCGCCTCCTGGAGAGGCCAGAGCCCCATCTTCTTGCGCTGCTCCTCGATCGCCCCGCGGCCGACGATATCGAGCGCCACCGGATCGGTCGCCACGTAGATGGTCTTGTGTTCCCAAAGGTAGGGCTCCATCGTCGAGGCGTACCCCGGCCCGCCATGACACAGACCTTTCGTCCCGTCGAGAATGTTCAGCACGGTCTTTTCGCGGATTGCCGGCATGGCGATCACCGCCGGAACGAACTCGGTATAGCGTAACTCGGGCCCGTCGTGCGAGCGGGAGACATTGTTGACCAGGCCATGCGAGAGGTTCTTCAGCGCCAATGTCACGCCCGCGGCGTTGTGGCTCTTCAGCACCGGAAGGTTGATCAGCTTGTTCACGTCGCGCGAAATAAACAGCGCCGCATGCGACCGGCTGGCCAGCTTATCGCTCACGTCATACCCCGGCAAGGTGAACGGCAGTTCCACGTAGCATTCGGGGTCGTAACCATCCAGCTTCATCTGGATCGGTTCGTACGCGTCCGCCGCATACCCCAGCCGGATGTTCTTCGGGACCCACGAAAAATACGGAGAATTCTCGATATTCTGGCGGTAGCGCTCGAATACCGTGATGTTGCCGGGCTTGACTCCCGCGCTCTGCAACTCCTCCAGGAGGGCGTGCAGCAGTTCGAAGCTTGAACAGATGGCCGGTTGTCCCACGGGGTTCACTTTGATTCCCACCACGTCGGCCGGCGTGAAGAAATGGCGCCAGGCGTCGCCGGGATTCGCGGCGCCGGTGAGGTCGCACATGCCGCGGTTCAGCATTTCATGGATCGGTTTCGCCTGGTATGCGCCCCCGCGCATACATTTCGAGTGGCTCACGCCCACCACCTTGCCCCGGTACGGCCCCGGGATGCCCGGCGTTTCCGCGCCGGAAGCGTGCAGAATCGTGCTGCCGCCGGCGACGGCGCCGGCAACCAGTTGGAGATAATCACGGCGGCTCAAATTCATGGCAGTGGCATCAGTGTACAACAAAGACCGGCCCGAGGTGGTAACACGGCGACAACAAAGGTGCCCCGTTTCACGCCGCCAGGCCGCGCCGCAGACAGCCCACTTCGTTTGCGCGCAAGGCAGTTTCCGTGCATCCTCTAAATATGCAGCGCTGGATTTTTGCCGTCATGGGAACGCTGGCCGCATGTATTTCGGCCGCCGCGCAGTCCGCCGGCGACCTGTGCCGCGTGGAAGGGACGGTCGTCAACGCCGTCACCGGGCAGCCAGTCCGCAAGGCGCGCCTAATCCTCCAGCCCGAGCACGGCGGGGAGCCGGTGCTCGCCTCTACCGATTCCCAAGGCAAATATTCGCTCGTCCACATCCCACCCGGAACTTATCACTTGACCGTCGCACACGATGGCTACATCGGCCAGCGCTACGGCGCCCGCAAGCCGGGCGACGAACAGAAAGGCGAGCCGCTGGAGCTCACCGCCGGTTCCCTGAAAACCGGGATCGACCTGAAATTGACTCCGCTCGGCGCCATCATGGGCTTCGTCCGCGACGAAGACGGCGACCCCATCCGCCAGGTAAACATCGCGGTACTCGCCTATGGCTACGACCCCACCGGCCGTAAAATGCAGGTTCGCGACGAGACGCAAACCGACGCGCTCGGCGAGTACCGCATCTTCGACCTCCCTCCCGGCACTTATTATCTGCGCGCCAAGCCGATGTCCGCACAGGCGCCGGCAATGGCCCCGATGACCGAGGCTTATGCCACGGTCTACTACCCCAATTCCATTCCGCAAGCGGGAGCCAGCGCCGTCGAATTGGCCGCCGGGCAGGAACAGCGCGGCATCGATTTCGTGCTGCACCCGATTTCCGTCTCCTTCATTCGCGGGCACATTACCAGGCCAGTTGGCGCTGATAAGTGCACAGCCGCACTCGAACCCTTCGCCGACGATCTTCAGTCATTCGGGTTTGACGGCATGGCCGGGTCGGTCGTGACTTCGGACAGCTTCAGCGTGATCGCATCGGGTGACGTCCCCGACTTCGCCGGCTTTCCCGGCGGCCGCAAAGTGGATGAGGATGGAAAATTCGAATTCCGCAACATTCCCGTCGGGAGTCTTGTGCTCACCGGAAGGTGCACCGTCGGCAAACAGCAGTTTTCGACGAAACTGCCGGTCCAGCTCGATGCGTCGGGGCTCGACAACGTCGAATTGCGGCCGGTCGGACCCTCCACCGTCACCGGCCAGGTGCGGATCGAAGGCGACGCGAAGAACAAGGTGAGCGAGACGCGCATCTGGATAGGACAGTCCGATGGCGAGAACTTCGTCATCAATGGCGACGGCGAGCCCGGTTCCGGCAACGCCATCGTCGCGGAAGACGGGAGCTTTGTGCTCCGCAACTTATCCCCGGAGATCTATCACTTCAATGTCACCGCTCCCGGCAGCCTGTATGTGAAGGCGATCCTCGAAGACGGGCGCGACGTTCAGGAATCGGGCATCGATCTGAAAGCCGGCGGAATGTCGGTCCCTGTGCAGGTGGTTTTGAGCGCCAACGCCGGCAGCGTCGAAGGCGCGGTGGAAAATGGGGCGGGCTCGAAAGTCACGCTCATTCCCTTCGACCCGCAAGCGGCGCGCTCGCACGCGAAGATGGTGGTTGCCGGCGCCGGCGGCCATTTCGCTTTTCCCGTGGTAGCGCCGGGGCGCTACAAAGTGTATGCCTGGGAAGACGTCGATCAGAATGCCGCGCTGTACGACGCCGAATTCCGCAAGCCTTTCGACAATAAAGCCCAGATCGTGGACGTTGACGAAAAGCAGAAAGCTACCGTGCATTTGCAGTTGATCCCCAAGGTAGAATAAAGCTTGTCTACTCCTGCCGATCGACCTGTTCTTCTGGCCGATTACCCCGTTCTGACGGAAATCACCGTATTATGGGGCGACCACGACGCCTTCAATCACGTCAACAATCTGGCGTACCTGCGCTGGTGTGAAACCGCGCGCGTGGAGTATTTCCAGCGCATCGGATTGTTTCCCGAGCTTCCGATCAGAGGCCTCGGGCCTATCTTGGCGAGCCAGACCTGCCATTATCGCCGCCCGCTCAATTATCCCGATACCGTGGTGGTGGGCACGCGGATCACCGCCATCGGCAACTCCAGCATGCGCATGGACCACGCCATCGTCAGCCGCGCCACGGGCGAACTCGCCGCCGAATCCGACTCCGTCATCGTGACGGTAGATTACCCGACAGGCAAGCCGGTGCGCGTTCCCCCGGAAATCCGCCAAGCGATCGAGAAGTTGGAGGGGCGGGAGTTTTCCCCCGCGTAAGAGCGCCAGGCCGCGCAACGGTAGGGCCGTCCATCACGCAAAGCCTGCCGCGACGATTTTGCCGCGTCTCTCCGATGGCGTCCGCAAAAGGCCGCCCGCAGGTGGCCATCTCTGCGTGCTCTGCCGCCTCCGTGTCCTCCGGTTTTCGTTTTGACTTTTGTTTTGCTCCGTGTCTCTGTGCCTCTGTGGTGAACGAATTCTTTCGCCTTCTCTGCGTCTCCGCGTCTCGGCGGTGATCCGCGGTTTTTGCTGCCCTGTGCCTCTGCGAGAGACCGCTTTTCTCACTTCTTCAGCACCTTCTCCACCGCCTTCGCCAGTGTGCGAAACTCCTCGTGGGCGGGCGAATTCGGGGCATATTCCGAGACCGTCAGCCCGCTCGCAACCGCCTCCGCCACTACCACCCGCTGCCCGATCGGCGGCAGCACCTTCTTGCCCATGTCTTTGAGCGAAGATGTGAGCCCGCGGCTCAGATTGCTGCTCATCAGGACTTTCGACGGCACCAGGCGAATCCGCGGCTTCTTCGAACGCCGCTCCGCCCGCGCCTTCAGCGAAAGCGACAAGGCTTCTTTCAAGGCGAACAGGTCGAGCGGCGAGGGACCGCACGGCAGCAGCATGAGATCGGCCGCCAGCGCCGCCTGGTACAGCACCTCGGGCATCCCCGGCGGCGTGTCGATCACCACCAGGTCGACATGTTTTTCCGCCGCCCGCGCGCCGGCGCGCAGCGTCTTCGGGTCAGTGACCCTCTCCACCGAGCGCGCGAGCACGCCCTCGCCCTGCTCCGCCCACGTCGCCAGGCTATGCTGCGGATCGGCGTCCAGCGCGATCACGCTGCGCCCCATGCGGGCGAATTCCACCGCCAGGTTGCCGGCGATGGTGGATTTGCCCACTCCACCCTTTCGCCCCGCCACGGCTATGATGGCCATAAAAAGATACTATACGCCCGTTAACCGGCGCTTCGGCTCCCGGGCTCCCGGCCCTTCTTCAATGCACCTCGCCGACGAACGCGCCGAACGGCGGCAGCACCAGCTTATCCAGGCTCTGCGTCCCGGAGCCCGAACCCACCGACTCCGCGAGCGGCGTGAGATTCCGTCCCGCCACCCCGATCTCTCCCGCGGCGAAGCGCAAGCTCTTCGGCGAGCCGCTGAAATTCATCGACACCAGCACCGTCGTGCCTCCTCCCGTGCGTACAAAGGAGAGCACGTCGGGATTCTTCTCGTCGACGATCTTCAAATCGCCCTGGCGCAGCGCCGCATTCTCTTTGCGCAGATGGATCAGCTTGCGATAGTAGCTCAGCAGCGATGACGGATTGCCGGTTTCCACGGCCACGTTGACCATGGAGAAATTGGGCGCCACCGGAAGCCACGGAGTCGGCCCGCTGGTGAACCCCGCGTTCGGCTCCACATTCCACTGCATGGGCGTGCGCTCCCCATCGCGCCCGACTTCTTTCGGCCAGCCGATCTTGCCGATCGGATCCTTCACCTGGTCGATCGATTTGGGGTCGTTGTTCGTCATGCCGATTTCCTGCCCGTAGTACATCAGCGCCGTGTCGCGCGGCGTGAGAAGCAGGGTGGCGATCAGGCGCGCGATGGCATCGTCGTGCTGGCCATCGCCGAAGCGGTTCCAACTGCGCCGGTTGTCGTGGTTATCGAAGACGAAGAGCGGCATGTTGCCGTTCAGGTCCGTCTCCGCGTCGCGCAGTTTCGCCCGGAAAAACTCCGCGGAAAGCGTGTGCCCCATCCCGTACTGCGTGTCCATCGGCAATTGCAACTCGTCGTTCCTGGCCCCATACGCCGCGGCCAGTTGCTCGATATTCGGCAGGTACGTTTCGCCGATCAGCACCGTGCCCGGCACGCCATCCGCTACCTGGCGCAGTTCGCGATAGACGTCGTGCACTTCGGGAAGATTGTCGGTATGAACCCGCTCCGTCAAGCGGTCGCCGTAGGCATTCTTCCCTTCCAGGAATTTCTCGTTGGTGAGCTGGGGATCTTCGAATAACTGCGGAACGGCATCCAGCCGGAATCCCGCCACGCCGCGCTTCATCCACCCGCGAATCATGTCGTACATGGCCGTGCGAACCGCGCGGTTGCGCCAGTTCAAGTCCGGCTGCTGTTTGTAAAAGGCATGGTAATAATATTGCTTCCGCATTTCGTCCCACTGCCAGGCGGAATGGCCGAAAATCGAGAGCCAGTTGTTAGGTGGCGTCCCGGGTTGGCCGTCCACCCAGACATACCAGTCGGCTTTGGAGTTGTTGCGGGAAGAGCGCGACTCCAGAAACCATGGATGCTGGTCGGAGGTGTGGTTGAGCACCAGGTCGTTGATGATCTTGACTTTGCGCTTGCCGGCTTCGTCCACCAGGCGGTCGAAATCCGCCATGGTCCCGTACTGCGGATCGATCGCCGTATAGTCGGTGATGTCGTAACCGAAATCCACCTGCGGCGAAGGATAAAACGGCGTAATCCAGATGCCGTCCACACCCAGTTCCTGCAAATAATCCAGGTGAGCCGCGATGCCGTTCAGATCGCCGATCCCGTCGCCGTCGCTGTCGGCGAAACTGCGCGGGTAGACCTCGTAAATGACGGCGCCTTTCCACCAGTTCGCATCGAGCGTAGGGGTGGTCGCCTTGGGGGCTGGCGCGGGCGCCGCGCAACTGCACGCGAGCAGGGCGATTCCTAATGCAGTTCCCAGCGCTGCACGCCGGTGAATATCTATAGACACAGCATTTCTCCCGATCTTCAGGCTAAATCCACCCAATAGGGAAAGCAAACCCGAGAAAATCCCCGGTCTTGACATCCCAGCGTCCTCTCCGGTAAAAATAAAGTGAGGCGAATAAAAAGCGAAAATGCCCGCCGCCGCCCTCAAAACGCAGTTCGAATCGCTCCTCGGGGGCCATCTCGACTGGCAATCCCGCCTCGCGCCCGAATACGTTCCCAGCGGCATCCCCCAGCTCGATGCCGCTACCGGCGGATTGCCGCGCGGCTGCCTTACCGAAATCTTCGGCCCGGCATCCTCCGGCCGCACCAGCCTGCTGCTCTCGATTCTCGCCGAAGCCACTCATCGCGAGGAAGTTTGCGCCATCGTGGACGCTGAAGACACCTTCGATCCCGCCTCCGCCTCCGCCGCCGGGGTGGCGCTCGATCGCCTGCTTTGGGTTCGTTCCGCCCAGAACGCCGAGCACGCCCTCAAAGCCGCCGATCTGCTGATTCAAGGCGGCGGGTTCGGCGTCGTGGTTCTCGATCTCGGCGACACTCCGCCCGCCGCCGCCCGCCGCATCTCGCTCACTTCCTGGTTTCGCCTGCGCCGCGCCGTGGAAAACACCCCCACCGTGCTGATCTCGGTGGCGCGCCAGGCGAACGCCAAGACCTGCGCCTCTCTCCAACTCGCCTGCGCCCGCGAGCACGCCGCCTGGTCGGGCGCGCTCCATTCGTCGCGGCTCTTGCGCGCCATTTCCGCGCGCGCCACTTCCACTCAACGGAGCAAGACATGTTCGCCTGTCTTCACGGCAGCGGCCCTCTGACCGCGCTGGCGTTTCAATTCTCTCCCACGGTGGAGCAGACCGCTCCCGGTACCGTCACGTTCGACGCTTCGGGGCTCGATCGGCTCTTCGGCTTCGCGCAGGACATCGCCGCCGCGCTCGCCCGCCGCTCGGGCGAGATGGGCGCAAAGGCCAGCATCGCCATCGCCGCCAACCCCGACGCCGCCATCTGCGCCGCCCGCGGATTCTCCGGCGCGAGCGTCATTCCATACGGCGACGAGGCGAAATTTCTCGCACCCCTGCCCGTCTCTCTGCTTGCGCCCTCGTCCGCCTTGCAGGAAACCCTCGACCGCTGGGGCATCCGCCGCTTTCAGGATCTCGCCGCTCTGCCGCCCCTCGGCATCGCCGAGCGCCTGGGTCCGGAAGGTCTGCGCCTGCGCGAGCTGGCGCGCGGCGAGGTGGAGCGCAAGCTGCTCCCGCTGGCCGATCCGCTCTGTTTCGAGGACCAAATCGAGCTCGATTACCCGCTGGAACTGCTCGAACCGCTGGCCTTCGTGCTCGCCCGCCTGATCAACGCGCTCGCCACCAGCCTGGCCGCGCGCGCTCTCGCCACCAACGAGATCCGCCTCCAACTCAAGCTCGAAAATCGCGCCACGCACGAGCGCACTCTGCGGCTACCCGTGCCCACGCTCGATACCAAGGCGTTCCTCAAGCTCCTCCAGCTCGATCTTTCGCAGGACCCGCCTTCCGCCCCGGTGGTGGAAGTGCGCATGGCGATGAATCCGGTGAAGCCGCAATCCGCGCAATCCGGGCTTTTCGTCCTCGCCGCGCCCGAGCCCGTCAAGCTGGAACTGACCGTCGCGCGCCTGAAGGCGATTGTCGGTCCGGACCGCGTCGGCACGCCCGCGCTCCTCGACACGCACCGCCCCGACGCATTTCGCATGACGCCGGCATTTGTGCCATCCGCGCCGCCGGCCGCGCCTAAATTCCGTCTCGCGATCCGCCTCTTCCGTCCCCCCCGCGCCGCGCGCGTGGCGCTCGCCTCCGGCTATCCCAGCTTCGTCGCCGCGGGCGCGATCCGCGGCAAAATTCTCGACCTCGCCGGCCCCTGGCGCACTTCCGGCGACTGGTGGACCGCCGACCCCTGGCTCCGCGACGAATGGGACGTCGCGCTCTCCGATGGCGCGCTCTATCGCCTCTACTGCGATCCCCGCGGCTGGTTCGTGGAGGGAAGTTATGACTGAGGAGATCGTTTGTTCACCACAGAGGCACAGTTCACCACAGAGGCACAGAGACACGGAGAAAGAACAGCCTGCTGAGCCGCGACCGCGAGGAAGCGGTGCACTTAGCTTTTTGCAAATCCGTGGGGCAGCCAGTCCTGGCTTCGTTTTCCTGCGTGCCAAGCCGGTTGAAAACCGGCCTGCGGGCAGGATTGCCCGCCCGACTGACTTGAGTCTTCACCGCTCCGTGATCTCCGCCACCTCCGTGTCCTCCGGCTTTGATTTTGCCTTATGTTTTTCTCCGTGCCTCCGTGCCTCTGTGGCGAACTTCTTTTTCGCCGTTCTCGTCTCTGTGTCTCTGTGGTGAATCGATGTTCCTCGATCTCCACGTCCGCTCCGCTTTTTCCTTCCTCGAAGGCGCTTCCGTCCCCGAGGAACTCGCCGGCGCCTGCGCGCGCTACGACATGCCCGCCATGGCCATTGTCGATCGCAACGGCGTCTATGGCGCGCCGCGTTTCCACCTGGCGATGAAGAAGGCCGGCCTGCGCGCCCACATCGGCTCCGAAATCACCTGCACCGACGGCCATTCCTACCCGCTGCTCGCCCGAACGCGCGAAGGCTACCAGAATCTCTGCCGCCTCGTCACCCGCATGAAGCTGCGCGCCAAAAAAGGCGAAGGCGCCGCCACTCTCGAAGAGATCGCGGAGTTCTCCCGCGGCCTCCTCTGCATCACCCGTCATCCCAGCCCGCGCCTGCTCGATATCTTCGGCCGCGGTCATCTGTATGGCGAGCTCCAGCGCCACTTCGAGCGCGAGGAAGAGGCCCACAACCAGGCCACCGTCGATTGCGCCCGCCATCTCGGCATCCCGCTGGTCGCCACCAACGGCACGGCGTATGCCGTCCCCGAACACCGCGAACTCCTCGACGTCTTCACCTGCGTGCGTCACCACGTCACGCTCGCCGAAGCCGGCCGCCTGCTGGAGCGCAACTCCGAACGCCACGTCAAATCGCCCGCCGAAATGGAGCGCCTCTTCGCCGACTTGCCCGAAGCCATCGACAATACCCGCGCCGTCTCCGAGCAACTGGAGTTCACCCTCGCCGACCTGGGCTATCGCTTTCCCCGCTACCCCGTTCCCGATGGCGAAACGCAAATCTCGTTCCTGCGCCGGCGCACCGGTGAGGGCGCGCGCCAACGTTACCAGCCGTACTACGAGCGCGCCCAGCGGCAGGTGGAACACGAGCTCGCCCTCATCGAGAAGCTCGATCTCGCCGGCTATTTCCTGATCGTCTGGGACATCGTGCGCTTCGCGAAGGAGAACGGCATTCTCTGCCAGGGACGCGGATCGGCCGCCAACAGCGCCGTCTGCTATTCGCTCGGCATCACCGCCGTCGATCCCGTCGGCATGGAACTGCTGTTCGAGCGCTTCCTCTCTGAAGAACGCGGCGAGTGGCCCGATATCGATCTCGATCTCCCCAGCGGCGACCAGCGCGAGCGCGTCATCCAGTACGTCTACCAGCGCTTCGGAAAATCAGGCGCCGCCATGACCGCCAACGTCATCACCTATCGCGGCCGGTCCGCCGCGCGCGAGGTCGGCAAGGCGCTCGGCTTCGAGGTCTCCACGCTCGACCGCCTCAGCGCACTCACCCACACCTTCGAGTGGAACGATCCCAAAGACACCCGCGTGCGCCGTTTCCGCGAAGCCGGCCTCGATCTCAGCCAGCCGCGCGTACGCAAATTTCTCGACCTCTACGGCATGGCGCAGGATCTTCCGCGCCATCTCGGCCAGCACTCCGGCGGCATGGTGATCTGCCAGGACCAGCTCGATTCCGTGGTCCCGCTCGAGCCCGCCACCATGCCCGGCCGCGTGGTGGTGCAATGGGACAAAGAAGACTGCGCCGATATGGGCATCATCAAGGTCGATCTGCTCGGTCTCGGCATGATGGCCGTCATCGAAGAGTGCCTCGACCTGATTCCACGCCATTACGGAGAGACGGTCGATCTGGCGCACCTGCCGCAGGACGATCCCGCGGTTTTCGCGGCGCTCCAGAAGGCCGATACCGTGGGCATGTTCCAGGTGGAGAGCCGCGCGCAGATGTCCGCCCTGCCGCGCATGATGCCGCGCAAATTTTACGACGTGGTGGTGCAGGTGGCGATCATTCGCCCCGGCCCTATCGTCGGCAAAATGGTGCATCCGTATCTCAATCGCCGGCAGGGCAGGGAAGCGCCCGATTGTCTCCATCCTTCGCTCGAGCCGGTGCTGCGCCGCACGCTCGGCGTGCCGCTGTTTCAGGAGCAGTTGCTGCGCATGGCCATGATCGCGGCCGGGTTTACCGGCGGCGAGGCCGAGGAGTTGCGCCGCGCCATGGGGTTCAAACGCTCCGAGAAGCGCATGGCCGCCATCGAAGTGAAGCTGCGCGCCGGCATGGAGCGCAACGGCATCGCCGGCGAGGTGCAGGATACCATCGTGAACTCCATCACTTCCTTCGCGCTCTACGGATTTCCGGAGTCGCACGCCGCCAGCTTCGCGCTGCTGGCCTATGCCAGCGCGTTTTTGAAGTGCCATTACCTGGCCGCGTTCACCTGCGCCATGCTGAACAACCAGCCCATGGGCTTCTACTCCCCGGCGATTTTAATTAAGGATGCCCAGCGCCACGGCCTGCGCGTTTTGCCCGTGGATATCGTGGAGTCGGACTGGAATTGCACCGTCGAGCACCGCGAACGCCCCGTCTTGCGCCTGGGACTCCGTTACGCGCGCGGGCTCCGCGAAGAGGCCGGAAAAGCCATTCTGAAGGCGCGCGGCGAACGCCCCTTCACCAGCGTGGACGATCTGGCGCTGCGTGTGCGCGAACTGCGCAAGGACGAGCTCAACCGGCTGGCCGAAATCGGCGCGCTCAACTCGCTCGGCGAGGCGCACCGCCGCGACGCGCTCTGGCAGACCGGGCGCGCCATCCTGCCGGTCGGTCCGCTGCTGGCGAGTGAAGAGGAGACGGGCCAGCCATCGCCGCTCGCGCCCATGAATACCGGCGAGCGCCTCTTCGCCGATTATCGCGGTACCGGCCTGACCATCGGCCGCCACCCCATGTCGTACCGCCGCGCCGAAATGGACAAGCTCCGCGTCATCCGCGCCGCCGATCTCGCCCAGGTCCCCAATGGCCGCGTGGTGCGCATTGCCGGCGCGGTGATCGTGCGCCAGCGCCCCGGCACCGCCAAGGGATTCGTCTTTCTCAGCATGGAAGACGAGACCGGGATCATGAACGCCATCCTCACGCCGCCCACCTTCGATCGCTTCAAAGTGGCGGTTCTCGGCGAGCGCTTCCTGCTCATCGATGGCGTGCTGCAAAATCTCGACGGCGTGATCTCCGTGAAAGCCGCGCGCGTGCGGGGGCTTCCGCAAGGCGCCGCGCCCGCCTCGCACGATTTTTATTGAGGAAGCGGTTAGGATCGGCGATCAGCGTTCAGCGGTCAGCGGTCAGCGATCAGCAATCAGCCACACCGGGTTTCGCTGATGGCTGACTGCCGATCGCTGAGAGCTTATTTCTCCAGATTCTGCGAGATCATTTTCGCCAACCCAAATCCGCCCTGTTGGGCGACGGTATTGGCCAGTTGCTCTTCGGCGAAATCGGTGGCGCAGGAGCCGGAGGAATCGTCGCTCCCCAGCCATCCGCCGTCGCTCTCGTGCGCCTGGCGCAAAATCTGCCCGATCAGCAGCGCTTCGAATTGCTGCGCCGCCTGGGTGATTTTGGCCGTGTTCTTGGGGACGGAGCCGCTGGTCAGCGAGATAATCCCCGACATCTCCACCTGGTTCACAGAGCTCATCTACATTACCTCCAGTTCCGCTTCCAGCGCGCCCGCGCCGCGCAGGCTCTGCAGGATCGCGATGATATCGCGCGGCGTCGAACCGATGGCCGAAAGCGCGCGCACCAGTTCCTCCACCGTGGCGCCCTGCTTCAACACTACCGTGCGCGCCTTTTCCTCTTTGGCCGACACGGTGGTCTGCGGCACCACCTCCGTAGTGCCTCCCGCCAGCGGATTCGGCTGGGAGACCATCTCGGTGGTCTGTATTTCCACCGTGAGATTGCCGTGCAGGATCGCCACCGGCGAGACCCGCACTTCCTTGCCAAGCACGATCGTTCCCGTCCGCTCGTTCACCACCACGCGCGCCGCGCTGTCGGCGTCCACCGTCAGGCTTTCCAGTTGCGCCATGAACTCCATGGTGCGGCTGGCGAACTCCGCCGGCACCGACACCGTGACCAGCCCGGCATTGTCGGCCCGCGCCGCGGGCGTGGCGTTGGAAAATTTATGATTCACCGCATCCACGATGCGCGCCGAAGTGGTGAAATCCGATTGCCGCAATTGCAGCCGTACCGTGCCTTTCGGCGACACCGAGGGAGCGGGACGCTCGACGGTGGCGCCGTTGGGAGACCGCCCCACGGTGGGGTGGTTGACGGTAGCCTGCGCGCCGCCGCGGCCGGCCACGAATCCGCCCGTAACCACCGGCCCCTGTGCCACCGCGTATACCTGTCCATCGGCGCCGCGCAGGGAAGTGAGCAGCAGGATGCCGCCGCGCAAATTCGTGGCATCGCCGGTGGAGGCCGCCGTGAAATCGATGTGCAGTCCTGGTTGGGCGAACGCCGGGAGGGTCGCGGTCACCATCACCGCCGCGGTGTTCTTCACCTGGATCAACGTGGGCGACACGATCACGCCCATACGTTCCAGCATGTTGGTGAGGCTCTGGTTGGTAAAAATGGTCTGTTGTTTATCGCCCGTCCCCGCCAGGCCCACCACCAGCCCATAGCCGATGAGCTGGTTGTCGCGCACGCCCTCGATGTCCACGAGGTCTTTCAGCCGCGCGGCGGAAAGGCCATCCGCCAGCAACAGGCTCGCAACCGAACAGGCAATCCAACGCATTTTCATGACCTAAAAAGGAAGCAATCCCAGCAGCAGACGGTACAGGAAGAACGGCCGCTTGATGGCATCGTTGACCACGCCCTTACCGTTGATTCTCACTTCCAGTTGTCCCAGGCGATCCGACTGCACGCTGTTGGTGTTATCGATATCCGCGGGGCGAACTACGCCGCGCACGGTAATCGTCTGGTATTCCGAATTCACCTGGATATCCTTGGATGCTTCCACCACCAACCCGCCGTTGGGCAACACCGCGATCACCCGCGCGGTGAGAATGGTGTTCAAGCTGGTGGTGCGGCTCGTGGTGCCCTGCCCGTTGAGTTCCGTGTCTCCGGCGATATTCGCAAGATTGGCGAGCGGCCCGGTCGCGCGCGTGATGCCGCCCAGCGCGCTGATGGAATTCTTGGTGCTCGATGCCCGCGAGGTTTTCGTCGTCCCCGTGCTGACGGCCGACGCCTGTTCTGCCACCACGATGGTGACGATGTCGTCCACCTGGCTGGCGCGCACGTCGCGCGCGGCGTCGGCCAGGCGCGAGCCGGTAACCCAGATCGCGCCCGGCGTGGGCGGCGGGACTTCCGACTGGCGGAGGGTGGCCTGCTTCACGTAAACATCCAGCGGGGTCTCCGTTTTGGCCTTGGTGCTTTTCTTTTTGTCGGCTGCCGCCAGCGGCGCGCATAGCGCCAACACCAGCAGCACGCCCGTCAGGCGATTCATGGGTTCCTCTTCCCGGCGGGCGATCCCACCGATACTCTGCCTTTGGCTTCCACCCGCGCCATAAAACGCCGGTGGGAGTCGGGATTGAGAACGGCGATGTTATCCCCCACCGCGCCCGATCCGTCCGCCACCGCGGACAACTCGAGATGGGCGGCGCCATCGAAAACCTCCACCGTCACACTGTCGCCGCGATCCACTACTCGAGGATTCGCGAGCATGGCCGCGTCAATCGGTGTGCCGGCGCGAATGAGCGTGCGCGGCCACTTGCCGATGGCTTCGCCGGCGGACACCAGGACGGGCCCCGGGGGCGGGTTTTCCAGCCGCGTCTCGACGCGCACCGCGTCCGCGGCAATCGCGCGGCCGGGGGCAAGATCGGCCGCGGCAATCACACGGGTCACCGGAACCACAATTTTCACCCGCGCCCACACCGGGAAGCGATACGTTCCGGCATAGCGCACGGATCCCATCCACAACGCGCCATGAGGGCCGGGATGCAGCCCGTTCGCCGGAAATTCGAGTCGGCCCGCGGGCGCCGGCTGGCGGTCGTAATCCAGAATGGTGATTTCGGCTTGCGGCATGGCCTGGCGCATGGCCGCGAGGAATTGCGCCGCATCGGGAGGCGATACCGGACGCGTGACGCAGATATCGCCATCCGGCTGCCAGTTCCAACCGAACCGCGCCGCCATGCGCCGCAGTTCGGGCACCCGGAACACCCGCGTCACTCCCGGCGCGGGAGCGAGCGCCACCGGGGTTGCGGGAGCGGAGACGGCAAGCCCCGGAACAACGGCGGCCAGATCGCCGGCCAGGATCTGGCCGGAATCGCCGTTCACCGCGAGACAGTTCGCCAGCGCCAGTGCGGCAAAGGGCATCATCGCTGGAGATTATTCACTTCCTGGTACATGTTGTCGGCCGCGGTGACTACCTTGGAATTGGCTTCGTAGCCGCGCTGTGTCTGGATCATGTTGATGAATTCATCCACCACCGACACGTTGGACTGCTCGATGTACCCCTGTAGCAGTGTTCCCAGACCTTGCGGGCCGCCAGGCGCGCCGACCGTAGCCTGGCCGGAGGCATCCGTGGGAGTGTACAAGCTGTTGCCGATGCTGTTCAGGCCGGATGGATTCTGAAAATTGGCCAGTTGAATCTGCCCCGCCTGCTGCGCGGCCGTCTGGTTCGGCAACGTATAACTCACCGTTCCATCGGCGGCGATCGTGACCGAAGTAGCCTCGGGCGGAATCGTGATTTGCGGCTGAATCGGCATTCCGGACGAGGTGACGACATTCCCGTTCTGGTCGAGCTGGAACTGGCCGGCGCGGGTATACGCCAACTCGCCGGAAGGCTGCAGCACCTGGAAAAAGCCGTTGCCCTGAATGGTCAGATCGAGCGGATTATCGGTTTGGGTGAAGGATCCTTCGGTGAAAATGACTTCGTTCGACGCGGCGTGCGTGCCGAGGCCCAACTGCAATCCGGCAGGCACCAGATTCTGTTGCCCCGCGGCCGTGCCGGGCGTCACCACGCTCTGATACATCAGGTCCTGAAACTGCGCGCGCCGCGATTTATACCCGACGGTATTGGCATTGGCCAGATTGTTGGCGATGTTGTCGAGGTTCAATTCCTGGGCTTTCATGCCGCTGGCGGCGCTATATAGTGCTCGAATCATCGATCTCCTCTTTATGGCCGGCGCTTTACGAACCGACCTTGGCCACCTGCTCGATGGCCTGCTTGCTCATGTCGTTGCCGATCAGGGCGGCTTTCTGCAACATCTCGAACTGGCGCATGATGCTCACCAACCGCACCGCGGATTCGGCAGTGCCGGTATTGGATGTTTCCAGCTTCCCCTGCTCCACGGTGGTACCCGTGGGAGCGGAAGGCGTGGCGTTCGGATCGACAGCCCGAAAATAGTTGCCGCCTTGCTTGGCGACGGCCTCACCAGTAAAATCGGCAATTTCCAGCTGTCCGATAGGCTGCCCGTCCTGGGTAAGCGTCCCGTCGCGGGAAATCTGGATGGGGAGCGTGTTCTGCGCGGTCAATGGGGCGCCGGCGGCGTCGAGCACGGCATAGCCGTCGGCGGTCACCAGCCGGCCATCGGCCGCCAGATGGAATTCGCCGTTGCGCGTGTACAATTTGCCGTTGGGACCCGATACGCCGAAAAATCCCGAACCGCTCAGTGCCACATCGAGCGCGTTGCCGGTGTTGGCGATCGTCCCCTGCGAGAGATCGGTCCAATGCTGTTGAACCACGGGCATGGTGGCCGGCGAATCGGAATCCTGCGCCTCCGCCGCGGTATACAGGCTGTAGAATTCGCGGTCGGCTTTATAGCCGCCGGTGGATGCATTGGCCATGTTATTGGCCAGGAGGTCGAGCGACTCCATGCGGGAACGAAGGCCGCTCGCGGCCATCGCAGTCATCGGATCCATACGCCCACCTGGTAAGCACGCCTCGCTCCAACCTGCATTTAAGATATAAAACTCTCAAAATAACCGGCGAGCAGCCGATGAGATCTCTTGGAGGCGTGCTCCTCGGCGGCAATTTCTTGCCGCGCTTTCCCGCCCGCGGCACTTCCTCGTCGCGGGAGTTTCCACTAACGCGTTGAAAACGCGCCGCTGCGATTTGGTCCCGGATCTGCATTTCTAGCGGCGTGCCTCTCGCCCCAGCGTCGCTCGCATCGTTTGCGCTGACCATTCCGTTCCCGGCGGGAATGGCGGCGCCGAACTCTCCGGGAAAAGCCGCCCGCACCGATCCAACCGCCCCCGCCGGCGAGTTTCCGGAACTGCTCGAGGGGCTGGTCGAACACGGCGGCCAATCGGATACCACCGCGCCGCCGCCTCAAAAAGAAGAGAGCGCGCAGCCATTCCAGTGGATGACCACGCCTCGTTCGCCGTCGTTCGTCTCCTCTCCCAGCTACGCCGGCGAACCTCCCACCGCGCCCTTGGCCGCCAACTCCCCTACAGCCGCGAACCCTGCCAAATCTCCGATGGCGGCATCCGGTCCGAGTTCCATTTCGTCCCATCCGCCCGCGCCGGCAACCGCCGCGGCAACAGTCGAGGCGGCTGCCGTGCCGTCCACCCAGGCAGAGCCTTCGCCTCCGGCTCCCACACCCGAAACGTGCGTGCCGCAGGCGTTGCCGTCGTCCAGCCCGTCTCCGGCGGACAACGTGTCTCCGCAGTCGCCAGCACCGCCTCTTCGGCAGCCCGGTCCGCCGGCTCCCGCAACCTCACCATCGAGGGCCGAAGTTCCGCCAGCGCAATCGGCCAACGTACCGCGAACTCCGCCGCCGAGTATCGCCGCCAAGCCGGACAACATCTCGCCCGGTTTGCAGGCTCGCCCCGGCAATTCCCCGAAGGCTGGCGAGGGCGAGGTCCCGCCAGCAGATGATTCTCCGGCGACGGCTTCGCTGGCCTTCTCCAACCCTCCACGCGAAGCAGGCACGACGGAAGCGCCGGTGCCTCCGCAGCTTTCTCTCGCCGCTGTTCCTCAAGCTGTGCGCAGGCAACCGGCGCCGCCAGGCTCTCCATCTCGTCCCGCCGCGAAAGCACCTGCCGCGCCGCAGCCGGCCGCTCCCTTGTGGAGAGTGGCAACCACCGTTCCTGTGCCCGTTCACGGCGAATCCGCCCGGACCAACTCCCCCGCGCTCCCCAAGGCGAACGCTCCCGCCGCACCGCAACTGCCTACTCCCCCCACAGAAGTGGCAGACAACCTTCCTCCAGTCACCCAGCCAAGCTCCCCCGAACTCCCCCCGGCGAACGCTCCCGCCGCACCGCAACTGCCTACTCCCCCCACAGAAGTGGCAGACAACC
>Ga0335078_10001514_pt1 | contig 35005 bp, 31 predicted proteins | sample Lox_Sample_32_FD_206711 | JGI IMG/M metagenome (GOLD analysis project Ga0335078, IMG submission 206711) | Soil microbial communities from Loxahatchee National Wildlife Refuge, Florida, United States - Lox_Sample_3.2 | ecosystem: Environmental > Terrestrial > Soil > Wetlands | place: USA...
TCGAACGGCGTGCCACGCAGCCTCACGCGTGGGTCGATCAAGAGTGTCGCGAGCCAGGCGGCGATCACGAAAAAGACAATGATGCGGTACGGCTCGAGCTGGAAGGGCAGGCTCGCCGGAAGCAGGTACCGCTTGATCGGTATGAAGAGGATGACTGCGACCACGAGTCCGACCAGCGAACGCCAGGCCAGGAACCGGCGATAGCTGAACGCGCCGAGGACGGCGAAGAAGAGCAGCGGCAAAACCGTTGTGAGCCTTGTGTCGCGAACCTCGGCGGCAGCGAGGAACGAGACCGCCGCACCCGCCACGAGCAGCGGCAGCCGCGATTGCGTGCCCCTGCCGGCATGAGGCATGAACTGGGCGTCCCGGCGCACGGGAGAGCTTAGGCGATCCGCTGGAGCGACTGCCTCGAGTCGTCCGAGTCGTCCGTCTGGGACGCCAGCCGGACGCGTGGTCGGAGGTTCTCGAGGACGAACGCCGTGCCGACTGTCGCGATGAGAACGATCAGGAACGCCAGGATCGGCACCGTCTTCTTGTGCCCCAAGACGAGGAGCGGAGGCGACACTCGGTTGACTATGCGGAGCACGATGCGCTGGTTTACCGGAATCCCCGCCGCCTGCTCCTGATCCTCGACGTACTTCCGGAAGATGTCTGCAGCGCGAATCGAAAGCCTGGCCGCCTCACGCGGCGTCGGAGCGAGCCCGAGGATCCCGACGATCGGAAGAATATGGTCCGACTCGTCGACGACAGGCTGGCTCGACACCGATTCGGTCCGCGGCAGCCGAAGCTGTGATATGACCGGATCGCTCGTCGCGAGGCGGGTGTAGAGCGTAGTCAGGTTCGCGAGCCCGCCGGCGTCGAGGTAGGTTGCGGGCGATCCCGGGGAGGACGATGGGGTCGTGGATGCGGCGATGCGTCCCCAGGGAAAGCCCGGCTGCGTGATGAGAAGCGACGTCTGGCTCTGCCAGACAGCCGGCTTCCGATACGTGAGCGTCGGCTTGCCGTCGACGACGCTCAGCTTCGCGGTCGAGAGGACTGCGAGCACGACAGCGAGAAGGAGCCCGCCACCCACGAGCACCTTGAACCGCCACATGACGCGTGCGAACAGCGCGAGGTCCATCGGACTACCTTCTTCCGATGTCAGGCGCGGGTATGAGGAACTTCACGGCCGCCTCTGTGCGATTGGAGACGCCGAGCTTCCGGTAGACGGATGCGAGGTGGAACTTCACCGCGTGGACCGTTACGGACAGGGACGCCGCGATCTCGGCGTTTGTCAGACCGAGCGACGCCATCTCGAGGATCTGTCGTTCGCGTGCGGAGAGCGCTGCCCGCCTCGCCGCCGTGGCAGTGCCATCTCGTTCAGTCGCTTCCACATGCGTCATGTCGTCCATGGTAGGCAGCACGCCGCCTGCCACCCACGGCCGTTAGAGCAGCCTTGCCCCTAGCCGTTGGGCTAGCGTGGCCACTCGCCGGTCGGGCCTTTTGGGCATTGCCGCTCGCCCTTCGGGCACCTAGGGTCGGTCTGTGATGGCGCCGCATCGGGAGAGCGATCCCTCGTCTATGGCGGGCCGTCGTCGTGTGGACATCCTGTGCCCGTGCTCGGCGGGCGGGCATCTGCTCCAGCTCTTCCTGCTGCGCGACGCCTGGGCAGGACTGGAAGTCGCCTGGGTCACCCACGAAAAGGACGATGCGCGGTCGCTTCTCGCTGGCGAAGCGGTTTACTGGGCCTACGGGCCGACCACCCGCAACGTTGTCAACCTCGTGAGAAATCTCCGCCTCGCGTGGCGCCTGCTCCGTACGCTGCGGCCCGCCGTCGTTCTCAGCACCGGTGCGGGCGTCGCCGTTCCCTTCGCGTGGCTGGGACGGCTGCTCGGCGCCCGGGTCGTCTACGTGGAAAGCCTGACGAGGATCGAGCGGCCGTCGCTCAGTTTCCGCCTCGTCCGCTTCGCGGCCAGCCGGGTATACGTGCAGTGGCCGGAGCTCGCCGCAGCTGCACCCGATGCGATCTACGTCGGAAGCGTCCTCGACGGCGCATGCTAGTCGTCTCCACGGGAACGAACGGCAAGCCGTTCGACAGGCTGCTGCGCGCGGTTGCTGGGCTCGCGATCGACGAGGAGTTGGTCGTCCAGCACGGCCCTTCGACCATCCGGATACGGGGCGCCGCCAACGTCGAGTACTTCTCGTTCGTCGAGTACCAGCAGCTGGTCGCGGCCGCGGACACGGTGGTCACGCACGCGGGTGTTGGCTCCGTCCTGGTCGCGCTGCTCGCCGGCAAGCGCCCGATCGTGGTGCCGCGGCTGGCCTGTCTTGGCGAGGCCGTCGACGACCACCAGCTCGAGTTCGGGCACCGGTTGGCGGCCGCCGGCTCCGCGGTGCTTGTCGAGGCCGACGGCGACCTCGGCGCCGCTGTTGTTGGCGCGGCCGGAGCCGGCGGAGCGATCTCCTTCCGCAGCGACCGGGTCGAGCTCGTCCGCGACCTGGCTGCCTACCTCTCGGCTACCGTCGGCGCGCGGCAACCGCGCGCCACCGGAGAAGCCGGCGGCGCGGCAGCCGAGCGCCTCGAGCGAGTGGGCGGATGACGAAGGTCCTCTTCATCGCCTACCACTTCCCCCCCGTCGGCGGCGGCGGGGTGCAGCGCAACGCGAAGTTCGTGCGCTATCTCGTGGAGCACGGGTACGAGCCGATCGTAGTCGCCGGCGAGGGCGGCGGGACCGACCGTTGGGCACCGGAGGACCGGAGCCTTCTCGACGACATCGGCGATCGCGGGGAGGTCTGGCGGATCGTTGGCCCTGAGCCGGCGCAGGGCGGCTTGCGGGGGTCTCTGGAGTGGCGTCTGGGCCTGAAGAACGCTCACGTCCGCTGGTGGGTCTCCGGCGTCGTCCGAACGGGGCTCGAGGCGGGGCGGCACGCGGACCTCGTGTATGCCTCGCTGATCCCCTACGAGACCGCCGAGGCCGCGGCGGAGGTCGCGCGCCGACTAGGAAAGCCGTGGGTCGCGGATCTCCAGGATCCGTGGGCGTTGGACGAGATGTGGCTCTATCCGAGCGCCGTCCATCGTGCGATCGACGTGCGCCGGATGCGGAAGCTGCTGCGCTCTGCCGCGGCGGTCGTCATGAACACCGAGGAGGCGGCCGCACGGGTGCTCCGAACGTTCCCCGAGCTTCGCGGCCGCCTCGTCACCTCGATTCCGAACGGATTCGACGCTTCGGACTTCGCCGGAGAGCCGCCGCCGCGCTCCGCCGACCGATTCCGCATTGTGCACACGGGCTACCTGCACACCGAGCACGGGTTGCGCCTGCGGCGGACACGCGCGCTTCGGCGCCTGCTTGGCGGCTCCGCGCCCGTCGACATCCTTCCTCGCTCCCACGTGTACCTCCTGCGCGCGCTCGAGCGCCTGCTCCGCGAGGAGCCGGAGCTCGGATCGGTCGTCGAGCTCGTCCTAGCGGGGGTGACGAGTGACCTGGACAGGAAGTTGGCCGAACGGTCTCCTATCGCGGTCGAGCTGCCCGGCTACCTGCCGCACGGTCAAACGGTCGAGCTGATGCGGTCGGCGAGTCTTCTCTTCTTGCCGATGCACGCGCTCCTCGACGGCAGCCGCGCCGGGCTCGTTCCCGGCAAGACGTACGAGTACCTCGCGGCCCGCCGCCCCATTCTTGCCGCCGTGCCGCTGGGCGACGCCCGTGATCTCCTAGGAGAGGCGGGGAGTGCGCACATCTGCTCGCCAGCGGACGACGAGGCAATGACGCGGATCGTCGCGGACGCGGTGCGCAGGTGGTTCGATGGCAAGGATGGCCCCACCCCGAGCGAGGCCGTCCTCGCCCGGTACGAGCGGCGGGAGTTGACGCGGCGACTTGTGGCCGTCTTCGACGAGGTCGTCGGCCGCGTCTGCAGCTCCGCCGCCGCCTGACGCGCCCGCGTGTGCGGAGCCGCAAGCTTTAGCGCAGGCTCGTTGCCGTTACTTGTGCGGTCGCGGGCACTGCGGCGCGAAGGGAGCCTTGTACACGCCGAGGCTGGAGACACGCGGCCGTCTGGTCCCGGCGATCGCGTAGTAGACACGTGAACGCTTCACGTACACGCACCCGGGTGTGCGCTTGGTCGAGAAAGAGGGCGCGACCGCGGGGCTTCCCACCGAAACGACGCCCGAGCCGCGGTAAAAAGGCGAGCTTGTCCAGACGCCCACGACCTTCTGGTCGGGCGCGAAGGAGACGTTCAGCCATCCTCCGTGGAGGCGGTACCGGGAGACCCTGACGCGAGCGCTCGTCCCGCTTACACGCGCGGTGCTTGTGCGCGTGGGGTCGCCGTAGAACGCGACGATGTCACCCCGGCTCTCGCCCAGCGAGACGGCGCCGACCGAGCGCCCGGCTCGGACCGCGGCCGTCTCGCGCTGCGAAGCCCCAGCGTCGGAGCGGAAGCCCACGGGACGAAGATGGCCGTCGAGATCGACGTCGGGGCTCGTCTCGACAGGACCGCGGCCAATACCGTTCGACGCGCGAGTGAGGTGGAGATTGTAGTTCGATCCGGATCCGTCGACGAACTGGGGTCGGCCGCTGGGCGCGTCGCCCGGGCATCGTGCGTTGGACCACATGTTGCTGTCCCACGTCCACGTTCCGGTCAGCTGCTGGCACGGCATCTCCAGCTGTCCGATGTTGCCGGCCACTGTCACGTGCGCGTTGGGCCCCGCCCACTGATTACTGGGGAGCGCTCCTCCCTCGAAGTCCAGCCCTCCGTCGATTGTGTTGTGGACAACCTTCATGTACCCCGTGATGAGGGGGTACGAGGGACCGTAGACATCGTCGCTGCTCGTGACGACCACGAGGGGCTCGCCGCCCGAGCTCGCGATCATGTTGTTCTTGATCAGGACGTCGTTGAACTGACCGTGATTCACGCCTTCGAGGTACAGCACCTGGCCCGAGAGGTTCAGCCAGCGGCTGTCGGTGATCGACAGCCCGTCCGCGCCCCAGATGTGCAGGCCGTCGACGTGGTTCCCGTTGTTTGTGTCGTTGCAGCCCGCCTGGTACTTGGGCGCGAGGTCGCGGCAGTCGCGTACTACGTCATGGACGTAGACATGGTCGATCACGACGTTGCGCGGATCGCGGGTGGCCGCGGCTGGACGGCCAATGTCGATGCCGCTCGAGCTGCAGCAGACGGGGCCGATCTCGACGTTCTTGATCGTGGCGCTGTCGCCAGGGATTCCGAAGAGGTCGCCGTCGCTGGCGGCGTCCGTGTGCCAGACCCGCAGGTTCTCGAAGGTGATGTTCCGTGGGTATGCGCTTTGATACCATGACCAGACGCCGCCGTGGATCGTGAGCCTGTGTGCGCCGTCGAACGTCAGCTCGGACGGCGCCTGGTTCTGCGACGAGCCGCTGTTCGAGCCGAGCGTCAGCTCTCCTTCGATCGTCACGCTCGCTCCCGGGGCGGGCGAGAACGTGACCGGAGCGCCGGTCTCCTTCCCACAACCGGCGTTTGCCCGGATCGCGGGGTCGGTGTATGTTCCCGCCTGGATCGCGACCATGTCGCCGGCGCAGGCGATCTGCCACGCCCGGTTGAACGTTGCGCAGGGACGGGAGGCGGCTCGAGCCCCGCGGACACAGGTCGAGTCGTTCCCGCTCGGCGAGACCTCCACGGCGGGTTGCTTCACTGCCCGAGCGGAGCTGCTGCTCGTTCCTCCGGCAGCGGCTGTCCCGCCCACCGCGGCGACGAACACCGCGAGTGTGCAGGCGAGGCGCCAGAAGGCTCCGGAAGACCCTCGCACGACCCCGCAAGGTACCCGAAGAACAGTGGCGCCCAGGATTCACGTCTTTCCCCGGGATGCCCGAGCCAGCCGGGCGACACAGCCGGCGGCGCCCACGACGGTCCGGTCCCGGCCGCACGCCGGAGAGCGCGGGCTGGTCGACGGGTCCAGACGTTTCACCGGGTAAACGCGCTTCCGGCCAGCTTAGAGTGTCACATGAGAGCTTCATTTGGAGAGTGTGATGAGCGCAGGCGAGGAGGGTGTGACCGTCGAGCCCGTTTGGTTCGGGCCCTCCGAGCGTCCCCTCTTCGGCTGGCTCCATCGTCCGGCGGACGGTCGTGTGCGGGGGGGCGTCGTCCTGTGCCCCCCTCTCGGCATCGAGTTCCAGTTCTCGCAGTACAGCTACTTGCTCGTCGCTCACGGTCTTGCCGCGTTAGGCTTCCTCGTCGTTCGATTCGACTACGACGGCACCGGCAACTCCTCGGGTGGACAGCATGACGGGTCGAGGGTGGCCGCGTGGACCGCGAGCGTGCGGCACGCGGTGCGGTTGGCAAGGCTTTCCGGAGTCGAATGGATTGCGGGGATCGGCCTCCGCGCTGGGGCGACGCTCCTCGCTTCGACGGCGTCGACCGATGGCGGCTTCGACGCGCTTGTGCTCTGGGACCCCTGCGAGTCGGGCAAGGCATTCCTCCGTGAGCAGCGCGCGCTCCACCGAATGGCAAACGCACGCGTGGGCGGGGAGCCTGATGCGCTCGAGATTCCGGGTGTGACCCTCTCGGAAGAGGCTTCGACAGAACTCGCGGCACTCCAGATTCCGTGGAGAGAGACCCTTCCCGGGCGCGTGCTCGTCTTCACCGACCCTGCGCGAACCTACAGCCGGCGTCTCGTTCAGACCCTGGAAGGCGAGGGCGTCCAGTGGCAGGGCTATTGTCAGGAGGCCGCGATCTTCGATACGGGGGCTGTCGGCTACCAGGCACCGTCGCGGGTGCTCGAGCAGATCACCGCATGGGTTTCGGCAGCCGGCAACTCGGCTTCGAAAGAGCTCGCGTCCGCGCAGGAGGTCCGCTCGCGGGCGACTGTCGCGACCTCTGCCGGCGGTGAGCCGATCGTCGAAGAGTTCGTGCGAATAGGCCCCGCCGGGCTCTTCGGGGTCATGACGAGCCGAGGCGGCCCGAGAGTGGAGGACTCGGTTGCGCCGGCTCCTCCTGTCCTCCTCTTCCTTAGCTCCGCGGCGAATCCGCAGGTCGGTCCGGCGCGTCAGTGGGTGGAGCTCGCACGACTGTGGGCGACGCTGGGACTACGCTCGATTCGCTTCGACTTCGGCGGAATCGCGGACAGCCCAACGCCAGCTGGTCGAGCGGAGCACGCGATCTACGCGTCCGAAGTTCTCGACGACATTGGCGAGGCGGCGCGATTCGCCTCGCCGGGAGATCCGCGGAATGTCATTCTCGTGGGGCTTTGCTCGGGAGCTTTGGCAGCGCTTTCGGCGGCGCCTCGCCTCCGGCCGCGTGGAGTTATCGCCATCAACCCGTGGCTCACCTATCCCGGTTTCCTCCCTTCGTCGGCCGCCCGCGAGCACGAGCTGGCTATTGCCGGGTCGCGCCGACTTCCGCCTCCCCCCGTCGCGCCGGCCGAACCGGACGGCCGCGGCTGGGCTCGCGACCGGAGCAGCCTGGGAGACCGTCTGCCGCCTCTGCTGTGGACCCTCGTCACGAAAGCCGGTCTCGGCCACTCGCCCGATCGGTTCCTGCGCCCGCTCATACGGGCGAAGGTGCCGACGCTCCTGATCTGCGGCGCCCAGGAGTCGCACGCAGCGCGGATTCGGACGCCGCAGCTGGCGCGTCGGCTCGAGGAGATCCCCGGCGCTCGATTCGAAACCGTGCCTGACCTCGATCACGGGCTCTTTAGCGAGGCGGACCGGGAGACCGTGCGGCAGCTCGCGACTCGCTACCTCAAGGCGATCGTCGCGGCTACTCCCCAACCAGCGGACGGCGTCGGCTTGCCCGTGACTGCCGCCGCCAAGACGTCGACGGAGCCGCGCCCCCCGTGCCGGGTCGACCCGCTCAAGGCTCCGCGATGAGGCCGAGAGCCCCGCGACCGCGCGCATTCGAAGACAGCCAGGTGCACCCTCAGTCCACCCCGCTGCAGTGTTCGTTCTCGATCTGCGCGCTCATTCCGACGTTCAACCGAGCTGCGGTAGTGGGTCGCGCGATCGAGAGCGTGCTGGCGCAGACGCGTGCAGCCGACGAGATCATCGTGGTCGACGACGGGTCGTCCGACGGCACGCGGGATGTCCTCGCCGCTTACGGCGACCGCATCAAGGTGGTCCAGAAGGTCAACGGCGGCGTCAGCTCCGCCCGCAACGCGGGCGTTGAGCGGAGCAGGGCGCGCTTTGTCGCATTTCTCGATTCTGACGACGTGTGGGCTGCCTCTCATCTCGCCACGATCGAGCGGGCGATCGGGGAAACGGCCGAAGAGGCGGCGCTGTACTTCTCCGACATACGGCTGCCCCCTGCCCAGGGCGGAACGTCGGTGTGGGCGCAGATCCGCTTCGCGATCGAAGGTTCGTGGGAGCTTCGTCCGCCGGGATGCGACTGGCTGTTCCTCCCGCGCCAGCCGATGCTGATTCCTGCGTCGGTCGTTTCGCGCGAAGCCTATCTCGGCGTTGGCGGCTGTGACGAGGGCCTGACCGCTCGCGAGGATACGCACCTCTTCTTCAAGCTCGGCGTCGGGCGAGCAGTGTGCGCGGTAGCAGGGATGGCAGGTGAGGTGACGGAAGACAGGGACTCGTCGCTCACGACCTCATTCACCCCCGACGACCGGGTCTATCTCCGGAGCACGGTACGGCTCTACGACGATCTCCTCGCAGGTTCGGGGCGCCTCGACCGGAGACAACGGGCCGAACTGGCCAGGCGTTCGGCAGGTGCGAGCTGGAGTCTCGGCCGCCTCGCCGTCACCCGTCATCCGCTCGTCGCTGTCACCTCCCTGGGGCGGGCCCTACGACGGGATCCCTTCATCGCCTTCCGGAAGGTCAGGCGATTCATCCAGGGGGGCCGCGAGCTCTCCGAGCCGGGGGGTTGTGCCATGACCTCGGAAAGGTGCTGAATCGGACCCGCCCACCGAGCCCGAAGACCTCGGGCAGAACGCTGGAGCCGTGCGGACGAAGCTTCTCGCGCTGAGCTTCGACGACGGCCCCGACGTCGCGACGCCGGAGATCCTCGACGTCCTCGGCGAGTTCGAGGTTAGGGCGACGTTCTTCGTCCTCGGCCGGCAGATCCGCGATCGCGAGGACATCCTGGTCCGGATGCGGGACGAGGGGCACGAGCTCGGGAACCATGCTTTCAATCACGTGTCTTTGGCCGAGAGCTCCGACGCTCTGATCGAGAGCGAGCTGGCAGAGACCTCCACTGCAATCGAGCGTGTGACGGGAGTTAGGCCTCGACTCGTGCGCCCGCCGTACGGGAGCGGCGCCGAGAGAGTAGCGCCGCTGGCGCGGCGGCTCGGCATGGAGGTCGTGCTTTGGACGAACATGCCCGTGGACTGGGACGGCTCCGACGCGGAGGCGATCAGCTGGCGGATGCTCCAACAGACAGTCTCGGACGACGTCGTGGTGCTCCACGACGGGGCGGACGGCGGGGGAGATCGACAACCGACCGTGGATGCGCTCCGCGCGGCTCTGCCTGAGTGGCTGTCGAGCGGCTACCGCATCGTCACCATCTCGGAGCTCCTCCGTGTGCGCCCGTGGTCGGCCCGGCGTCGTGTCGTCGTTGACAGCCGCTTCCGCAAGGCGATCCGCGCAGGCTCGAACACGCTCAGATTGGCTGTGCGCTCGAGCTGACGTCCGAGTCAGGCCGTGCGCGCGGGGGCCCCCAGCGGCCAGCTGACGGCTGAAAGCGGCAAGGAGTACGCCGCATCCTGCCGCTGCGGCGGGCACGAGGAGCAAGCTCAAGCCAGTAGTGCGTGAAGCTGCGGAGCGAGAGCAGATATAGCGGCCCTGCGCACGCCCTTGCTCGACGCACGACAGAGCGCGGATCGGGTGGGCTCCTCACGGGGGAGGCAAACGCGACCATGCCGCCGAGCAGGAAGAGGCACGTGTGCCCTCCGAGCCTTGGAGCGAGGGGACGGTGCTCGCCACAGGTTGTCGAGCGTGTAGGCGAGCAGCCCCTGGTACAGAACCGTGTGGAGGAGCGCTACAGGAGCCAGGGCGTCCGCACCCATCCAGGCGATGTGGCCCCAGCGTGAAGAGCGCGTCTTCACGGCACACCAGGCTGCGGCGATGAGAGGACCTGGGCGACGTTCCGGGTTAAGCCGAGGACAAAGATCGCGAGAACCCAGTCCAGATCCAGCCGAGCCCCTTCGGGCCGAGGGGGAGCACGGCGCCAAACGCCAGAAGCTCCAGGTCGAGCTCTACACATCGGTGCCGGGGACGCTCGCCACGTGATCAGGGCAGGTAGCTTCAGCGACAGAAGCGACACGATTACCGGCGACGGCCGCCGGTGAGCGCGCCCTACTCGGAAGGCTGGACCATTGGACAACCGTTTGCGACACGAGCCGACGCGTTGAGACGGGCGATAGAATTCGATTCGCGATGTCGATCAAGACAAGGGTGAGGTGCTCGCCTGTCGGCGAGCCGACGGCACTCGCATACCGCGTTTTACGGTCCCCGCGCTCCGCGCTAGGAGAGCGTACGTTCGGCGACACTTTCCTGCTCGTGACCATGCGCAAATCCGGAACGCACTACACGATGTTGTTGCTGGCCAACTATCTCTCTTTTCATTTTCTCGGCGGCGAGGAGCGGGTCGATTTCCACGCGATGGGACAGGAGCTCTGGAACCAACGAAAGAAAAGCGCGTTCCTCGATCGGCTCCGAGCGGAGACCGGCTACCGCTTCTGGCTGCATCGGCACGACAACAGCCTTGTCCGTCTCAACAACGCGAAGACGATCATCGGGACCTACCGCAATCCGCTGGACACGTTCGTCTCGCGCTACCACTTCTGGTACGTTAATCGCCGAGTGCCGTCCGTTCCCTCGATCGACGAGGCGATAGAGCGGGACACCGCCGCCATCGCGGGCGAATACGCGGATGTGCGTGCGGCCTGCGCGCGCCGCAGCGGCATGCGCGTCCCCTACGAGCGGCTCGTCCGGGATCCGCTCGGCGCTCTCGGCGAGATGCTCGACTTCGCGGGGATCGAGCGGGACGGCGACGACGAGCAGCGCGCGGTCGAGGCTGCCGCAGCTAGGCACATCGCCCGCGACGAGGAGCGCTATTGCCCGGACGGAGGCAACCTCGTTGGCCACAACATGACCGCGGGCTTCATCCGCAGCGGGCGCGTGGGCGAGTGGAAGGAATTCCTTACGCACGGGCAGAGGCAGCGGATCGAGGAACTGCTCGCGGGGTACCGGATCTCGCTCGACGAGTTCGTCCTCGAGTAGCCCCGGGCGTGTATGGCGACCCGGGCGACGCTACGGTGCGCCATCGTCTGCCAACGCGCCGAAGACGACCGCTGCGGCGAGCGAGCCCTCGTGGCTCACACTGACTTCGAGGGATCCGATTTCCTGTCGGTCGGCAAGCTCACGCGCCCTGCCGGTGAGGCGTAGCCACGTCCAGCCGTCGGGCTCCCGGACGAGCTCGATCGAGCGCCAGTCGAGGCCTTCGCTCGGCGGGAGGCGGAGCGCCTTCATCGCCGCCTCCTTCGCTGCGAACCTCGCTGCTAGCCGTTCGGCGGAGATCTCGTCGCCGTCCCGGCAGTCCGCGATCTCCTGCTGCGTGTAGATCCGCTCGAGGTAGCGCTCGCCGTGCGTCCGGAGGGACTCGCGGACCGATTCGACCGAGACGAGGTCGATGCCGACGCGGAGGCTCATGCGGCGGTCCCGGCGATGCGAATGGGGTTGTCGAGGTTGGTCGCGGCGATCGAGCAGTCGAGCGGTCTCTCGCACCGGCGACGGAGGAGAACGCTCCGGACATGTCCCGGCTCGACGCAGAAGGCGTCGTCGTCCGCGACCCAGCCCGCGGCCGCGACCCGGACGCCGTAGAGGAGCCGCTCGGACCGGATCGTGACCCGGGCGGTTCCGTCCACGCTCGGGACGGCTGTCGCCTCGAGCCCGAGAGTCGCCGCGGACTCGACCGTCAGCGGCCGGCCCGCCGGGAAGCGAAACGCCTGCGCCAGCAGCACCTCCGCCTCGTCCTCGACCGAGGCGACGACGGCATCTGCGTTCGGGGGGCCGAACCGGTAGGCCCAGGATACGTCGCTGAAGTGGCCGAGCACGCTCTCGGCGTTCAGCGTTGCTGCGCCGCGGGGCGGGAGCTCGAGTGCGGTCGACGCCTCGTCGACCCGCACTCCGGAGTCGCGGTAGAGCGCGACCTGAAGCCGGGCCTGCAGCGGTTCCGGGCGCTCGTTCCAGACGTGCACGTCGATCCCGCCCAGGCCCTCGTCCGTCGTCCACACTGCGACGGGGGCCAGGACGCGGCGCAGGTGGTGGTAGGCGGCCTTCGGGCGCCCGAGGCTGTCGACGAGGCCCCAGCCGGCACCCGGTGCGAGGTCGCGCAGCCAGAGCACCTGCCCGCCTGCGCAGGGCGAGTCCGATCGCCGCCACTCGCCGAACACCTCGGCCATCACCTCTCCGCTGACTGTCCGCGAGAGCTCGAGGTAGCGGGGGAGGTTCACCCGGCGGAGCTCGACCGGATCGACGCCGAACAGCTGCTCGAGGTACCAGTCGCGGACGTCGTCGAAGTCCCAGTCAGCCCCGGCGTCGCGCGGCACACCGGCCTTCCAGCGCGCATCGTCGACGGGAATGCCGGCGAGGCCCATCGCTTCGAGCGACGCCTCGTCCGGCACGTTCGCGATCGCGAGGCACTCGGCCGCGAACCCGACCCGGGCGCGGCGCGCGTCTTCGAGCGGGCGCCGGTAGCCGCCGACGCCGAAGTAGTTCGCCACTCCGCGATCGGGTCGGAAGGGCAGGTCTCCGCCGCTCGGCGCCGAGGGGACGTACGGGGCGTCGGCTCCGGCCTCGCGCGCGAGCGCGGGGAGGAGCTCGGCGAACGGCTCGCCTCGGCCGAGCGCCGGGTCGAGCCCGAGCATCGCGACCTGCTGCTCCACCTCGCTGTTCCCGCAGAGCACGGCGAGGCTCGGCCGTCCCGCAACCAGCTCGAGCTGCTGGCGTGCCTCCTCTTCCACGAGCGACCGGAACTCGTCGTCCTCGATCGGATAGTCGAAGTTCGCGAACATGAAGTCCTGCCAGACGAGAAGTCCGAGCTCGTCGCAGAGGTCGTGGAACGTCTCCGATTCGTAGGCGCCCGTGCCCGGAAGGCGAACGATGTTCATGCCTGCGTCACGCACGAGCTCGAGCGCCTCCCGGAGCTCCGCGTCGCCCGCCGCGAGCCCGCTGAAGTCGGGCGGCGTCCACACGGCGCCGCGGGCGAAGACGTCGACCCCGTTCACGCGCAAGGCGAGCGGTGCCTCGTCGACGTCATACTCCGGCCCCGGCTCGAGCTTCCGGAAGCCGACGAGCCGGGAGACCTCGAGGCCGCCGACACCGATCGTCACCTCGTGCAGCGCGGGGTCGCCATGCGTGTGCGGCCACCAGAGCGGGATGTCGGGCAACCGCAGCTCGCCGGCGACCGTCCCGTCGCCCACGGGGAGGCTCTGAGAGACGCCCGCTGCCTCCACGACGAGCTCGTCGGGCAGGGGTTCGCCGAGCGAGCGAACCCGTGCGCGCACGGCGAGCACACCGTCCGCTCCCTCGAGGCGCGGACGGAGCGCCAGCTCGTCGAGGACGAGGCGGCGCCGCCGTTCCAGGACGATCGGGCGCCAGGGGCCGACGGCGGCAGGGCCCGGAGCGAAGCCCGGGGCGCGGCCGAGGAGCATCGTCCGGAAGAAGCGCAGATTCCCGTGCGCGAGCTTCGTCCGCCAGCGTGCGCGCGGCCGGCGCGACCCCTCGAGCAGCGGCCCGAGCGCACGGCAGCGGATCGTGAGCTCGTTCTCGCCCCCGAGGAGAGAGCCCACGTCCAGCTCGTGCCTGAGGAACATCGACGGGCTCTCGAGCAGGAGCTCGCCGTTCAGACGAACCTCGGCGACCGTGGCGATGCCGCCGATCGCCAGGACGACCTCCTCCTCTTCGGCAGCCGCCTCCGCATCGAAGCTCGTGCGAAACCAGCAGTCGTAGGCGTCGAGGTCGAGACCGTCGGCCGGTCGCCCGGCATCGCGAAGCGCACCCGCGATCGTGCCCGGGACGGAGGCGGGGAGCCAGTCCGCCGGTTCGTCGCCCGGCTGGGCCAGGCTCGCCTCCCAGCCCGCGTCGAGGCGCCGCAGCTCGCGGTGCCCGCCGGTCTCCAGCTCAGGCCGCAACCGCGTCGAGGAGCGCTTGTGCCCGTTCCCAGTTTGCCGCGAGCTCGGAGATCAGCGGCGCCGGGTCGAACGCCCGCCGCCGAGCAAGCCTGAACGAGAGGATCTTGCACGACTCGACGATCGCCAGCAGCGTCGCCGCGGCTTCGGCTCCCGGCTCGCCGAGCAGCCAGTCGACGTGGCTGGCGCACGCTTCGAAGGCTGCGCCGGCCATGCGAACGGTCGCGAAGGCGTACGCATGGTAGTCGGCGTCCTCGCCCGCGAGCAGCCGCGGCAGCTCCTGCTCGAGCGCCTCGCCGAAGCGGATGAAGGGGTTCGTGGCGGGCCGCCGGGCGAGGTGTCGCACGAGAAGCTTCCGAGTCGCCTCGAGGAGCTCCTCGCCGGCGAGCGCAGGGCCACGGTCGAAGCGCACGAGCTCGGTGTACGGGGGCAGCACGTCTCCGGAGAACTCACGCCCGAGCCGGAGCACGTTCCGGTAGTCGTCGCCCTCGAGCCGGAAGAGCGAGCCGTTGTGGAAGTAGTGCAGCACCTCCGCCTCGCGGTCGATCGCCTCCATCACCGCCGAGCTCTTGACGTGTGCGGTGCGGTACGAGGTCGCCGCCACGTCCGGGAGGTAGAACGAGTCGAGCTCGATGATCAGCGTCCGGCCCTCGGCGATCTGCTCGGCGATCTGCTCGGGCGGCGGACGGTACGGCTGCATCTCGTGGATGTCGATCCCGTAGAGCAGCTCCATCTCGTCCGGCTGCGGCTTGAAGAACGTCCACTGGTCGCCTTCGAAGTCGATTGCGACGGTGCTGCCGAGCATCGCCAGTGGCTCGTGGCCTGCAGCATGGACCAGCTCGATCAGGATGTCCGCGTAGCAATTCGTCTCCGGATACGACCGGTCGCCGGTGTGGAGGTCGTGCGCGACGTACGTCGCCGGATCGAGACCGAACAGGCTCACGAGCCCCGTCGATGCCGCAGTGCTCACAGCTCGGGCCCCCAGAGGCGTTCCCGAACCTCGGCCGGCCAGCGACCTGCGTCGAGGCCGTGCGTGCGGAAGAGGGCGATCGTGATCCTCTCCTCGCCGAACCCGAGGCATGCCGTATGGGCGACGCCTCCGCCGGCCGTCCGGAGCCCGAAGACCGACGAGAAGTGATCCTCGTGGTAGTTGAACGAGGCGACGGCAGTCGGCTCGGGGCCGGCAATCTGCACCTGGACCTCGAACTTGAGCTCCTGGTCGCGCTGGTTGGCGGCGAGCATCCGGCCCGATCGCCCGAAGAACGGATCCGACGCGAGATCGAAGTCCGCATCGAGGCCGAGTCCTCGCAGCAGCTCGACTGCGCGGTCGCGCCACGTGTCCCGCCACGCAGCGACGACGTCCGGCTCGCCGAGCCTCACCATCTCCCGCTGGTGGAACATCTGGAGCCGGGACGGATCTCCGCTCGGCTCGTTCCGGAACACGTACGCGCCTCCGGCGTCGACCATGACGCCTCCCTCAGGGAGGTCCCCCCGAGCCGCGACAGCCGGATACACCGGATAGCAGGCGGCGGGAAGCAGCACGAGATCGGTCATGGTCTGGAACTCGCTCCAGTCCTCATGGCGCGCCGCGCGCTCCTCCTGTTCCGCCGCCGCGCGCTCGTCGCCGTCGAACGAGAAGATCGTCCCCAGGAGGTGCGGGAACGATTTCAGGTAGCCGATCTCCTCGACATGACGGCGCGGGACGACCGGCGGGAAGCGGATGCGCTCGGCGCCGTCCGCCACGCCGATTCGCTCGACGAGCTTCTCGAATGCCAGGCGCACGTCCTCGAACTCCGCGCTTCGGCCGTAGACGCCCGGAGCGCCGCTCGGGACGAGCAGGCCCGCCGCGACCAGGTCGTCGAGCAGTTCCGCCTGATCCGGGCTCGCCGGACGGAACTCTGCCACTAGACCTCCTTGGCGACCAGCAGCAGGCTCGCATTCGTCTGATGGATGCGCTCGTTCGCGACCATCAGACAGGCGGACATCGTGTCGCGGAGGTGCCGACCGACGCTGAACGGGGTGTCGTTCTTGTACCCGACGATGCCGCAGACCGACATCGCGCCCTGGCAGACGCGGGGCGCCTGCTCGGACGCGGCGATCTTCAGGTTGTTGAATCGGAGCTGGGTGGCCAGTGTCGCGAGCGGCTCGCGCGAGGCTGCGTCCGCCTCCACGAAGTCGTGGAGCGCGGACATGACCTCCGCCCGCAAGAGCGAGAGCTCGCTCATGAGATGCGACAGCCGCACCGCGGTGGGAGGAGGATCGCCGGGCCGCTGCTTCGCCTGCGCGCGCACGAAGTTCCTTGCACGGTCGAACGCATCGGTTGCGATGCCGAGCCACAGCTGCGACCAGAAGATGTGCGAGAGCGGCACCATCGACTCCGTCGCCACGCGGGAGAACGGCGTCGGCAGGACCTGCTCGGCCGGGAACGTCGCGCGAATCGTGTAGCCGGGCGAGCACGTGCCGCGCATCCCGAGCGGATCCCAGGTGCCGGTCTGCTCGAGTGTCGCCTGCTCCTTCCGGACGAGCACGATCACCTGATCCCCCGGCTCGGCCTCGGGGCTGCGCCGCAGAGTCACGAACAGGTCATCCGCATGCGCGCCGTAGCTGACGGTCGGCCCCTGCTTCTCGAACGAGCAGGAGCCGTCCTCTTCGCGGACGACCGCGGCGACGGACTTGCCCATGTCTCCGCCCGTGCCGACCTCGGACGTGGCGGAGGCGATCAGGCGCTGCTTGTCGGCGAGCTCGCGCAGATATCCCTCGTACCAGGGGGCGTTCTCGAGATGGCGGACCATGCTGGCCACCTGGATCTGGTGCATCGCGAAGACCATCGCCGTCGCACCGCAGTGGCGCCCGAGCTCCAGGCACATCGCGGAGATGTCCGCGACGCTCGCACCCGAGCCGCCGAGCTCGGTCGGAACGAACGCCGAGAGCGCTCGCGCCTCGCGCAGGGCGTCGATAGACTCGGTGGGGAACCGCGCCTCCCGGTCGACCGAGTCGGCGTGCTTCGCGGCGATCTCCTCGCCGATGCGGCGGATCTCCGCGAGCCCGACGGCCTTCTCGGCGAGTGTCGCGCTCATGCCGCTACCTCGTCCCCCAGCAGCGTGTCGACCGCATCGGAGATGGATGCGATGCTCTCGAAGGTGGAGCGCTTGAGCATCTCGTCGGGAAACTCGATGTCGAACCCGCCTTCGAGGGCGAGCATCAGGTTGACGCTCGCGTGGGAGGACAGGCCGGCCTGGAACAGATCGTCCTGGTCGCCGAGCTTGTCGACGTCGCTCGATAGGCGCACCTGCTCGCGCAGGATCGTCCTGACCTTCTCTGCTGTTTCAGCGCGCACTCGCAACCTTCCTCTGCGGAGACCTTTACTGCTTGCAAGCTAAAGGAGGATCGCTCCTCGCGCACCCGCCATCCGGGCGATTCGTATGCCCCTTACCTAGCCATTCGGCGAGTTGTGGCGCTGCCTGTGTACAACCGCACGGCGCTTGTGCATTCTGGAGCCATGCGGGTGCTTGGCACGGCCACGACACTTGGCGGCGACGTCCAGAACCGCCTCAACGAGAGCGTCTGGAGAAGCGAGGACTTCGTTTCCGGCTGGTACACCACTCGACTGCTCAGACCGGTGGAAGTGCTCTTGCTCGTCCGTTATCGGGAGGCTCTTCGTGGGCGAGTGCTAGAGCTCGGCTGCGGAGGTGGCCGCCTTACGGGCTACCTGGTCCAGATAGGTGGCAATGTGCTCGGCATCGACATCTCCCCGCGAATGGTGGACTACTGCCGCCAGACCTATCCAGAGGGGACATATCGTGTTGGAGATCTGGGTCGGCTCGCCGATCTCGAGCGCGGTGTCTTCGATGTGGTCGTGATGGGGAATAATCTGATCGACGTACTCGACAACGCGAGCCGGCTCCGCACCATCTCCGAGATCGCCACGCTTCTGACTCAAGGTGGATTGCTGATCATGTCGAGTCACAACCGGGCGTGCGACAGATCCCCGCTCAGTCCGCTGCGTGCGGCCCGAGGAGGCGGGGTCATCACGACGCTGCGGCACGGGAAGCAGATCCCGTGGTGGATACTGAATAGGCGGCGGCTACGCCGATACGAGTACGAGGCCGAGACATACGCTGTGCGGAATGACGAGGCGCATGACTTCAGGCTTCTTCACTACTACGTCACACGCGACGACCAGGAGCGCCAGTTTGAGGAAGTCGGATACCACTTGATCGAGTGTTTCGACCAGGAAGGCCGACTCGTTGCACGCGGGAGCAGCGCGGCCCACGACGGGGAACTCCACTACGTTGCTCGACCGGCTACGAAAGAACATGGGCCGCCCGGTCCACCTTGAACGGGGCGCGGCCGCTGGCGCTTCAGAGCGGGCAGGCCTCGGGGAACCGCCGCAGGCCGTCATCGGGGAGCGGCTCCCACACGGCTGCGTAGGCGACGTACTCTCGATAGAGCGGCCTGATGCCGGGATCGCCGTCGAATGCTCCGAGACGGACGAAGCGCGGACCGTCCTCCTCCCGCTTCGCCCAGAGGTGAGCGCCGCACTCCGAGCAGAAGCATTTCGCGGCTCCGTCGGGCGGCTGCCAGCAGCGGATCAGCCCCTCGCCCGAGACGATCCGCAGGGCGTGGAACGGGACGAGCGCCGAGGCCGAAGCGGCTGTTCCCGAACGGCGCTGGCAGCGCGTGCAGTGGCAGTACGACGCGATCGAGGGCGGCTCGGTCACCTCGAACCGCACTCCTCCGCACAGGCAGCCACCTGTCAGCGGCAACTCGGTCATAGGCGCGATTCTAGGCCGCCGGCTCGAGCGGCTTCGAGTGCCTGCCAGACGTTCTCCCCGTTGGCGGGCAGGGGAACGTGTCGGACTCCGTGAGGGGCGAGAGCGTCCACGACTGCGTTCTGCACGGCAGCGGTCGAGCCGACCGTTCCGCCTTCGCCGATCCCCTTGCTGCCGAGCGGGTTCAACGGTGTCGGGGTCTCGAGCAGCTGGCTCTCCCAGTGGGGAACGTCCAGCGACGACGGGAGGTGATAGGTGGAGAAGCTCGTCGTCAGCGGGTTCCCGTCCTCGTCGTAGACGTACTGCTCGAGCAGCGCTTGACCCACGCCCATGGCGAGACCGCCGTGCACCTGCCCCTCGGCGAGCAGCGGGTTGATCACGTTCCCCGCGTCGTCGACCGCAACGAGACGGAGGAGATCGACGTTTCCCGTCTCGAGGTCGACCTCGACCGCGGCGACATGCGCGCCGAAGCCGAACGTCGGCTCGCCCTTGAAGTCGCACGTCGCCCTGAGCTCCTCGAGCCGGCCCTGCTCCGTCGCCCGCTCCGCGAGCTCTGCCCAGGACACGGCTTCACGAGGCGCGTCCGCAGCGCTGAAACGTCCCAGATCAGGGTCGAACACGATCCCGTCCGTCGAGGCTCCGAGGAGCTCCGCGGCGAGGGCGCTCGCTCGTGTGACGAGCTCTCGCGTCGCCCCTTCGACGGCGGAGCCGCCGATCTGGATCGACTTCGAGCCGAAGGTCCCCGAGCCTCGCTGGACGAGATCGGTGTCGCCCATCTCGACGCTGACATCGTCGAGCGGCAGACCGAGCTTCTCGGCGGCGATCATCGCGAACGCGGTCTCGTGGCCCTGGCCGTGGGCGAAGGAGCCGCTCCGGACGGTGAGCGTTCCGTCGGCCCCGAGCTCGAGCTCGGCGAACTCGCTGTCGCCGGCGGGGTTCGTGATCTCGACGTACGACGCGAGGCCGATCCCGAGCTCGACCATGGATCCAGCGGCACGGCGACGTTGCTGCTCTTTGCGCAGCTCGTCGATCTTCGCCGCCTCGAGTGCGAGCTCGAGTGCCCGCGCATAGTCGCCGGAGTCGTATCTGGCGCCGGTGGGGGACTCGTAGGGAAACGAGGTGACGAAGTTACGCCGGCGGACGGCGGCGGGATCGAGGCCGGTCTCGTGGGCGAACATGTCCAGTGCGCGCTCGATCGCCTGAGTCGCCTCGGGGCGTCCTGCGCCCCGATACTGGGTGATCGGAGTCGTATTCGTGACCACGGAGCGCGTCGACACTGCGACGCGCGGGATCGCGTAGGGCCCCGGGGCCATCAGCTTCGTGAGAGCCGGTAGCGACGCGCCGATACCGGGATACGCGCCGGCGTCGGCGAGGATGTCGAGCTGATAGGCCTGCAGCCGCCCGTCCCGGCTCCCGCCGAGCCGGAAGTCGAGCCGCTGGCCGCGGCCGTGGTAGAGCGCGACCATGCTCTCGCTACGGGTCTCCGTCCAGCAGACCGCTCGCCCCAGTCGTCTTGCGAGCCAGGCGACGAGGACTTCCTCGACGCCGAGGAGCTTCGAGCCGAAGGAGCCGCCGACGTCCCGGTTGAGTACGCGAACGTCCCCCTCGCCCATCCCGAGGACGCGTTCGAGGGTCAGCTTGTCCCGGTGGGGAGTCTGCGTCGTCAGCCAGACGGTCAGCCGCCCGTCGGAGTCGGCCCGGGCCGCTGCCGAGCGAGGCTCGAGCGGGCATGCCGCCACCCGCTGGCTCGTGTGGGTCCCGCTCACGACCACCTCGCAACCGGCGAAGAAGTCGTCGTCGACCTCGGCTGTGTCGGAGCGGGCAACGTTCGTCCCCAGCTCGGGGAAGAGCAGCAGCTCGTCGGCCGCTGCGGTACGCGGATCGACGACGACGGGCAGCGGCTCGTAGTCGACGCGTACTGCTTCCGCCGCGTCCACGCCGGCGGCGCGCTCCTCGCTCACGACGATCGCGACGATCTCGCCCACGAAACGAACGACATCCGTCGCGACGACGGGGCGCGTCATACGACGCTTGATTCCCTGCAGGGGAGGCGGGCCGAGAGGGGCGACGTCGACGTCGCCGGCCGTCAGGACCTCCACGACCCCGGGCAGCCCGGCCGCATCGCCGGTCTCGATCCCCGCTATTCGCGCATGTGCCAGGATCGAGCGGGCAAACGTGACGAACAGCGGCCCCTCGAAGCGTGCGTTCTCGACGAATCGCCCTCGGCCGCGCAGGAACCGGTCGTCCTCCTTCCGCGGAACTCGGCTCCCGAGGAGGTGCACTGAGATAGGTTACAAGCGCACATCGGCGTCTACTCGACCTCAACGAACGATCCGCTACGTCGGCGAGACGACCGTCCCGTTCGCTGAGGGACGAGAAGGAGCTGGAGTCGCGTGAACGCTGATTACGTCATCGTGGGAGCCGGATCGGCAGGGTGTGTGCTGGCGGGCCGGCTGAGCGAAGACCCCGGGATCCGGGTGGCGGTCGTCGAGGCCGGCGCCGACGACATGCGACCGGAGCTCCGCGTTCCTGCGCTCTTTCCGCTGCTCTTTCGCTCGGGGGTCGACTGGGATCTTCTGACCGAGCCCGAGCCCGGACTGCGCGGTCGGCGTCTCTACGTCCCTCGGGGGCGCGTGGTCGGCGGCTCGAGCGCCATCAACGCGATGATCTACATCCGGGGGAACCCTCTCGATTTCGACGAGTGGGCCGACATGGGGTGCACCGGCTGGAGCTTTCGGGAGGTGCTGCCGTACTTCAAGCGCTCGGAGGACAACGAGCGCGGCGCCGACGACTATCACGGCGTCGGCGGGCCGCTGCCGGTTTCCGACGGTCGCTCAAACCACCCCCTCGTCGACGCGATGCTGGAGGCCGCAGTCCAGGCCGGCCACGAGCTGAACGCGGACATGAACGGGGAACGCCAGGACGGAGTCGGGCGCTTCCAGGTCACCCAGCGGGACGGCTACCGCTGCAGCGCAGCCGACGCCTTTCTACGTCCAGCCGCAACGAGGCCGAATCTCGACGTGGTGCCCTGCGCACTGGTCGAGCGGATCCTCTTCGAGGGCAACCGCGCCGTAGGCGTGCAGCTCGTTCGCAACGGATCGACGGAGATCATTCGCGCCGAGCGCGAGGTGATCCTCTGTGCCGGTACGTTCGGATCGTCGGTCCTGTTGATGCTCTCCGGGATCGGGCCCGCTGACCAGCTCACGTCGCTCGGGATCGAGCTTCTCGAAGACCTGCCTGTGGGTCAGGGCTTGCAGAACCACAGCCTGGTACTGCTGAATTTCTTGACGACCGAGAATGCGCTGTTCGGCATCAACACGCCGCGGAACAGGGATCGACTCGAGCGCGAGGGAAGAGGTCCCCTCACCTCGAACATCGTCGAGGCCGGCGGCTTCCTCCGGACCGCAGCCCACCTACCTGCGCCGGATGTCGAGTTCCACTTCTCACCGGCGTTGTTCATGGATGAGGGCCTGACGCCCCCGCACGACTTCGGCTACAGCTTCGGGCCGGTCGTCCTCAGGCCGACGGGCCGCGGGAGTGTGACCCTGCGGACGGCGCTTCCGGACTCCAAGCCCGAGGTGAGATTCAACTTCTTCAGGACGGACGAGGATCGCGGGGCCATGCTCGCCGGCGTACGGCTGGCCCTCGAGATCGCGAAGCAGCCGGCTCTGCGCGCCGTCGAGCGAGCGCCCGCGACCGCCCCGTCAGGGGACTCCGACGACGAGCTCAGTCGCTTCGTCGAAGACGTCGCCCAGACCGTCTATCACCCGACCTCCACCTGTGCGATGGGCGCCGTCGTAGATCCCGAGCTCCGTGTCTACGGAGTCGAGGGCCTGCGCGTCGCCGACGCGTCGATCATGCCGGCCGTGGTTCGCGGAAACACGAACGCTGCGACCATCATGATCGGCGAGAAGGCGGCCGACCTCATCCTGGGGAAGAAACCGCTCGAGCCTGCCGTCCTCGCGACTCCGGCTGTCGCGCCCCTCGACTAGGAGGCTCTGCCGAGGCGCGCCGGCGCCCCTGCGCCTAGCCGTTCGGCGAGTGTTGAAGTGGCAGTCGTTGCAGGCGAGAGGCAATCGTGCATGCTGAGGCGGTGTCCGTCTCGGGCTCGAGTCCGAAGGTCGCGATCGTCGGAGCCGGCCAGTCGGGGCTCCAGCTCGCGCTCGGCCTGCTCCAGCAGGGCTACGACGTCACGGTGGTCTCGAACCGGACGCCGGAGGAGATCGCGGTCGGTCCTGTGCTCTCGAGCCAGTGCATGTTCGAGACGGCCCTGCAGACCGAGCGCGTCCTCGGCCTCGATCACTGGACGGCGGACGCGCCGGCCGTCGCGCGCCTCGCCGTGACGGTCGAGGGGTCGCCGGGGGCGAGCTGGTCGGCGCCGCTCGACTGGCCGGCCCAGTCGGTCGACCAGAGACTCAAGATCCCGCGCTGGCTCGGGGACTTCACCGACGCGGGCGGCCGGCTGCTGCTGGAGGACGCCGACGAGGACGGCCTCGAGCGCTACGGCGAGAGCCATGACCTGGTCGTCGTTGCGACCGGCCGCGGACCGCTTGCGAGGCTCTTCCCGCCGGATCTCGAGAAGTCGCCGTACACGACTCCGCAGCGGAAGGTCGCCCTGACGTACCTCCAGGGCGTGGAGCCGAGCGTCGACGGGCCGACGATGTCGCTGCACGTGCTGCCGGGCGTAGGGGAATGCCTTCTCTTTCCCGCCGTCACGACCAGCGGCCCGTGCGAGATTGTGCTCTTCGAGGCCATCCCCGGGAGCCCGATGGACTGCTGGAGCGACGTCGAGACGGCCGGCGAGCATTTCGGCCGGACGCTCGACGTGCTCCGCCGGTTCTGCCCGGCCGAGGCCTCGCGCTTCGACCGCGCCGAGCTGACCGACGCGAACGGGATGCTGCGAGGAAGCGTCACGCCGACCGTGCGGAAGCCGATCGCCCGCCTGAGGTCTGGTCGAGCGGTCCTCGGGATGGCCGATGCAGTCGTGCTGAACGATCCCCTGACGAGCCAGGGAGCCAACAACGCCGCGAAGTGCGCAGAGATCTACCTCTCCTCGATCGTCGAGGCGACCGAGTTCGGCGCGGACTTCATGCAGCGCACCTTCGACCGCTACTGGCGCGGCTATGCGCAGTGGGTGGTGGCGTGGACGAACAGCTTCCTGGCGCCGCCGCCGCACGTCGAGCGACTGCACGAGGCGGCTGCCGAGCTGCCCGAGCTCGCCCGCACGATCGCGAACGGATTCGACGATCCGCGCGTCTTCTACCCGTGGTGGTTCGACTCGGGCGAGGCCGACCGGCTGATCGCCGAGAAGCGAAAGCAGGGGGTCGGGCAGGTCGACGTGCGGGCGCTCCGGCGCGCACTCGGCCAGTACGCGACGGGCGTGACCGTCGTCACGGCGCTTGCCGACGACGGGCGCCCGGTCGGAGTGACCGCGAACTCGTTCACCTCGGTGTCGCTCGAGCCGCCGCTCGTCCTCTGGTGCCTCAGCCACGACGCCGGTTGTTTCTCCGCCTTCCAGGCGGCGGACCGGTTTGCGGTGAACGTGCTGTCGGCCCAGCAGCACTACCTCTCGCGGCAGTTCTCGACTCCCGCCAACGACAAGTTCACCGGCGTCGAGCTGGTCGCGGACGAGAGCGGGCTTCCGGTGCTCGAGGGCGCACTCGCGCACTTCGTCTGTCGCGTGGTGCAGCAGTTCGATGCCGGCGACCACGAGGTCATCCTCGGCGAGGTCGAACGCTTCGGCGACGAGGAGGGCGAGCCGCTCGTGTTCCACTCCGGCGGGTACCGCGTCGCCACCCGGCACCCGAAGCTCGACGCCTGACGTGACCGCCGGCGGCAACTCGCTCTGGAAAGCGGTCGAGAGGCTCCTGGCTGGAGCTTCCGAGGAGGGGGTCCTCGCACACCAGCTAGCACCGCTTGCCGCCGTGCTGCTCAGGCCGAGCGGCCGGGTGGAGTCACCGTTGTGGCTTGCGGAGGAACGGGAGGCCGCGCTTCGGATGCTTGCCGTGGTCCCCCTCCTGCGAGCCGTGCGAGCCAATTGCGACGGCCCGCTCGTCCTGATGAAAGGCCCCGAGGTCGCCCTTCGCTATCCGCACTCGGCACGCTCGTTCTGGGATCTCGACGTCCTCGTCCCGAACGCGCGCGCAACCCACGAGCAACTGCGAGAGAACGGCTTCGTCGAGATCGGCGACCCTGAGCTGTACTACCGAATCAACCACCTGCGGCCGCTCGCCTGGCAGGGGCTTCCCCTCGCAGTCGAGATCCACATCGTCCCGAAGTGGCCCGAGCGGTTCCAACCCCCGGCGCCCACCGACATCATCGAGCTCGCCGTCCCGTCCATGGTCCCCGTCGATGGCATCCTGGCCCCGGATCCCGCGAGGCACGCGCTTCTCCTGGCTGGCCACGCCTGGGCGCATGAGCCGCTTCGCTGCCTCCGCGACATCGTCGACGTCGCCGCGCTGGCGGCCGACGCGGAGCCCGGCGAGGTCGAGCGCATCGCGCGCGCCTGGGGAATCGACGCCCTCTGGCACACGACGCAAGCGGTTGCCGCAGCCCTCTTCGGCCAGGGGCCGCGGCCGGTCGCGCTTCGTCTGTGGGCTCGCCATCTGTCCGCGGTTCGCGAGCGGACGGTGCTGGAGGGACATCTCCAGAAGTGGCTCTCCGGGTACTCGGCGCTGCCGGTGCATAGAGCAGTCGGACAATCGCTTCTGGCCTTCGGCCACGATTTGCTCCGCGCTCCCGAGGAAGGGTGGAAGGCGAAGTTCGAGCGAACAGGTACCGCGTTGCGGCACGCGGGCATCCCGCGCTCGCATCACGATCGGCAGCTCGGAGAGGAGGCGACGCGCGGTCGCGGGAGGAATCCTCCCGACGACGACGATCGCCCGGTTACAGCTCGCTGAGGCGGTGCAGTTCGGCCGTCGTCGGCAGCAGTGCGATCCCGTCGCGTTCGAGCCAGGCGTGGGCGGCGAAGTCCGAGCGGGGCCTGACGCCGATCACGAATGAACTCTCGATGCCGCGCCGCGAGAGCATGCGCGTGAGGACGAGGGCCTTGACGAGGCAGCGCGAGTCGAACGGAACGAGTCGCAACGTGCGCTCGACGGCGCGTCCGAGACGGATCCCCGCCGCCGTCTGCCGCTCGGGTGCGAACGGGTTGGGCGGTGTCGCCGGGACAGCCCTCGCCGCGGCCACCGCAGCCGGGACGCTCAGCCGAACGAGCCACCAGCGGGCGCGAGCGTAGGTGGCCACGATCTCGCAGGCCGTCTGCACCCGTTCGCCCATCGTCCACGCCTCAGGTGCGGTGGACGGGGCAAGGGCGCCGGCCGGATCGTGCGCGCTCATGACGCGAACGATGCCCTGCCGCCGGCGGCGACCGTCCTAGCCAGGAGGCTAGTTCCGAACCAGTTCTCTCTTTCGGGCCTTCCGCCGCAGGGAGGGCCCGACTACTCTCCGTCCGAGCCCATGACAGTGCTTCGCCTCAACGCAGACGCCGTCTCGTGGCGCGAGGTCGACGGTGAGGTGATCGCCCTTGGCCATGAGTCGTCCGAGTACCTCGCGACCAACGCGAGCGGGGCTCTGCTCTGGAAGTCGCTGGCGGAGGGGACGTCGCGCGATGCCCTGGTCGCGCTTCTCGTCGGCGACTTCGAGGTCGACGAGACCCGTGCCGGCGCCGACGTCGACGCGTTCCTGGCCAGTCTCGCCGCACAGGGTCTGCTGGCGGCGTGACCGAGAGCGCCACGCTCGCCGACTCCTCCCAGCCGGCGGGCGCTCAGCCGCGGCCGACGGTTCTCGACCTGCAACCTCCGTCCAACCGCGCCGAGCACGTCCGTCGCGTGCCGCGGCTCGTCCTCGATGCGCTCCGGCTCGTGCGGGAAGCGGCTCGGGGGCAGCTCTACGCGATGGGCGCCCTCCAGCTCGCGGCGGCGGCCGGGATCGGCGTGCAGCTGCTGATCGCCCGCAGGATCCTGCAGGGGCTCGTCGCTGTCACCCACGGGCAGCCGGTCTCCCGGGTGTATCTCTGGTTCGGTCTGCTCGCGGCGGCGACGGCGGCTCTCAGTTTCCTCAACGCGTTCCTCGCGTACGAGCAGCGTCTTCTCTCGGAGCTCACGGCCAAGCACGCGTTCGAGGGGATCATCGGCGTGGCGGGCGGCGTCGACCTCGAGTCGTTCGACACTCCGCTCTTCTACGACCAGCTGCAGCGGGCGCGCCACTCCGGCGTGTACCGCACGGTCGACCTCGTGAACAGCCTGTTCACGCTGACCACGGGCATCCTCATGAGCCTCAGCATCGCGGCGGTGATCGCGCTGCTCCAGCCGCTCCTCCTCGTCTTCGTCGCGCTCGGCGCCGTCTTTCCACTGCTCGCCGCGATCCACAACGGACGGCAGACGTACCGGTTCGAGTACGCGATGACGCCGGAGAGCCGCGAGCGGCTGTACGTGCTGGAGCTTCTCACCGAGCGCGACTCGGCGAAGGAGATCCGGGCCTTCGGTGCCGGCTCCTTCCTGCGCGAGCGCTGGGATGCGCTGACGAACGAGCGGCTCCGGCAGTTCAGGATCTACCTTCGGGCGCGGCTCAAGGTGGCGTTGCTCGGCAGCGGAGCCGGAATCGTCGGGACGGTCATCGCGCTCGTCGCTCTGCTGTACATGCTCGCCCATGGCAGCATTCCCGTCGCCGCCGGCATCACCGCCGGGCTGGCGATGCAACAGCTCAGCTCCCAGCTGAACTCGCTCACGGCAGGCGCCGGCATGATCATCGAGTCGGGAATGTTCCTCGACGACTATCGCGACTTCGTACAGCTCGCACCCTCGACACCGGAGCCGGGCGATGCGGATCACGCGTCCGGCGAGGCTCGGCCGGGGCGGTCGCATGGATTCAGCGGTTTGCAGGTGGAGAACGTCTCGTTCGCGTACCCGAGCAGCCACGCACCGGTGCTCGAGGACGTGTCGATCGAGGTGGAGCCCGGCGAGGTCGTCGCGCTCGTTGGGGAGAACGGCTCCGGCAAGACGACGCTGGTGAAGCTGATCTGCCAGCTCTACCGTCCCCACTCGGGCCGCATCCTCTGGAACGGCGTCGACGTCTCGCGCCTGTCCGCCGAGGAGGTGCGCGACGACATCACGGTCCTGTTCCAGGACTACGTCCAGTACCACCTGTCCGCCCACGACAACATCGTGGTCGGGCGGCCCGAGGATGCCGCTGACCGCGAGCGAGCGGCGGCCGCCGCCGAGCGGGCAGGGGCGGCGCGCTTCCTCTCGTCGCTTCCGTCGGGGTACGAGACGCGCCTCGGCCCGCAGTTCTTCGGCGGGCACGAGCTATCCGTGGGGCAGTGGCAGCGGCTCGCGCTCGCCCGGGCGTTCTTCCGCGGAGGCGACTTCCTCATCCTCGACGAGCCCACCGCGTCGCTCGATCCGCGGGCCGAGGCCGAGCTCTTCGACCAGATGCGGCAGCTCGCCGGCGGGCGCTCCGTGCTGCTCGTCTCGCACCGCTTCTCCACCGTCCGCTCGGCCGATCGCATCTACGTCCTCGAGCAGGGTCGCGTGATCGAGTCGGGAACGCACGAGGCGCTCGTGGCGGTCGGCGGCGCCTACGCCGACCTCTTCAACCTCCAGGTGGAGACGTACGTCACCGGGTCGACCGCCGGGGTCTGACGTGTCTGCGCAGGGGGCGTACGGCTTCAGGCTGAGCTATCCAGGCGGCGATCCCCGGCTGCGCGACCTCGTCGAGCTCGGCGACGAGGCTCCGCTCGTCACGCTTCGCTGGCGGCACGCATGCCCGTCCGTGACATTCGACGACCATGCGGAGGGTCGAGCATGCATGGGAACGCGCGGAGCGACGGCGTTCTACGTCACCGCCGAGCCGCGGTGCGTGCTCTTCGACATCGGCGTCGAACCCGAGCCCGACGCGCTCATCCATCCGATCGCGACGGTTCCGCTCGCGATCCTGGCCCGTTGGCGCGGACACGTGACGCTGCACGCCGGCGCCTTCGAGGCAGGGGGAGCGGCATGGGCGCTGCTAGGCGAGCGCGAAGCGGGAAAGAGCACGGCGCTCGGAATGCTTTCCCAGCTGGGCTGCCCCGTCGTTGCCGACGATCTCCTCGTCGTCGACCACGGGGTCGTTCACGCGGGGCCCAGGTGCGTGGACCTGCGCGAGGATGCGGCGGAGCGCCTCGGTCCGACTCGGGATCTCGGCGTCTTCGGCCCGCGGCGGCGCTTCCGCCTCTCCGGCCTGCCGGCGCCTGCGCGTCTTCCGCTCGCCGGCTTCTTCCTCCTCGAGTGGAGCGACGAGCCTCTCGTCCAGCTGCAGCGCCTGCCGCTCCGTGACCGGGCGCCGCTGCTCCACCGGCTCGAGTACGCCGGGCTCCTCGGGCCGACCGACCCGCTGAAGGTGCTCGACCTGGCGGGCCTTCCGGCCTGGCGCGTCCGGCGGCCACGCGACTGGGAGTCGACCGCAGACGCGGTTCAGGCGATGGCCGAGGTGGCTTCGGTCACCGATCTCGCGTCGCCAGCCAGGCGCACTGGAGCGGCGTAAGCGAGCGGAAGTCGGGGCGGTCGCCGAGCCACTCGCTCCGGAGCGCGTCAGCGTCGACGAGACCGGCGTCGAGCCCGGAGCCGTCCCAGGCGGCGGCGAACGCTCGCGCGGCCGGGCCCCAGGCGACGGTCGTGAAGGAAGCCTTCGTCGTGCGGCGGAGCGTCTCCGCCGGGAGGAGGTCGCCGAAGAGCCGCTCGAGCGCCTCGGTGCGGCCGGCGAAACCCTCTGCCGGCGCCGTACGGGCAACTGCCCGCGCGAAGGCCGGCTCGAGAAACGGCTCGACGAGCAGGACGCCGGCGTCGTCGGCGAGCATTGCGAAGACGGCGCGCCCGAGCTCGAAGTACCGCGAGCCGAGGACGCGGTCCACGTAGTCGCTCCAGCTCGCGTCGCGGGTCGCCGATTGCGCGGCCCACAGCCGCTGCAGCTCCTCGTCCGCTTCCGGTGTCAACCAGCCGAGCCGCAGTGGGAGGCGGCGCCGCCAGATCTCTCTCCGCAGCCGTACGGGAAGCGAGAACAGGACGAGCGCCTTCGCGTCTGCCCGCTTCGGGACGACTCGGCCGTGGCGCAGGAGCCAGTTGCGCCGGAGGTCCCAGGCCGAGAGGAGCTCGTCGCCGCCGTTGCCCGTCAGCAGGGCGCCGCCTGCGGCGGCCTCGAGCATCGGCACGCTCGAGTGAGCGAGAGGAGGCCAGTACTCGCCGTGCCGCTCGAGCAGGCTCGAACCGATCGAGCCGAGCGCGTCGAGCTCGGTCGTCAGGTCGAGCCGCAGCCATTCGGCGAGCGCAAGGTGCCGGATCGTCAGATCCTGCCACCCTTCCTCTTCGGTACGGCTGTCGCCTCCGAACCTGAGCGTGACCGGGACCGGTGGATCGAGCCCGTGCCGCCGCGCGATGGTTGCGGCCGCCGCGAGCAGGGCCGACGAGTCGCGACCGCCGGAGAAGGCGACGAGGCAGGGCGGCCGGAGCAGCGCCGGGAGGACGAGCGCCTCCAGCGCCTCCAGCGCCTCCCGTGGCCCCGTCTCCTCAGCTCCCGTATCCGCGGCAAGAGGCGAGCGGCGCGGGCCGAACACCATCCCGCAGGCGCGCTCGAGCGGTTCGAGCGGAGGCAGGCGGCGAAGGGCTCCGTCTGCCTCTGCCGAGGTCACGACGCGCGACGGTCGGCCGAGCTCATGCCCCCTGGTCGGCCGCCATGAATCCGCTTTTCCGCCGGCTACGGCGAGGGCGAGCAGCCGCCGGAAGTCAGGTTCGGGTTCAGAACCTGCGGATACGCGGAATCTCCGCTGCCGCCGCACTTGTTGAGTGCGGTGAGTTCCCGCACGGCACCCAGCTGGAAGACGATAGGAGCTTCGTATTCCTTCTTCTCCACCTGACCTCCATGTCGTCGGCGCGGACCCACCGAGCGGGATCCCTCGGTTCGACAATAGGGAACGTTTGTCTCCCCGTCCAGTCCTGAAAGCCCTTCTGTCGAGAACCGTCCGAAGGTTCAGGAAGAAGCAGACCGGCGCGGGAGGCGAAAACCTCAGGTTTGAACCCCTAAAGGTCCAGTTTCTTCGCTTTCCCCCTTTACACAGGCCGAATGGGCGTGTACAAACCGACAGGTGCCCCACCCTTGGTGGTGGAGGTCGTATATGTAACCGATCGAAAGGCGGCCCTTTCGATGAGGGGAGCTAGGGAAAAGACGGCAGTCATCCTCGACCGGCATCCGCTGTGGCTGGATGCGATGGACCAGCTGGTCTCGGGGGTGGGAGTCGAGGTCGTCGGTAGGGCTACCGACGGCGACGAGGCGGTGGCGTTGATCGAGGAGCACCGTCCCGACGTGCTCATCGCCGGGATCGACCCGGCGAGCAGCGAGCAGGTGGCCTGCGTCCGCAAGGCGAAGGAGAGCCATCCGAACCTGAAGTCGGTCGTGGTGGCCGACAACACCGAGCCGGAGGCGATCAACGCCGCGTTCGCGGCCGGGGCAACCGTGTACTGCGTGAAGACCGCTCAGCAGGAAGACCTGGCCTCGGCGATCCGGCAGGCCTTCGAGCGGTCGATCTACATCGCCACGAACGGAAGCCGCGACTTTTCGCTCGCGGCGCCGGCCGCCGATCAGGAGCCTGCGGCCCATGACCTCACGCGCAGGGAGCTGGAGATCCTCCAGCTCGTCGCGGAGGGGCACTCGAACTCGCAGCTGGCCCGGATGCTCTGGGTGACCGAACAGACGGTGAAGTTCCACCTGTCGAACATCTACCGGAAGCTCAACGTCGCGAATCGGACCGAAGCCAGCCGCTGGGCGCAGCTCAACGGGCTTCTGTCGACGCATCGCGAGCAGGGGCAGGAGGGCGCGCTGGCGCCAACGGCCGCCTGACGAGAGCCTTCGCGGAGTCGTGGTTGCGCCCGGAGCGATCCGGGCGCAGCTGCGTTCTAAGGGTTGATGTGAATTCGAGCCCGCTCGGGCATCCGGGCGCCGCTCCTATTTCACATCAAGCCTCTACGGCACGAACACCTTCGCTTCGGTGCCGGAGAGCCTCACCTGGCGCCCGTCGGCGGTGATCGACAGGTTCCCGGCCGCTCCGAAGCGCACCCACAGGCGGGCGCCGTGGAAGTGCAGCCGCTGGCCGGAGGCGAGAGTCGCCTCGTAGAGCCGCGGTCCCTTCGCCGAGCCGCGCCGTACCTCGATCCACGACCCGTTGCCGTGCGCGACGATCCGCAGATCGACGCGTGCTCGACCACGGGCCGCAGCCGGCACGCTTGCCGTCGGCGTCGCCGAGCTCGGATGCGGCTTCGCGGAGGCCCGGGTCTTCGCGGCATGGTGCTGCTGCGCCACGTCTGCCGCAGGCGACGGCGTCCCCCGCAGGGTCGACGGCAGGGCAACGGCCGCGATCGCGGCGAGCGCGACGGGCCCGCCTGCGACCGCGATCCGCCGCCGCCGCCGCCCTCGCCGGCTCGAGCCGGGCTCCGTCGCCTCCGGCCGCGCGGCGGCAGGGGCGGGAGCAGCGGGAGTCTCGGGTGGTCGAGGCGCCCGCGGCGTAGGCGTCGGACGCGGTGTCGGCGCCGCGGCGTGCGGAGCCGCTACCGGAGCAGGCTCCGCTACCCGTTCGGCGTCCGGAGCCGGCGGCGCGGAGGGCTCGGCGCGCGGAGAGCGGGCGGGACGCGTAAGCCGCGTCGCATACCAGGCTCCGCTTTCGTCGTCACTGATCGTCCAGCCCTCTGCGCGGACGGCGGCCACGACCGTGTCATGGGCCGCACGCGCGGCGGGAGTCTCGGGCGGCAGGGGGTCCTTGCGCCAGCGGAACGGCTCCGACTCCGCAAGGACCTCGCCACCGGCGGTCACGGCGTAGAACGTCGATTTGGCGTAGCCACGCCAGCGGCGGATCTCGCACCACTCCAACCCCGCCGCATCCTGATCCAGCGGCATAGCCACGAAAGGAGCGTAGACTCCTCGCAGCCCCCCTGTCGCCCCGCGGTCGCAAAACTAGCCACCTGGCTAGGAGGCCGTTTCGGGCGATCGATCTCCGTCCGGGCGCGGAATCCACCTCTCGCGACCGTCCCTCGTTGGGGGGATCGGGCGGGAACGCGGCGACTCCGACACGACTCGGGAGCGGCTGGATCCGGACCGACAGCGGGTCGCGAGGATGCCGCATAGCTCCCCGCCCGGCCCCCCTCTGCGGCCAGGGGCTCGCCGCTCACCATGGGCCGTCTCCTCGGGTGGCCGCACTCGGGGAGCGGCCCGCCTCGACGCCTCCCGTTCACGAGTTTTCCACATCTTCCACCAATTCCACAGCCGCTGGACGCCGCTGCACCGCCGGTGGAATATCTCGCTGTGCCGGGCAAGCGTGTCTGCCGATGAAGGACAAGGCCGAGAAGGCGACGTCGATCGAATCTGTCCGCTGCCTCGAGTGCGGTCGCTTCTGGGTCGACGCGTCGGAGCACTGGCGGATGTACCTGAGCGCCGAGGATCCGCCTCGGCCGCTGACGTACTGCCCGGACTGCGCCCAAAGAGAGTTCGACTAGAAGAGCGGGGCCCGGGCATCGCAGGGCCGCCTGTGAAGCCCGGGCACCGGAGACGGGTTGGCCAGAACCTTAGGCGCACCCTCGTCGGCGACGATTGTCGCACCCTTGGGTTGACTGCGCAAGGGCCGACACCAGATTGCCTTGGGGACGCTCTCGCTATCTCGAGCGGGGTACCGGAAGCACGCAGCCGGTGAGCGCTCCCGCGGCCAGGAGACTCACCGGCTGCGACCTGACTCCGCACGACGACGCCAATCCCCCGCGCGGTGACAGATAGGACGCTAAACAGGCCACGTTGCCGTCGCTACTCCCCATCCGGAGCGTCTCCCTCTATCGGGGGAGGCTGTCTCCCTCGATCGAGGGAGAACCTCTGTCTCAGTCGACTGCGAGCAGGTAGGCGCAGGTGGAGTCGACGCCCGGGAGGTTGGCCTTCCCTACCCGTACGACCCGGTGGCGGCCGTGGACGCCGCTCTCCTCCGGAAGCTCCACGATCGTGTCGAGGAGCGGGGGCGGCCCCGAGCACTCGACGAGCGAGTAGCCGACCGGGCTGCCGACGAAGGCGAGATGGTGGTCGACGGGCGGCTCGACCGCAGGCTCGGCCTCGGCCTGTCGCACTCTCCCGAGCTCGGCCTCGAGCTCGTCGCAGCGACGAGTCTGGTCGGCGAGGCTCGAGCCGAGCCGCTCGTTCGCCTCCGAGAGGACGTCGCGGGCCTGCTCCAGCAGGAGCACCTGCTCGGCGGCAGCGTCGAGCCGGGCGTCGAGCTCTTCCAGCCGCGACCAGAGCTCGTCCGGCACTGCGGCCGGCTTCTCGAGCCGGGCGTCCGCCTCGCTCCGACTGGAGACATCGTCGAGCTCGGCCTTCGTGAGCCTGAGCTCGTGCTCGAGCCCCTGGGCTCGCTCCGACGTCTCGGCTGCGAGCCTGCGCGCCTCGTCGCGCTCGTGCCCGAGCTCCCCGATGCGGTAGCTGACCGTCTCGAGCTCCTGTCGCGTCGCCGCCAGCTCCGCCTCGACCTCGCCCAGCCGCACCGCGTCATGCGGCGGGCTCTCCGGCGCGGGGACGGGTACCGGCTCGGTCGCCTGCTCGATCGCCGGCTCGAAGACCTGTTCCGGCGAGAAGGCCGGCTCGGGCTGCGGGGCAAGTGCGGGCTGGGCGGCAAGCTGGGGCTGCGCGGCAAGCTCGGGCTGCGCGGCAAGCTCGGGCGCCAGGGCAGGATCGGGCGCTGCCGCCGCCTGGAAGGGCTGAACGGCGGCCAATTCCGGCTCGGCTGCCGGAGCGGCTCCCGCCTCCGGAGCGCCGAGCTGCCAGGCGGCGGCAGCCGGCGGGGCTTCCTCGACCGGCGGCGCCGGCTCCGGCTCCGGGACGGCCACCGGATGCAGCTCCACCGGGGCGACGAGGGATGCCGCCGCGGCGTACTCGACCGGCGCTGCCGGCCCAGCCGCCTCCGGGTGCTCGCTGACCGGCGGTGCGACAGCGATCGAGGCGGACGGGGACCCATTCGCAAAGCCGGTGGCAAAGCCGTACTCGGTCTTCAGCAGACCGCCGTGCTGGGTTGCGAGCGCCTGGGCGATCATCGCCTGGTGGACATAGCCGAGCCCCACGAGGATCTCGCCGAGCGGCGCTCCGCTCTGCTCCTGGTGGGCGAGGGCCG
>Ga0335078_10001515_pt1 | contig 35001 bp, 29 predicted proteins | sample Lox_Sample_32_FD_206711 | JGI IMG/M metagenome (GOLD analysis project Ga0335078, IMG submission 206711) | Soil microbial communities from Loxahatchee National Wildlife Refuge, Florida, United States - Lox_Sample_3.2 | ecosystem: Environmental > Terrestrial > Soil > Wetlands | place: USA...
GTCAATAGGCCCGGGCGGTGCTGCCCGAATCGTTACCTGGTTGACTCGTTCCAGCACGCCGCACGACACTGAGCGGCACAGGAGGAACCGTGGCCGACACGCCGGTCAGCATCAGGGAGGTCGCCGCGCTCGCCGGCGTCTCCCTCGGCACCGTTTCCAACGTGCTGAACCGGCCGGACGTGGTGGCCGAGCCGACCCGCAGCCGGGTCCAGGCGGCGATCAAGCAGCTCGGCTTCATCCGCAACGAGTCTGCCCGCCAGCTGCGGGCCGGCCGCAGCCGGACGATCGGGCTGGTCGTGCTCGACGTGGCCAACCCCTTCTTCACCGACGTGGCGCGCGGCGTGGAGGACGAGGCCAGCGCGTCCGGGCTCGCCGTCATCCTGTGCAACAGCGACGACCAGAAGGCCAAGGAATCCCGCTATCTGGAAGTGCTCGAAGAGCACCGGGTGCAGGGCATCCTGATCACCCCGGTGGCCGGCGCCGATGCGCGGCTGGCCCGGCTGCAGCGCCGGGGCACCCCGGTGGTGCTGGTGGACAGCCGGTCACCGTCCCGCGGCCAGTGCTCGGTGTCCGTGGACGACGTGCTTGGCGGCGACCTGGCCGTGTCGCACCTGCTGGAGGGGGGGCACGAGCAGATCGCGTTCGTCGGCGGCCCGCTGTCCATCCGGCAGGTCACCGACCGCCGGGAGGGCGCGATCCGGGCGCTGCAGCGGGCCGGCCGGACCGAAGCTGACCTGCACGTGGTGGAGACCCCGGCGCTGAACGTGGCCGCCGGGCAGCGGGCGGGCGCGGCCCTGGCCGACCTGCCCGCCAGCAGCCGGCCGACCGCGGTGTTCTGCGCCAACGACCTGCTCGCGCTCGGCGTGCTGCAGGAGATGACCACCCGCCGGATCCGGGTGCCGGACCGGGTGGCCATCGTCGGCTACGACGACGTCGACTTCGCCGCCGCGGCCGCGGTGCCGCTGTCCTCGGTGCGCCAGCCCCGGCATCAGCTCGGCCGGGCCGCCGCCCAGCTGCTGATCGAGGAGGCCCTGGGCGGGGGCACGCACCGGCACCGCCAGGTGGTGTTCGAGCCGGACCTGGTGGTCCGGGCGTCCAGCCCGGGGCGCCCCCGGGCGGCCCGGCGCTCCCGCCGCGCGGCCGCGCTGGCGCCCGCCGCGGCCAGCGGGTCGGCCCCCGCCGCGGCCAGCGAAGCGGCGGGCTGACGCCGTGCGCGTCGCGCTGTTCGTCACCTGCCTGGCGGACACCCTGTTCCCGCAGGCCGGGAAGGCCACCACGGCGCTGCTGGAACGGCTGGGCCACCAGGTGGAGTTCCCGGCCGCGCAGACCTGCTGTGGCCAGATGCACGTGAACACCGGGTACGCCCGGGCGGCGCTGCCACTGGTGCGGCGTTATGTGCAGGTGTTCGAGCCGTACGAGGTGATCGTCGCGCCGTCCGGGTCGTGCACCGGCTCGATCCGCCATCAGCACGCGATGGTGGCCCGGCGCTGCGGGGACGAGGCGCTGGCCGCCCGGGCCGAGGCGGTCGGGGCCCGCACCCACGAGCTGTCCCAGCTGCTGGTGGACGTGCTGGGGGTGGAGGACGTGGGCGCGTATTACCCGCACCGGGTCACCTACCACCCGACCTGCCACTCGCTGCGGCTGCTGCGGGTGGGCGAGGCGCCGCTGCGGCTGCTGCGCCAGGTGCGCGGCATCGACCTGGTCGAGCTGCCGGACGCGGAGGTGTGCTGCGGGTTCGGCGGCACGTTCGCGGTGAAGAACGCGGACACCTCCACGGCCATGCTGGCCGACAAGATGCGCAGCGTGCTGGCCACCCGGGCCGAGGTGTGCACGGCCGGGGACAGCTCGTGCCTGATGCACATCGGCGGCGGCCTGTCCCGGCTGCGCGCGGGCACCCGCACCGTGCACCTGGCCGAGATCCTGGCGGCCACCGCGGAGCGCCCGGCGTGACCGGCGAGCCCGGCGTGACCGGCGAACCTACCTTCCTCGGCCTGCCGACCGCGCCGCCCGGCGTGGGCCACCTGCGCGGCAGCGAGCCGTTCCCGGCCGCGGCCCGCCGCGCGCTGGCCGACACCCAGCTGCGCCGCAACCTGGGCAAGGCCACCAGCACGATCCGGGCCAAGCGGGCCAGGGTGGTGGGCGAGCTGCCGGACTGGGAGGCGCTGCGCCAGGCCGGCCAGCAGATCAAGGCCGACACCATGCGGCACCTGGACCGTTACCTCGAGCAGCTGGAGGCGCAGGTCACCGCCCGGGGCGGGGTGGTGCACTGGGCCCGGGACGCGCGTGAGGCCAACCAGATCGTGACCGGCCTGGTCCGGGCGACCGGGGCGACCGAGGCGGTCAAGGTCAAGTCGATCGTCACCGACGAGATCGGCCTGAACGAGGCGCTGGCCAGCGCGGGCATCCACGCGCACGAGACCGACCTGGCCGAGCTGATCGTCCAGCTCGGCCGCGACCGGCCCTCGCACATCCTGGTGCCGGCCATCCACCGCAACCGGGCCGAGATCCGGGAGATCTTCCTGCGCGAGATGGCCGACGCCGATCCCGGGCTGACCGATTCGCCCGCCGCGCTGGCCGAGGCCGCCCGGCAGCACCTGCGCCGGGTGTTCCTGTCCGCCCGGGTCGGCATCAGCGGGGCCAACTTCGCCATCGCCGAGACCGGCACGCTGTGCGTGGTCGAATCCGAGGGCAACGGGCGGATGTGCCTGACCCTGCCCGAGGTGCTGATCACCGTCATGGGCATCGAGAAGGTGCTGCCCAGCTGGGCCGACCTCGGGGTGTTCCTGCAGCTGCTGCCCCGGTCCTCGACCGGGGAGCGGATGAACCCGTACACCTCGATGTGGACCGGGGTAACCCCGGGTGACGGGCCGCAGCAGTTCCACCTGGTGCTGCTGGACAACGGGCGGACCGCCGCGCTGGCCGATCAGGCCGGGCGCGAGGCGCTGCACTGCATCCGCTGTTCGGCCTGCCTGAACGTGTGCCCGGTGTACGAGCGGGTCGGCGGGCACGCCTACGGGTCGGTCTACCCCGGCCCGATCGGCGCGGTGCTGTCCCCGCTGCTGACCGGGATCGAGGACAACGCGTCGCTGCCGTACGCGTCCTCGCTGTGCGGTGCCTGCTACGACGCCTGCCCGGTGAAGATCGACATCCCGTCGCTGCTGGTGCACCTGCGGGCCCGGCACGTGGAGGAGTCCGGGCCCAGCCCGGAGGCGGTCGCCATGGCCGCCGCGGCCTGGGTGATGGCCGGCCCGGCCCGGTACCGGGCCGGGCAGCGGGCCGGGCGGCTGGGCCGGCTGCTCGGCCGGGGCGGCCGGATCCGGCGGCTGCCGCCGCCGGTGTCGGCGTGGACCGCGGCCCGGGACGCGCCCGTCCCGCCGGCCCAGACGTTCCGCGAGTGGTGGCGGGAACGGTGAGCGCGCGCGACGAGGTGCTCGGCCGGATCCGGGTCGCGCTCAGCCACGACCGCGCGGACCCGCCCCGGCCGCCCGTCCCGGACTACCGGACACGGGGCCCCGCCGACCCGGGTCACCTGCTCGACCTGCTGGCCGGGCGGCTGGCTGACTACCGGGCCACGGTCCGCCGGGCCCGGCCGGACGGGGCGGCGGCCACGGTCATCGCGGCGCTGGCCGAGCGGGGCGCGCGGCGGGTGGTGCGCCCGCCCGGCCTGGACCTGCCGGGCTGGCCGGCCACGATCGAGCTGGTCACCGACGACGGGCAGCTGTCCGCCCGGGACCTGGACGCCTTCGACGGGGTGATCACCACGGCCGCGGTCGCGGTCGCCGAGACCGGCACCATCATCCTGGACGGGTCCGCGGGCCAGGGCCGCCGCGCGCTCAGCCTGATCCCCGACTACCACCTGTGCCTGGTGCGCGCCGGCCAGGTGGTCGCGCTGGTCCCGGAGGCCATCGCCCGGCTGCGCCCGGACCGCCCGCTGACCTGGATCAGCGGGCCCTCGGCCACCAGCGACATCGAGCTGGACCGGGTCGAGGGAGTGCACGGCCCGCGCACCCTGGAGGTCATCCTGATCAGCGCCTGAAGCCGCCTTCGGTGCTGATGACCTGGCCGGTAATCCAGGCGGCTTCGTCCGTGGCCAGCCACGCGATCAGGCGGGCGGGATCATCGGGGGCTCCCCAGCGGCCCTGCGGGAACTGGCGTCGGATGGCCTCGTGACCCTCGGGCGTGGGGTAGCCGGTGTCGACCGGGCCGGGGTTGACGGTGTTGAGGGTGATCGGCCGGCCGGCGAGGTCGTCGGCCAGGGTGCGGGTGATCGAGGCGAGGGCGCCCTTGCTGGCGGCGTAGGCGACCTCGTCGGTCATCGGGCCCAGGTCCTGCCCGGAGGTCAGGAAGATGACCCGGCCGCCGGGCCGTCCGTCGTGCTGCGCGGCGAACGCCTGGGCCAGCAGGATCGCCGAGCGGGCGTTGACCGCCCAGTGCGCGTCGAGCATGGCCGCGTCCACGGCCCCCAGCGGGCCGTCGCCGCCGGAGCGGGCGTGATTGCAGACCAGGATGTCCACGTGCCCAAGCACCCCGGTGGCCGCGTCGACGAGCTGACCGGGCGCGGCCGGGTCGGCGAGGTCGAGTTCCATGTCATGGACCGTCGCCCCGCCGGCCGCCAGGGCGCTGGTCACGCCGGCGATCACGGCCTGGCTGCCGCCGGGGTCAGCACCCCACGGCTGGTCGCGGTCGTGCGGGCGGTAGTGGTGCACGAACAAGCTGGCGCCGTAGGCGGCCAGCCGCCGGGCGGTCGCGTATCCGATTCCCGCGCGGCGGCTGGTCCCGGTCACCAGCGCTACCCGGCCGCGCAACGGGAGCGGGTCGCGCCGGATCTGGCTGAGCGAGGGTTCACCTGAGGTCATAGCGCCTGTTCGCGTCGTGGTGGGCAGATCCTGGCCAGGCCGGTAACAGCGCAGCGGCCTTTCCCGCAAAGTGAACGGCGGGTAACAAAATCGTTATCGGGCCGGGTTAAACATCCAACCAGAATTATTGACGGTATGCCCACGGAGGACCACGCTGGGACCGGTTCAGATGGGAACCGGCCAGACAGCCACTGTTTTACCGGAGAGTGACACATGCGAGGCGCGACCTTAGCCGCCTCGCATCTGCCTGGCTCTGGCCAGTGCCGGTTTTCCTCTCTCGCCGCGCCGGCCCCGAGAACGCCCACGTGACGGCTCCCATGACGGGCATCGGTACGGCTCAGCCATCGCCCCCTCGGCTGCCCGTGGGCACCCAGCAGCGTGCCCGCCCAGCAGCGTGCACACCCAGCAGCGTGCACACCCCGAGGCCAAGGCCTGCCCGGGCCTTGGCGGGTGCGATCCGGAGAAACCCACAATGAGAAGGGAAGACGCCATGATCGTTGGCCCCGCGAAGAAGCTCGGGAAACGCAGGCTCTTCATGTTCGGCGCGCTGGCGGTGTCCGCCGCGCTGACCCTCGCGGCGTGCGGCAGCAGCAGCCCGTCCAGCTCCTCAGGCAGCGCCACCGCCAAACCGAGCGGCTCCGCGACGAGCGGCTCGATCACCTGGTGGGCCAGCCCCATCACGACGACCAGTCCCGACCCCCGGGCGGTGCTGATCTCCGCGTTCGAGAAGGCCTACCCGAAGATCCACGTCCACCTGCAGTCAGCCCCCACGGACACCGACACCAACCGGGCCAGCCTCATCACCACGATCTCGGGCGGATCCGCCAGCCCGGACGTGTTCATGGGGGACGTGATCTGGCCGGCCCAGTTCGGCGCGCACCAGCTCGCGGTGCCGCTGTCGAAGTACCTGCCGAGCAGCTACTGGAGCAAGTTCGCCACCGGGCTCGTCAACGGGGCCACTTACAAGGGCCAGGTATACGGCGCGCCGTTCTTCGAGGACCAGGGCTTCCTCTACTACCGCAAGGACCTGCTGGCCAAGGAGCACATGACCGTGCCCAAGACCTGGCAGCAGCTGGAAACCGACGCGGTCGCGCTCAAGAACAAGGGCCTGGTCAAGTACGGCTACGTCTGGCAGGGCGCCTCCTACGAGGGGCTGACCTGCAACTTCATGGAATACCTCGGGTCGGCCGGCGGCTCGGTGCTCAACCCGGGCATGACCAAGGCCACGCTGGACTCCGCGGCCGGGCAGAAGGCGCTCACGTTCATGCGGTCGCTGATCACGTCGGGCGCGTCCCCGAAGGCGGTCACGACGTTCCAGGAGCCGCAGGCGATGTCCACGTTCGCCGAGGGCCAGGCGGCGTTCCTGCGCAACTGGGACTACGGCTACTCCTACGCGAACACCGCGTCGTCGCCGTCGAAGGTCGTCGGCAAGGTGGGGGTGGCCCCGCTGCCCGGGTTCGCTGGCCAGCCGTACCCCGGCACCTCGAACATCGGGGGCTGGAACCTGTACATCAACCCGCACAGCAAGAACCAGGCCGCTGACCTCACGTTCATCAAGTGGATGACGAGTCCCGCGGCGCAGACGATTCTCGCGACCAAGTTCTCCGAGATCCCCACCGTCCAGTCCGTGCGGTCCTCGGCCGCGGTCATCAAGGTGAACCCGGTCCTGGCCACGGTGCCGCACACCAGGCTGATTCCGCGGCCAGCCCAGACGCCGCAGTACGCGAAGGTCAGCCAGGCCATCTTCCAGAACGTGAACTCGGTGCTGGCCGGCTCGACGTCGCCATCCAGCGCGCTATCCACCGCGGCCAGCTCCATCAACAGCGCGGTATCGGGTTCGGGCCTGTAGCCATCCCGCCGGTCCTGGCCGGGTCACCACCCGGCCAGGACCGGGCACCGGCCTGAGCGGCGCGCCGCGCGCGCGCCGCGGTCGCAGAAGGAGCGCGAGATGACCACCAGCACCAGGACGACCGGGGTCGTGCCGGCCGCCCCGCCGCGGCGGGCGAGCGACGAGGTGTTCCGGCGGAAGCTGGCCAGGCTGGGCTGGGGATTCTCGGCGCCGGCGCTGATCGTCATCGCTGCCGTCACGATCTTCCCCATCGTGTTCTCGGTCGTCATGAGCCTGTCCAAGGTGAACGTGTCAGGCAGCGGGTTCAGCCTGTCCGGGGTGACCGGCGCGAACTACTCGCTGCTGTTTCACAGCGGCCTGTGGCGCTACGCGCTCTTCTTCACCGTCGTCTACACGATCATCACCGTCGCCGTGGAGCTGGTGCTGGGCACGCTGATCGCGCTGGTGCTGGAGCGGCTCACCGTAGGGCGCGGCTGGATGATGGCGCTGCTGCTCATCCCGTGGTCGATGATCACGGTCATCAACGCGCAGCTGTGGGCCTACATCTACAATCCGACCTACGGGATCCTCGACCAGATCCTCTCCGCTCTCGGGCTGGGCACGCCGGTGGTGCTGGGCACCCCGGTCCCCGCGATCGCCGCGCTCATGGTGGCGGACGTCTGGAAGACGACGCCGTTCGTGGCGATCATCGTGCTCGCCGGGCTCGTCATGCTCCCCCAGGACTACTACGAGGCGGCCGAGGTGGACGGGGCCAACGGCTGGCGGACGTTCTGGCGGATCACGTTCCCGCTGCTGCGGCCCACGATCGCGCTGGCCGTGCTGTTCCGGGTGCTGCAGGCGTTCGGGCTGTTCGACCTGCCGTTCGTGCTGACCCAGGGCGGCCCCGGGCACAGCACGACGTCGCTGGCCATGCTCAGCTACAACACGATGTTCGAGGATCTCGACTTCGGGCCGGGCGCCGCCGTCGCCACCAGCACCGCGGTCCTGGTCCTGATCGGCTGCCTGGCATTCCTCCGGGTGTTCCGCGCCCAGGTCGGAGGGCAGGCCTGATGCGCAGCCGCAGCCGGACCGGCTGGCGCCGGGTCTTCAACGGGGTCAACGCCGCCACCTTCGTGGTCTTCCTGTTCATCGCCCTCCCGCTGTACTGGATGATCGCGTCCAGCTTCAAGACCCCGGCCAACGTGGGCGCCACCCCGCCGCAGTACTTCCCGGTCCCGGTCAGCGTGCAGAACTACAGCGTGGCGTTCAGCCAGAACCCGTTCGGGCGGTTCATCGTGAACTCGGTGATCGTCGCGGTGGTGGCGACCACGCTGGTGCTGGTCCTCGGCACGCTGGCCGGCTACGCGCTCGGGCGGCTGCCCATGCGCGGGAGGGGCACCGTGCTGGTGGTGCTGCTGATGATCTCCGTCTTCCCGGAGATCGCCGTGGTGTCGCCGCTCTACCTGCTGCTTCGCGAGGTGGGCTGGCTGAACAGCTACCAGGCGCTGATCCTGCCGTACACGGCGTTCTTCCTGCCGTTTGCCATCTGGATCCTGCGCAACTATTTCCTGGGAATCCCGCACGAGATGGAGGAGAGCGCCCGCATCGACGGTGCGTCCCCGCTCCGCACGCTGTGGTCAATCATCCTGCCGCAGGCCTGGCCGGGGCTGTTCACCGCGGGGATCTTCACGTTCACCGCCTGCTGGACGGAATTCCTGATGGCGCTGTCGTTCGACAGCGCCACCAACTACCGCACGATCCCGGTCGGGGTCGCCCTGTTCGGGTCCCAGTTCACCGTGCCCTACGGGACGCTCTTCGCGGCCAGCGTGGTGGCGGTCGTGCCGATCGGCGCCCTCGTGTTCATCTTCCGCCGCTCGGTCGTGTCCGGGCTGACGGCGGGCGCGGTGAAGGGATAGCCGCCCCGGCAGGTTCGGGCGCGGCCGCCGCGGGTAGAGGCCGGGCATCCCAGAAAGCCACGCCCAGTAGCCAACATGCGTTGGAGAGTGCCTTGATCCCCGAGATCATGCTGAACAACGGCCAGCTGATACCGCAGTTCGGGTTCGGCGTCTTCCTCGTCGAGCCCGCCGACGCGGCCGCGGCGGTGACCACCGCCCTGCAGGCCGGGTACCGGCACATCGACACGGCCGAGATGTACGGCAACGAGAAGGAGGTCGGCGAGGGCATCGCCCGCTCCGGCCTGGACCGCGGCGACGTGTTCGTCACCAGCAAGCTCGGCAACGCCAGCCACCGGCCCGAAGACGCCCGCAAGGCGTTCGACGCCACGCTGGACGCGCTCGGCTTCGGCTACATCGACCTGTTCCTGATCCACTGGCCGCTGCCCACCCGCTACGACGGCGACTTCGTGTCCACCTGGCTCACGCTCGAAGAGTTCTACCGGGACGGCCGGGCCCGCTCCATCGGCGTGTCCAACTTCCAGCCGCATCACCTGCGGCGGCTGCACGAGGAGAGCGAGATCACCCCGGCGGTCAACCAGATCGAGGTCCACCCCTACCTGACCCAGGACGGCGTGCGGGCGTTCTGCGCCGAGCACCAGATCGCGATCGAGGCGTGGTCGCCGCTGGCGCGGGGCGGGGAGCTGCTCGCCGACCCGACGGTCGACGAGATCGCCCGGCGGGCCGGCAAGACCCCGGCCCAGGTCGTGCTGCGCTGGCACATCGAGCGGGGCGACATCGTGTTCCCCAAGTCGGTCACCCCGGAGCGGGTCAGGGAGAACATCGCGATCTTCGACTTCGAGCTGTCCGGCGCGGACGTCGAGGCGATCAGCGCGCTGAACCGGGACGAGCGGACCGGCCCGGACCCGGACAATTTCGGGGGGTGACGATGACCGGCGGGGTGACCGATCCCGCGGTGGCGGCGCTGGTCGCGGCGATCAACGCAGGCGACCGGGCGGCGTTCATGGCCGCGCTCACCCCCGGCGCGACCATGTCCGACGACGGTACCGACCGCGACCTGGCCAGCTGGGCCGACCGGGAGATCTTCACCGTGCACGGTCACCTGGAGGTGGTGTCGGCCAGCGCCGGCGGCCGGTCGCTGATCGCCGCGTACCGCAACGACACCTGGGGTGAGATGCGCACCAGGTGGGCGTTCACGATCACCGACGGCAAGGTCAGCCGCTTCGAGACCGGCCAGGCCTGAGCGGCGGCCGGTCAGGCCGAGCCCGCCAGCCGGGCCAGGATCTGCCCGGCCGGCTCCTCGGTGGCCTGCCGCCAGCCGGTGCCCGCCCACAGGTGCACCAGCTCCGGGTCGCCCGCGGCCGCGGCCGCCTTGCGCAGCGGGCTGGTCAGGTGGTGCAGCGCCGGGTAGCCCAATGGCGCCCGCGCACCGTAGCGGTCGATGAACCGGTTGCGCAGCCCGCGCGCGGGACGGCCGGTGAACGCGCGGGTCAGCCTGGTCTCGGTGCGGGCCGGGTCGGCCAGCGCCGCCCGGTGCACGGCCGGGGTGCCGGCCTCGGCCGCGCGCAGCAGCACGGTGCCGACCATGGCCGCGGCCGCGCCCGCCCGCCGCACCGCCACGACGTCACCCGGCGTGGCCAGCCCGCCCGCGGCGATGCACGGCAGGCCGGCCGCGCGCCGCACCTGGGCGACCAGTTCGGCGGCGGGCAGCACCGGCGGCGGCTGCCCGGGGCTGAGCGTGCCCCAGTGGCCACCGGCCGCCGCGGCCTGCGCCACCAGCAAATCGGCGCCGGCGTCCGCGGCCCGCTGGGCTTCGGCGGCCGAGGTGACGGTCTGCGCGACCAGCGTGCCGGCCCGGCGCAGCGCCGCGACCACCGCGCGGTCTGGCAGGCCGAACGTGAAGCTGGCCACCGGCACCGGGCTGGCCAGCAGCAGGTCGACCTTGGCCGCCCAGCCGTCGTCGTCCTCGGCCGGCTCGGCGCTGGCCAGGTCCAGCCCGTAGCGGCCGCCTTCGGCCGCGATCGCGGCCGCGTACCGGCGGAACGCGACCGGGTCCACGGGCACCGGATTGGGCGCGAACAGGTTGATCGCGAACGGCACCCCGGCCGTCCGCAGCTGCGCCAGCTCGGCCGCGACCGCGTCCGGCGCCTTGTACCCGGCGGCCAGGAACCCCATGCCGCCCGCGGCGGCGGCCGCGGTGACCAGCGCGGGGGTGCCCGGCCCGCCCGCCATCGGCGCGGCCAGCACCGGCAGCGCGCACCCCAGGCCGGCCAGCGGTGAGCTCACCGAATTCACGCCCATCTTTCCTTAACGGTCTGCCCGCCGCCAATCAGCTGCCCGCGCGCCAATGCCATTTCCCGGCCGGTGCCAGCTATCTTCGCACGGCGCCCGGGCCTGGGCACCGGCGCGTTGACAGCCGTCGGCCCGGGTGCCTACGTTTGTTCATCTCACGTCTGTTCTGGGCCGGGTGCCGGGGGGTTGCGCATGCAGCAGGCGCCGGCCGTGTCGCGGCCGCTGTGGATGCGGGCGCTGCCGGGGGGACCGGCGCGCCGGTCGCCGGTGGAGATCGTCGCGAACGCGGCCTCGTACCTGACCCGCACCCCGGTCGCGGGCCGGTCCGGGCTGCGCGCCGGGCCGTTCGGCCGGTGGACCGACGGCGTCACGGCGCTGCGGGGCGACTGCGTCACCTTCGCCAGCCACTGGCAGCTGCACAACCAGCGGGCCCTCACCGGGTCCGGCCCGTTGTGGGTGGTGCTCGGCGACTCGACCGCGCAGGGGCTCGGCGCACCCAGCCCGGAGGGCGGCTACGTCGGGCAGGCCGCAGCCGAGCTACGGCTGCGCACCGGCCAGCCCTGGCGGGTGCTCAACCTGTCCGCGTCGGGCGCGCTGATCCGCGACGTGCTCGGCGGCCAGCTGCCCCGGGTGCCCGCCCCGGCGGAGCTGGTGACGTGCGGCATCGGCGCCAACGACATCTTCTACAGCGCGCCCACCCGGGTGCTGCGCGACCTGCGCACGCTGGTCGGGGCGGTGCCCGACGGCACCGTGCTGCTCGACCTGCCGCTGCCCGCCGGGTGCTGGGGCGCCCTGGGCCGGCTCACCCTGCCCTACGTGGCCCGGATCAACCGGGTCATCCAGCAGGGCGCCGCGGCCCGCGGCCTGCCGGTGGCCGAGGTATCCGCGCACTTCCGGCCGCCCTGGCCGGGCAAGTTCGCCGCCGACTACTTCCACCCCAGCCAGGCTGGCTACCGCGACTGGAGCAGCGCGCTGCTGGCCGCGTTGCCGTAGTGCGTCACGGCTGCAGGCCCGAGTCCACCCAGCGCTGGAACACCGCCACCTGCTCGGCGGGCCACGCGCCGTCGCACGGCATGCTGCCGTCTTTCAGCCGGGCCAGGATTTCCGGGGCGTGCGCCCGGACGTCGTCATAGGACCACAGGTCGAAGGCGAAGCTCATCGACTTCTGGTCCTGCTCGCGGAACAGCGGCTTGATGTTCGTCGCGAAGCCCACGGGTTCCTCCGGTCCGGGCAGCACCACTGGCTGCCCTGGCTGGCTGGTAGCAGGCGTGGCATCCGGCTGCCCTGCGGGCGTCCAGCTCCAGGGGGGTGCGGGTGAGCCGCTGGCGCGCGAGTCCCACTCCAGGAACGCGGCCAGCGCCGCGCGGAACTCGGCGTCACCCGGCAGGCCCGCCTCGTCCGCGGCCTGGCTGGCCAGTGCCACCCAGCGGGCCCGCTGCCCGCCGGTCAGGGCGGGGCGCGCCGTGGCCTGCTCGCTGGCGGTGTCGTGATCCAGCTGGCCCGGGCCGCCGAACACCGCCGCGATCCGGTCGGCCTCGGCCTGCGGGTGGCCGGCCGGCAGGCCCGCGAACACCGGGGCGAGTATCGGGTCAGCGGCCACCTGCTTTTCGTAGAGCAGCGTGATCCACCGGGTCAGCGCGGGCCGCCCGCCAGCCCACTCGAACAGGGTGGGCTCCCGGCTCGCTGCCGGATCGCGGAACTCCACGTACCAGTGCATCCCACTGCAGAACGGCTTGTTCTGTGACTGGCCGCACCGGCACAGCGCGCAGTGCTCGGCCGAGGCGCCCTGGTTGCGCGGCACCGGCGTTCCGTCGCCGTCGACCACGCTGACGCCGCCGGTGAGCCGGTAGGGGCCGTCCTTGGTCACCCCGATGCCCGGCGGCCCGCCCTGGTGACCCGCCAGGTCCTGCGCCGGAGCCAGGCCCAGCGCCCCGGACGGGCAGTCGCGCACCGCGCGGATGGTCTCGTCCAGCCGGCCGCCGCCCGGCGCGACGAACGGCTCCTGTCCGGCCCGGAACACGCCGGGCAGCCGGTCGGTGCAGAACCCGGAGTGCTGGCACAGGCCGCGGTTGTCCAGGATCGTCACGTCCGGGCCCGGATAGCTGTCCTGCCGGTCGCCGATCCGCTTCGGGTCCTTGGCCCCGGAGAACCCGTTGCCCGCGTGGGAGCCGTCGCACAGCGGCTTGATCGACGAACCGCCGCACCGGCACAGCGCCACCTGGGGTGGGGTGTCGATGGGCTGGCCCAGGTGGTCGGCCAGCGGCACGTTGGTCACCAGGTACGGGCCGTCGGTGGCCACCTGGACCTGGGCAGGCAGCGTGTGCTGCAGCCGCCGCAGCTCGGCCAGCCGGCCGGCCCGGTCGGGGGCGAGCTGGAGAGCCAGGTCCTGCAGCGCGGCGGTGGCCTCGGCCAGCTCGGCGGGGGCGGCCGCGTCCCCGCTGGCGGCGCGGAGCCGGGTGGCCGTCTGCGCCGCCTGCCACAGCAGCTCGCCGAGCGGCGGGCCCGGCTGGGCGGCCCCTGTCTGGCTGGTGCTGGCCGGTGCTGCGTCGGCCGGTGCTGCGTCGGCCGGTGCTGCGTCGGCCGGTGCTGCGTCGGCCGGTGCTGGCTCGCGGGCCAGCGCGTCCGCCAGCGGGCGCAGCACGCTGTCCACCAGTCGCGGCACCGTGACCGCGGGGCCCGGGCCAGCGGCGGCCGGCCGGGCCGCGGCCGCCAGCGCGGAGCTGGCCAGGTCGAACAGCCCGGCCAGGCCGGCCGCCGGGTCCCCGGTGCGCGGCCGCGCGGCCACCCGCTGGACCAGGCCGGCCGCCCGGGCCAGCAACCGGTCCAGCTCGCCCGGGGGCAGCGCCACCGCCCGCCGGGCGTCCCGCGCCTGCGGGCTGCCGGTGGGCAGCTCCCCGGCCAGGGTCAGCGCGATCTCCCGCAGCGCGTCGAGCACCGGGTCCAGCTCGGCCGCGAGTTTCTCGCCGCGGCCCGCGCACAGCGCGTGGCACAGCCAGGCGGCCTCGCCCAGCCGCTCGGTGAGCAGCGCCCACGCCGCGTCGCGGTGCGGCATCAGGAAGTCACTCTCGTAGAACAGCTCGAAGCTCGGCCCGGCGGTGCGGCCCGGGTACTCCGGGCCGGCCGGCAGCGCGGTGATCAGGTTGCCGAGCGGCTTGATGACCCGGAGCATCAGGCTGACCGACGCGTCGGCCAGGATCTTCAGCTGCGCGTCGGTCTCCTCGGTGTGCGCGAAGTAGCGCTCGAAGATCTGCAGCAGGATCTCGTAGGCCACGTTGAACAGGTCGGCGACCCGCGCGGTCAGCGGGTCGGTGATCAGCGGCACCACGACGTCGCGTTCTGGCGGCCGGACGTTGGCCGCGATGACCGGGCGCACCGGGTCGAACTCCGGGTCGGCCTCGGTCAGGTCCAGGTATTCATCGAGGATGCTGACGAACTGGCCGAAGTGCGCGTCGCGCCAGTTCCCGCGGGGCCCCTCGCCCTGCTCCAGGATCGTGTCGATGGCCCGCTGCGCCGAGGCCAGGTCGGTCACCGTCACCAGCTCCGGCCAGCGGAAATGCTCCGGGCCGGCCTGCGCCCGCGGCGGCCCAACGAACAGCCACCGCTCGCCGTGCTGCTCGGCCAGATGGGCGAGACCAGCCTCGATCGACCGGTAGAGGTGCCCGACGGTGGCGAAGTCCTGGCTGCGGGGGACGATGTCCCGCTCGCTCATCAGCGGCCGGGCCCGGGCCACCGCGGCCAGCCCGTCCGCGTCATGCAGGTCCATGCCTTCGGGCCGCTCCAGGAACATGAAGTGCTGCAGGGCGGCCCGGCCGAACGGCAGCAGGGCCAGTTCCACCCCGGCCGGGTAGTGGTCAGCGGGCTGCGGCAGGTTCGGCCGGGCCATGTGCGGGGCGCCGCCCACCGCGGACAGCAGGTTGTGCACCAGGGCCAGGTGCAGCATTTCCTGCGCGGCCACGTGCGACACCTGGGTGCGCCACCGGGTCACCGCGTCCAGCTGGCTGTCGGTCAGCCCTTCGCCGGCGGCCTGCTTGAGCGAGAACGCGGCGAACAGGTACTGGCACATGATGCCGTGCTCCAGCTCCGCCGCCTCGCACAGCATGTAGATCAGCGCCTCGCGGTGCTCGATCACGAACGGCGCCTCGGGCGCGGCCTTGCCGCCCCGGGTCGCGATCACCCGGGCCAGCCGGCCCTGCCCGCCCGCTCGGGTCGTGCCCGCCGCACCCACACCGCTGGCCATGATCTGCCTCCACCCGTCCCCGATCAGCACCATGGTGGGTGACTGACCGCGGGTGCGCCAAGCCGGTTATGCGCAGAGCGCAACCGCGAGCCACGCGACGATGTGCTCGGCGATCACGATTGTCGACAGGTTGGTGTTCGCGGCCGGGATGGTGGGCATCACCGACGCGTCTGCCACCCACAGCCCGTCGATGCCGTGCACGGCGCCCCGGCAATCCACGACCGCGCCGCGGTCCGGGTCCGGCCCCATCGCGCAGCTGCCCACCGGGTGGTGGTACGAGCTCACCCACTCCCGGATGGACCGGGCCAGCCCGGTCGTGTCGTCATCGCTGATGGCCGGGCCGGGCGCGAGTTCCGCGCCGGTGACGAAGTCCGACAGGGGCGGGGTGCGGCTGAGCCCGCGGGCGTGCTGGATGGCCTCGACCATGCGGGCCATGTCGGCTGGCTCGCGCAGATGGGCCGGGTCGATGCGCGGCGGGTCAGCGGGGCGCGCCGAGCGCAGCCGCACGGTGCCCCGCGACACGACCGACAGAAGCCCGGCGACCAGGCCGAACCCGCCGCCGTCCGGCTCGTCGCCGAACGGCCCGGCGGGGAACAGGTGCACGTCAGGCGGTCCGTTCGGGTCGGCGCGGGCCGACCGCAGGGTGAGCATCAGCTGGAAACGGGGTCCCCGGTAGCCGGGGGAGGTGGGCAGGTCCACCGCGACCAGCGGGTGATCGGTGAGGTTGCGCCCGACGCCGGCCAGGCTGACCGCCTCCGCGATGCCCAGCCGGCTCAGCTCGGCGGCGGGGCCGATGCCGGACCGCATCAGGATGGCCGGGCTGCCGTAGGTGCCCGCGGCGAGTATCACCGCGTCGGCTGCGACGGTCTCGCCGCCGCCGAGGCGGACACCCCGCACCGCGGTCCCGTGCAGCTCGATCCGGTCGACCAGCGCACCGGCCCGGATCGTCAGGTTGGGCCGGCCGCGGGCCGGGGCCAGGTGGGTCAGCGCGGTGCTCATCCGCACGCCGCCGCGGACGTTACACGGCAGGGGCCCGACGCCGGTGACGCCGGGGCGGTTGTGGTCATCGACCCATGGGTGACCGGCGGCGACCGCCACCGCGGCGAAAGCCCGCTGCAGCGGGGCCACCTCACCGGGGGAGGGCCGGGTGATCGGTACCGGCCCGTCGCGGCCGTGCCACTCGCCGCCAAAGTCGGCGTCGGCCTCCACCGCCCGGAAGACCGGCAGCAGCTCCGCGAACGACCAGCCCGGATTGCCCAGGGCGGCCCACCCGTCGTAGTCGGCTGGCCAGCCGCGGACGGCGAACCCCGCGTTGGTGGCCGAGCAGCCCCCGACCAGCCGGCCCCGGGGGAGGGCCACGGAGCGGCCCAGCGTATCCGGGTCGGCCACGAAACCCCAGTCGTGGCTCAGGGCTGGCATCGAGGCGTCGGCGATGTCGGCCGGCAGGTCGGTCACGGCCGGGTAGTCCGGCCCGGCCTCGATCAGCAGCACGCGGCAGCGCTCGTCCGCGCTGAGGCGGGCCGCGGCCACGCACCCGGCCGACCCGGCCCCGGCCACGATGACGTCGTACGCCATGTGGGTCACCCGGCCCTGGGGCGGTCTCTCAGGCGCGCCGGCCGAACTGGGCCAGCAGCCGGGTCTGGGCGTCCGCGCCGGACGGGACCGGCGGCCGGGCGGCGATCGCGCCTGCGCCGCGGTAGGCGTCCTCCATCGCCTCGAACCAGGCCGCGCACGACTCGACCAGCCCCGGGTCCAGCCGCTCCTCCGCGCCGATGGCGCGGGCCAGGTCCCAGGCGTGGATCAGATGGTCGGCGAACAGCTGCAGCGCATAGTCGCGGCCGGGCACGTCGCCGAACGACAGGTGCACGGTCCGGTCCAGCGCGCCGTCGGCTTCGGCGGCCCGCACCGCCCGCGTCGACGCGGCGGACCAGGCGGCCTTCGGGTCGGTGCCGAGCACGTCACCCTCGAACCGGTCGCCCACCTCGGCGATGGTCGATCCAGCCAGCAGCGGCGGCGCCCACAGATCCTCGCTGACCAGGTGGCTCACCAGGTCGCGGACGGCCCAGTCGTCATCGGGCGTGGCCGCCTGCCACTGGCCGTCGCCGATCTGCCGAACCCGGGCATCGAATTCGGCCACCGCGCTGCCGAGCATCGCCGGGATATCCATGTTCCCTCCCCCTGGCCGGGCTGCCCTGCGGCCAGCCCACCTGCTCACCTTGGCACAAGATCCGGGCATCGGGGCCAGCTGCGGCATCGGCCGCAGGCGCTAACCGTCCAGCACGTCGGCCAGCTGGTCGAGACCGCCGGTGTCGACCAGCCCAGGCAGCGCGGGCGGGGTATCGGGCTGGCTGCCCGGACCCCACTCCAGCGGGCGGCGGACGAAGATCGGCTGCAGGCCGACGGCCGCGGCCGCGATGAGGTCGGTGGGGTGCGCGGCGACCATGCCGGCCTGGGCGGGCGGGCAGTCCAGCAGCCGGAGCGCGGTGCGGTACACCTCGGGGGCGGGCTTGTAGCTGGCCGCCAGCTGCGCCGACAGCAGCGCGTCCACCCGCAGGTCGGCGGCCTTGAGCAGATCGGCGAGCAGCGCCAGGTGGCCGTTGGACAGCGTGGCCGTGATGTGCCCGCGGCGCAGCCGGTCCAGTCCGGGCCGGCTGTCCGGCCAGGGACGCAGCTGGCGCCAGCCGCGGACCAGCGCTTCCCGGCCCGCGGCGGACAGCGTGATGCCGTGCCGGGCGAGCACGCTCGCCAGCGTGTCGCGCTGGATGGCGTCCAGGTCGCGCCAGGCCGTCCGGGCCTGATCCAGCGCGGGCTGGTAGGCGCGGCGCCAGTCATCCACCACCAGGGCCCAGTCCGGCCGCACCCCCTCCGCGGCGCCGGCCGCCCCGGCGATGTCGATCAGGCTGGACCGCCAGTCGACCAGCGTGCCGAACACGTCGAACAGCAAGACGCGCAGCCCGCTCACGGCCAGACCACCGGGAACAGCGGGTGGTCCATGACCGCCCCGGCGGGCAGCTCGCCCGCCAGGCCGTCGAACGGCGGCGAGGTACGCCAGGCCCGCGGCGCGTGCCGCGCGGACGCGGACAGGTAGCGCAGCGACAGCACCCGGCGCCTGGTGTCGTGGCGGAACCCGGGCGCCCCGTGCACCGAGAGGAAATCGAAGCAGATCGCGTCGCCGGGCTGCAGGTCGAAGCGGCGGATGTCGAACGCGTCCCGGTCCGCCTCGATGTCCGGCAGCTCGGCCAGGCTGCCCTCGGGGAACCAGCGGGCCTCGTGGCGCAGGAAGGTGCGCGGCATCAGCCACGGCTCGCGGTGTGAGCCGGCCACCACCTCCAGGCAGCCGTCCTCCGGCACTGGATCGACGGGGATCCACGCGCTGACGCCGCGGCCGTCCACGTTGTAGTAGGGCTGATCCTGGTGCCACGGGGTGCGCTGCTCGGTCCGGCCCTCCTTGACCAGCACGTGATCGTGGTAAAGGCGGACCTGCTCGGTCGCCATCAGCGCGGCGGCGATCGCGGGCAGGCGGGAATGCCGGGCCAGCCGCTCGATCTCCGGTATCTCCGGCCACCGGCAGAAGTCCTCGGTGAACGCACCGGGGTCATCGGGCCCGCTGGCCACCTGGGCCAGCGGGCCGGGACGGGCCAGCACAGCGTCGATGGCCCGGGCTGCCAGCTCCACCTCGGCCGGGTCAAAGACGGCACGGATGCACACCACGCCATCCCGGGCATAGGCCGCGGCCAGCTGTTTCTCGTCACCCAGTGGGTCCATGGCGGCACCCTACCCAGCACCCGCCCCGCTCCGCCCCGCCCGGCCGGGCGGCCGGGGCGCCCGGCATACTGCGACCGTGACGTCACCGATGCAGGTCACGCTGGCCACCCACCCGGGCACCCCGGACTGGCCCAACGAGGACTTCGCCGCGGTCGCGCCGGGCGCGGCCGTGCTGCTGGACGGGTGCACCACCGTGCCCAGGACCCGGGACACCGGTTGCCGGCACGGCGTGGCCTGGTACGCCCGCACCCTGGGCAGCGCGCTGCTCGGCGCGATCGCCGCGGACCCGGCGCCCCCACTGCCCAGCGCGCTGGCCACGGCCGTCGCCGGGATCCGGGCCAGCCACGAGGGCCAGTGCGACCTGACCAACCCGGCCACCCCCGCGGCCACGGTGACCGCCATCCGGGTCACCCGTGGCGGGGTCGACCTGCTGGCCCTGTCGGACTCGGTCATCGTGGCCGATTACGAGCCAGGCCCGATGGTGATCACCGATGATCACCGCGCGGCCAGCGTCAGCCCGGACGCAGCCGGGCAGGCCCGCACCACGACCCTGCCGCTGGCCGGGCTGCGGGGCATCGCCCTGCTCAGCGACGGCGCCACCCGCATCACGGACAGCTACGGCGTGCTGAGCTGGCCTGAACTGCTGGCCGTGCTGCGCGGGCCGGGGCCGGGCGAGCTGATCGGCCGGGTGCGTGCGGCCGAGGACGCCGACCCGGACTGCACCCGCTGGCCGCGGTCCAAGGCGCGCGACGATGCCACGGCCATCTACTGGGCGCAGCCAGGCTGAGCCGCGCAAATAGTAGAATCAAGTGCTTCCGAGACGGCACCGTGGTAGATGATGTTGCTCTCACGTCTCCGGCCAGCGCCGCCCGCCACGAAGGAGCCAGGAATGCTGTCCCGCGCGCCCCGGGCCACCGCCGCCCGCCCCGGCCGGCCGTCTGCCGCGCGCGCGGCGGCACCGCGCCCGGTGGCATGACCGAGACCCGGGCCGGGATCACCGGGCAGGCCGGGCCGGGCCAGCCGGGCACCGCGTCGGGTCAGCCGGGCCGGCCCGGGCGTTTCCTGTCCCTGGCTACGCTGCGCCTGCACTGGCTGATCGCGGTGCTGCTGGTGGCCGGCCTGGTGCTGCGGGTGCTGGCGCTGATCGCCTACCAGCCCGCGCTGATCTACGTGGACAGCCTCAAGTACCTGTACGGCGCGTCGCCCAGCTCCGACCCGCTCGGGTACCTGGTGGTGCTGCGGCCGATCCTGCTGGTCGGCAACCTGACCGTGGTCGCCGCCGTGCAGCACGTGGCCGGCCTGGCCATGGGCGCCGCGCTGTACCTGATCATGCTGCGTCGCGGCACCAACCGGTGGCTGGCCGCGCTGGCCGCCGCGCCGGTGCTGCTGGACGCCTACCAGGTACAGATCGAGCAGATGATCATGCCTGATGTCTGGTTCGAGGTCCTGGTGGTCGCCGGGCTCGGCCTGCTGCTGTGGCGCCCGGTGGTGAGCGTGCCGGTGGCGGCGGTGGCGGGCCTGCTCCTCGGCACGTCGGCCACGGTCCGCCAGATCGGCGAGCTGCTGATCTTCCCGGTGGCGCTCTTCCTGCTGGTGGCCATGGCCGGCACCGGGCAGGCCAGGCGGGTCATCCGCACCGGGATCGCGCTGGTGGTGGCGTTCGCGGTGCCGATCCTGGCCTACTGCACCGTGTCCTACGTCCGCACCGGTCACTTCTGGCTGGCCCGCGGGCAGAGCACGGTCGGCCGGGTGACGTCCGCGGCGGACTGCGCCACCCTCCGCGTCCCCCCGAACGTGCGGCTGCTCTGCCCGACCCCGGCCGAGCAGCGCTTCGGGCCCGACTGGCTCGAGCACTCCAAGTACTCGCCGCTGCACCGCGCGCCCCTCCCGCCTGGCGCCAAGCGGGGCCAGCTGGTCAACGAGCTGACCTCGGCGATCAAGAGCCAGCAGCCGCTGCGGGTAGCGGGCGGCATCGCCGGGGATTCGCTGCGGCTGTTCTCGGTGACCCGCGACGCGACCCGGTGGATCGCGCCCGTCTGGCGCTGGCAGTTCCAGACGCGCTATCCCGTCTACCCGCACTGGATCCAGCTGGGCCCGGGCAACGCGATCGTGGTCGGCGTGCAGACCAAGCTGTTCGGCGCGTTCCACTTCAGCGTGCTCAAGCCGTCCTACGGCGGGCACGCGCAGGTCAACCGGCCGATCGCGGCGTTCCTGCGGTCCTACCAGCGCGATGGCGGCTTCACGCCGGGCCCGCTGCTCGCGCTGTTCACGCTCGCCGGGCTGGCCGGCTCGGTGCTGGCGCTCGTGCGCCGGGGCAGCCCGCGCAGCCGCCTGCTCGCCGCGGCCTGCCTGCTGTTCACCGGAACCGCGGTGGTGCTGCTGCTCGCGCCGGACGTGTTCGAGTTCTCCTGGCGCTACATGCTGCCCGCGCTGGTCACCCTGCCGCCCGCGGGCGCGGCGGGCGCCGCCGCGCTGCTGGGCCTGCGCCGCACGGCGGCCCCGGGCGGGCCCGGTCAGGGCGTGTCCTAGCCTCGCTCGCCCGGCTCGCGGGCGGGCGGGACAGCCGCGCCCGCCGCCGCGAGCACCTGCTCGGTAGGCCGTGGCCGGCTCCGCAGGCCCGCCGACATGCCCTTGGCCAGGCCGGACCACAGCGTGCGCCGGTCGGCTGACCGGGCAAAGGTGCGGGCCCAGCGGCGCACCGTCGACCCCGCGTACAGCACCCGCTCGGCCGGGGCCAGCGGCGCGCTGGACCGCAGCATCCACACCTTGTTCCGCACCTCGTAGAAGAAGCGCGGGCCCGGGTCGGCGTCGGTGGTGCCGAACGTCGCGGTCTTGTGCACCACCACGCTGGCCGGGCACAGCCAGCCCAGCTGGCCGCGCAGCAGCCGGGTGGTGAACTCGAAGTCATCGTTCCACAGGAAGTAGTCGGCCTGCGGCAGGCCACGCGCCCGGCATACGGCCGCGTCCACCAGGATGGACACGAACGACGCCGACCGGATCGCCGTGCAGCCGGCCGCCGCGGCCGCCGACCGCTCCGCCCTGCTCGCGAACGGCTTGGCCCGCGGCGTGTTCATCGGGTGCGGCCGGCCGTCGGTCCACACCACCCGGCTGGCGAGCAGCGCGACGGCGGGCTGGCGGTCCCGCGCGGCGAGCAACGCGGCCAGCGCGCCCGGCTCGGGCACCGTGTCGTCGTCCATCAGCCAGATGAGATCGGCCGGGCCGGCCAGGGCCAGCGCCATCCCGTAGGCGAACCCGCCGGCCCCGCCGGTGTTGCGGTCCAGCACGGCCAGCCGCACCCCGGGGAACTTGGTGCGCACCGCGGCCGCGCTGTCGTCGGTCGACGCGTTGTCCACCACGATGACCTCGTCCGGCGGCCGGGTCTGCGCGTGCAGCGCGGCCAGTGATTCGAGCAGCAGCTCACGCCGGTTGTACGTGACGACCACGGCGGTCACCGCCGCGGCTGGCGCGCCGCCGTCGGTGCCCGGCATGTCAGGAGCGGCCTCTGTCCTGGCCGCGCCGCCGGGTCCGCTCCATGGCCTGCCAGGCCATGATGCGCAGCCGCCGGGCGGCCGGGGAGCGGCTGCTCAGCTCGCGCACCGTCCGCTTCAGCCGGGGCGACGCGGCGGCCGCCGACTCGATCCGGCTGGCCAGGCCGCGCGCGCCCCGGCCCGCCCGGGGCCGGGCCGCCGGGTGCTCCTTGCGGTACTGGTTGGCGACCAGCGCCGCCGCGGCCGTCACGGCCGCGTCCAGCAGCTGACCGTCCGGCTGGTCGTCCGGGCCGGCCGCGGCCGCCGACGGCCGCGGCCGCAGCTCGTCGACGTCGCCGATCACGTCGTAACCCGAGCCGGCCAGCCCGGTGATCAGGGTCTCCGCCTGTTCCTTGGCCCAGGCGTCCCGGTCGGCGGGCAGCACCAGCCGCCCCTCGCGGGGCCGCTGCGCCAGGGCCCGGTGTGCGATGCCCTCTTTGACCGTCCACATGTAGAACCAGTCGGGCACGTCCGCGGGCAGAGCCTGGTTCAGCCGCCGCAGGAACTCGATCTCGGGCAGGCCGAGCGAGGTGTTGGCCCGGGCCACGCTGAGGTCCACTCGGCCGGGATCCACGCCGATCAGGCCCGCGAACCGCTGCCAGAGCACGCCGGTGCCGGATCCCTGCGGTGGGGTGGTGATCACGTGGATCCGCTCCGCGGGCACGTACCGGGACCAGATGTCCAGGATGGCCAGCGTGTCGTGCACCCGCCAGAACCACCACTGCCGCCGGTCGGCGGACACCGACTCCCGGTCGATCACGTCACCGAGCCAGTCCGGCCAGCTCCGTGTGCTGCGGTGCTTGACGGTCTCCTGCCACTCCGCGGGCAGCAGCGACGCCATGTCCCGCACCGTCGCCGTGACGTGCACCTCGGCGGGGTGCAGCGAGCGCACCGCGCGCTCGGCCTGCGCCGGGTCGGCGGCCGAGAACAGCTCGTGCGAGATGACCGCGGCCCGCGGCGCGTACTGGGCCTGCTGGGCCAGGATGTCCCACTCGCCCGTCCACGACCCGGCCGGGTCGCTGGCCAGCTTCTCGATGCCGCGCAGGTCCTGGCTGGCCCGGAAGTGATCCTGCGGGTGATGCCCGGGCAGCACGACACCCTGCGCGGCCAGCGCGGCGCGGTTGCGCCACATGACTTGCTGCAGGAAGGTGGTACCTGTCTTGGGCTCGCCGATGTGCAGGAAGACCGAGGACATCCGGACACCTTATCGGTCGTTGGTGATGCCGCTGCAGGGTCAGGGTAGACCACACAATGGGGGGGCTCGCCGGTAAGCGAGACAGGCCGGGGCAAAGCTGCACTAAAGTGGCATCCGCCCGACCCGCCTAACCGCGCCGCGGTGCCACTCTCCACAGACGGAAGGCAAATCCGGCATATGCACGAGCCCTTCACGCTCCTGCTCTCGGTGTACGACGGCGACCGGCCGGACTACCTTCGGCGGGCATTCCGCAGCGCGGTCGACGACCAGACGCTGCGCCCGGCCCAGGTGGTCATCGTGCGGGATGGCCCGGTCCGCCCCGAGCTGGCCAGCTGCCTGGACGAGCTGGTGGCGGGCAGCCCGGTGCCGGTGACGCTGGTCGCGCTGCCGCACAACGGCGGCCTCGGCCCGGCCCTGGACCGTGGGCTGGCCGCCAGCGAGTTCGACGTGATCGCGCGGATGGATGCCGACGACGTGGCCATGCCGCACCGGTTCGAGGTGGAGATGCCGCTCATCGCCGACGCGGACATCGTGGGTGGCGGGCTGCTGGAGTTCGTCGGGGACACCGACAACATCGTCGGCCAGCGGGTCCCGCCCACCGACCCCAGCCAGATCCAGCGCTACGCGCGCATGCACGACCCGTTCAACCATCCCACCGTGCTCTACCGCCGGCAGGCGGTGCTGGCCGTGGGCGGCTACGGCCACCTCCCGCTGATGGAGGACTACGCGCTGTTCGCCCGCATGCTGCAGCACGGGGCGCGGCCGGTCAACGTGGCCGAGCCGCTGGTCTACTACCGGGTCGGGGCCACGTCCTTCAAGCGGCGCGGCGGCCTGGACCTGCTCCGCTCGGAGCTGCGGCTGCAGCGCGAGTTCCGCCGCCAGGGGTTCACCACCCCCGTCGAGTACGCGCGCAACGTGCTGGTCCGCGGCGGCTACCGGCTCATCCCGTGGCGCTTCCGCCGGGCCGTGTACCGGCCGATCGTGGCGCGCTACACCGAGCGCACCGGTACCGACCCCGCGGAGGGTGACAATCTGGCCGGCCCTCAGCGTGAGCTCCCGGTGCAGCGGTGAATGTCGACCTCGTCATCGTCGGGTCCGGCTTCTTCGGCCTGACCATCGCCGAGCGGTGCACGCGTGATCTGGGCCTGCGGGTGCTCATCCTGGAGCGCAGGGGGCACATCGGCGGCAACGCGTACAGCGAGCCCGAGCCGCAGACCGGGATCGAGGTCCACCGCTACGGCGCGCACCTGTTCCACACGTCGAACACCCGCATCTGGGAGTACGTGAACCAGTTCACCGACTTCACCGGTTACCAGCACCGGGTGTTCTCGGTCTATAAGGGCCGGGTCTACCCGCTGCCGATCAACCTGGGCACGATCTGCGAGTACTTCGGCGCGGCGATGTCACCGGACGAGGCGCGGGCGCTGGTCGCCGAGCAGTCCGCCGAGGTGGCGGCGGGGCACGCGGCCAACCTGGAGGAGAAGGCCATCTCGCTCATCGGGCGCCCGCTGTACGAGGCGTTCATCCGCGGCTACACGGCCAAGCAGTGGCAGACCGACCCGGTCAACCTGCCGCCGGAGATCATCACCCGGCTCCCGGTGCGCTACACGTTCAACAACCGTTACTTCAGCGACACGTACGAAGGGCTGCCGGTCGACGGGTACACCACGTGGCTGGAGCGGCTGGCCGACCACCCGAACATCGAGGTTCGGCTGAACACCGACTTCGCCCGGCTGCGGGACGACACGGCGGGCAACGTGCCGGTCGTGTACACCGGGCCGCTCGACGCGTACTTCGGTTACCAGGCCGGCGACCTGGGCTGGCGTACTCTCGATTTCGAGATGCGGGTGCTTCCCACCGGGGACTTCCAGGGAACACCGGTGATGAATTACGCGGACGAGGACGTTCCGTTTACCCGCATCCACGAGTTCCGGCATTTCCATCCCGAGCGCGACTGGTACCCGAAGGACAAAACAGTGATCATGCGTGAGTTCTCGCGCTTTGCTGATCGCGGTGATGAGCCCTATTACCCGATCAATACGGCAGAAGACCGGGCCCGGCTGCTGGCCTATCGTGAGCTGGCGGCGCGCGAGCCGGGGGTGCTGTTCGGCGGCCGCCTGGGCACGTACAAATACCTCGACATGCACATGGCCATCGGGTCCGCGCTCAGCATGTACGACAATCAGCTCCGGCCGCATTTCGCCGAGGGTGCGCCGCTTGCGCCGCTCGACGGGGATGCGAAATGACGGCCAGCAGCGCAAGCAGCGCAAGCAGCGCGGCTGAGCTGCGCGTCCTGCAGCGCGTCGTGTTCCCGCATGGCGAGCTGGACGTCGTCCCGCTGTACGTGGAGACCAACCTTGACCGGGGCGCGGCCGAGCTCGCGGCCGAGCTGGCCAACGAGGCGCTGACCGGCACCAGGGCGGGGGCGGTCAACGTCCCCGTCGCGACCGCACCGGTCGAGCACACCCAGTCCAGCATCCGGTTCGGCGGCGAGGTGCCCAGCTACCTGGTCGACGACGCGGGACCCCGGCGCAGCGCGCTGATCACCGAGGGCCGCCGGGTCTCGTTCGCCACCTACTTCAATGCCTTCCCGGCCAGCTACTGGCGGCGGTGGACGACCGTGGACTCGGTGACGCTCCGCATCCGGCTAGCCGGAGAGTCGAAGATCGTGCTGTACCGGTCCACGGCGCGCGGCTTCAGCCATCCGGTCGAGACGATCAGCGTCGAGTCGGATCAGCCCGAGGTCATCCAGCGCACGCTCCCGCTGGACCCGTTCATCGACGGCGGCTGGTACTGGTTCGACGTCATCGCCGGCCCCGGCGGGACCACGCTGATCGAGGCCGACTGGCTCGGGCCCGCGCCGGCCCGGCCGCCGGGCCGGGTCAGCATCGGGATCACCACGTTCAACCAGCCCGACTTCATGCTGGAGCAGCTGCACCGGCTGGGCGACGCGGGCGAGACCCTGAATGTGCTGGACCGGGTGTACGTCATCGACCAGGGCACGGACAAGGTGACGCGGCGGCCGGGCTTCGATGACGCCGCGAAGAAGCTGGGTGATCTGCTGGAGGTCGTCGAGCAGGGCAACATCGGCGGCTCGGGCGGTTTCGCCCGGGCGATGGACGAGACGGTGCGGGCCGGGCGCGCCGACTACGTCCTGCTCATGGACGACGACGTCGAGCTCGATCCCGAGGGCATCCTGCGCGCGGCCACGTTCGCCGATCTGGCCCGCCGCCCCACCCTCGTGGGCGGCCACATGTTCAGCATGTACGACCGGACCCTGCTGCACGCCTACGCCGAGGCGGTCGAACCGCACAAGTGGTGGTGGGGCGCGGCGCCGAACACCAAGGCCCGGCACGACTTCGGGCGGCGGAACCTGCGGAACACCCCCTGGCTGCACCGCCGCGCCGACGCGGACTACAACGGCTGGTGGATGTGCCTGATCCCGGCCGGGGTGATCCGCGAGATCGGGCTGTCGCTGCCGGCGTTCATCAAGTGGGACGACGCCGAGTACGGCGTCCGGGCCCGCGATCGCGGCTTCCCCACGGTGTCGCTGCCCGGGGTGGCGGCCTGGCAGGTGCCGTGGGATGAGAAGGACGACGCCAGGAACTGGCAGGCCTACTACCACCTGCGCAACCGGCTGGTGGCCGCGCTGCTGCACTCGCCCGCGCCCAAGGGCGGCGCGGTGATTTCGGAGAGCCTGGAGCGGCAGCTGCAGAGCCTGCTGTCCATGCAGTACTCGACCGTTGCGCTGCGGTTGCTGGCGGTGGAGGACGTGCTGACCGGGCCCGGGCACCTGCACCGGGAGCTCGGCACCAAGCTCGCGCAGCTGCGCGAGGTGCGGGCGCCGTACACCGACGCGCAGGACGCCGCCGACCTGGACAGCTTCCCGCCGCCGCGGCGCAAGGCCCCGGACGAGCTGAAGTACAACACCACCCCCACCAACAAGCTCAACCTGATGAGCAAGGCCGCGCGCGGCACCCTGCGGCAATTCAGGGCGACGCCGGAACGCGCCAGGAAGCGCCCGCAGATGGCGCTCCCGTACCAGGACGCGGGCTGGTGGGTGCTGGCCAAGCTGGACAGCGCGCTGGTGTCCGCGGCAGAAGGCACGTCCGCCGCCTGGTACCAGCGTGATCCGAAGCTGTTCCGGTCGCTGGGCTGGCGCAGCGTGCTCGCCCACCGGCGGCTGCGCCGCAACTGGGCCCGGCTGGCCGGGGAGTACCGGGGCGCGGCGGCCGAGTTCAACTCGCCGGAGCGGTGGCGGCAGACATTCGAGGCATCCGTGCCCGAGCCACCCGCCGGGCAATGACCTCGGTGCCCGCCGGGGGGTCGCCGGCCACTGACCCGGCCGCCCATCCGCCCGCGGACAGCCCGCCCGCGGCACGCCAGCCCGCGGGCGGCGAGCCCGCGGGCGAGTCCGGCCCGGGCACCCCCTCAGTCTGGGCCCGGTACGGTCCTCCGGCGGCCGCCGCCGCCGCGGTGATGGCGGTGCTGGGCGCGTGGGGCCTGGCCCGCTCCGGATCGATGGGCAACGACGAGGTCGCCACCCGGTGGGCCGCGCTGCTCAGCGTGCGCGAGCTGGCTCACCTGCTTCGCCACGTGGACGCGGTGCACGGGCTCTACTACCTGCTGATGCACGGCTGGGTGGTGCTGGGCAGCAGCCCGACCGTGCTCCGCGTCCCGTCGGTGATCAGCATGGTCGTGGCGGCCGTGGCGATCGTGATCCTGGCCCGGCGGCTGACCGGGTCGGGCTGGGCCGCGCTGTTTACCGGCCTGATCATGGCGCTGACCCCCTCGATCAGCTACTACGCACAGACCGCGCGCTCCTACGCGCTGGTCTACGCCTGCGTGCTGGCCGCGACGCTGGCTCTGCTGCACGCGCTCGGCGGCGAGCAGGAGGGCGGGCGGCCGCGCCGCTGGGTGCTCTACGGCTTCCTGATCACGCTGGCCGCCTACCTGAACGAGATGGCGCTGCTGGTGCTGGCGGCGCACGCGGTCACCGTGCTGCTCGCCCGCTACGGCCGCCGCACCTTCATCCACTGGGCGGTCACCTCCGCCGTGGCCGTGGTGCTGGTCGCGCCCCTGCTGGCGCTCAGCGCGCGGGAAGACGGTGCGGTCGCCTGGATTCCCCGGCCGGCCGTGGGTGACCTGAAACTGCTCGGGCACGACTACTTCGGCGCGAACACCGCGATCGCCGCGCTGATCCTGGTCTGCGTGGTGGCCGCGCTGCTGCCGCCGCTGGGCCGGCGCGCCCGGCGTAACCGGGCCACCCAGGAAGCCGGTGGAGCGTGGTGGCGCCAGCGCGGGGTGACGCTCCAGTCGGTGGCCGCCCCGCTGCTGGTGCTGCCCGCCGCGCTGCTGCTCATCGAGTCGGTGGTGGGCCGCCCGCTGTACACCGACCGGTACGTGCTGTACGGGGAGGCGGGCGCGGCGCTGCTGGCGGGCGCGGGCGCCTACCGCATCGGCCGCTGGCTGGCGGGCACGGCGGGCCAGCGCTGGCTCGTCTGGGTGCCGGGCGCCGTGCTGTGCGTATGCGCGCTGCTCCTGCAGCTGGGCGCGCAGCAGCGGGTGCGCACCCCGCAGAGCCGGCTGTACGACTTCGGCGGGCCGTCCCGCTATGTGGCCGCGCACGCCCGCCCCGGCGACGGGGTGCTGTTCTTCAGCGCCTTCTTCCGCAAGGCGCGGCTCGGCTACCCGGCGGACTTCCGTGACGTCACCGACTTCGCGATGGCCGTCTCGCCCGCGCAGGCCGGCAACTTCCGCGGGTCCGACAAGCCGGCGTCCGCCATCCGGCCGCTGATGCTCGGCTACCACCGGATCTGGGTGGTGGGCTGGACCCCGGAGCGGCACCTGGGCCCGGGCCCCATCGAGGCGCAGGCCGCGGTGCTGCGCAGCCGGTTCTCGCTGGCCACCCGGCGCCACTACCGCAACATCTGGGTCACGCTGTGGGTGCGCCGCTGACGGCAGCCGCCACCGGCCCGGCCTGCTGACGCCTGGGCAGCTGCCCGGTGCCGTTCGTTAAAGCTGACTGTCGGCAGCCGTGGTTAGGCTGCGCGGCATGCGGCAGGCGATGAGTTCCGGGCCCCCGGGCCGTCATATCTGCGACGGTGACGCCGGGCCCGGCCCGGCCCACGCTTCGCGATATAACTTGACAGGTCAGCCGAACGCGATACATCGTGTATGGCGGACGGGCTGGCCCGGCGGTGTGAAATGAATTCGCGGCCGCCGCGGTGCGGCCGGTAGGTTCGGTGCCGGCATTCAAGGGGCGATCAGGAGGACGTGGTGGCAGACAGCGGCTCAGGACCGGCCATCCTGGTGGAAGGCCTGACCAAGTCGTTCGGGGACGTGCACGCGCTGCGCGGGATCGACCTGTCCGTGCCGAGAGGCACGGTACTAGGGGTGCTGGGACCGAACGGCGCGGGCAAGACAACGGCGGTGCGCATCCTGACTACGCTGCTGCAGCCCGACGGCGGTCGCGCGCTGGTCGAGGGGCGCGACGTGTGCCGGGAGGCGGCGGCGGTCCGCCGGTCGATCGGGCTGGCCGGCCAGTCCGCGGCCATCCAGGAGGAGCTCACCGGCCGGGAAAACCTGGAGATGATCGGCCGGCTCTACCACCTGCGCAAGACGGACGCCAGGTCCCGGGCGGTGGAGCTGCTCGGCCAGTTCGACCTGGCCGACGCGGCTGACCGGGCGGCCAAGACGTACTCCGGCGGCATGCAGCGCCGCCTGGACCTGGCGGCCAGCCTGGTCGGCCGTCCGCAGGTGCTGTTCCTGGACGAGCCGACCACCGGGCTGGACCCGCGGTCCCGGCTGGGCATGTGGGACATCATCCGGTCGCTGGTGGCCACCGGGACCACGATCCTGCTCACCACCCAGTACCTGGACGAGGCCGACGAGCTGGCCGACGAGATCGTGGTCATCGACCACGGCCAGGTCATCGCGGCGGGCACCGCCGAAGAGCTGAAGAACCGGGTCGGCGGCGACGTGCTGGAGTTCTCGGTGCCCAACGGGACCCAGATCCCCGACGCGGTCACGGCGGTTTCCAAGGTGGGCGAGGGTGAGCCGCACGTGGACGAGCAGACCGACACGGTCAGCATCGGTGTCGGCGGCCGTGGCTCCGACGCGCTCGTCGACGCGGTGCGCAGCCTGGACGCCGCGGGCGTGGCGACCCAGGGCCTTGCGCTGCGCCGGCCCTCGCTGGACGACGTGTTCATGGCGCTGACCGGGCACGTCGCCGAGGAAGAACAGCCAGAAGCGAAGGGCCGGCGCCGTAGCCGCCGGTCCGCCAAGGACACCGCAGGAGCCAGGTCATGACCGCCATCGCGATCCCCGCGCCCGCCGGTGAGCCGGGCCTGTTCACCCGGGCCCGCTGGGCGGTGAGCGACACGCTCCTCATCACCAAGCGAAATCTGCTGGTCTGGATCAGGGTGCCCGCGTACATCGCGTTCACCGTCATCCAGCCGGTGATGTTCGTGCTGCTGTTCCGGTACGTGTTCGGCGGCGCGATCCCGGTTCCGGGTGGGAGCTACGTCGAGTTCCTGATGCCCGGGATCATCGGGCAGACCGCGGCTTTCGCCACGTTCGGCACCGCGATCGCGCTGGCTCAGGAGCTGCAGAAGGGCGTGATCGACCGGCTGAAGTCGATGCCGATGGCCCGGTCGGCAGTGCTGGCCGGACGGCTGGTCGCGGACACCGGGCGGATGCTGATCACGATCCTGATCATCATCGGGGTGGGCTATCTCGTCGGCTTCCGGTTCCAGAACGGCTTCTGGATGGCCGTGGCCATGGTCGTGCTGGCCACTGTGTTCGGCCTGGCCATCTGCGTGATCGCGGCGTACACCGGGCTGGCCATCGGCGACGAGGAGTCGGTGCAGGCGTTCGGCATGATCTGGCTGTTCCCGCTCACGTTCGTCAGCTCCGCGTTCGTCCCGATCTCGACGATGCCCGGCTGGCTGCAGGCCTTCGCCAAGCACCAGCCGGTCACGATCGTCATCGACACGATGCGGAGCATGGCGCTGGGCGGCCCGATCGCGGACAACCTGTGGAAGAGCATCGCGTGGCTGGCCGGCATCTTCATCGTGTTCGCGCCGCTGGCGGTGCGGGCCTACAAGCGGGCGGCGTAGGGGACAATCACGGCATCCGCCGGCTGGCCAGGATCCGGCGGATGTCGCGGGTCTCCTCGTCGCTGTGCCGGTCGAGGATCGCGTCCAGGTCGTTCAGGTCGGCTTCGCTGGTGTAGCTGGCCAGGTCGCGTTCGAGGGACTTGCGCTCGGCGCGGGCCGCGCGGGCCTGCCGGAGCGCGGTCAGGCGCGGGCTGACGGTGCGGGTGATGCTGTCCATGTTTTACGTCCTTGAGGTCCGGGGGAGTCCGCATTCAGTGTGCCCGGCCGCCAATCATGCGTCCAATGAGAGTAAAGCAAGCAATTCATGAGCTGACGTCATACAACCTCGTGATCAGGTGCGCACCGCCCCGGTGACCAGCCATCGCGAACCGCTAGCGCGGAGGGCCAGCGTGCCGAACCGGGCCAGCATCCAGATGGTGAACGCCAGCCACAGCGCCAGCAGCCCGGCGTGCTGGGTCACCACAACCGCGGCAGCCACCGCGAACAGGGCCGCCGCGGCCAGCCCGGCCAGCGCCAGGTAGTCCTGGTCTCCCGCGCCGATCAGCACGCCGTCGAGCACGAACACCACGCCCGCGATCGGCTGCTCGAGCGCGGCGACCAGCAGCACCGGGACGAGCAGCCGCCGCACATCGGGTGCGACCGCGAACAGGCCGGGCAGCACCGGGGCGGCCAGCGCCAGCAGCCCGCCGAACACGACGCCGTAGACGACTCCCCAGCCGATCATCCGGTTGGTGGCGGCCCGGGCACCGGGCACATCCCCGGCTCCCAGGCATTTCCCGGTGATGGCCTGGGCGGCAATGGCGATCGCGTCCAGCGCGAAGGCGAGCAAGATCCAGATCCGGAACGCGATCTGGTGCGCGGCGATGGCGGCGTTGCCCTGCCGGGCTGCGATCGCGGTGACCACCACCAGCACCGCCTGCAGCGCCAGCGTCCGGACGACCAGCGAGGCCCCCGCGCCGGCCGCCGCCCGCAGCCCACCGGCATCGGGCGTGATCGTCACCCCGGCGCGCCGGGCGCCACGGGCCACGATGATCAGGTAGCAGACGGCCGCGCCGGTCTGCGCGAGCGCGGTGCCCCAGGCCGATCCGGCGATGCCCCAGCGCAGGCCGAGCACCAGGACCGCGTTCAGGATCACGTTGACCACGTTGGCGGCGACGGCAACGGTAAGCGGGGTGCGGGTGTCCTGCAGCCCGCGCAGCACCCCGGTGCCAGCCAGCACCAGCAGCATGGATGGCGCGCCGAGCAGGCTGATCCGCAGGTAGATGGTGGCCTGACCGGTCACCGCCGGCGTGCCGCCGAACGCGCGGACGATGAGCGGGGCGAGCGGCCAGCAGACCGCCAGCACGAGCAGGCCGATGATGGCGGCCAGCCATAGCCCGTCGATGCCCTGCCGGATGGCCGCCGCCTGGTTGCCCGCCCCGAGCTGGCGGGCCACGGCCGCGGTGGTCCCGTAGGCCAGGAAGATGGCGATGCCGACCAGCGTGGTGAGCGCCTGGCTGGCCACGCCCAGGCCGCCCAGCGGCGTGGTCCCCAGCCGCCCCACGATCGCCGAGTCGGCCAGCAGGAACAGCGGCTCGGCGACCAGCGCGCCGAACGCGGGCACGGCCAGCCGCAGGATCTCCGCGTCGTGTGGGTTCCGGCCGATAGGCAGCCGGCGCCGCCGGCCGGTCTCGCTGGGCGCGGCCGACGAGGGCATAGTCGCGATGCTATGAGCGATTAAGTCGCAGTTGCAAGTTTATTGCATCAAGCTCGTTGCCTGAAGCCGGGGTACAGGCGGGACAGCTGCCGCTGACAGCCCGCCCGGGTCTACGCGGGGACGGGTGGCCCGTGGCTGTGCAGGGTGCGTTCGCCGTCGGGGCTGCGGGCGGTGACGGTGCCATCGCCGTGCAGGGTTATCGACCAGCCCCACCGGTGCACGGCGGTCAGATGGTGAAAAGAGCACAACAGCAGGAGGTTGTCCAGTCGGGTGGCGCCGCCGTGGGAGCGGGGGGTGATGTGGTGGGCCTGGCAGCCGGCGGGCGGGGTGGTACAGCCGGGGAACGCGCAGTGCCGGTCGCGGGCGATCACCGCGCGGCGCAGGTGCGGGGGGACCTGCCCGGTCGCCGCCCCCACATCCAGCGGGAGGCTGACGGCGGGGAACTGGCCGCCGGTCAGCCGGGTGCGCAAGAACGCGGCCAGGCCACCGGGCCCGGACAGTACATCGGTGGCGTAGCGGAGCAGGGTGTCGCGCAGCCGGGCGGTGGTGGCCGGGGGCAGGAGCGCAGTGCACTGGCAGCCGGCCGGGGCCGGGGCGGCGCCTGGCCCGGTGCCGCCCCCGGGACGCCCGTGCACGGGAAAGCAACCCTGGCGGGTGAGGAACCCGCCGGTGAGCGTGTCGAGGGCGGCGGGGTTGACGTGGCCGGTGACGAGGGGGGTGATCGCCGCGTCACACGCATATCCGCCCGCCGCCGCGGCGGTCAGCCAGCCGGGCTGGCCATCACCGGCGGCCTGCCCGGCCCGCCACGCCGCTTCGGCGTCCGGGCCGCCAGGCAGGCCACGCAGCTGATCCAGGGACAGGTGCAGCTGGATCTGGGTGGGCTGCCCGGCGCGGTCGGGCAGGCACCTTGAGCCGGCCAGGCGGCGGCAGGCTTCTTCTAACGCGTCGTGGTCACGCTGCACCGGGGTACGGGTGTCTTCGGGCCCCGCCTTCTTGCCTAACGACTCCAGCACCGCCGCCAGCGCGGCCGCGCACGCCGGGGTCAGATCGCCAGCCAGCAGCCCGGCGCCCCGGAAGGTTAAGTCGAGCCGCACCCGCCGGCCGGTGAACCCATCATCGCCCGGGTCACGGTCAGGGGTAGCGGTGCGGGCCCGCATTTCCTCGGCCAGGCCACCCAGATCCGCCAGCGACGCGCCGCCTGCCGCGGCGTCTAACAAGATCTGGTCACCGTCATCGCGGTGGGCTTCGGGCAGCAGATCGGTCCACCCGGCGATCACCCGCGCCCACGACGGCGAAATGGCCCCGGCGGCTAACGCGGAAGCCAGCGCCGGGTGGGCGGCCAGGCGGCGCACCCAGCCGGCCGCGCCGTCGGCGGCGGCCCGGGTGATCTGGGTCTGCCAGCGCAGCCACATCCGCGCGCTGCCCTGCCCGTCATCCTCGTAGGCTGACCCGGCGGAGAACGCACCCAGCAGCCGGGCATGCGCCGCCGTCTGCGCCGACTCCGCCGCGGCCAGCTCACGCAGGCACTGCGCCTGGACGACGCCGGGCAGATCAGCCGCATCCACCTGGTTG
>Ga0335078_10001516_pt1 | contig 34994 bp, 31 predicted proteins | sample Lox_Sample_32_FD_206711 | JGI IMG/M metagenome (GOLD analysis project Ga0335078, IMG submission 206711) | Soil microbial communities from Loxahatchee National Wildlife Refuge, Florida, United States - Lox_Sample_3.2 | ecosystem: Environmental > Terrestrial > Soil > Wetlands | place: USA...
GCGGGCAGTCGCCTCCAACGCCGAGCCGGCGAATATCGATTTCATTCTCGATTTGGCGGATCTGCGCCAGTACCTCCCGGTGACCGTGGACGGACACCAGGTCGATCGGCCCAAGCCCTGGCCGGATATTTACCTCCGCGCGGCGCAGTTACTCCGCACCTCCCCAAAAAGCTGTATTATTTTTGAGGACTCGCCAACCGGGATCTCCGCGGCTCGGGCGGCCGGAGGCCGCGTTGTCGGCCTGGCCACGCACACCATGGACCTGAAGGACGTGGATGTGTTGATCTATGATTTCCGCGATCCCATGCTCCCGCAATGGCTCGAACAACAACAGGCTGGATGATTACGCCCTTCCTGCTGGCCTCATCCGCGGCCCTGGCGCTTGCGGCGCCGGTAAGTCCCGGCGAAGCCGGGCCTCCGATGGCCGGGTGGCCCGTTACTCCTGCCGGTCTGCTCATCGCCGTCGGCGCCATCGCCGCCGTATTCATCGTGTGGTGGATGCGCGAAAGGCGAATGCTCGCGCAGCGGCGGAATATGAAAGAGCTGAATGCTCTGGTGGAAGACATTGTGGCTTCCGCGTCGCCCCACGAGATCATCCGCAAGATCGATGTTGTCCTGCCGAAAATCTGGAGGCTGACCGATGCCAGTTTGTATCTTCATGAACCATCCTCCGCTTCCTTCAGACGCCTGTCCGCTTCCGGAGAAACAGTCGCCCTGACCGAAGAATCGAGTCCCGTCGTGGCGGGCGTCGCTCTGTGCCGGCAGAACCGCACGCTGCTCGCCATTCCCGACACCCGCAAGAGCGCCTTCTTTCGCGACAGTAATCCTCAGGACGTCCCTCGCTCGGTTTTGTTCGTTCCCGCGTTCGCGCGGCACGAAGTTGGCGCGGTTCTCGTGCTTCAGTCGGCTCTCGACTCGCATCCGTTCACCGATGAGGAACAGGCTACCGCGCAACACTTGGCCAATCAGATCGGTACCGCCCTCCGCCTTCAGGACCAGCAGGCGGTTCGCGAGCAGCTTTTCCGCAGCGAGAAGCTGGCCGCCTCGGGCGAGCTTATGTCAGTGGTGGCCGACGAGCTGCGGAGCCCGCTTGAGGCGATCGAGAAGACCGTGACGAATCTCCGCGGCGAATGCGAGGAAGGCTGCCGCGACCAGATGGACCGGCTCGTGGCGGACTCCAAGCGAGCCTCGGAAATTGTCTCCCGCCTCATTTCCTTTTCCCGCGAGCGCGCCGAGATCCAGCAATTCGACGTGAATGATCTGTTGGCGTCGGCGCTGAAGTTCCAGACGCCCGACCTGACCGCGAGCCACATCGATCTGCACTCGCGCTTCTCCGCGCAACCCCTCGTCGTGACCGGCTCGCGATCTCAGCTCGAGCAGGCCCTGATCATGTTTCTGCAGCACGCGGAACGCGGCGCGGCACAGGCCCGTCAGAAGAAACTAAGCGTTTCCACAGCCCGTGCGGCAAACCGGGCGGCGGTGGAGATTTCCTGGAGCTGCGTGCCCGAACTGCTCGAGCCGGACGTCTTCGAACACCGCCCCGGATCCGGCGTGCTCAGCCTGGGCGTCTGTCGCAATGTGATTCGTAATCACGGAGGTGAAGTACGCCTGATCCGCATTCTCTCGACGCAGTCGCGGTTCGAAATAGACCTTCCCTGTCTCCCGGCGGATGCCGGAACCGTCACCGCGCTCCCGGATGCTCCGGAGAGCGCTTCAAGAAGGCTGACTGCCCTCGTGGTTGAGCCCGAGGCCGTGCCGCAGAGTGAACTGGTGCGGTTGATTACGGATCATGGACACCGGGCTGTTCCCGTAGCAAGCGCCGAGCAGGCCGCCGACATCGCCGAAAGGATGCGGTTCGATCTGATCCTGTGCGGGACGCACCTGCCCAATCTGAGCTGGATGGATTTGCTCGAAAAGGTGCAGCAGCGAACATGGGCCTTCGTGCTGATTGCCGATCCCTTGAGCCCGGAGGCCGCGCGAATGGCTCGGGGCAACAATACTTTCACCCTGGCCAGACCGGTTAAGGCTCAGGAACTAGGCAGGCTGCTGTCAACCGTCAGCGCGCGCCTTGAAACACTCGAGCCACGGCCCGCGGAGAATCAGCCGTGAAGCAGGCGATCATCGTGGCGCTGACCGGCGCTTGCCTTACGTGGGCGTCCCGGCCGTCCCAGCGGATGAGCGCCGAAGACATTTTTCAGCTGGTGACGGCTTCGTTGGCCGTGGACGATTCCGATGAGTTCGTCGCCAGCCGGCTTCGCCACATCGCTCCAACGGAGCAATTCCCGAACGACGCCGTACGTGTTCTGCAGGCGCTGGGAGCAGGACCGCGAACCTTGCAGGAGATCGAGGCCATCAGCGCGGCCTCAGGAAGCTTACCTGCCCCACCCGTGCCGGTGGCGAACCCGGGGCCCGCGCCCGACGTGCCGGCGTTACTGGCGCGAATGACCGGCTACGCCTTCACCCATCTGGAGAAACTCCCCAACATCATTTGCAATGAGACTACGCAATTCTACGGTGCAACCCAGAAACGAACCTCCGGATGGCGTGCTGAGGACCTCGTGGAGGAAGAGGTTCGGTACGTGGATGGCGAAGAGAACTACCGGACAATACGCGTCAATGGCCAACCGGACGATCGCCCGCTCGACCAGATCCGCGGCGCCTGGAATCGAGGCGAGTTCGCGAGCATCCTTGCCTTTACGTTCGATCCAGCCAGCCAGGCTCACTTCATTTGGGACCACTGGGAAAGCCTTCATGGTCGGCAAGTGGCTGTTTTCCGGTATGGGGTCGATCAGGCCCACTCGAAATACTCGGTCTGCTGCCTTCAAATGGGCAGCATCACCGTCCACGGCGTGATTCAGCCACAGAAGAAGCCGTGGCTGTCCGCGTACAAGGGCTTTGTGTACGCCGATCCGGATACCGGGAGGATCGTGCGGCTCGACTACCAGAACGTGAATATTCCGCCGGAATCCCCCCTGCGGGATGCGCGGCATGTCGTGGATTATGCTTCCTTCACAATTGGAGACAAGCCCTACTGGCTTCCTGAGCGCGTCACCCACTACATACGGACTCCGCAATACCGCACTCGCGACGAGATCCGGTTCTCGAATTACCGCAAGTTTGGCGCCGAGAGCACGATTCTCTTTCCCACTGAAGACTCCACGCCTGAGAACAAATAGATCACTGCGCCGGCTTCGGCGTTGCGCTCTGGCCGGCAATCGCATCCCGCACCACGGCGCGGAGTTCTTCGCGAAACTCGGCGAGGTTTTCCGGCGAGAGATATAGGGTCTGGGATGGAAAAGCCAGATCGATGCCGGCATCCTGGAAGCGTCTCTTCATACGGCGGTTCATTTCCCTCGCTACGGCCCACTGCTTCATCGGCGCCGTCCGAATGCGAAACTTCACGATGATGCCGGAGCTGTCCAACGCGTCCACGCCGAGCATCTCCAATGGTTGAAGAATAATCGACTGCCAGGCCTCTTCCTGACGCAGTTCGGCGCCCAGCTCGGTAATAGTCTCCATGACGCGGTCGGGATCCTGCCCGTAATCGACGGTTACGGTTAGCACGGCGTAAGAGAAATCGCGCGTCAGGTTAGAGAGCTTCTGGATGGAGCCGTTCGGAATCACGTGCACCGCTCCGTTCTCGCTCCTCAGGACCGTCGTGCGCAGATTGATCTCCTCCACCAGGCCGCTGGTCCCATCGATTACCGCAACGTCGTTGATCCGAATCTGATTCTCAATCAGGAGGAACATCCCGCTCAGCACGTCTTTGATCAGGGTTTGCGCGCCCAGTCCAACGGCAATGCCCACCACTCCCGCCCCGGCGATCAGGGGTGCGATATTGAAGTGCAATTCGTGGAGCACCATCGCCAATGCCACAGTCCAGATCAGGATGCTGAGTGCGCGTGCGGCAACCTGCGTAATGGTATGCACGCGCTTCTGGAGTTCCAGCTCGCTGGTTCCCGCCTGCCCGACCTGCCGCAGGGTGCGCAGGCGCAAGGTCGCGACCGCCTTCCGGGAAACCCGGGAAGCGATCCAGGCGAGTAAAAAGATCACGACGATGCGAGTACCACCGACGATCCAGGGAGAGAGCCAGTTAAACGTCGGTTCCGGATGGGCGGCCATTAGTTACATGTTGCCTCACCGGCACAGGTAACGGGAGAAGGCTTCAGCGCGTCGCAAGTCATGAACCGTGAGCCGCTTCTCGCGGCCTGAACCCTTGCGATCTCTAAGAATGCTCTTTCGAACACTTCCCCCACGGGGAATGCTGCGTTTCGCCTCGCTCGTGTTACTCACGATCTCGTGCTTCGCTTCCGATGCCACCATGCTGGACACCGGTTACCAGCAGATGTACGATCTGCGGTTTTCAGAGGCTCACCAGGCGTTTCAGAAATGGGAGCAACTTCATCCGGCCGATCCACTCGGACCGGTTTCCGACGGGGCCGCCTACCTGTTCGCTGAGTTCGATCGCATGCGGATTCTCCAGTCGGAATTCTTTGCGAGTAATGACGGATTCCTGCACATGCGCAAACTGGATCCCGACCCCGTCCTGAAGTCCCGCTTTGAGGAGGCTTTGGCCAAAGAGCAGGCTCTCGCGGATGCCGTGTTGCGCAAATCGCCTTCGGATGAGAATGCCTTGCTGGCGAACGTATTGCGATTTGGCTTACACGCCGACTACCTGGCACTGATCGAGAAGCGGTACCTGGGTTCACTGTCGGAACTGAAAGAGGGCCGCGATGTTGCGCGCCGATTGCTTGCCGCTCATCCCGATTGTTACGACGCTTACCTCGCTGTTGGCGTGGAGAATTACATGTTAAGCCTCAAGCCGGCCCCCGTCCGCTGGTTGCTGCGCATGGGCGGGGCCGAAACCGACAAGGATGTTGGCATCTCTAACCTGCGTCTCACGGCGGAAAAAGGCCACTATCTGTTGCCGTACGCCCGGTTGTTGCTGGCCGTGGCCGCCTTGCGGGATAACAACAAGCCGAAGGCTCGGAATACGTTGGCGTGGCTGGCTGAGTCATACCCCCAAAATCCGCTCTACCGCGAAGAGCTTGCAAAATTACGGTGAAACCTCCGGTGCCGTCAATAAATCCCATGCCTCGAACGACGAGAATGGGACGATGAACATCGTGGGCGCGGCGAGCGCCGTGCCGAAGCACTACTACAAACAGAATGAACTCGGTGCGGCCCTGAAATGGTATTGGGGTGACCGGATCGAGAATCCGCGGCTGGTGGAATTGCTCCATGCGAACGTCGGCGTGGACGGCCGGTATCTCGCGCTGCCGATGGAATCGTATCCGCCCCTGGACACGTGGGGTAAAGCCAATCGTGTTTGGATCGAGACGGCCGAGGAGTTGGGCAGCCAGGCAATTTGCCGTGCCCTGACCCGCGCTGGCCTCGGGGTCCACGACATCGGCGCGCTCTTCTTCGTCTCGATTACCGGCATCTCCAGCCCGTCGATTGACGCACGGCTGGTCAACCGCATGGGCCTCTCCCCGAATATTCGCCGGGTGCCCATCTTTGGCCTCGGCTGCGTCGGTGGCGCGGCGGGAATTGCGCGAGCCGCGGATTATGTGCGGGCGTACCCGGATCAGGTCGCCTTGCTGTTGTCAGTCGAGCTATGCTCGCTGACCTGGCAGCGGGACGACCTTTCCATGGCCAATCTGATTTCCTCAGCGCTGTTCGGCGATGGTGCGGCGGCGGTTCTAATCGCCGGTGCCGAGCGCAGCATGCCTGGGCCGAGAATCGTTGCCACGCGTTCCAGTTTCTATCCGGATACGCAGGAGGTCATGGGCTGGGATGTTTCCGAGAAGGGCTTCCGCATCGTACTTTCGCCGGAGGTGCCCGCCGTCGTGCGCGAGCATCTCGGCCGGGACGCCGACGCGTTTCTGGAAGACCAGGGGCTTACGCGAGCGGACATCGGCTGCTGGATTCTGCACACCGGTGGACCCCGGGTGCTCGAAGCGACGCAGGATGCTCTGGGCCTGGACCGCGCCGCGCTCGCGGCATCATGGGACTGCCTGCGAGCGACGGGGAATCTCTCCTCGGCTTCGGTGCTGTTCGTGCTCGAAGAAGTCATGATGCGCCGGAGGCCCGAGCCGGGCGCCTGGAGCGTCTTGGCGGCGATGGGGCCCGGGTTTTGCTCGGAACTCGTGCTGCTGCGGTGGTGAGGCCGCCACTACAATGGCCATAGCGTGAAGCGTTCCGGATTTGCCGACCTTCCCCTGCACGGCGGCCGCGTGCCGGCATGGCTCGCGGAGCGCATGACCAGGCTCGGCACGGCCATCAGCGAGAGCGTTCTCTATCACTACGGCCCGGCCGAGCTGTTGTCCCGCCTCGCCGATCCGTTCTGGTTTCAGGCCCTCGGCGCGGTGCTGGGCATGGATTGGCATTCGTCCGGCATCACGACGTCGGTAATGGGAGCGCTCAAGCGCGGCCTGAATCCGCGGGCGGCCGAGCTCGGTATCTATGTCTGTGGCGGACGCGGCCGGCATTCCCGGAACACGCCCGCGGAGTTGTGCGCCGCCGCCGATGCGCGCGGGCTGGATGCCCAGGCGCTGGTTCGCGCCAGCCGCCTGACCGCGCGGGTGGACAATAATGCCATCGCCGACGGCTTCCAGATTTACCTGCACTCGTTCATCCTGACCGCGGCGGGCGACTGGACCGTGGTGCAGCAGGGACTTAACGATGCAACCGGCCTGGCCCGCCGCTACCACTGGCATTCGGCCTCGGTGCGCGATTTCACCTCCGAACCGCACACCGGCATTGTGGGCCGGCACGAGGGCCTGATCATGAATCTGGTGGATGCACAGGCTTGCCCCGCGCAGGAGGCGCTGCTCGATGTTGCGCGTCAGGACCCGGTACGCACTCTTGCCCAGGCGCAGCGGGTCTACACCGCGCCACGGCATCACGATGTCCGCGCGGAGAATATCGATCTGAAGCGGCTGGGCGCCGTGCTCGCGCTCGCATACCAAACTGAACTGCGCGACTTCGCCTCGCTTTTGCTGCTGGAGAACCTGGGTCCGCGAACGCTGCAATCGCTGGCGCTGGTGGCCGAGGTGGTCCACGGGACGCCTACGCGCTTCTCCGACCCAGCGCGCTTCTCCTTTGCCCACGGCGGCAAGGACGGCCATCCGTTTCCCGTTCCGTTGAAGACCTACGACGAGTCCATTGGCGTTTTACGCCGCTCGCTGGACGAGGCGAGACTCGGCGATACGGACAAAATGGACGGGATGAAGCGCCTTGATCGCTTCGTTCGCGGGGTGGAGGAACGCTTCACCCCGCAAGCGAACTTCGAAGCCGCGATCGCTCACGAGCGTGCTATTGCTCCATCGCTCGGCGGTCGAACCGCACTCGATAAATCCGGCCAGTTACCGTTGTTCGGCTAAGCCGTTCAGCCTTCCCGCAGAAATTTCTTTATACTCGCTGTCGCCTGCTTGAGCCGATGGTCGTTCTCCACCAGCGCGAAGCGCACGAATCCCTCGCCCAGCGGACCGAACCCGATGCCCGGCGAGACGGCCACCAGCGCTTTCTCCATGAGCAGCTTTGCGAATTCCAGCGAGCCGCCTGCGCGCCACGGCTCCGGCACCGGCGCCCACACAAACATGGTGCCCCGCGGCGGCTCCACATGCCAGCCAGCGCGGTCCAGCCCCTGAATGAGCACATCGCGGCGCCGCTGATATGTAGCGCGAATGCGCTCGGTGTCCTCGGCACATTCGCGCAGCGCGATGATCGATGCGATTTGGATCGGCTGGAAGATGCCGTAATCCAGATAACTCTTGATGCGCGCCAGCGCCCCGATCAGGCGCCGGTTGCCGAGGCAGAATCCCACGCGCCATCCCGCCATGTTGAAGCTCTTCGACAACGAGAAGATCTCCACGCCGATCTCCTTCGCGCCATCCACCTGCAGCAGGCTCGGCGGCTTGTAGCCGTCGAAACCGAGGTCGGCGTAGGCAAAGTCGTGCACGATCATGGTGCCGTGCTTCGCCGCCATGGGCACGATCTCGCGGAAGAAATCCAGCTCTATGCATTGCGTGGTGGGATTGTGCGGGAACGAGATGAGAATCATCTTCGGTTTCCGCGGTCCACGATAAAGATCTTCCAGCGCGTTCAGAAAGGTCGCCGGGTCGGGCATCGGCAGTGTGCAGGCGTGGCCTTCCGCCATGATGACGCCATACTGATGGATCGGGTAGGCCGGGTTCGGCGAAGCAACCACGTCCCCCGGACCGATCACCGCGAAAAGCAGGTGCGCCAAGGCATCCTTGGCTCCGATGGTGGCGATGGCTTCCGTTTCCGGATCGAGGTCCACGCCGTACCGATCCTTATAGCGTTTGACCATTTCATCGCGCAGGCGCGGAATGCCGCGCGACATCGAATAGCGGTGATTGCGTGCGTTGCGCGCGGCCTCCACCATCTTGTTAACTACCGCGCGCGGCGTGGAACCGTCAGGATTGCCCATCCCGAGGTCCACCACATCCTGCTGTGCCGCGCGTGCCTTTGCCTTCATCTCATTGATAACGGCAAACACGTACGGCGGCAGCTTCTGGATGCGATAGAACTCCTGTTGGGTTTGGGTTTCGACGGTAACCATAGCACCATTCTACGGTCAACGCGCCAGCTACCCTGAAGGAATGATCACCGACCTCGTCCAGATCCGGCGCCTGGGCGAGAAGAAACGCGAGGAGAACGGCCGCTTCCGCGCCTGGCTGCGGCGCCATAACTTCGCGGAGCGGCGCTTTAAGCACATAGCCGAGGAAGTGACGGAGCGCACCGACTGCCTCGCCTGTGCCAATTGCTGCCGCGTCGCCACCACTCGCGTCACCGAGCGGGACATCGAGCGCCTGGCGAAGTTCCTCGGCATGCACCGGACCGAGCTTCTGCGGGATTGCACCGTGGAAACTCCTGACGAGGGCCGGATCCTGCGCCGCAACGGGGCTGGCTGCCTCTTCCTGAACGGCAATGAATGCACCGTCTACGACGGCCGTCCCGACACCTGCCGCGACTTTCCGCATTTGACCCGCGGCCCCGGCTCGTTTCTGAGCCGCATGTGGCAAATGCCCGATCGCGCCACTTACTGTCCCATCGTCTACAACTCGCTGGAGTCTTTCAAAGACGAAACCAGATTCCAACGGTAGCTGCCTTTGTGAGAGGCTGTATGGGTATGACCAGAATCACTCGAACTTTGCTTTGCGGCGCTGCGGCCGCGATACTCGCGCTCGCCGCAGACGAACCAGGACCGTTGCACCCGGAAATGACCGTCGCGCCGGATGCCGGAACCTACGATAAGCCGGCCGGCACGGTTGGCCAGAAGCCCTCAACCGACTGGACCGAAACGACGATCAATGCCGGCGTAAACAAGAAGCCGCTCGATGGTAAGCCGGTGACGGTAGCCGGCGAGATCATCGACCTTTCCTGTTATCTTCAGCTCGGCAAACACGGCGAGAAACACAAAGCCTGCGGCGTGAAATGTCTTCAGAGCGGCCAGCCCATCGGACTGCTGGCGAAGGACGGCGCCATCTACATGCTGATGGCCGAAGAGCACGACCCCCGTCGCGACGGTCAAACCGGCGGATTCCGCCAGGCGGCAATCGACAACTTCGCCAAAATCATGGAGGTCACCGGCACGGAGACCTCGCACGACGGCTTCCGCGCGATCTACGTTCAGGGGTACGCGGCGAAATAAAGAGAGGGGGCAGTTCGGTTGACCGCCCCCAGGGAGGAACCCGGGCTCGGACGTTCGCCCGGCTGGTCTGCGACTGCGTACGAAATAGTCAGGCCTTCCGCGAAGAGCGCGCTGAACGCGGCTCCGGCGGCGCGAAAGCGACGGCCCCGGTAGCGGCAACAATCGGTGGAATCCACACGTTGCCCGTGATTTCGGCCATGAAGCGGTGCGACAGGCCTTCGGCCTCCCGCTGGAAGGTCATGGTGAAAGCGCCCTCCTCGTGGTCGATCGAAATCGAATCGCCGCCACGAACCTGGTCGGTGGCAATTAGATTCGACATGGGCTGGACAACAAGCCTCTCAATGGCCCGCTTCAAATGCCTGGCGCCGTATCTGGTGTCGGTACCTTCCTTCAACAGGTGCTGCTTTCCGTTTTCGGTCACCTTGAAGATGAAAGCCCGATCGGCGCGGGAACCGAGAATGCGTTGCTGCACGAGACTCAGTTCGATATCCACGATCTTCTTCAATTCCTCGGCGCCGAGCGGCTTGAAGGTGACGATCCGGTCCAGTCGATTCATGAACTCCGGCGTGAACTTGCGCCGCGCCGCTTCCACGGCCGTCCGCTTGATCTTGCCGTCAAGCGATTCACCAGTCTCCGTGCCCTCCGCAATCGCCTGTGCTTTCGCGGTTGCGCCAAATCCCATGCGCGGATTCATCAGTGCGCTCATCTCCTGAGCGCCCAGGTTGCCCGTCATGAATACCATGCAATTCGAAAAATCGACGCGCCGATTGTCTCCGAGAGTCAGCGTCGCCTTGTCAAGGATCCCCAGCAGAAGATTCCACAGAGCGTCACTGGCCTTCTCCACCTCATCGAAGAGCACGAAACTCAGCTTTACTGTTTCGGTGTGGTGCTCATTGAGCGCTTCCTGGCTGAGAAGGGCATGGGTCTCTCTGTGCCCCAGGTATCCGGGAGGCGAGCCGATGAGCTTTGCGATCTCGTGACTATGCTGAAATTCGCCGCAATCGATCTTGATCACTGCGCGCGGATTCCTCACCAGCGCCTCGGCCGTCGCCTCGACGACGCGCGTCTTGCCCGATCCGGTCGGCCCAAGAAACAGGAAGCTGCCCACTGGCCGCCCCGGAGGATTCATGCCGGCCAGATGAGTTTGATAGACGTTCACAATCTGCTCAACTGCCTCATCCTGCCCTACTACAAGGCGACGCAGATGGTTCATCAGGTTGTCTGCGTCGCGTCCGGTTCTGCCTGGGTCGAGTGTAATTGCACGTGGCATTGATCTGCTCCCTGCTCGATGGTTCCGTGCCCGGGTCGGAAGGCCCGACCCCTTGACATCTACCCTGCCTTCAGGCCATTCCGTTCCCGGGATGCCAGGATGAATGCATTTCACGAGCCAACGTCTGTCTCCTTTCTTTTCTTCGAATTCGGGGCGATCTCTATAACCTTTCGACGAGCAGGACTAAGTCCACTGCACCCAACGTGGGCGTGACAAAAGACCGGATGGGGGAAAACTCACAAACGAGTGGCGGCGGATTTCCGCTACTTCTTTACTTTCGTTTCCTTCTGGATCTTCTGCAGCAGCGCCATGCCTGACTTGTCTTCGGGCCATGGCTTCAGTGCGGCGGTGGCGAGAGTGATCAACATCTCCCCTCGCCGTGGAGTGTCCAGCTTCTTCGGACCGTAAATCGCCGACAGGTCGTAGAGAACCTGAGCCATGTTCACCATGAAGGTCTGCGTAGTCACCGAGGGTGAGGGCTGTTTGAACAGGTCCTGGGCCCGGGCGGCATCGTCGCCGGAACCGGTAACTTTCGCTGCCGACAGCATCACTCCCCTCTGGATCATCATTGTTTCAAGCCCTTCCAGGTCGGCCGCCGGCAGCGGCGCGCCGGAAGCAAACTGGTCCAGTTTCGCTGGCTGAGCCGTGTTGCCGGCGGGCGGCCAGGCGAACGCCAATGGAACACTCGTCCCTGTATTTTCCGCGGCGAATTTCTGAAAGGTATCTGCCAGCTCGAGGACCGTGCTGTTAGCCGTGCCCCGCCACGCGGTCATCTGACGGCGCAGCTCGTTTGCCCGTGCCGGGCTTTTGTGCATCGCGGCTTCGGCAGAATCAGCCAGGTCGCCGTACCCGCGGGCGATGCCGGAGGCCGTCACAATCTCCCAGGGGCGGGCCTTTGTGGCGAAATCGCTCGGGCCCGCCGTGAGATGGGCCAAATTGTCGAGTGTCCTCAGGTAGTCTCCTGCCCGCCAGGTTTCGCCGGCAGCTCCCCAGTAGAACGCCGGACTCCCGGGTTGGGGCGCGCTGGGACCCGTGCTGCATGAGTTCAGACACAATATAACTGCTGCGGCGCACAACGCCGCCAGAGTGTATCGGCGGATGTCCATGATTGCTCCATGCAACATCTATCACCAACGGAACTTCGTTACAAGGGGCCCCAGTTCGGTAAACGTCGGCCTGATGGAGCCATCGAGCCCGCGGTTGGCGTAGAATCGGAGAGCGGCAAAGCACTTTTTTTGTACGCGTTTTCGATGGTGAACGCGTCCTGTCAGTGAATCGAGGTAGCCTTTCGGGGAATAGAAGACGGGTCGCCGTCGCCATTTCCGCTCCCGCGACGAGTGGAACAGGGAAGAGGGGTACAACATGACTGGTCGGTCAGTGATTCTGCTGTTAGCGCTCGGGGCCGTCGCACTAAGTGCACAGACTTCGCCTGGCGGAGGAGAGCCGTCAGCTCAGACTGGTCCGATTCCGGTGATCAAGGCAGAGACCAGAGTCGTGCTCGTCGATGCGGTGGTCACCGACAAAAAGGGGAATTACATCGCGGACCTCACCGCGAAGGACTTCAAGGTCTGGGAGGACAAAAAAGAACAGAACATCACCAGCTTCGCCCTGGAAACGGACGCCGCTGATGCGAAGAACCCCACGCGGCGGTATATCGTGCTGTTCTTCGACAACTCGACGATGGCTGCCGACGAGCAGGCGCGCGCCCGCGCCGCGGCCGGCAAGTTTATTGAACGCAATCTCGGCAAAAATATGTACATGGCCGTCGTCAATTTCGGCGGAACGCTTCAAATCGCCCAGAACTTCACCGCCGACGCGGAACGCCTGAAACGCGCCGTCAGCGGCCTGAAGACGTCCACCGTCTCGCCAGTTGAAGATACGACCCTGGATGTTGCCACCACTGGCACGACACCGTCATTGGGCAACACGATGGCGGATTTCGGCATCCGCACCAGCCTGCTGGCGCTGAAAAGCCTGGCGAAGAATCTGGCCGGCGTCCCGGGCCGCAAGACGCTGATTCTGCTAACCTCCGGCTACAAAGTCAACGACGAGCACATGCCCGAGGTCACAGCCGCGATCAACGAGTGCAACAAATCGAACGTCGCGGTCTACCCGATTGACGTACGGGGTTTGGTCGCCGGAACTCCGGCCATGGCTCCGGCGGCGCCAACCGCACCTGGCATTCCGGGCCCGATTGGCAGTTTGCTCAGGTCTCCAAACGGATTTCCCTCGGTTGAATTCGTCCCCGCAAGCTATGTCAGCTATGGCGATACCGGCGTCCGGCCGTACCTGCAGTTGGCGGCTTTCGGTGGAGGCGTTCCCGACGGTTCCCCGGGCCAGCGCGGCGGTGGAACCGGCGGCGGAGGGACTGGAGGCGGCGGTGGAGGCGGTGGTGGCGGCCGGGGCGGGGGTGGTGGTGGTGCAGGCGGAGGCGGCGGAGCCGGTGGTGGCGGTGGCCGCGCAGGTGGAGGGACCGGTGGTGGCGGAGCACGCGGCGGAACCGGTGGTGGTAATACGGGGGGAGGCGGAAACCGCGGCGGAGGCGGGGGAACTAACACAGGTTATAGCAACCCGCTGAACAACAGCATTTTCAACCCACTATCGCAGTCGCGCACGCTGATTCCACAGCTTCCGACTAGTGTGGCCGACAATCAGCAGGTCATGTACATGCTTGCCGACGGCACCGGCGGCTTTGTGATTACCAACACCAACGATTTGCTCAGTGGGTTGGAGAAAATCTCCAGAGACCAAAGCCAGTACTATCTGCTCGGCTATACGCCGGTCCAGTCGGAGGAAGGGAGTTGCCACTCCCTGAAGGTCAAGGTGGAACGCGGAGGCACGATCGTCCGGGCCCGCAGCGGCTACTGCAATGTTCCCCCCCAGGATCAGCTTGCTGGTGATCCAATCGAAAAACAGATGGAAGCTCGTGCTGGCGGCGCGCCGGAGGCTGGCGCAGGGCAGATTGCCGATCCATTCTTCTACACTTCGCCCAATGTCGCGCGAGTCAACGTCGCCATGGAAATCCCCTCCGCGGAAGTAAAAACCGAAAAAATCAAGGGCAAACTGCATGGCGAAATCAATATCCTCGGAATCGCGTACAAGTCGGACGGCACGGCAGCCGCCCGCTTCAGCGATACGGTAAAGGTCGATTTCAAGGATAAGAAGGAACTGGAAGCCTTTCAGCAGCAGCCGCTGCACTACGAGAACCAGTTCGATATCGCTCCGGGCAAGTACACCCTCAAGGTGGTGTTTAACTCGGGCCAGAAGTTTGGCAAGATGGAAGCTCCTTTAGCCGTCGAGAAGTGGGACGGTAAGGAGTTCAGCTTGAGCGGCGTCGCCTTCAGCAAGGAGTTTCGTAAGGTGACCGTCGACAGTACCAGTCTTGACGCACAGTTGATGGAAGGCCGCACACCGCTGGTGGCCGACGGTGTGGAAATCACTCCAACCGGGACCAATCAGATCAAGAAATCGGAGAAGGGCGCCTTCTATATTGAGGTTTACGAGCCCCTGCTGCTGGGCAACACCGCTCCCCAGGTCGGGCTCAATCTCAAAATACAGGATCGCAAGACCGGTGCCGTTGCTCAGGACACGGGCCTCGTCAATGTCGGCAGGGGCGTCCAGGCCGGGAATCCCGTGATTCCGGTGGGCATGCGATGCCCGATCGAGAATCTCGCGCCCGGCTCCTATGTCGTTACGTTCCAGGCGATGGATTCCGCGGGACATAGCTCGATCGTGCGCACCATGAATCTGGACGTGGTTCCCGATTGAAGAACCTCGGTGAGCGAGCCGGTGCCCGGGCGGCAATCAGCTTTCCGCTGACTTGTCTTCGTGGTATTCCATCTCGGTGTTGACTTCCCAGAGATTGGTTTTGTCGGTCACACCGGCCGCGATGTTGTCCACGGCGATCATGGCGGTAAGCATGGAGTGGTCCTGGTTGTTGTACTTGTGCATGCCGTTGCGGCCAACCGGGAAGAGATTTTCGATGCTGTTGAAGTAGTCGCGGATCTCCGCGAAGCGATCATAGGAACCGAAGTAGGCCGGATATGTTTTCTCCATGCGCAGAACGGTAGCGTCAATCACCGCGGATTCGTCGATGATTCCGATCTTCCCCAGTTCCTCGCGGCCCAGGCGGATCATTTCTTCGTCCGAAAGACGCCACAATTCGTCGCCCTCGTTACAGAAATACTCGAGTCCCAGCCAGACCTTCGCGGGGTCGCTGACCATCCAGGGACTCCAGTTGTTGAACACCTGCAGACGGCCGATGAGGACGTCGGGTTCCTGGATGTAGATCCAGTTGTCGCTGATGAGCTTCCTGCCCTGAGGCGTGGAATCGCTGATCTTAAGGCCATCGACAAGCAGTCCAACCGTGATGAAATCGCGATAGACAAGGCCGTCGGAGACCTCCAGCACGTTGCCGGGCGGCGCCGGATCGAAGGAGCGAAGCAGTTCCTTGATGGGCGCCGTGGAAAAGAAGTAGTCGCCACCGAGCGTCTCCGTGGCGCCGGTCAGGGAATTCGTCGCCTGCACAGCATGCACGCGGGAGTGATTGGACAAGATGCGATCCACGCGCCAGCCGGTGCGGATCTCGCCGCCGTTCGCGCACACCTGGCGGGCCACCTCCTCCCACATCTGACCGGGACCGAACTTCGGATACATGAATTGTTCGATCAGCGAAGTCTGAGTGTCTTTCTGGCTGATGTCATTCTTCTTCGCGCCACCGAAGGCCTTGCGAAAAGCGTGCTGGAGCGTTCTCCAGACCGACAGGCCCTTGATGCGCTGCGCGCCCCACTCGGCGCTGATGCGGTCGCATGGAACGCCCCAGACCTTCTCCGTGTATGACTGAAAGAAGGTGCGATATAGCTCGCGCCCGAAGCGGTTGATGAAGAACTGTTCGAGCGTTTCCTCGTGCTTCAGGGGAAACAGCGCGCTGCGCAGGTAACTGCAACCGATCTTCACGGTGCGCACCGGCCCCATCTTCAGCAGCGTGTCTTTACTCAACGTGATGGGGTATTCGAAAAAACGGCGCAAATAGTAGATGCGGGACTTGCGCGCGCGGACCAGCATGATTCGATCGGTGACCGCCGGGGCGGCCGCATCGGCTGCGGAGGTCACCTCGCGATGCATGCGGTGATAGGCGATGGTGGATGAGCCGTCCGCCAGCCGCTCCAGCGGCAGAATGTTCATCCACCACTGCATCACACGGTCGGACTTGGAGAAAAAGCGATGGCCGCCGATGTCGATTCGGTTGCCCTTGTAGTTCACAGTACGGGAAATACCGCCCATGTACTCGCTCTTTTCGAGGACCACGGGGCGTATGCCGGTGCGGTGCAGGAGTTCCCACGCCGCGGTAAGCCCGGCCGGGCCGGCGCCGATGATGATCGCTCGTTTGGGCTGTTCAGCGCCGGTCATAGGTCAACAGAAATACGGGACGCCAGCCCGTCCACGCATTATGAAGCACGCGTGAGGAAGATCGGCAGGCCGGTCTTGTTGCTGTAGTTGGGACGGTAGCGCTCGGTGTTGTACATGTTGGCCACATCCACCTTGCGCGGTCCCAGTTTGGGGTCGGGAATGTCCACCATCTCATACTTGCCCTCAACCAGCGCTGCCATCTTGCCGCTCTTGCCGGACAGCACGTAATCGAGCGCCATGGTGCCAAAGGTGGACGCCACCAGCTTGTCCACGAAATCGGGAGCGCCGCTGCGCAGGTCATAGGTCAGGTCGCTGACCACAGTCTCTTCCTTCGCGCGGCTCTGGATCTCGTCGCTCAGCGCCTCCGCCACATTGAACTTCTTGCGATGACCGAAGGCGTCCGGCTCGCCGTATTCCTTCACTTCATAGCCTTCCCACTGAGCCCCCTCGGAGAGGACCACCAGCGTGTAATTGCTGGGGTTGTTGTGCTTGTCGTTCACAAGCAACTCGATGAGCTTTTCCAGCTTCACTTTGTACTCCGGGATGACGCAGCGGATGGAAGTGACGTAAGCGGTATAGAGCGCGGTGTAGCCCGCATCGCGGCCGAAGACGCGGAAGATGCCGATCCGTTCGTGCGAACCCACCGTGGTGCGCTGGCGGTTGATGGCGTCGGTGGCGCGGGTGATGGCGGTGGAAAAGCCGATACAGTATTCCGTGTTGCGGACGTCGTTGTCCATGGTCTTGGGCACCGCGACCACCGGGAAGCCTAGTTTGTCGAGCTGGGCCGCGTAGCTGAGAGTGTCGTCACCGCCAATCGCAATCAGACAGTCGATGTTTAAACGCTGCAGGTTGGAAAGCACCTGACTGCTGACATCGAAAACCGTATTGGTGACGCCCTTCTTGGTGACTTCCTGTTTGGGAAACTCGCGGCCCTGGAGAAAGTCGGGAACGGATTTCATCTTCGCGGGGTTGGTGCGGCTGCTGTGCAGGAAGGTGCCACCGGTACGATCAATGGTGCGGGTGTTTTCGCGGGTGAGCGGCAGAATGTAGCGCGCCTTGCTGGCCGGGTCGTCGAGATTGACGTGCGTAAGCCCTTCCCAGCCGCGGCGCACACCAACCACTTCACTGTTGCTTTCGCTGCCGCGATAGGTAACTTCCTTGATGACCGAATTGAGGCCCGGCACGTCGCCGCCGCCGGTGAGAATGCCAATGCGCTTTGAAGGCATGAATGCTCCCTGTCGAGTTGGATTGGAAAAACACTATTGTAGCGAGTGAGACCGCCCGCCGCAGCGCGACGGCAGGGAGGGCGCGCCGCCGGCTGCGTAGTGGTGTTCTGCTACAGTACCGCGTACCTCCTCTTCCTGGCACCTCGTGCAACCCGATACCGACAGACGTAGCAAATTACCACAAGACGGGAATTCTTACCCTGGAGCCGGAAAAATAGTTCTAAATTAATTTGTTTTCGCCGATAGGCACCTTAAGGAGCCAGCCGCGCTCCCACCGGTCCAACCGGAAACTTCGACGTAACGGAGGAATTCATGAGCAAGGTTCAAGCCACCCACTCGACGTGTATCTGGTCGTATGTCAGGCGGTATTCGATGGTAGTTCTGATCATCCTGGCATTCATGGCCAGTGCTAATGCAACCGAGGGTGGGGCGAGCGTCTACCCGGCGGGAGTGGAGACAGTGATGCCGGGCGTGATGCCGCCGTCAGGCAAGACGCTTTTTGCCGAGTTCGACGATTTTTATCAGGCCAATGGGTTGATGGACGGGACCGGTCACAGTCTGATTCCCGGTTTCCATCTACGGGTCGCGGCGGTTGCGCCGAAGCTGGTGCACAACTGGGGCGTCAAGTTTATGGGGGGCACGCTGGTGAGCAGCGCCGCGGCCCCTTTTCTTTACGAGCACCTTACCGGACCGTTCGGACTTCACGACAAAAGCGGCATAGGCAATCCCGACATCGGGGTGCTTGACGTTGCCTATAAGACCGGCGATGTGCACTGGTGGTATGGCCTTGATCTGCTCACGCCTGGATTCCAATACACCAAAGGCGATCTTCTCAACATTGGCCAGCACAATTTCGCCACCGCGCCGGCCGCCGCCTTTACGTGGTTGCCGAAGCATGGCAAAACGGAAGTCAGCTCGCGGTTCGAATATTTCATCAACTACACCAACCCGGCAACCAACTATCGGTCGGGCCATGAGTTTCTGTGGGAGTACGCGGGATTGCACAGCTTTACGAAGAAGCTGGCCCTGGGCGTGAACGGCTATTTCTACAGGCAAACCAGCGACGACCTGCAGAACGGCATTGCCGTGGGCAACCGCGGGCGCGCGCTATCCGTCGGGCCGGAGATCCGCTACCACATGGGTCACGTCGTGGGAGCGCTCAAGTATCAGAAGGAGATGGCCGTCGAAAATCGGCCCATGGGTAACGCGTTCTGGGCCCAGTTCGGGGTGCCTCTCTGGCATCACGAGGACTAGGAGCAGCCATGAGACGAAAGACCAGCTTTCAGACCAGGTTATTTGCCTGCTTTGGGTTCATTCTTCTGTTCGCGATCGGCGCCTCGGTCTATTCGGTGTACACGCTGCGGGATCTCCGGGCACAGTTGAAGGACGAAATCGAGGCCAGCTCGGTCCGTCTGGATCAGTCGAGGCAAATCGCCATCGGGCTGGCGAACATGCGAGTGGCCATGCGCGGCATCAGCCTCTTCGCGATGATGCAACAAGCTGGCCCGCTGGCGGCGGCGCAGAAGGCGTTTGACACGTCGTCGCAGCAAATGCAGGCGGTGGTTCAGGAGATGAGCGCCGGGGCCACCACCGACGCAGATCGCGCGGCCATCGAGGCCATTCGATCCGGACAGGACCAGTGGATGCGGGGAATGGTGGATTTCGTCGCGCTTTCCACGTCGGGACGTGGGGCGGAGGCAAGTCAGAACGCACTCAGGACCTTGACGCCGGCCATCGACGCCATTCAGAAGAACGCGGCCGAGTATGGCAGGGCGAGCCGTGCCCGGCACGATGCCGCGATGGCCAGCGTGGAAGCCTCCATGCAACTGGGCAGTACGATAACCGTGGTCTTGACGCTGTTGCTGGTGATGGGGGCGGCGGCGGCCTTCGTCGTCGTTACGCGCCTGGTGCGGACGCTGAAAGGAATTACGCGTCATGTCGCCAGCAACGCGGAGCAGGTGGCGAGCGCCGCGTCGCAGATTTCCGCTGCCAGCCAGTCGCTGGCACAGGGATCTTCCGACCAGGCGGCATCGCTTGAGGAAACCTCGGCGTCCACCGAAGAGATTAGCGCCACGGCGCGCCGCAACAAGGACAATACACAGGCCGCCGCCGGTCTGGTGGAACAGTCTGGCGTGCGTTTCGAGGAGGCAAACCGCTCCCTCGATCTGATGGTCCGGTCGATCGGCGAGATCAACGCTTCAAGCGACAAGATCTCACGGATCATCAAAGTGATTGAAGAAATCGCCTTCCAGACCAACATCCTCGCGCTGAACGCCGCAGTGGAAGCGGCGCGGGCCGGCCAGGCCGGTACCGGCTTTGCCGTGGTGGCTGATGAAGTTCGCAATCTGGCACACCGGTGCACGGAAGCGGCGCGCGATACTTCGGGCCTGATCGAGGAGTCGATATCCAAGTCGGCCGAAGGCAAGACTCGCGTGGACCAGGTGGCGGGTATCATCCGCACGATCACCGAGGAAGCGCTGAAAGTGAAAACGCTGGTGGAAGAAGTGAACCTCAGCAGCCAGGAACAGGCCTCGGGCATCGAGCAGATAGGCCGCGCCGTGGCGCAGATGGAGCACGTCACCCAGGGAACGGCTGCAAACGCCGAGGAAACAGCCTCCGCTGCTCAAGCGCTGAGCGCTCAATCGGAAGGCCTGAACGAGATCGTCGAGAGCCTGACCACGCTCGTCGGCGGCTCATCCCGCGGCTAAGCCTTAGCGCTTGCGGATGCGGATGGAAGAGTTCGAAGTCGTCAGATCGATGTCCGGACCGCCGCCTCCGATGTCGCCCTGAAGATGATCTTTCGAGATTGAACCGCCATGGGTGGTGACGTCGAAATCTGAATCGACGCCCCCGTGCGACGTAGTGGCGTCAAGGCGCGCGCCGGTGGACGCAGGCAGCCGCAGCTCGACGGGCGAGTTGCTCGTTACCACACGCATGTCGGGCACCTTTCCGTCCACTTCCACATCGACATGCCCATTGCTGGTTTGGACCCGCACCGGCCACGCGTCGCCGAGTCCGGCCAAGCGCGCTTCGACAGGACCATTGGATGTCTCCGCCTCGAACCTCCCGCCCCGGCACTCCGCCTTGATAGGTCCGTTGCTGGTATGCAGACGCACTCCGCCGTTCTGGTTGTCCAGATCGATGGGGCCGTTGCTGGTCTGCACTTCCGCCTCACCTTTTACGTCGGTCAGGTGAACCGGGCCGTTTGACGTGTGCAGACGAACGTTGCCCTCCACCCCGTCCACGCGGATGGGGCCGTTGGAAGTCTGAATGAGATCGAGTAAAACGCGACGTGGGACGTGGATCGTGTAAGTCGCGCCGGCGCCGCCGTGGAAAAACTCAGGGGCATTCGTGCGAACACGCACGGAATCCGGGTCGTGGGAGATATCCACGTGTGTGTCGCGGAGCAGACCCTCATCGCTCGCATATTTGGTGCCGGCGATATCCACGGTGTTCTGATCCCAGCCGGTGATCTCCACCGAGCCGTTCTGGCTTTCCACCGAAACCCGCGCGCCGGAGTTCAGCGGCCATGAGTAGTGGAAGTCCTCTCGAAACCGGCCCGTGTCACCCCAGTCGCCGACGACGCATGAGGTAAGAAAACTGCTGGCCATGGCCAGCGCGATAAGTCCGAGGAACCGTCGCATAAGCGCCTTTGCACCGTAGTACGAGCCGAGCCAGCGGGAAGTTCCCGGCGTAAGCCCGGTCCCATCCGCCAGCCTGCGACGGCCCGTCACATCTATTGACGCAAATTCAAGCTGATGTTAGTATACTATGTCGATAGAGATTTAGTATATCAAAACTAGATGGTCCAACTGACTGAAAACCATAAACGTACGGGCCAGCCCCTCCCCCACGACTGTTGTTGTCGCAAGTAAGCCTACCTTCCAACCAATTCAGGCCAGAGGGAATCCAGAGACCAACGGACGTGGGCCTTTCTTTCCCACGAAGAGGGAAAAGATATGATCGTAAGATCCAAACCATTGACACACACATCGCTGTTCCAGAACTCTGGAAGGCGCGTACGCGTTGCCGTCGCTGCTCTCGGGCTGCTTGCCGGCAGCCAGCTTTTTGCCCAATATGACAAGATCGCCGCGCTGGGATCGGACTCCGCTCGGGTACCGATTGGCGGGCCTGCGTCATCCCCGCTGATTGCAACTGATCCGTACGATTTTGCCGACCTTCGGCCCGTGGGCGAACTCAACGACCAGTTGCCGAAGTGGATTCAGTTTGGTTTCGAGGAGCGGTTTCGCTTCGAAGGCTATTCCGGCAGCGGTTTCAAGCCGGGAGTGGACGATTCATATTTACTGAACCGTTTCCGCCTGGGCGTAATTCTCAAGCCGGTGCACTGGTTCAAGGTGATCGGCCAGGTGCAGGATGCGAGATCGTTCCTGCAGAGGCCGCCGATAGGCCCGCCGAATACGGTGCGCTGGGATCTGAAGCTGGCGTACGCGGAAATCGGCGATCCGGAGACGCAGCCGGTGACGTTCCGCGTAGGCCGCCAGATTCTCGATTACAACAATACGATTCTCAGTAACTCGGAGTGGCGGAATCAGGCCCGATCGTTCGATGCCGCAGTGGCCAACTTTCACTTCGGCAACCTGCGTTCTTCATTGTTCGCCGCGTCGCAGGTGAGCCCGCTCCCCTATGGCATCAGTCATCACATTGAGGGCAACAACATCTATGGGTTGTACAACACGATTTCGCACGTGGTCCCGAAATCGATCGTCGAGCCGTTCGTGCTCTGGCGCGTCGAGCCCAGCGTGGCCATCGAAGCGAGCAAGTCAAAGACGGGCCATCTGAGCGAGCAGGCTTACGGACTGCGCGTGGCCGGACGTAACATCAGCGATTTCGATTATCGGGCGGAGTTCATTCGCGAGGGCGGCGATGCCGGGCCCAATACAATCGATGCCTGGGCTACGACGTTCGGCGCCGGGTACACCATCGCGCGGCTCGGCTGGAAACCGCGCTTCTTCACGGGTTACGACTACGCCTCAGGCGATGCGAACTCGAAGGATGGCATCCACGGCACCTTTGACACCATGTATCCGACCGCACACGACCGCTTCGGAATAGTCGATCAGTTTGGCTGGCAGAATATTGTCGCGGGGCGCGGAGGCATCACGGTTGTACCGCACCGCCGCTGGTCGGTGACGGGGCAGTATCTGGATTTCTGGCTCGCCAGCGCGACCGACGCTGTGTACAACACTTCGGGCGGCACGATCCTGCGCGACTCCACCGGTCACTCCGGGACCCACCTCGGCAACGAAGTGGACGGGTACACGTGGTATGAGATCAATCGTGAAGTCCACGTGGGCGTGGGCGCGGGTCATCTGATTGCCGGTGACTTTCTCAAGCGCGCGGGCAAGGGCGCCAACTACACATATCCCTACTTCGTGATCGAGATGCTCGATGGAAAGCGAGTGCATTAGATGAGGAGGGCGGGCGTTTCGATTTGGCTGGCCGCCGCGTTCCTCACGGGATGCTCAAAAACTGCCGACAGTCCCCAACACGTCCATCTGCTGAACGTTTCTTACGACCCGACACGCGAGCTGTATCAGGATTTCAACAAGGCGTTCGCCGCAGACTGGAAGAAGAAGACCGGGCAGGACGTGGAGATTGAGCAATCGCACGGCGGCTCGGGCAAACAGGCGCGTGCGGTGATCGACGGCCTTCAGGCCGACGTGGTGAGGCTGGGGCTTGCCTATGACATCGACGCCATCGTCGAGCATGCGCAGTTGATCGATCCGAACTGGGAGCAGCGGCTGCCAAACAACAGCACGCCCTATACGTCAACAATCGTGTTTCTGGTGCGCAAGGGCAACCCCAAACACGTACACGACTGGCCGGACGTGGTGCGCCCCGGCATCAGCGTGATCACGCCGAATCCGAAAACCTCCGGCGGGGCGCGCTGGAATTACCTGGCTGCGTGGGGCTACGCGTGGAATACTTACGGCCACAACGAGCAGAAGGCGCGTGATTTCATCGCCCGGCTCTACAAGAACGTGCCCGTGCTCGATTCCGGGGCGCGTGGCTCGACCACCACATTCGTGGAGCGTGGTCTCGGCGATGTGCTGCTGGCATGGGAGAACGAGGCGTATCTTTCCCTGAAGGAGTTCGGCGCGGACAATTTCGAAATCGTCAATCCCTCGACCAGCATTCTGGCCGAACCTCCCGTGGCTGTGGTGGACAAGGTTGTGGACCGGCACGGCACCCGCAAAGTGGCCGAGGCGTATCTTAAATACTTGTACACCGAGACCGGGCAGGAGATTGCCGCGCGGAATTTCTACCGCCCCCGTCTGGCCAGCGTGCAGGCGAAATACAAAGACAGGTTCCCGAACATCCGCCTGTTCACCATCGGCGATGTGGCGGGCACGTGGAAGCAGGCCCAGAACAAACACTTCGCCGACCACGGGCTGTTCGATCAGTTATATAAACCTTAGCGATGCCACGGCTGCGACGGCACGGCGTCATCCCCGGTTTCGGCCTCACGCTCGGCTACACGCTGACGTATCTGAGCCTGATTGTGCTTATCCCGCTGGTGGCGCTGGTGGTGAAGGGCGCGGCGCAGCCTTGGTCGAGTTTCCGCGACGCGGTTTTCGACCCGCGGACCATGGCGGCGTGGCGGCTGACCTTCAGCACAGCGTTGATTGCGTCGCTGGTCAACGTGGTGTTTGGGCTCGTTGTCGCATGGGCGCTGGCACGATACGACTTTCCGGGGCGGCGGCTCCTGGACGCGCTTATCGACATTCCGTTCGCCCTGCCCACGGCGGTTTCGGGGATCGCGCTTACAGCGATTTATGCGCCGAACGGATGGGTAGGGCGGCTGCTGGAACCCCTTGGCATCCGAGCCGCGTTCACACCCTTGGGCATCGTCATCGCCTTGACGTTCATCGGCCTGCCATTCATCGTCCGAACAGTACAGCCGGCAATTGAGGATCTGGATCCGGCGGCGGAAGAGGCCGCATCGCTGCTTGGCGCGACCCGGATGCAAACGCTCTGGCGAGTGATTCTTCCGGCCCTGCAGCCGGCGCTGGTGGCCGGTTTCGTCACCGCCCTGGCGCGGGCTCTGGGTGAATACGGATCGGTGATCTTCATATCGGGCAATATGCCGATGAAGACCGAAATTGCGTCGCTCCTGATTGTGACGCGTTTGGAGCAATTCGACTACCCGGGCGCGGCGGCGATCGCGTTGTTGATGCTTGCTACTTCGTTTGTGTTACTGTTCGCGGTGAACGCGGGCCAGTGGTGGGCAACTCGGCGACAGCGCGGGAGAGAGGCATGAGGAGCAGGGAGGACCCTCGTTGGATGCGGGTTGCAGTCATCACCACTGCCGCAGCCTTCGTCGCGCTGTTGATCCTGCTGCCCGTGATCGCGGTATTTGCCGAGGCGCTGCGTAAGGGAATTGCTGTCTATGTGGCGAGCATCACGGACCCTGGTGCGCTCGCGGCGCTGAAGCTGACTGTCCTGACCGCGGCAATCTCGGTGGGCGCCAACCTGGTCTTCGGGTTGGCGGCTGCCTGGGCAATCGCGAAATTCGAGTTTCCCGGGAAGAATCTGCTGCTCTCCCTGATCGATCTGCCATTCGCCATTTCCCCGGTCATCTCGGGACTCGTGTTCGTGCTGCTGTTCGGCGCGCAGGGCTGGTTTGGCGCGTGGCTGGTGGACCATAATGTGCAAATCGTCTTCGCCGAGCCCGGCGTCATCCTCGCCACCATATTCGTCACTTTCCCTTTCATCGCGCGCGAACTGATACCGCTGATGCAGGAACAGGGAAACGAGGAAGAAGAGGCGGCGGTTCTGCTGGGCGCGGGGGCGTGGAAGACGTTTTGGCGAATCACGCTGCCCAACATCCGCTGGGCGCTGCTTTATGGCGTGGTGCTTTGCAACGCGCGTGCCATGGGTGAATTCGGTGCAGTGTCGGTAGTATCGGGGCACATTCGCGGACGGACCAACACCCTGCCGTTGCACGTGGAAATTCTGTATGACGAGTACAAATTCTCGGCCGCTTTCGCAGTGGCCAGTCTGCTGACCTTGCTGGCTCTGGTTACGCTGGTGGTGAAGGCCGGACTGGAATGGAAGACCCGGAGAGTCGTCGATGGCAATTGAAGTCAGACACGTCAGCCGTACATTCGGCGCGTGGACGGCGCTCCGCGACGTGAGTATCGCCGTGAATCACGGCGAGTTAGTCGCGCTGCTGGGTCCCTCCGGATCGGGCAAGACGACGCTGTTGCGAATCATCAGCGGCCTCGAGACGCCAGATCCCGCCCCGGAAGCCGCGGTGCTGATTGACGGCGTCGACATTTCGCGTCAGCGGGCCGACCAGCGCCGGGTCGGCTTCGTGTTCCAGCATTATGCTCTGTTCCGCCATATGAGCGTGTTCGAGAATATCGCATTTGGGCTGCGCGTGCGGCCGAAGAGCACACGGCCGGTGGAAGGGGAGATCCGGCGGCGGGTGAATGAGTTGCTCGAACTGATCCAGTTGGGGCGTTGGGCTCAGCAGTATCCGGCACAGTTGTCGGGCGGCCAGCGGCAACGGGTGGCGCTGGCGCGGGCCCTGGCCATTGAGCCAAGCGTGCTGCTGCTGGATGAACCGTTCGGCGCGCTGGATGCGCGCGTGCGCCAGGAGTTGCGGCGCTGGCTGCGAACGCTGCACGAGCGAATTCCGGTTACCACGGTGCTGGTGACTCACGATCAGGAAGAGGCGCTGGAAGTTGCCGACCGCATCGCCATCATGAACGCGGGAAGAGTCGAGCAGTTCGCTACCCCAGATGAGGTATTTCATCGGCCCGCGTCGGAGTTCGTGGTCACTTTTCTGGGCAACGTGAATCTGTTTCACGGGCGCCGGCTGGCCGTGGACGCCAGCCGTACTCTGCCGTCCAACGGCGACGGACCCGCACGGGTGTTCCTCCGTCCACACGAGCTGGATATCGAGCGCCAGAAGGGCGACGGTCCGTCGGTGCGGGCGCGCGTGTTGAGGATCCAATCGGCCGGGCCCATGGTGCGTGTGGAGTTGTCGGCAGAGGAAGCGGGCACCGTGGACGCGGACGGCACAATCAACGTCGAGTTAACGCATGAGCGCTATCGCGAGCTGCAGATTCGCAGCGGCGACGGCGTATTCGTCCGGGTGCGCGACGCCCGGCTGTTCGTGGAAGACTACTCGATTTAGCGGTGACCACCGCAATTCTCTTTCGCTCCAGCCACTTCGGCACAGGGGCGTAACAACGGCTGGTATGGCTTCGGGGAGGTTTCTCCATGCCATACGAAATACGAGTCCCCCTTTCCGGAAGCGACAGAAAGCCATTTGCCGCGGCCCGCGCGCTTGGGCCGGTCGCAAAAGATGAACCCGTCCGCGCCACCGTGGTGCTGCGTCGCCGAGGTGGTCAACCGGATGCCACGGTCCGGCGCCACTCGCGCGAGGAATTCGGCGTTCTGTTCGGCGCCGAGCCCGCCGATATCGAAAACGTCGAGTCCTTCGCGCACGAACACGGTCTGACCATCGAGGAGCGGAATGCCTATGGGCGCTCAGTGGTGTTGTCCGGACCGGCAGAAGCCATGCAGACAGCGTTCGGGACAACCCTGACATCGTTCGAACTCGCCCTGGGTGGGAAAAGGTTCCGCGGACGTACCGGACCCATCATGATTCCCACTGAGCTGAAGGACGCGGTGATCGCGGTGCTCGGGATGGACAACCGGCCGGTGGCCAAACCGCATCTGCGCAGGCGGAGCACGGCGGCGGCGCAGGATGGATCGTTTACGCCCGTCGAGGTGGCGAAGTTGTACGACTTCCCCAGCGGCATGACAGGCACTGGCCAGACCGTCGCGATCGTCGAACTCGGCGGCGGATATCGGACAAGTGATCTGCGCGCGTACTTCGGTGCCCTGGGGGTCGTACTCCCGGCGGTGTCGGCCGTCTCGGTGGATGGCGGGCGCAACGAACCCGGCGCGGACCACGACGCCGACGGCGAGGTGATGCTGGACGTTGAGGTGGCCGGCGCGGTGGCGCCCGGTGCGAAGTTTGTCGTTTACTTCGCTGGAAACACCGATCAGGGGTTCCATGACGCCGTGGTGAAGGCAGCGCATGACACGGTGCGGAAACCCTCGGTTGTTTCGATAAGCTGGGGCGGCCCGGAAGATACGTGGACCGAGCAGGCGCGAGCCGCGATGAACGCGGCGCTCCAGGATGCGGCAGCCATGGGCGTGACCGTGACGGTAGCGGCGGGCGACGATGGCGCGACCGACGGTTCACCGGACAATAGCCTGCAGGTGGATTTCCCGGCGTCGAGTCCGTTCGTGCTGGCGTGCGGCGGAACCAGGCTGGTGGCGTCCGGCGCAGCCGCGGGCGAAACCGTTTGGGACGAACTGGCATCGGGCGATGGCGCGACGGGCGGCGGAGTGAGCCGCATGTTCGCGATTCCGGCGTGGCAAGAAGCGGCCGGAGTGCCCGTCCACCCCGATACGAAGTTCGCCGGCCGCGGCGTGCCCGATGTCGCCGGCGACGCCGATCCGCTGACCGGCTACGCGACTCGCGCGGACGGGCAGGATGGCGTGACCGGCGGGACCAGCGCGGTTGCGCCCTTGTGGGCCGGACTCATCGCGTTGCTGAATCAGCAGCTCGGAAGGAATCTCGGTTTCGTGAATCCGCTGCTCTATTCCGAGAGCACAAGCACTTTTCGCGATATCGTGGCTGGAAACAACGGCCATTACACGGCGGGCAAGGGCTGGGACGCATGCACGGGGCTTGGTTCGCCCAACGGGACGGCTCTGGTGAAGGCCCTCTGTTAAACCACTTTGCTCCTACGCTCCATCAGGACGACGTCGCGCCAGCGCCCGTCCATACAGCCGAGTTTCTCGCGAGTGCCGACAATGCGGAAACCGGCCTTGTGGTGAATCGCGATGCTGGCGGCATTTTCAGGGAAAATGCCGGCCTGGAGCGTCCAAATCCCAGTCTTCTCCGATTCCTCCACAAGAGCGCTCAGCAGGCTGAGGCCAACGCCGCGGCCGCGAGCGCTCTCCCTCACATACACACTCACCTCGGCCACTCCAGCGTAAACGCATCGGCCTGAAACCGGAGTCAGTGCCGCCCATCCGACTACTTCGTTGCCCTCGCGCGCAACCAGCCGGCAGCTGGCCAGGTGCCCGCGGTCCCAGGCATCGTGTTCCGGAGGATTCTTCTCGAACGTCGCGTTGCCGGTGGCGATGCCCTGCGCATAGATTTCGCGCACCGCGGGCCAGTCGTCCGCGGCCATCGATTCGACCTGCATAGATGTCATCATAGCGGCAGGCCCCATGCGGTTCTGGATCACAAAGAACAGCGAAGTGCCGGTTCACGAGCAGCTGGTCCGCCAGGTGGTGCTGGCCATCCTGAGCGAAGAACTTGCCGCCGGCGAGAAGCTGCCGAGTACGCGTGTGCTGGCACGCCGTTATCGCATTCATCCGAATACCGTGAGCGCGGCCTGGCGTGAGCTGCAGGATCGTGGCTGGCTGGAGCTGCGGCGGGGAAGCGGGCTGTATGTTCGTCCGCTTGTCCCTGCGAGCGGGGTCGAGGGCGATCTGGACGCTCTGCTCGCCGACGCACTTCGCGCGGCGGGCAGCATTGGCTACAAACCGGCGGACGTTCTGCATCGGCTGGAACAACTGATCCTGCCGCGCAGCTACACGGCCGTCGCGGTCATCGAGCCGGAGCCCGGAATGCGCGAGATTCTTCGGTCGGAGATCGACGAGCAACTCGAAGTGAAGACCCTTGCAGTGGCCCAGGTTTCGGGGGAGAACCTGCCTGCGAACTGCCTGGCGACCGCGATGGCCTCTCGCTCGGCCACAATACGCGAGCTGCTGCCCCGGGGAATCCCGTTTCTGACGCTTCGGATCCGTTCCGTGCGCGAATCGCTGGAAGGGCAGACGCGGCCCGCGCCCAGCGCGATTGTGCTGGTTGTATCGGGATCTTCCGACTTTCGTCACTGGGCGCGAACCATGCTAATTGCCGTCGGTCTCGAACCGGAATGTCTGTGCGAAGTGGATACGGCCATTACCGGCTGGCAGGAGCGAACCACCGCGGGTGCGCTGGTGGTGACCGACGTTGTCGCCGCGCGCGGGCTGCCCCAAACGCCGCGAGCACGGGTGTTCCGGGTGATCGCCGATTCCTGCATTGAGGAGCTGAAGCAGCTCTGCAACCAGCCAGTGTGACGCCCGTGAAAGTGCCACAATGCGCCGCCCGCCAGGACGCGATGCACCTTATGGTGTGGCTATGACACATTCACTCCGGCACGTTCTCAGCGCGTCCGCCGCGGTGGCCGCGCTTTTCCTCATCCGGCCGCTGTCCGCCGGCGACGCTCTCGAGGTGGAATGGAACAAAGTCTGCCAGGTTTCCCACGGACATGAACTGCTCGTGAAAACCGCGCACGGAGAGACCGTAAAGGGGATCTGCATCTCCGTCAACGTCGATGAACTCGCCGTGCGCACGAAAGACAACAAAGTGATTCGGGTCGCCCGCGGCGCCATGGCGCGGCTGGATATGTATCGCTCTGCCAGCCATCAGCTTCGGTCTCTCGGCAATGGGATGCACTCCGGACTCAAAGAAGGCTTCGACGCCCTGCTGTCGCCCGAGGCTCCGGTCGGCATTGTGCTCATCCCCAGCACGCTGGCGTGGGGCGCTGTTTCCGCGCCATTCTGCATCCTGGGCGATCTGAAGGCGAGACTCGAGGGCACACAGCAGATCAAACCGATTTGACGGCCGACGTCGTGCGGGCAGGAGTTCGTGGCGGGGACCGTCACTTCCGGTACTGTTCGTCGCTGACGTGTTCCATCCAGTCCACCACCTTGCCATTCAGTTTTTCCTGAATGGCAAGGTGGGTCATGGCCGTGGTGGGCGTGGCCCCGTGCCAGTGCTTCTCGCCGGGCGCGAACCAGACGACATCGCCCGGACGGATCTCTTCCACGGGTCCGCCTTCGCGCTGGACCCAACCGCAACCTGCGGTAACTATAAGCGTCTGGCCGAGCGGATGAGTGTGCCATGCGGTCCGCGCACCGGGTTCGAAGGTGACGCTGGCGCCCTGCACCATGGCTGGATCCGGCGCCTGAAAGAGTGGGTCGATACGCACGGTTCCCGTAAACCAGTCCGAGGGCCCCTTTGCGGAGGGTTGTGTGCCGGCTCGTTTGATTTCCATTTTGACGTTTCTCCAGATCCCAGGATAACCGCCGCTATGCTGCCGAGCTTTCCCGATTCTGCCGGATTGTTGCCCAATCCTGCCGGGTTAGAAGATGTTGCGCGCGAGCGATGCGGCGCATCTGGGCATCGCGCCGCGATTATTCGCCTAGAAACGCGTGGGTTCCGTGCGTGACAGCTGCGCCCGCCCGCAAGGCCGCCGCCACCAGCACCGCTTCCGCGATCTCCGGGTCCGTGGCGCCCGCCCGGCGCGCCTTCCCCGAGTGAATCTCAATGCAATAAGGGCACTGCGTGGTGAAGGCCACCGCCAGCGCCATCAGTTCCTTATATTTCACCGGAATCGCGCCATCGGCCATGGCGGCTTTGTCGAAAGCCCGGAATGCCTCCATCGGGGCCGGGGCGTTCGCCTCCACCGTCTTCATTCTGGTCAGATTGTTCATGTTGTACATAGCGTCTCCAGCAAGAGAGGTTCAGTTATTGTAACGAAGGAGCCTCCGGCAGCCTGACCGATTGCACCTTCGCGCGTGCATCTGCCACACTCTTAGAGGATGTTCCTCCCCCGGTGCACGCCCCTGATGTGCGTGCTGGCCAGCGCGTTGGCCGCTGCCCCGCCTCCTACCGTTCCCGGCGAGTCGCTCTATTACGGCGTGGAGTGGCGCTTCGTGTATGCCGGCAATGCCAGCGTCACGCTGCGGAGAAGTCCCGACCACACGGAAAGCATCGCCGTACATGTGCAGTCGGCCGGTCTGGTATCGAGGCTCTTCACGCTCGACGACAACTACAATTCCCAGCTGACCGGCGACACGTTCTGCGCCCATAGCATTGAGCTGGACGCCACCGAGGGAAGGCGCAGGCATCGCGAAACCGCGACATTCCAATACGACCGCGGCAAAGTGGCGTGGAGCGATCAGGACCTGGTAAAGAACGCAGTCAGGAGCGGCGAAGCGGATCTTCCGGGGACATGCGTGAGCGACGTGGTCGGGGGCCTCTACGTGCTGCGGGCCATGCAGCTTCAGCCTGGCCAGACGGTGCAGCTTCCCACCAGCAATGGGCATAAGACGGCGAATGTCCGTATCGAGGTTCAGGACCGTGAAGACGTCACCACGAAACTGGGGACGTTTCACACCATTCGCTGCGAAGCAGGCATCTTCAACGGCGTGCTCTACAAACGCAATGCGCACATGTCGGTGTGGCTCACCGACGACGCGCGGCATCTGCCGGTGCAGTTTCGCGTGCGCATGCCGTTTGTGATCGGAACGATCACGCTACAGTTGGAAAAAGAGCAGCATGTGGACTAATCGCGGCGGGCTGGGAGCCTGCCCCACGCTGGCGGCAATGGCGTTTGCCGGCGCCCTCTGCGCGCAGCCTTCAGCGCTTCTTTCCAACTCCGACGCTTTGGCCCTGGAAACGCACATCGTCCAGCTCGTTGAAGCCACTATGGTCTCCACGCCGGCCCTGGCGCAGCCCGGTACGCCGTTGCTCGAGAGCGCCCGCGAGGCGCTGGCCGCGCTGCATCGCGACACGATGGAAGCCGCGCCCACTCAGCGGCTCCTCACCAACGTTCGCGCCTATCTGGCGCTGGCTGACGCGGTGCCAAAGCCGTATCCGTTTCCCAGGACCGCGCAGGATCAGTTCGACGATCTGCACAATTCGCTGGCCCGGCTGGATTCGCACTTCGCCGCGCTGCTGGAGTTTCGTGACCGGGCGATCAACGGGCCCGATCCCGACAAGCTGCAACGGTACGGCGAGGCCGACGCGCACCTCAACCCGCCCGATCCGCGCAAGCCGCGTGTGGTGTTCATGGGCGACAGCATTACAGATAACTGGCGGCTCAACGAGTACTTTCCCGATCAGGACTTTATCAACCGCGGCATCTCCGGCCAGACTACGGATCAGATGCTGGGACGCTTCGAGGCGGACGTTGTCCAACTGAAGCCGGCGGCCGTGGTCATCTTCGGCGGCACCAACGATCTGTACCGGCGCATTCCTGTCGCGGCGGTGGAGAACAACATCCGGGCGATGGCCGAGCTGGCGCAGTTCAACGGAATCCGCGTGCTGATCGCGACACTCCTGCCAGTGAGCGATTACCACAAGGATCGCGATGTGAATTACGAGCGGACGCCCCGCCGCGCGCCGGAGCAGATCCGCGAGCTCAATCGCTGGATTCAAAGCTACTGCGCTTCGAAGGACTTCACGTTCGTGAACTACTATTCCGAGGTAATGGACGCGGCCGGCTTCTTCAAGCCGGATCTTTCCGATGACGGTCTGCATCCCAACAGCCAGGGCTACCGCATCATGGCTCCCGTCGTGTTGCAGGCACTTCAGAGTGTTGTTACGCAACCGGCGCAACAAAGCCCTCGCCGGCATCGTCTCTTTCCTTTAGGCAAGTAATGAGATTCGTACGTCTGGCCGCACCTTTTCTCCTCATTTCGTTCTGGGGCGCCGCCGCGGAAACGCGCATGACGGTCGCTCAACTTATTGATTTCATTAGATCTTCTCTCGTCGAACTGAAGACGCCGGATCGCGAGATCGCGCAATACCTCAAGACCGTCCGCCTGACCGAGCGGCTGGAAGGAGACCGGCTGGAGGAACTGGAGAATATCGGCAATGGCGCCGGCCCCCGGACGCGCGCGGCGCTCGAAACGCTCAGCGCCGAATCGAAGAGTCTGCCCGCGCCTCCTCCACCCCGGGCGGAAGCGCCAAAACCTCCACCGCTGCCGGCCATGCCGGCGCCGGACTCCATCGAGCAGAAGCGGCTGATTGACGCGGCGCGCGACTATGCCGCCACCTACTCAAAGCAGCTTCCCAACTTCATCTGCATGCAGGTGACGCGCCGTTACTACGATCCGAACGGCGGCGACAACTGGGCTGTTTACGACCGCATCAGCAGCAAGCTAACGTACTTCGAGGGTAAGGAAGAATACCAGCTCGTCAATGTCGCAGGTAGCGATAAAGCCGTTGATTACTGGAGTCTTGGCGGCACGCTCTCTTCCGGTGAATTCGGCAGCCAGTTGAAGCAGATCTTCGATCCGGCTTCCGAGGCCCAGTTTGAGTGGGAAAGATGGGGCAAACTGCGCGGCCACATCTGCTACGTCTTCTCGTACTACATTGACCAGGCGCACTCGCAGTATCACGTAATGTATGAGAAAAAGGACGACATCGTGCCCGCCTATCGAGGCTTGGTGTATATCGACAAAGACACCGAGCTGGTGTTGCGCAGCACGCTGGAACCGATTCTGCCCGCAGGCTTCGGAGTGAAACAGGCATCCATCGTGCTCGACTACGATTATGCGAATATTGGGGACAATCAGTATCTGCTGCCGCAGAAGGTGCTGGTGCTATCGCGCGTCGGCCGCATCACGACAAAGAACGAAGTCGAGTTCCGCCTTTACCAGAAGTATGGCGCCGAGGCCACGGTGAAGTTCGATACCGATAATCCGCCGCCGCCGCTGCCGGACGACACGACCAAAGAGACCCCGGTTGAGAGGCCGCAGAAGTAACCGGACGGGCGGGCCATCCGTCAGTGGGGTGAGATGAAACGCTTCCTCCTGTTGGTGGGCTTCGGAGCACTGGCCCTGGCTCAGGACTCGCCGGGCGGCATGCCCGCCCCCTCCAAAGCACCCAGCAGCGCGCCCTATCCGAATATTCCCCAGGAAAGCAAGATGCCGGCGCCGCCGGGATCCCGAAAGCCGAAGATCAAGAAGGACGAATCGGACCTGATGAAGGCCAGCGGCTACGTGCGGGAGCTCGCCGCCGATCACGTGCTGATTGAAACCGCCGATCATCGCGGCATCACGCTTCATCTGACCAAAGACACCAGGTACCTGGATGGCGAAAACGCCGTTGCGCTGAAGGACGTCACGCTGGGGCAATACGTGGATGTGGAATCCCAGGAGGATAACGAGGAGGAATTCTGGGCGGTTCGCGTGCATCTGAGCGCGCCTCCGGCAACCGTTGTGAACACTGCACCGGCTGACGATCCGGACGAGGAGGATCGCCCGAAACTCAAATTCGGTAAGCCGGCGGAGGAAGCGAAGCGTGCTCACGACGCCGATGCCGAGGCTCCCTACCCGGCCGAAGTGGCGCGAAATGAGCCGCCTGAAGATGACGAGAACGTGCCGGCCCCGGAGAGCGCTCCGAAGCCCGACTCCCACGCCGAGTTTCTGGAGCAGGCGCGCGAGCTTGCGTTCACTTTCACCGAGGGCCTCCCGAATTACATGTGCCAGGAGATGGTTACCCGGTACTTCAGTG
>Ga0335078_10001518_pt1 | contig 34987 bp, 29 predicted proteins | sample Lox_Sample_32_FD_206711 | JGI IMG/M metagenome (GOLD analysis project Ga0335078, IMG submission 206711) | Soil microbial communities from Loxahatchee National Wildlife Refuge, Florida, United States - Lox_Sample_3.2 | ecosystem: Environmental > Terrestrial > Soil > Wetlands | place: USA...
ACCTCGAGGCGTGGAAGTTCGGCATCAAGTCGGTCGCGCTCTACCGCGACGGCTGCAAGGCGTCCCAGCCGTTCGAGACGGGCAAGGGAAGGGCCGGCGCGCCCGTCGGTCCCCGTGGCCCGGCCCGCGAACGCCTACCGAACGAGCGCAAGGCGATCACCCACCACTTCGAGGTGGGGGGTCATGACGGCTACGTCACGGTCGGCCTCTATCCGGACGGCCGGCCCGGCGAGATCTTCTTCCGCGTGACGAAGGAAGGGTCGACCGTCAACGGGCTCATGGACTCGCTCGGGCTCGCGATGTCGATGGCGCTCCAGCACGGAGTGCCGCTCAAGGACCTCGTCCGCAAGCTTGCCCACCTCCGATTCGAGCCCGCGGGGGCCACCAACAACCCGAAGATCCGCTTCGCGAAGTCGATCCCCGACTACGTCGCCCGATGGCTCGCGCTCGAGTTCCTCACCGAGGACGAGCGACGCGCGATCGGTCTCGAGGGACCCCCTGAGGGGAACGGGAACGGCCACGGGGCCGCTCCGGGCCCCGGTGGAAAGTCGACCCCGACCCACTCGGTCGCGACGAAGTTCGAGACCCCGTCGCTCGACACGTTCTCCATGGTCCCTTCCTCCGGCGGCGTCAGCGACGACGCCCCGGCGTGCGCCCAGTGCGGCGGGATCATGGTGCGGTCGGGCACGTGCTACGCGTGCACCGTCTGCGGGTCGACGAGCGGCTGTTCCTAGGCGAACGCTCGGGGCCGGGCGGCTGCCCCGGCCCTCTCGGTCCCGGACGGCCGGGAGACTCTCTCAGTTTATCGTCCGGCGTCGGTACCGGACCCGACACGGCGGACGGAGCGGACCACGGCATGGACCAACTCGACATCCGAATCCTGAGGCACCTCCTGCAAGCCCAGACCGTATGGCCGGCGCGACCGGGCCTGGTCGCCTCCAACCGACAGGTCGCCCGGGCGCTCGGCGTCTCTCCCGGGACCGTGCGCAACCGGATCCTGAAGATGGTCCGGACCGGGTTCGTGAGCGGGTTCCTGGTCTATCCGAACCCCAACGCGCTGGGACTTTCGAGCGGGTCGTACGCCATCAAGGTCCCGTCGACCACCCCGAAGCCGGAAGTGATGCGAAGGCTTGCGAAGGTCGAGGGCGTGGTCTTCTTCGAGAACTTCCGGGGCAATCTGTTGGGTCTCGGGATCACCTACTCCGGCCCCGCCGCCCTGCAGAGACTCCTGGCCCGGATCAACGAGGTCGCGCACTGCCCGCCGGGCGCCTTCACGCACGTGGAGCACCCTCCGGCCACCGGCCCGCTCACGCCGGCCGAATGGAAGCTCGTCGCCCGATTGATGGCGGGTGCGCTGGTCACCTACCACCAGTTCGCCACCGAGCTCGGCATCTCGATCCGAACGCTCAAGCGGCGGATCTCCCGGCTCGTGCGGTCCGGGGCGATCCTCTCCTTTCCCCGGATGGAGTTCCGGGCGATCTCGGGGGGCGTCACCGCCGAGCTCCTGGTCACGTTCGCGGATGCGGCATCGAAGACGCACGCCGAGACCGAGATCCTGCACCGGGTCGAGGACTGGATGATCTTCGCCGGGATCTGGAAGGAGTTCGACATCTACCGGCTGATCCTGCCCAACGTCGCGGTCATCAACGACCTCGCGGCGGAGGTGGCACGGATCGACGGCGTGGCGTTCGCCCGGGCGGAACTCGTGGACGGGCTCGTGCCGAACTTCGACGCCATGCGACCGTACGTTGAGGAACGCGCGGCGTCCGCGCGGGTGACGGCGAAAAGGACCGTTCACGCTGCCTGACACGCCGGGACGGCCCCTCCGGTGGGAAGGGTCGCGAGCTGTCGGACCTCAGCGTCAGGACCGCGGCATGCGCCTCGGCCTGGCGGTCGGGAGTCCCCCATGAGGTCCGCCTTGACCCGGCCACTCTCGAGCGCCGACGCCCCCGGGCCCGTCACTGGTCCGGCCGGACCCCCGGGCGGGGCAACCTCCGCTCCTCTCGTAAACCGTCGGGTCGCTCGTCCTCCCCGGGGGAGATGGCCCGGAGGCGATCGGCAGGGCGCGGTGGACCCGACTACGGGGTTCCTTCCGCGCCGATCGCCGATGCGGGTTCGGTGGAAAGGGTCGTCGCGCTCGCTCCCGATGCGCTGGGAGCCGTCACGCGGGTCCCGTCCATCCCGAATCGGTAGTTCCGGAGGCCGAAGGAGAGGAGGAGACCGACCAGAGCGACCGTCGCGGTGATCCCGAACAGCACGACGAAGCCGGTGATCGCGGGAACGCTCGCGAAGACCGGCGGCGCCGGCGGGGCGGTCACGAGCAGTTGGGTCGTGAAGCTCGCGGTGATCGCGGCGGCGAGCACCGGGCCGACGGCGCTTCCGAGGTTGCGGAACGTCTGGTTCATCCCGGTCTGGATCCCGAGCTCCTTCGGCGAGACGGAGAGAACGATGATGTTCGACATCGCGATCAGCACCGCGACGTTCCCGACCAGCGCCGGGATCGTGAACAGCATCAGCTCAAGGACCGTCGTGTGGAAGAGGGCGAGCCCAAGGGCCCCCCCGCCCATCACGGCGAAGCCGAGGATCATCACGGGCTTCGGACCGAACACCCCGACGAGGCGGCCCCATAGGGGGCCGAACGCGAGCATCCCGAGCGCCGAGGGGAGGGCGACCAGACCGAACTGGAACTCGGAGTAGTTGAACCCCGGGGCGAACGGGTCCTCGATGAGGATGGTGAGGGTGACGAAAATCAGGAACATCCCGATCCCGACGATGACACCGTTCACGTTCGAGATCCAGATGTTCCGCTCCTTCAGCGCGCGGAAGGAGACGACGGGCGTCTCGGTTCGGGTCTCCCAGTACAGGAAGAACGCGGTGGCGGCGAGCGCCAGGAGGAAGAACTCCGGCACGCCCCACGGGATCCCCGCGATGGACACCGCGGAGAAGCTCGTCCAGCCCCAGTAGACCCCTTCGGTGACCCCGAACATCGCCATCGCGAGGGCGATACCGAGACTCCCGATCCCCGGAACGTCGATCGGCTTCGGGGAGAGATGGGGCGACTCCCGAAGCTGGAAGTAGGCGAGGACAACGAGCGCGATGGCGATCGGTGTGACCGTGTGGTAGGTCAACTGCCAGCCGTACTCGAACGCGATGTACCCGCCACCGACGAGGCCAAGGGCGGCGCCGGCCGCGAACATCCCCGAGACGATCCCCTGCGCCTGGCCGACCCGCGCTGCCGGGAACACCTCCGGGAGCATGGCGAAGGCGAGGGGGAACATTCCCATCCCGAGCCCTTGGAAAGCTCGTGCTCCGATCAGGAGGTAGATCTGGTTCGCACGGGAGACCCCGAGCGCGCTGCCGATGTCGGGAGTGAACCCCGCGATGCTGACCGCGACCGCGTAGAGCCCCATGACGAAGAGAAGCATCCGTTTCTTGCCGTACTTGTCGCCGAGCTTGCCGAAGATCGGGGTCGCGACGGTACCGATCAGCAGGTACGCCGAGACGATCCAAACGACGGTCGTCGCCGGCGCGTTGTCGAAGAACAGGATGAACGACTTGAACGCCGGAAGGACCATCGTTTCGACGTAGGTGACCATGAGCGCCATCACCGCGAGGACGATGATCGCCCCGCGGGCCGCGCGAGCGTCGTACGGGCTGCCCGCGGCGGTGAGGACCTGCCCGTCCGCGCTCATGACCCCTCCGCGGACGTCACTTCGGGCGATTCGAGGCGCTGGTTGACCTCGCGGAAGACGCGGACCGCGGCCCGAACGTCCTCCGCTGGCAGCTCCTGCGTCGCTTCGCTCATCACTTCTCCCATCCGGCTCCAGATCCGCGCCTCGACCTTGCGGCCCTTCGCGGTGAGGATGAGGTCGACCGCGCGCCGGTCCCGCTCGGAGCGGTGACGCGTGACGAGGCCCGCCGCTTCGAGCGAATCGACGTTGGCGCAGACGGTCGGCGCGGAGACCGAGAGATGGCGGGCGACCGTGCTCACGGAAGCGGAGCGCAAGCTCGACACGAGGTGAAGGGCCCAGAACTGGCCCATCGAGATCCCCTCGGCCTCGAGAGCCGGGTGGGTACGGCGGAGGACGGAGCGGATCACTTCGTGAACGGAGGAGATCAGCTCCTCCGCGTCGGCGTTCGAGCTCTCTCGACGAGCGAAGGCAGGGGTCGCGACCATGTGGTCTCCTAATTATTCGAGTTGTGAATGATTAGGAAATATAAGCACTATGTAGTCACGCGAGCGAATATCGGGCAAGGTCGACCAGGTCGCGGAGCGTCGGTTTCGAATCTTCCGGGACCGCTCCCCCGCCCCAGGTGGCAACGATCGCGCCGGAGGGAAAGTCACGGTCCCGGCCCGCTTCGCTCGCGCCGAGCGCGGTCGGCGGTCCCCGGTGGTCGATCTCAAGCAGCAGCACGAGCGCTCCGACCGGACCGGAGTCGACCGCGACGCGCGCCCGGGTTCCCCGACCCGCCTCCTCGACCCGAGCCTCCTCGTCGTTCAGGTGAGCGATCCGAACCCGCTTGGCCGGTGGTCGCTTCGCGACGACCGCCACGGGCCGCCATGCGATCCTCTCGCCGGCAGTGCGGAACCGGGCAAGCAACCCCGGGTCGATGGTCAGGGGGTTCGGTCGCTCGCTCACGCGCTCACCGTACTTCTCTTCCAGAGACGGCAATCCGGCCGCACCGAACAGGGGCCGCAGACCGTGATGTCCCGCTCCTTTGGGCAGTCGCCGGAGATGCCGGTATGGCAGAGCACGAAATCGTACTTGATAGGGTCGAGGGGGTCGACCCGCCGTAACGCCTCAGTGACCTCCTCGACGGCGGCCCACGACCGGCTACGGCGCCCGGTGAGCCCGAGATGATAGGCGATCCAATGCACGTGCTGGTCGAGCGGGATCCGAAGCTCCCCGGTCGGGACCCGACGCCAGACGCCGAGGTCGGGGTATCGGTCCCGGACCATCCACCGGACGAACAGCGTGAGCCGCTTGCACGGGCTCCCTGAGGCATCGCGTGGAGAAGGGAACAGTGCCCGGTATCCCCTCGGAGGGGCGCTCAGCCGCGAGGGACGCCTTTCGCCCCGAAGTCGCCGGGAGAGCGCGTCCAGCCCTCCCACGAAGCCTCCCCGCTCGAGACCGTCCACGAACTCGGTCTCGAGGGAGTCGTGGCGCCGGTAGTACTCCTCCAGCACCCGGGCGAGGTAGTCGAGCTGGTCGCCTCGGATCCATCGGTGCCGGAAGGAACGGAGTCGACGACGGCGCTCTGCGGCATGCCCCGGGGCGACCAGCCAGCCGACGTCCCCTCCCGCGCGGCGGGCGAGGTCGGCGATCGCGCCCCGGATAGCGGTCGTGTTGCCGATGGCGAGCGTGCACGCGAACACACCGGCGACCTCGGCCCGGCGAGGGTCCGTCGCGAGCGGCCGGACCACGGAGATCGGGTCGTCGGCGAGCGACCGGTCGAACGGGAAGCGCGCATAGAGCGCCTCGAGATGCTTCGGGAACTCGGGCGTCGGCCGGTGGGACCGCACAGAGGGCCGGGACCTGAGCGGGGGATTTACGGTTCGCGCCGCCTCCCGGGGAGACCGCACCGCTAACTATGCGGGAGGGATGCCGCCCACGGCGCGAGCCGATGGAGCTTCGACCGACGATCGACCGGGAATGGCTCGAGCGGACCGCCGTGCGGGACCCGTTCAACCACGCCTATGGCCGGTGGGACCTCGACCACGCCCCGAACCGGGTGCGTTTTGTCTCGGCCCTTGACGGCGACCAGACGGTCGGTTACCTGCTGGTCTGGCTCGGTCATCCGACCCGCACCATCGTCCATTGGGTCGGCGCCGACCCGCGAGCGCGGATCCTGGCGGACGCCCTTCCGCCCCGGCCGCTTATCGCGATCGTCCCGGAAATGTTCCAGGACGTGGTGGTCGCCGCGCGAGGACCGGCGCGGCCGTTCAGCCTCCTCCTGCTCGCGAACGAAACCGCGACCCCACCACCGACGAGTCTGCAGTTGCCACCGACGGCGACCGTCCGACGGCTCGAGCGCCCCGACCATCATGTGCTCGCGGAGTTCGCGGAGCGACAGACCGACCCCGTCGCGGCGGAGTACCCGGGTCTCGACCCGGGCGAGGAGTGGATCTGGGGAGCGTTCGAGGGCGGGAAACTTCTTGGCGCGGTCCGGGCCGCGGTCCGGCTCGCCGACGTCTGGCTCGTGGGGGGCGTCTTCGTCGACCCGGGCGCCCGAGGACGCGGGCTCGGCCGAGCGTTGGTCGAGGCCGCGCTCGCGAGCGCGCGCGACGAGCGGGTCCGTGTCGGCCTCTACGTCCGCGAGGACCGCCTCGAGGCCCGGCGCCTCTACGAGCGGCTCGGGTTCCGACCGCTCGGCCGACGCACGTGGCTCGACCTGGGAGCCGGGTTCGCCCCGTGACCGCGTCGCTCACCGCGGTTGGCCCGGGGCGGTCAGCGGGGGTGTCCTGAAGTGGCGTCCAACGCCGAGGCCGCCGAGATCTTCCGGACGATCGCCGACCTGCTCGACGTGCTCGGAGAGAAGTTCAAGCCGGAGGCGTACCGGCGCGCGGCCCGTTCGATCGAGAGCCTGACGGAGGACCTCGCTGCGGTCGCGGCCCGTAAGGAACTTCGTGCGGTCCCTGGGGTCGGCGAAGCGATCGCGGAGAAGATCGAGGAATACCTTCGCACCGGCACCGTCCTCTACTACGAGCGATTGAAACGCGAAGTACCGCCCGGCCTCGTCGAGCTGATGCGGCTCCCCGGGCTCGGTCCGAAGACCGCGCGTCGGTTCTGGGTGGAGCTCGGGGTCGAGGGTCCGAACGAGCTCCGGGACGCGATCGCTGCCGGTCGGCTCGACGGGATGAAGGGGTTCGCGACGAAGAAGATCGAGCAGCTGCGAACCGCCCTCGCCACGGCCGCCGCCGGACCCGCCCGTCGCGCCATCGCCGACGTCTATCCGGTCGCGCACGAGCTCCTTCGCACGATCCGCGAACGCGCCACGGTCGACCGGGTCGAGGTCGCCGGAAGCTTCCGACGCGGCCGCGAGACGGTCGGCGACCTCGACATCCTCGCCACCTCGAAGGACCCACCTACGGTCTTCGAAGCGTTCTCCTCCCACCCGCTCGTCGCCGAGGTGAAGATGCGCGGCGAGACGAAGGAGACGGTCCTGCTCTCCGGGGGCCTTCAGGTCGACCTGCGCGTCGTGAAACCGGAGGAGTTCGGCGCGGCGCTCCAGTACTTCACCGGGTCGAAGGACCACAACGTCCACCTCCGCTCGCTCGCGCGGGACCGGGGGTTGAAGGTCAACGAGTACGGAGTCTTTCGGGGTGAGGAACGCGTCGCCGGTGCGTCCGAAGAGGAGGTCTACGCGGCCCTCGGGCTCGCGTGGATCCCACCCGAGCTCCGCGAGGACCGCGGCGAAATCGAGGCGGCCGCGCGCGGGGTGGTCCCTTCGCTCGTGACCGAGCGCGACCTTCGCGGAGAGCTCCATCTTCACCTTCCCGCGGACGCCACCCCCGACACGGTCGACCGAGTCGTGGCGGAGGCGGAGAGCCGGGGATACTCCTACCTCGGGATCGTGGTCGGGGGTGTGGGGCCGGACGGAGCCCCGTGGAGGCTGCCGGAAGCGACCCGTTCGCGCCTCGCGCATCGACCTTCTTCACGGATCCGGGTACTGGGGGCGGTCGAGGCCGGTTCGACGCCTCTTCCACCGGAACTCTCCTCGCTCGCTCATGAGTACCGGATCGTTCGGCCCTCCTCCTCGGGCTCCGTGGCCAAGACACCGGTCGAAGATCCGGCATCGACCGTGCTGGTGGCGCACGTCGGGTCGGCCGTGGCGAGCGAGGCGGCCGGTCTCGCGCCGTGGGTCGATTTCGCACGCCGGACGGGCGCGGCGATCGAGGTGGGCCCGGGGCCCGAGCGGCTCGACTCGGTGGGCGCCCGTCAGGTGCGCGAGGCCGGCATCGCGGTCCACCTTCCGACGGGTCTGGGTGGGGCAGATGAAGATGACCCGACCCGAGCGATCGGGCTCGGGTTTGCGCGACGGGCGGGCATCCGGGCCGATGGAACGCTCAACGCGCGCCCGGTCGAAGCGCTCAGAATCGGAGCGGACGGACCGAGCCGGGCGCCGACGGGGCGGTCGCGCGTCCCCCCGAGAGGGCGGTCCGCGAAGGGGCGCCCTGCATGAGGCAGCTCGGGCAGCGGTGGGCCGCGGGCGTCAGCCCGTGGTGCCAGTAGCAGTCGGCACAGAGCGGGCGACCACACCCCCAGCATCGGGGGGTGGCCGAGGAGAGAGCGATCGGGGTCGAGCAGCTCGAACAGGCACGGGCCCCCGCGAGCGGGTTCGCGCCGAGCGCCGGCGGTTCCGGTGGCCGGCGAGCGGCCGGGTGGGGCACCAGGGCCGGTGGCCGAGCGACGCCGGCAGGGGAAGGCCGGCGGTTGGGGGTTTCGTTCACCAGGGGACCCACCGCACGTCCCCCTTTTTATTACTAGGTCCCACCGGCACCCCTTTCCGTTGGAGGGTGGGGTTCATTTACGACCGACCGACCCCTCCCGGACGTGTCGAACGCCCGGGCGTACCGGTCGACCTACCACCGCCCCACCAACCCTCCGCCCAGCCGGGCGGCCGAGGTGGAGACGAAACGGTCGCACGCCGCGATCCCCGTGGCGCTCGTGCTCCTGGTGGTCGGACTCTACCTGAGCCGCTTCACGATCCTTTTGACCACCCTCTTTGGGGTAGTGCTGTTCTTCGCGGGGCTTTCCTTTCTCTCGACCCGGCTGAACCCGCTCAGCCCCCACTTCTACCTCACACGGAAGCCCTCGTGGAGCGCGATCGGCGTCGTCTTCCTCTCGGCCCTCGGACTGTTCTTCGCCGCGTTCGAGCTGTTCACCCACGGGCTCGCGCCGGTCGTGCCCAAGTTCTAGGGCGCCGCGGAGCGCGACCGCGGCGGGGTCACGCGGCGACCATACGCTCGAGGGCGACCCGGGCCTTCGACGCGACGTCGCTCGGCACCTCGATACGGTACTGGTCCAGGGCGAGGGAATCCCGGACGTCCTCGAGCGAGATCTCCTTCATGTACGGGCAGATCGCGTCCGCGTCGAGCGGCGTGAACGCGGTCGACCGGTTCAACCGGGACATGCGGTGGAGGATCCCTACCTCGGTCGCGACGAGCACTTCGGGAGCACGGGTCTCCTCCGCGTAGCGCACCATCCCGTCGGTCGAGAGCACGCGGTCGACGTGCTCCATCGCCTGGGTCGCGCACCCGCACTCCGGGTGGGCGATCACCGGCGCGCCGGGATGCTCGGCGCGGGCCCTCACGATGTCCTCGGGACGCAGCTTCGCGTGGACGGGGCAGTCCCCGACCCACAGATGCATCGCGCGCCCGGTGCGCCGGCGCACGAAGTCGCCGAGGAACATGTCCGGGAGGAACAGGATCTCGCGGTCCGGCGGGACCTGCTGGACCACCTTCACCGCGTTCGAGCTCGTGCAGCAGATGTCGGCCTCCGCTTTGACGTCGGCGGAGGTGTTGATGTACGCGACCACGACGGCGCCCGGATGCGCCTTCTTCCAGTCGCGGAGCTGCTCCGCGGTGATCGAGTCGGCGAGCCCGCAGCCGGCCTTCAGGTCGGGCAGGAGCACGGTGCGCGTCGGGTTCAGGATCTTCGCGGTCTCGGCCATGAACCGCACCCCCGCGAAGACGATCACCGAGCGGTCGGACTCCATCGCCTTGCGGGAAAGGTAGAGCGAGTCGCCGACGAAATCCGCGATGTCCTGGACCTCCGGCCGCTGGTAGTTGTGCGCGAGCAGCACCGCGTTGCGTTCCTCCTTGAGACGGAGGATCTCGTCGGCCAGCGTCACGGTCGTCCGCGCGTTCTAGGCCGCCGGCCGTCTTAAGCCGTCGGTGAAACGAGAACGAGGTGGAACGGAAGCGCCGGCGCCGAATGCGTGATCCCGCCGAGGCTCACCGCGTCCGCCCCGACCGAGCGGTACGCGGCGACGCGGTCCGGAGTAATCCCGCCCGACAGCTCGACCCACCGGCCGCGTCGGAGTCCGGCGCGCTCGAGCGACCGGACGACCGCGCGGGCGCCGCGGGGGGATAGATTGTCGAGGAGGAGCGCATCCGCTCCCGCCCGGGCCGCGGCGACCGCTTCGGTGCGGCTCCGCACTTCGACCTGGACCCGCTCGCCGGCTCGCGCGCGAGCGCGGGCACGGACCACCGCCTCCGCGAGCGGAACGACGGCGAGGTGGTTGTTCTTGATCAGCACCGCGTCCGAAAGGTCCCGGCGGTGCGGCCGCCCCCCGCCGTGCACGACCGCTGCCTTCTCCAGGTCTCGGAGGCCGGGAAGCGTCTTACGGGTCGCCCAGACCTCGAGAGGTCGGCGCGCCCCTCGCGCAGCGTCGACCGCGCGGCGCGTTTCGGTGGCGACCCCGCTCGCGTGCATGAGGAAGTTGAGGAGGGTCCGCTCGGCCGAGAGGATCCGACGCACGTCCCCACGCAGCCGAAGGACCACGGTACCGGGCCGGACCCGGCTCCCGTCCCGCAGCGCGCTCGTGACGACGAGCCCCTGGGCCCGAGCGACCGCTCGGGCGGCCCCGACCCCGGAGAGGACCCCGGACCCCTGTGCCACGACCCGGCCCTCGGCGACCGCGGGGCGGTCGAGGACAAACCGGGTCGTGCGGTCCCGCGACGCTCGGTCCTCCGCAAGGGCCCGGCGGGCGAGCGCATCGAAGCCGGTCGACGGGGTTCTACGGGACGGCACCGCCCCCTCCCGGTGTGGCGATCGCCTCTTTGAGACGGAGAAGCTCCTCCGTGAGGTCCGGCCGGACGACCGTGAGTCGGAGCCGCTCGAGCTCGGTGACATGTCGACCCGCGTTGGCACGGTCGCCCCGGGCGTGGTCGAGCTGGCCGAGCCGCAGCACCACGTCGACCTCCTCGAGCGTATGATGCAATCCCTTCAGGAGCCGGTACGCTTCCAGCAGGTGCTCCTCGGCGCGGTCGTACGCCCCCTCGGCCAAGGCGATCTGCCCACGGACCTTCGTCGCCATGCTCAGCCCGACCGAGTCGCCGATCTCGCGGAAGATGTCGATGGCGGACTGGAGCGCTTCGTTCGCCTCCGCGAATCGCCCCGCTTCGCAGAGAAGCTCGCCGGTCTTGTAGCTCGCCCAACCGACCCGACGGGGGTCATGCGCCTTCTCGGCGAACTCGATGGCCCGCGCATACTCGTCGAGCGCTTCCTTCCGCTGGGCCAAGGTGCAGCGGGCGTCGGCCAGTAGGTCGCCGAGGAAAAGGTGGGCTTGGGCGGACTCCCGCGTGGAGCCGAGACGGTCGCGGGCGACCGTGATCTCGCGCGCCTCCGCGACCGCCTCGTCGGTCGGGCCCATCATCGAGAGCGCCGCCAATCTCCAGATCTGGGCGCGCAAGGTGACGAGGGGGTTGCCGAGCTCCCGGGCGAGCCGCAGTTCCTCGGTGTGGTGGAGGAGGGCGTTCGGGTACTCGCCCTGGTAGTAGCACGCCATCCCGAGCTGGTGGTGGGCGCCGACGCGCAGGAGCAACTGCGTTTCGAGCGCCGGCGCGTCGAGGACCTTCTGGGCGAGCTCGGCGGCGGACGGGATGTTCCCGCGGTCGGTCAGGACCCGGGAGAGGAAGATCTCGAGGCTGCCGCGGCGCCGCGACGAGAGGAGGGGGTCGTCCTTCTCGCGGTCGAGGAACTCGCGCAGGGTCGTCTCGGCTTCGGGGAGGCGTCCGAGCTCCTCGGTCACGCGCGCGAGTTCCAGGACGAGGTCCGACTCCACCTCGACGTCCGTCGGCTTCACGTCCCGTTGGCTCTCCACCGCGCGGAGAAGGTGCTCGCGGGCGACCTCGGGGGCCAGCGCCCGGTCGGCGATCTCCGCGGCGAGCCGGTTGTACCTCACCGACTTCGCGAACGCCCGCCCCAGGTAGAAGTGACGGGCGAGAGCGTAGACGTTGGCGACACCGCCCCGGCCCGTCGCCTCCAGGGTCTCCCCGGCGCTCCAATGAAGCACCTCGCGGAGGTGCGGCGGAAGGCCGGTGTAGACCCGCTCGCGCAACCGGTCCGCGGGAAAGGCGAGGACCTCTCCCGACCGCTCGACGAGGAGTCCCTGCCCGACCAGCTGGTCGATGACCTCCGCGAACCGCTCCTCGTCCTGTTCGCCCGCCACGCGCAGCAGCGTATCGAAGCTGATCTCCGGACCGAGCACGGCGGCGGCGTCCATCGCCCGCTCGGCCTCCGGGTCGAGGGGCGGGAGCTTCTCCATCGAGGGGCCCGCCGCGACCCCGGTCGCCATCGAGCGCTGGTCGAGCTGCTCGAGCAGCAGCGGAACGCCGCCGCTCTCCGTGAAGCGTCGTGCCACCTCTTCGGGGGAGAACGATCGCGACGGGTCGGTCGACCGAAGGTACTCCGCGACCTCTCCGCTCGTCAACGGAAGGAGGACGGCCTCCTTCGCCTTCGTCGCCTGAGCGAAGCGGTCGAGGCGCCCTCGGCTCGTGACGGAGAGCGAGCGACGCGGTCGACTGGTCGCGAGCAACCAGAACGGCTCGTGCCGCAGCTGCTCGGAGAGGAACTCGACGGCGGCGAGGGACGGCTCGTCCGCCCGGTGCACGTCCTCGAGCACCAGCACGAGCGGGCGACCGTGACCGGTGAGCTTACGGAGCTGCTCGGCAAGGTCGAAGAGCACCCGGTCGCGCTCCGGTCCCCCTCGCGGGGCGCCGCCACCGAGCGCGTCCAGCAGGCGCTGCTCCATCGTGACGAGGTCGGGGAGCGGTTCCTCGCCGAGACCCGGAGCGAAACCGATCAGCACCGGTTCGGTCGGGAACGGCGGCGACGCGCTTTCGGTGTCGGAGGATCGTCGTACGGTCTCGATCGTCGAGCGGAGCAGCGAGAACGGTGGCGGGTCGTCGAGGGGAGGCGCCCGGCCCACCAGGACCAACACGCCCTTGCTCCGCGCCTCCGCCACGAGGAGGTCGACGAGCGCGGACTTGCCCACGCCGGCCTCCCCGAGCAGGAACGTGACCTCGCCCCCACCGGCCCGGACGTTCTCGAGCCGCCGACGGAGCGACTCGACCACTTCTCCCCGGCCGACGAACGGCCGACCGGCCCCCGTATCGGCCGCCCTCGGCATCGGCTCCTCGGATGGCCCGCTTCGAGTATGTACTTGCGGGTGTCGGCCGCGAGGGCCGGGGACGCTACGCGGCGTCCGCTTCGCCCTCTCGCGCCGTCAGCGCCCGGCGCAGCCGTTCGAAATCGTCGGCGACGTCCGGACGGATCGCGGGGAGGTTCCGACGCTCGAGCTCGGCGACGCGGCGGCGGGCGCTCGCGCGGTCGCCGCGGGCGTAGGAGAGCTGCGCGAGCCGCAGGACCACATCCACCTCGTCCGCGGGGGCGTTCAGCTCCCGCACGAGCCGGTACGCCTCGAGCAGGTCGGCCTCGGCCAGGTCGTACTCGCCCCGGTCGATCGCGATCTTCCCGCGGACGATGATCGCCTGGACGAGCCCGAACCGGTCGCCGATCCGGGCGAGGATCTCGCGGGAGCGCTCCGCCTTCTCGACCGCCTCCTCGAACTGCCCGGCGTCCCGGAGGATGTCGGCGGTGTTGAACAGCGCCCAGCCGACCCGACGGGGGTCCTGCGCTTTCTCGGCGAGCCGGATCGCCTCGGCGAACTCCGCGATCGCCTCCTCGTGCCGAGGGGTCGGGGCCGGCAGGTTCGTGATCAGCACGCCGAGGAAGAGGTGGGCCTGGGCGGACTCGCGCGCGGGACCGACCCGCTCGAGCGCGGCCGCCGCCTCTCGGGCTTCGGCGATCGCGGGCTCCGGCTGGGCCATCATCATCAGGACCCCCGCTCGGCGGGCCTGGCCGAGCGCGGTCGCGCGCTCGTTGCCGGCCTCGCGGGCGATCCGGATCTCCTCCGTGTGCTGGGCGAGGGCCTCCGGGTAGCGTGCCTCGTAGAACAGCGCCTCGCCGAGCAGGCGGTGCGCGCCGAGACGGACCAGGAGCTGCCCCTCGAGCCCCGGCGACGACAGGACCTTCTGGGCGACCTCCCCCGCGGCCCGCCAGTCGCCGCGGTCGCTCAGCACCCGGGCGAGGTAGATCTCGAGCGCGGCCCGGCTGCGCGGCGAGAGGCGCGGGTCGTCGGCGGCGTGGTCGAGGAAGTCGTGGAGGATCCCTTCCGCCTCCTGGAGGCGGCCGAGCTCGTTCGTCGTGCGGGCGAGCTCGAGCACGAGCTCGGACTCCGTGTCCCGGTCGTCCGGGTTCAGCAGCCGCTGGCTCTCGAGCGCGCGGGCGAGGTGGTCCCGGGCGACGTCGGGCGCCGGGGCGCGGTTCGCGATCTCCGCGGCGATGCGGTTGTACTGGACCGATTTGTCGTCGACGCGACCGAGGTAGAAGTGGCGGGCGAGCGCGTAGATCGTGGTGAGGTCGGCGTTCCCCATCGCCTCGAGCGCGTCGCCCGCCCGGCGGTGGAGCAGCCGGCGCCGGCTCTCCGTGAGGCGACCGTACGCCTCCTCGCGGAGCCGGTCCTCGGGGAAGGCGAGCAGCTCCCCCGGGCGCTCGTAGAGGAGCCCGTGCCCGACCAGGCGGTCGACCGCCTCCGCGAGGCGTTCCTCGTCCTCGCCGCTCGCCCGGAGCAGGATGCCGAACGGGAACTCGGGCCCGAGCACCGCGGCGACGTCGAGCGTTCGTTGGGACTCCTCGTCGAGCGGGGGGAGCGGCGCCCCCCGGCCGGCCCCCTCGGAGGTCGAGATCCGCCGGTCGAGCTGCTGGAGGAGCAGGGGGTTTCCTCCCGTCTCGGAGTAGCGGCGCGCCACCTCTTCGGGAGAGAACTCGCGCGACGGGTCGCTCATCCGAAGGTAGTCGGCGACCTCGCCGCTCGTCATCGGGCGGAGCACGATCCGCCGCGCGCGCGTCGCGCCCTCGAACGATTCGAGGCGGGCCCGGCCCATCTCCGACAGCGAGGCGAGCGGCCGGCTGGTCGCGAGGATCCAGAGCGGCCGGTTCTCGAGCTGCGTCGCGAGGAACTCGACCGCGGCGACCGACGACTCGTCCGCACGGTGGAGGTCCTCGAGGACGAGCACCATCGGGCCGCGCCGCGTGAACTCGAGGAACTGCTCCGCGATCCCGGCGAGGACCCGCTCGCGGGACGTCTCGCCGCGCTCGTCGGTCTCGCTGAGCGCTTCCAAGAGGCGCTCCTCGAAACCGGTCGGTGTCGCGAACGTCGGGTCACCGACCCGAGGAGCGAACCCGATCAGGAACGCGTCCCCGCCGAACCGCGGCGCTTCGTCCGAACGGAGCATCGGGTCGTCGACCGAGCTCTGGATCGCGGAACGGATCAGCGAGAACGGGGGCGGGTCGTCGAGCGCGAGCGCGCGGCCGACCAGCACCCGGACCCCGCGGGCCCGGATGTCGCCGATGAGGTCGGCGACGAGCGCCGACTTCCCGACGCCCGTGCCGCCCACGAGAAGGGTCACTCCGCCCGCTCCCGCCCGGGCATCCTCGAACCGACGGTGAAGCGCCTCGACGGTCTCCACCCGGCCGATGAACGGGCGACGGGACCCGGCTTCGGCCGCCATCGTTCTGTCCGAGTAGATGGGTCGGACCGACTATTTACGTGCGCGGCCGAGACGACTTGAGAAACGGCAGCGCCACGACGCGCCCGGGGGCCTCCCGGCCCCGGATCTCGAGGGTCACCTCGCTCCCCGGTGCCGCGAGTTCGGGGGGAAGGTAGGCGAGGGCGATCCCCTTCCCGAGCGTCGGGGAGAGCCCGCCGCTCGTCGCCTGGGTGATGGGTGGCCCGCCCGCCCGGACCGGCGTCCCGTGGCGCGGGATCGCACCGGGTTCGGTCACCTCGATCCCGACGAGCTTGCGCTTCGGGCCCTCGGCACGCTCCTTCTCGAGCACCGGGCTACCGACGAACGGGTGGTCGAAGTCGACGAACCGATCCTGGCCGGCCTCGAGCGGCGTGTGGTCGCGGTGGAACTCCTGGCCCGAGAGGAGATACCCCTTCTCGAGCCGGAGGGTGTCGCGGCAGCCGAGCCCGCACGGGACGACCCCCGCGGCGAGCAGGCGCTCGGCGAGCGCGTCCGCCTCGGCCGCCGGGACGAACACCTCGTAGCCGAGCTCGCCCGTGTACCCGGTCCGGCTGACCATGAGCCAGTCGCCGAGCGCGTTCGACAGGTGGAGCCCCAGGCGGCCGTTGCGCGGCCCCGTCCCCTCCTTCTTCGGGAAGAACCGGACGTGGTAGAACGGGAGCCCGGAGAGGTCCCACGGATAGAGCGACTCGAGGACCGCGCGCGACTTCGGTCCCTGGACGGCGAGGAGAGCGACCGGGCCGTTCCATCGCGCGATCTTCGTGTCCGGGCCCCGGTGCTGCCGGAGGATCTCCTCGATCTCGTCGGCGCGGCTCGCGTTCGGGACCGCGACGAACGAACGGGCCAGCTCGTCGCCCGCGTCGACCCGGCTGACCAAGAGGTCGTCGACGATGAACCCCGTCGACTCGAGCAGGAACGTGTAGCGGACCTGTTCGGGCGTGAGCGCCGGCACGTTCGCGGTCGTGCGTCGGCCGAGGAGGTCCGCGGCGTGGGCCCCGTCGAGCGTGAGGATCCCCATGTGGGAGACGTCGAACAGCCCGACCCCTTCGCGGACCGCCTTGTGTTCGGCAAGGATGCTCGAGTAGTAGAGCGGCATCTCCCAGCCGGCGAACGGGACGATGTGCCCGCCGTGCCGGCGGTGGAACTCGTAGAGCGCGGTGCGGCGCAGCGGAGCGGCGACGGGCGGAGGCGGCGTGCTCATGTCACGATCTCCGCGAGGCGCCCCTGCTCGCTGGCCCGTCGGATCTCGAGGGCAAGCCGGCGACCGCTGCTCATCGGGGTCCGGTAGAGCGCGTTCCCGTACGGGTGACCGAGCGCGAGGTGGACGTTCGTCCCTCCCCCGATCCGCGCCGCGACGTCGAAGACGACCGGGTGGCCCGCGCGGTCGATGCACGTCTGCAAGCAGAACGGACCGAGGATCCCCGGTGGATACTCGGCGCTCGCGGCGTCGACGAACTTCTCGCCCATGCGGAACACCTCCTCGAGGATGGACTCCCGCACCGTAAGCGTTCCGTGGCCGACGACGAGGTACTCGGGGATCCGGTCGGAGTCGTTCAGCTCGAGCTGTTGCGCGGCCGGGAGACGGACGAGCCCGTCCAGGTTGCTCTCGCGCCGCTCGTCGACCCCGAGCAGCTCGAGGCCCTGGTCGCGCGGGACGAGGGGAGAGAAGAAGAAGTTGAAGTTGAAGACGGGACCGAGGACGTACTCCTCGATCCGGGCGGTCTCGAGGTCGGCCGGAGCGACGGTACCCCGGGCGACCAGCCGCTCGACCTTGGCCCGGTACTCGGTCGGGCTCGTCACCGTGAAGAAGCCGCGCTCGAGCCGACGGGTCGCATGCGGGAGCTTCACCATGGCGAGCCGGTCGATCGCCTCGGGGCTCGCGATCTTGCGGGGCGTGCGGATGCCGGCGTGGTCGAGCAGCGTGTAGTAGTTCTCGCGCTCGCTCCGCTCCTCGATCCGGAGGAGCCGGCGGGAACCGACGATCGGGACGCGGAACTCGTCCTCGATCGCGGAGAGCGGCACGTAGGAGCTGAACGCCCGATTCGGGACGAGGACGACGCCGGCCGAGCGGAGCCGTTCCTGGACGGCGGGAGTGACGACCTCGGCGAACTTCGGGAACGTCCATACCTCGTCGACGCAGCCCCGCACGCGACTCCCGTCGGGGTCGCGCACCGAGCGGAAGTAACGGGCGTACGTGGCGTCGCGGCCCGCTTCGGCGAGGATGAGGCTGTGGAGCCCCTCGGTCACCGCCCCGTCGGCGACGTCGAGCGCCGAGTGGGAGCCGACCGTTCCGACGACCGGCGGGCGGGGATAGCGCGCGGCCAGGTCCCGAATCTCCGATAGAGGAATCGGCATGTTCGACCGGACCGTCAAAGGAGCTTAAGCGCTCGCGCCACCCGCTCGGATGAGAGCGGAAGCTCGGTGAGGTGGGCTCCGCACGCGTCCCGCACGGCGAGCGCGACGGCCGCCGCGACGGGGATGATCGGAGGCTCGCCGAGTCCCTTGGCGCCGGACGGACCGGCGCCCGCGAACCCTTCGATGAACGTCACCTCGATCGGGGGCACCGACCCGAGGGTCGGGATACGGTAATCGAGGAGCCCGGCGTTGAGGAGCCGACCGTCCTCCGACCAGAGCGCTTCTTCCGTGAGAGCGGTCCCGAGTCCCATCACGACCCCGCCTTCGACCTGGGCCGCCGCGGACGCCGTGTCCACCGCCGTTCCGACATCGTGGAACGCCGCGTAACGGAGCACCCGGACGTTTCCGGTGGCCCGGTCGACCGAGACCTGCACCGCGTGGGCGGCGCCCGTGAAATCGGTGTACGGGTAGAACGCGCCGACCTCGACCTTCCGCTCGTCGATCGTGCCGGCCTTGCCGTAGTGGCGGCCGAGGGCGACGATCCCACCGACCGAGCGCTCGGCGTCGCTCAGGAGCTCGCGGACGGGCCGACGGGCGGTTCCGGCGACCGCGACGATCTCGTCCCCGACGACCTCGAGCTGCACGGACCCGGAGGCGCCGAGACGCGTTCGAATCTCCTCGAACAGGGTCCGGGTCGCCTCCTCGACCGCGCGCCCGAGCACCGCGGTCGTCCGGCTGCCGAACACCCCGGAATCGAACGGGGCGTGGGCGGTGTCCTCGTAGGCGACCGTCACACGGTCGCGCGGGAGCCCGGTCGCCCGGGCCGCGACCGCCGCGACGCCGACGAGCACGCTGCCGCTCCCGATCTCCCGCTCCCCCTGCACGACCGTGATCCCGCTCGGCGAGAGGAGGAGGCGTGCCTCGCCTCCGGCCCCGGTGCCGGTCGACCAGAATCCGACCGCGACCCCGGTCCCGGTGCCGGCGCCGCCGTCCTGCTTCCAGTGCGCCGCGACCGCCCGCGCCCGGTCGAACGCCGTCGGAAGGCCGAACGGCCCCACGGCCTGGCCGAAAGGCGTCGTGTCGCCCGGCGCCCAGAGGTGGTCGCGTCGGAACACTTCCGGGTCGAGACCCACTTCGTGCGCGACGTGGTCGAGGTGGGACTCCACCACGAACGCGCACTGGGGAGCGAACGGGGCCCGGTGGGGACCGAACGCCGGCTTGTTCGTCCGCACGGCGTACCCCTCCACCTCGAACGCGGGCGTCCGGTACGGACCGAGCAGGAAGCCGATGGAGTACCCCGTCGCGAAGTCGCGTCCCGGTAGCGCGTTGCCGACGTCGAGGAGGAGCCGGACCCGGCGGCCGACGATCCGACCCGCCGTCACGGCGGTCTCCATCCGAATGACCGAGGGCAGCGTGGTCCGGCCGAGGAGGAACTCCTCCCGGTACCCGAGCGCGAGCTTCACGGGCCGACCGGTCGCCTTCGCGAGAAGGAGGGCGTACGGTTCGAGGAGGGCGGCGCCCTTGCCGCCGAAACCGCCGCCGACCCACGTCCCTTCGACGACGACGGACTCTTCCGGGACCCCGAGCAACGACGCGATGTCCTCGCGGGTACCGAACGGCGTCTGAGTGCAGGTGCGAACCTTCCACTCCCCGTCGACCACCTCCGCGAGGCACGCGTGCGGCTCGAGCGCCACCTGATGGATGCTCGAGGTCCGGTACGTCTCGCGGACGACCTTCTCCGCGGAACGGAACACCGCCTCGATGTCCCCTTCGCGGGCCCGAACGTGGGCGGCGATGTGCGGCGAGCCGTCCGCATCGGAGCCCGGCCATTCCGGGAAGACGTCTTCGAGGTCCACGGCGACCGGGAGGGGCTCGACCTCGACCCGCACGGACCGGGCCGCCTGCCGAGCGAGCTCTCGGGTCGGTGCGGCGACCGCGGCGACCGGCTGGTTCCGGTACTCGACCGTGCCGGACGGGAAGATCGGGCGGTCGGGGTCCCCCGTCGAACCGGGCAGGAGACGGGCGAGGTCGACGGCGCTGATCGCGACGACCCCCTCAAGCGCCCGGGCCGGGGAGAGGTCCACCGTCTTCAGGCGGCCGTGGGCGACCGGCGAGGGGACGAGGGCCGCCCAGAGCATTCGGGGGGCCTCGAGGTCCATCCCGAACACCGCCGAGCCCTCGAGCTTCGAACGGGCGTCCGGACGGGTCGAGGCGGTCACGTCCCCTCCTTCGAGAGCGTCGAGACGGCCCGAGCGATCGCGAGGTAGCCGGTGCACCGGCACAGGTTGCCCCCGAGGTCGTCGAGGAGCTCTTCCGTCGGAGCGGCGCGGCCCCGCTCGCGCAGCAGACCGGCCAGCGCCATCACGAACCCCGGTGTGCAGTAGCCGCACTGGAGCGCCCCGGCGCGAGCGAACGCCTCCTGAACGGCCCGGCCGGTCGGTTCTTCCCCGACGCCCTCGATCGTGGTGAGGGCCGACCCCTCGACCTCGTGCGTCAGGGTGAGACAGGAGAGCGTCGACACACCGTCCACGAGGACGGTGCATGCTCCGCACTCTCCGCTTCGGCATCCCTCCTTCGTTCCCTTGAGGCCGAGCCGCCAGCGGATCGTGTCGAGCAACCGCTCCGAATCCGGCACGTCGTCGAGCGGGCAGCTCTTCCCGTTGACCGTGAGCGGGAGCGACCGGGCCATCAACGACCTCCGTCCGGGGAGGCGGCGACGGTCCCCACCGCCCGTTCGAGCAGGGTCGCCACGAGGTGACGGCGGTACTCCTCGGAGGCACGTCGGTCCGCCGCGATCGGAAGCGATCGGGCCGCGGCCTCGGCCGCTTCGTGGACCGCCGGCGCGCTGGGGCTCGCCGAGCGCAGCGTCGATTCCGGCTCGCGCAGGCGGACCGCCCGGGGCGGGATCCCGCCGACCGAGAGGCGCCACCCACCGTCCGACGGAGAGCGAGCGACGGCGACCGCGATCTGCGAGATGTCGTTCGACGGTCGGACCCGCTGCCAGAGGTACGCCGACGGCCGAGGCTCGGGGAAGCGGACCGAGCGGATCAGCTCGCCTCGGGCAAGGGCGGTATGCCAGGAGCTGATGAGAAAGCGATCGACCGAGAGCGTGCGTGCGCCGTTCGGGCCGACCAGGTCGACCTCGGCGTCAAGGGCGAGGAGCACCGGGATCAGGTCGGAGGCCGGCGCGGCGCGTCCTAGGTTCCCGCCCAGGGTCGCGCGATGACGCAGCGGCACTCCGCCGACCGCCTTGACCGCCTGGACGAGGCCCGGATGGCGCCGGGCCACCTCGGGGTCCTGTTCGAGCGATCGGAGCGGGAGCGTGCTCCCCACCGTGAGGACCGGCCCGTTCCAGTCAAGGGTACGCCACGGAAGGTGACGCAACGACAGGACGCGACGCGGCGCCGCCCGACCACCGTCGAGCACGAACGCGAGGTCCGTGCCGCCCGCAAGCACCGCGACCTCTCCGGGCGCGCCGGTCGCGAGTTCGGCGATGGCGGCGTCCACGCTCGGGGGAGCCACGAAGACGAAGGGCCCCGACATCGTTCCCCAGGAAGGTCGCAGGGAGCTAACGGTTTCGCGTGGGGTGGGGGCGCGACCCGTCTTCTTTTTTATCCAATGAGCGGCTTTGGCAACCGGTCGGCATGCCATTCGAACTCGCGTTGCGTTACAGCACTCCCCTCACCCCGATCGCGGACCTGGACGAGGTGCTGCGGGAGTTCCTCCGTCTCGTAGGGTATCTTCCCGAGGGAGAGGAAGGTCGAGGCTCCGAAGGTCCGGTCTCCCAGAGCCTCGCGTACCGTCTCGTCCACGACTGCCTGCTCAAGGACCCGACGCGCGCGTGGTACGTTGACGAGCTGACGGCCGTGCTGAAGACCTCGAAGCCGACCGTCTATCGCCACATCAACAAGCTCAAGGCGCTCGACCTGCTCGAGGAAGCAGGAGGCGCCGCGGACGGGAAGGGCCGTAAAGGATACCGGCTCCGTTACGGCAACATCGCCCGTGCCTGGGACTTCACGGAGGCCAACGCGCAGAACGCTCTTCGCCGGTATCGTGAGACGGTGAATCACTTGCAGACATTGATCGAGAAGAACGCGCTTGCCGCACCGCCGAAAGCCGCCCCCCTCGCCCGCGTACCGGTCCGGGACCGCGGAGGGAGCCGATGAGCGACGCGGCCGGAGGGAACAAGCGCCCGGCGATTGCGCTCACCCCCGGCTCGAAGGTAAAGGTGCGGTCCGCCGGGACCGAGAACGCGGCGATCGTCTCGTCCGGGACGTTCCGCGGGCTCGTCTCGATCAGCGGCGACAACGCCCTCGCGATCGAGCTCGACGGCACCGGCGGCGAGGAGAAAGGTCTGATCCGGATCGTCCCCGTACCCGCGATCCTCGCGATCGACATCGTCGAGGCCGCGAAGGCCGACGAGGAGAAGCGGAGCGAGCCCCAGCACGCTCCCGAGTACTTCCGCTAAGCCGCGAACGGCGACGGCGGACCGGCAGCTCGGTTTCGCCGGGCCCTGCGGCAGAGGACGGGCTTGCTGGGAGTTTCGTCGCGGAGGGCAAGCTTCCGCGAATTCGAACCCAGGTCGCTGGCTCCGAAGGCCAGCAGGATAGTCCAGACTACCCCACAAGCCCGCCGACCGACCACGGACGCGGGCTATTTGGACGTTCCGGATTCGAGGTCCACCGCGCTCGCGGACTCCGCGGGGCCGGGGTACGTCGCGCCTTCCGCGTTGGTCATCGGACCGGCCGACCCTTCCCGGCGGAACCGGTCGAGCGTGGTCTGCGAGGTCGCGCCGGGGAACAGGGTCGCGACCGAGTCCGCGAGGAGCTGGATCCTCTGCCGGACGTACGGCGTGATCCCTTCCATCGCGCCGAGCCGCTGCGAGAGCGGGAGGTACTTGCGCACCGACGCCTCGTAGACGGTCGATAGGAGCTCGCCCTCGCACCGGCCGCCGGGCCGCTGGACGACGCACCGGCCGGAAAGCGGAGGCCGACGGTACGACGTGTCGCACTCCTTGCACCGGAACTTCTGGGTGGCGTAGCTCTTGAGGTTCCCCATCACGTCGGGTAGAAAGTGCGCGTTCAGCACCAGGGTGACCGCTTCGGGAAGGTCGACCGCACGGATCTGGGCGGCGAGCACGACCGACCGCTCGACGAGCTCCGCCATCGGCCGTCCCTCCCGGTACGCCGAGCGCGGCGGCCCGCCCGCGATCCGGTGGGTGTCGTGCGTGAACCCGTACTCCGAGAGCGAGCGGGAGGAGCCGAGGCGGTGACCGACGAGGTCGAGCAACGGCTCCACCTCCTTCGACGGCCGCCGCTGCGCGGCCGCGCGGTAGAGCGCGAGCGGGTAGTGGCTCGACACGTCGACGTTGTGCGCCTCCTTGTCGACCTCGGTCGTTTCGAGCCGCGTCGTCAGGACGAGCGGCTTGTCCATCAGCGCGCCCCGGCTCTCGGGCAGGAACGCGCGCGAGAAGTTGAGCAGGGCGTCGAGGAGGAGGGTCACCGAGTCCTCGTCCCCGTCGCAGTTGCGGCGCTTGGCCGCGTGGAAGACCGGGTGGGCGAAGCAGGCCTCGGCGTTCGTGAACCCGATCAGCCGGCCCGCGACGCCGCCCGAGGTGTGGGGCGCCAGCGCGACCACGAGCTGCCCGACCAGGTCCTCCGGTCGCTCGGCCCGGTAGTACGGCTCTACCTCGTAGAGGCGGACGAGCTCGTCGTCGACGAACTGGGCGAGACGGGTGAGGTAGGTCCCGCAGGAGCGGGAGACGACGAGGTCCTGGGGGAGGAGCTCGACGAGCTGGTCGTCCTCGGTGAGCGGAGCGCCGGTCCAGTCGTGGGCGTAGCCGAGCCGCTGGAGGGTCGGAACGTCCGTGCCGACCTCGGCCGGTCGGAAGTGGGTGAGGGGGAGGTCGGTGAGGTCGAATCGGGCGGTCCCGTCCTGGTAGACCGAGATGGCGTGGGAGGCCCGGAGGATCCCCTTCTCGATCGCCTCGGGGACCTTTCCCGGAGAGGTCAGCCCCTTGACGCCCTTCACGGCCGGAGGCGTTCCGAGGTGGAGACGGTCCAGGGCATCGCCCAGGAGCCGGGCGACGGGGAGCGGTTCGCTGATCACCTTTCCGGTCGGCTCGGTGTGGGTCCCGCACGTGCAGCGGGTCCAGACCGACGCGCGGCCGCACGCCGGGCACTTCCGTACGCCGAGGTCGACCCGCACGCCCTCGCGCATCGTCCGGCGCGCCGCCGCCGGAAGCGACCGCGTGGGGCCACCCGCGTTGCCGACCGGGAAGAGTCCGTGGACGTTCGGCTGCATGCTCCGGTGGTACGCCTTCTCGGGCCGGCCGACCCGGCCCCCGACGCGGGACGGTCCCCGCGCCGGCACCGGCACGCCGGCGAGCCGGCTCACGTAGGCCAAGGTCTCCTCCTCGAGCGGGTCGAGCGGAGTACGACGGACGAGCAGCTCGCCCTGCGGTGAGAGACCGAGCCCACCGACGAGCGCGGCGGACGCATCCGGCTCCCCGCGCAGGTCGTCGGACTCGACCGGGGTGAAGAGGAACCCGAGTCGTATCAGCACTTCCCGCCAGGACGGGTCCGCGGGTAGCACGAGACCCCCGGTGACCCAGTGGCCGCTCCGCTCGACGAACTCCCCGAGCGCCCGTACCTCCCCGGGAGTGAGGTCGTGCCAGAAGAGGAGCCACCGCGGATGGAGCGGCACGCGGTAGGTCTGGGCGAACCGCACGGCGTCGTCGTACGTGGCAACGGCCATTCCCTCGGGCTCGGGAGCACCGACCGCCCGCAGCTCCTCGCGGTGCCAATCGAGCGAGTAGCCGGCCGGGACGAGGGGCTGATTGTTCTCGAGGAACTCCCCGACGGAGACGAGGATCTCCCCGAGGTCGATGATCCGGCGCACGCGGCCACGGAGCTCCTCGGCGCGCGGCAGGTCGTGGACCGCGGTGACCGTGCCGTCGTCGAGCTCGACGATCGGACCCTCGATCGTGTCGCAGACGCCCATCGCGGCGGCCTTGCCCGGGTACTCGAGCTTCACCTGCGTCCCGATCGCGACGAAGTTCTGGAGCAGCACCATCGTCGCCGGATTCACCGCGCACGCGGCGAGGCCGGTCGTGCGCGCCCGACCGTAGACGAGGCGGAAACCGCCCGGGTGGTTCGGGTGCGCCAGCACCGGGCGACCCCCGACCGAGTCTTGGAGGTACTTCGGTGTCCGGACCTCCTCCTCGTCGGCGGTGTGGTGGCCCACTTCGGAGAGGAACTCCCAACCGTCCAGGCCCAGCTTGTCGACGATCTTCCGAAGCTTCGCGGCCTTCTGGCAGAGACCCTCGGCGATCACGAGGCACGCCCCGCCCCGGATCCCGTTCGTGTGCACCCGCTCGAGGTTGCGGAACGCGCTCACCTCCGCGTCCCCCTCGGTCGCCTCTCCCGAGATCGCGACCGGAGTGTGCCGGACGACGAGGTCGATCTCCTCCGGCGTGGGGACGTACTGGAGATGCTGGTAATGCTTGTAGAGGGGGATCTCCTCCTTGTACCGACCCACCTCTTCGGGGTCCGGACGGAACGGCGCCATCCCGAGGTCGCGGCGAACGACGTCGGCGAGCAGCACGCTCAGGGCCTGCGCGGTCCCGCCAGCGGCGCGGATCGGACCGGCGTAGTAGAGCTCGATGTACGGCGCACGGTCCCGACCCTCCTGCACGTGGACCTCCGCGAGCCCCTCGAGGGGGGCGACGAGGATCCCTTCGGTGAGGATCGCCAGACCGACCCGGAGGGCGGCATCGACCCGCGCCGCGACCGAATCCCCGCGGGACGGGTCCCGCGCGATCCGGCGAGCGATCGTGAGGGCGACCTCTTCGCGCGGCAATGTGGCGGCCAGGGCCCGGATCTCGGTCGAGATCCCTTCGATACCCAGGTGGGCGAGCAGCTTCTCGACGCGCATCGCCATGTCCTGGGCGCGCGGGATCTCGGGGACGACCTCGGGGTCGTAACCGACACGACGCGCCGCCTCGGCGGTGGAGTACGCGCGGTCCACCTCGGACTCGATCGCCCGAAAGTACGACTCCACGGTCGTGCGAGAGAGCGGTCGGTCATAAACCCGCGCGCCCGCGCCACCGTTCCGGGCGCGAATTCGAGCGGTCGGTCGCTCCGAACCCTCTTAAGGCCGAGGAAGTGGCGTGCGACAGGTCCCTACCGTGCCCACCGCTCCGCGGTCGACCGCGCGACGCGACCCGGCCCACGCTCCCCGGCGTCAGGCCCGCTACTGGGACCGGCGGTACCGGGCCGACCCCGAGTTCTTCGGGCCCGGACCGAGCCGGTTCCTCCGATGGACGCTCGCGCAGCTCCGACGCCGACCGGTCGGTCGGTCGTGGCTCGAGCTCGGGTCCGGTTACGGCCGTGACCTCGTCGCGCTTCGCGACCTCGGCTACTCGGTCCGCGGCGTGGACGTCTCCCGCGTCGGGACCGCCCTCGCCCGAAAGGCGGGGCTCTCGGTGGTCGCGGTGCCGGCGCTCGACGGTCTCGCCACGCTTCGCCCGGAGAGCGTCGACGTCGTCTTTTCCAACCTGTTCCTTAACATGGAGTTCTCCGAAGCGGAGCACGACCGGCTCTTCGACGAGATTCACCGCGTGCTGGTTCCGGGCGGATTCCACGCGTACTCGGTCCGGTCCGTCGCCGACCGCTGGTACGGTCGGGGGCCAAAGGCCGGTCCCGACTCGTTCGACCTCTCCCCCCACGGTCCCGTGCTCCACTTCTTCTCCCGGGAGTACGCGCGGAGGCTGCGCAAGGGTCGTTTCCTATGTCGGAAGTTCTGGGAGGGGAAGGAGGGGAGGGAGTTCGCGATCTCTGTACTGTACATTCTAGAGCAGAAACCGCGGAGACCGGGCGCGGGGCGGAGACTCCGCTCCGCCCGGGCCCGAACGCGACCTACTCCTTCGTGAGCTTCCAGATCGCTTCGATCGGCCAGGAGCGAGCCCACTTCGCGTCCGAAGGCGAAAGGTACTTCGAGCCTTGACCCGCGGCGGGGCGGGTCTCGATCAGCCGTTCCACCGCGAACCCGTTCTGGCGGAAGAGGTCGATCCACACTCCGAACGGGGGCTGGAACTCGATCGCGTCGTTCGGTCCGAAGTCGACGCGATAGTCGCCGAAGTACGGCCGGACGAGTCGGGCGACCTGGCGGTCCGCCCGCGGGTCGAGGGCGATGTTCCGGAACGGGCTCGCCGTCGCGAAGACGAACTCGCCTCCCGCGCGGAGCACCCGCGCACACTCGGGGACCGACCGGCGAGGGTCCGAGAACGTCATCGCTCCCCAGTCGCAGAAGACCAGGTCGAACGAGGATCGGCGGAACGGGAGACGCTCGACGCTTCCGCGAACGAGCGGGAAGCGTAGCCGAGATGTCCGCTGCAGCTCTCGCGCCTTCGCGAGCTGCCGCGCGGAAAGGTCGATCCCAGTGGCCCGCGCCCCTCGTCGAGCGAGCGCCGCCGTCCAGCGCGCGGCCCCACACCCGACCTCGAGGACGCGTCTTCCGCGCACCGGTCCCAGAAGGCGAAGCTCGCGCTCCGGGATTCGGAACATCCCCCAGGAGGTCGCGTGCGACCCTCCGAGCACCCCGGCGCAGCGGCGTTCGTACCATGCGCTCGCCCGGTCCCAGACCGCCCGGTTGTGCCGGACATGGCGCCCGGCGGGAGAGCGGTACCCCTTTCGCCGGTCGGGCCGACGGACGCGCGGCATACTGACCGCCGCGCGACCCGTGCGCCCCCGATAAGGCTCACGGCCGAGCCGCTTCCTCGCCTCAGGCCTGCCGTCGGACGAGCGCGATCGCTCCGCCGAGCATCAGCGCGGCGTAGATCCCGAGGGCGGCCAGGTCGAGCGCGACCCCGCCGACGCCCCAGCCCCGGAGCAGGATATCCTGGACCGCCCGGGCCGCGTACGTGAGCGGAAGGATGTCCGACACCGGCCGGAACGCGACCGGGATCGCCTCGAGGGGGAACAACGCCCCGGCGAACAGGATCTGAGGGATCAGGAGGAGCGGGATGAACTGGATCGCTTGGAACTCGCTGCGCGCCGCGGCGGAAAGGAGCATCCCGAGCCCCAGGTTGCCGACGCCGAACAGGAGGAGGACCCCGTAGGCGAACAGGAGATTCCCGGTGAACGTCGCGTGGAAGATCAGCAGCGCCGACCCGAACAGGACGGCCACCTGCGCGAGCGCGACCACGGTGAGGCTGAGCGCGTGTCCCGCGACGAACTCGGAGGGGCGCAGCGGTGAGGCGAACAGGCGCTCGAGAAGCCCGGCCGAGCGCTCCCGAACGAGGACGATGATCGAGAGCACCGTCGTGATGAACAGGATCGCGAGGGCCATGATCCCGGGGGCGATGGTGTCGATGAACGGGGTCGTGGCCGACCCGTAGATGTACTGCGAGGTGATCCGAACGGCCCCGCTCGAGCCGTTCGTGCCGAAGGCGCTCTGGAGCGCCGATTGCACCGCGCTCACGACCGCCGCCGTGATCGTCGGGGAGGTCCCGTCGAGGTAGAGCGTGAGGTCCACGGTCCCGGACCGGGCCATCGCCGTGAAGTTGGGTCCGATGACGATCGCCGCCCACGCCGAGCCGGAGTTCACGGCGGAGTACGCGCTCGAGTTCGAGTCGACCGCGCTCAGGTCGAGGACCCCGCTCGGGAGCGCGGCGAGGAACGCGTTGCCGGCCGGGCCCCGGTCCTCGTTGAGGACCACCGCGGCGATGTGGTTCGGTTGGCCGCCGAAACCGTAGCCGAAGACGAGGATCAGGACGAGCGGGACGACGAGGACGAACGCTACGGTCCGCCGGTCGTGGGAGAGCTGCCCCAACGCCTTGCGGGCGACGGCGAGGATGCGAAGGAGCGCCATTCACTCCCCCTCGCGGGGCGTTTCCCGCACGAGCCGAAGGAAGGCGTCCTCGAGGTTCGTTGCCCCCGTCCGTGCCTTCAGCTCGTCCGGAGCCCCGGTCGCGAGGACGCGGCCGGCGTTGAGGAACACGACGGAGTCGGCACGATTCGCCTCCTCTAGGTAGTGCGTGGTCAGCACGACCGTCTTCCCACCTCGGGTGAGACGATGGAAGAACTCCCAGAACTCGAAGCGGAGTTCCGGGTCGACCCCGACGGTCGGTTCGTCGAGCAGGAGGAGGTCGGGGTCGGCGAGAAGCGCGGCCGCAAGGGAGACCCGACGGCGCATCCCACCCGAAAGCTCGGAGACCAGGCTGCGCCGCCGTTCGGAGAGCTGGACGAGGGAGAGGACCTCGGCCTCGCGCGCGCGCAGACGCCCCCCCGTCACTCCGTAGAGGCGCCCAAAGAGCGCCACGTTCTCCTCCACGGTCAGGTCGAGGTAGACGGCGAGGTCCTGGGGCATGTAGCCCACGCGCGTCAGGACCTCACGACTTCCCGCCGCTTCCCCGAGCAGCCGTGCTTCTCCGGACGTCGGGCGCGTGAGCCCCAGCAGGATCCGAATGAGCGTGGTCTTCCCGGCCCCGTTCGGGCCGAGGAGTCCGAGGACCTGCCCGGGGGGTACTTCTAGAGTAATCCCGTGGAGCGCGGTCACCCCACCGAACGTCTTGACGAGGCCGCGGACCGAGATCGCCGGTGGGCCGGACGCAGAGTCTTCCGGAGCGGACGGGGCCGAGGTCGGGGGGTGCACGCTCTTTCCCCTCGGACCTCCGGCAGATGGCCCGGTCGGATAAGCGGCGGGTCGAACCTGCTCAACCCGTGAGTTCCCTCGCGCCGTCCGGTTTCGAACGGGAAATGGGGGCGCGCGGTAATGAACGGGGACCGCCTCCTTCGGTCCTCCCCCGGACCGGGGCCACGAGACTGGGAGGTCACGATCGTTGAGCGCGGTCCCGGCTCCCGGTGTGTCTCCTCCCGCGGGGGTGACGGACCACGTTCACGCCCACGGCGAGCGGGAGGCGGAGGAGCGCGTCCTGCGGGGGCTGCGGATCGCCACCCTACTCGCGCTGGCCGTGCTCGTCATCGAGGCGGTCGGAGCGTTCCTCTCGCGCAGCTTGTCGCTGACCGTGGACGCGGTCCACAACGTCCCCGACGTGATCGCCTACTCCGTCTCCCTCGCCGCGCTCGGCGCCACGGCCCAAGGGTCGCGGGGCCGGTTCACGTTCGGGACCCACCGGTTCGAGGTGTTCGCGGGACTGCTCAACGCGGCGATCGTCCTCGGCACCGGAGGGGCGTTCGGCTTCGAGGCGATCGCCGCGCTCCGCTCCGGGGCTTCCTTCGCCGGTCCGGTCGACGCCCTCTGGCTCTTGGTCGCGGCCGTGCCGACCCTTCTCCTGCGGGGTGCGAGCCTCGCCATCCTGGGTCGGATCCCCGGCCGGATCCGCGACCTCAACCTTTCGGGCGTCGTGCTTCACATGGCGAGCGACGTGGCCATCACGTCCGCGTTGATCGTCACGGGGGTAGCACTCCTGGCACGGCCGGAGTGGTGGTGGTTCGACGACGTTGCCGCCCTTGCGATCGCCGCCATCCTCGTGTTCGAGTCGCTTCCCTTGTTCCGCGAAGGGTGGGATGTGCTCACCGAGCGGACTCCGCGTCGGCTGTCCGTCGAGAGCGTGGGTGAATCCGCCCGTGCGGTCTCGGGCGTTGTCGACGTTCACGACATCCACATCTGGTCCGTCTGCAGCACGCTCGTCTGCATGACCGCCTACGTCCGTGTGCAAGAGATGGCCTTGGACGACGCGGTCGCCGTCATCGCGAAACTTCGGGAGCGGATGGAGAGCGAGTTCGGGATCCTGCACGCCACCTTCGAGATCGAGGCGCCGCTCCGCTCGTGAGCCGGCCCGGGGTGGGCGAGCTTCCCCGACCCAACGGAGGCGCGTTCCGACCCGCGCTGCTTGACGGGATAAGAGAGTAAGTAGGGGTGCCGCCGAGGGCCCCCGCATGCCCGCACTGTACGTGAACTGCCGGCGCTGCCACCGGGAATCCCGCACCGGGATCTTCGTCGCGGCGGACCGCTTGGACGGAATCTCTCTGCACGGAGTTCTCCACCATTGCACCCACTGTGGCCGCCCGGACTGGTACTTTACCCGCGACCACCACCTGCTGCCGCCCGACGGGACCCACCGCTCCGGGCGCGTCGTCGCGGACGCACGGATCGGACCGCGCTCGTCCGCCGCCGACGGAGACGACCGCGTCGGCGCGAATCCTCCGGACTACCCACGGCCGCTGTCGACGTGGCGGCCACCGCTCAAGGAGCGCCTATAGAAGAGGGGAGCCGGAGCGTCCGGAACGCGGCCCATCGTGCCGTCGGCCGAGGGCCACCCGATGGTGCGCCGCTCGACCACGGGCCCGGACGCGGACGCGCGCGGCGTGCGCGCGCGGGTCCGCGGCCGACGCGGAATCGCGAAAATCCTCGAGGTGACGGGGCGACAGCTTCCGCTCAACGCAAACGTTTATGTACGATTCTCCCGACTGCACTGTCGGAGCGTATGACGCTCGTCGGACAAACGCAGCGGAGATAAAACGATGAAGTCCATCATCCAAGAAGCGATCGCGAAGCACCAGGAAAACCAGACCCTGGTTGAAGAGAAGAAGCCGACCGCGCCGGTCTACGGCAGCCAGGACGATGCCGAGCTGGCGAAGCTGGCGGAGACCCTGAAGGTCAACATCCGGATCGTTGGATGCGGTGGTGGCGGCTCGAACACGATCAACCGCTGCGTCGAGGAAGGCATCCAGGGCGCCGAGATGTGCGCCATCAATACGGATGCGAAACACCTCCTGACGATCCACTCGGGACGCAAGATCCTGATCGGCCGCCGGACCACGAAGGGCCTCGGCGCCGGGGCGCGCCCCGAGATCGGCGAGGAAGCCGCCCGCGAGAACGAGGAGGAGCTGCGCCAGTTCGTTACCGGCGCGCACATCGTCTTCGTGACGGCGGGCATGGGCGGCGGAACCGGGACCGGCTCCGCGCACCTCGTCGCCCGGCTCGCGAAGGAAGCCGGCGCCCTCACGATGGGCGTCGTCACCCTCCCGTTCGCCGGCGAGGGGACCGCGCGCATGGAACAGGCCCGCGACGGTCTCGAGCGCCTGCGCCGCGTCTGCGACACCACCATCGTCATCCAGAACGACAAGCTCCTCGAACTCGTCCCCCGGATGCCCCTCGACTCCGCGTTCAAGCTCGCGGACGCGGTTCTGATGACCGCGATCAAGGGCATCACCGAGATCGTGACGAAGCCCGGCCTCGTGAACCTCGACTACGCCGACATCCTGACGGTCATGAAGGACGGCGGCGTCGCGCTCATCGGGCTCGGCGAGAGCGAGAGCGCGACCGACCGGGTCACCGAGGCGGTCACCGAGGCGCTCACCTCCCCGCTCCTCGGCTCGGTCGAGCTGAAGGACGCGACCGGAGCGCTCGTCCGCGTCATCGGCGGACCGACCATGACGGTCAGCGAGGCCGAGAAGGCCGCGGCCCTGGTCGGCGGGAAGATCTCGAAGCGCGCTCGGATCATCTGGGGCTGCTCGGTCGAGAACTCCCCCGAGATGGAGAACACCATCAAGGTGCTCCTCATCATCACCGGCGTCCGCGCCCAGAGCCTCCTCGGACAGAAGGGAGGCTACGCGGCCGGTGAGTCCGAGGAAGTCATCGACCTCGTCCGGTAAGCCGCCCGCCCGGCGGCCCCGCTACCTCGGCATCGAGGTGGCGGGGGAACTCTTTCCTTCCCTTTCCCCACGCGACTGGGAGGTACTGCTCTCCGGACGCCTTGCCGCGGCGGGGGCACCGACCGTTCGGTTCCGCATCGTCCGGGCGGAAGGCCGTCGCGCGATCGCGGAGGTCGACCACTTAGTCGCGGCCCAGGCCCGGGCGGCCTGGTCCGTGACCGGCACCCCCGGACCCACCGTTGTCCCCCATCGGACCTGGGGGACCCTGGTCGGCGCGAAGGCGTGGCTGAGGGGACAGCGTCTCCCGACCCGGAAGTAGGGGCAGCGCGGGACCTGCCGCGGCGCACGCTCCTCTCTATGCGAGCTGGATGGCGTACACGGCCGTGAGGATGTTGAGCTGCAGGATGGCGCTCGTGGGGATCACGAGGGTCACTTGGCCGAGAGGCGCGATCCCGAACGGGTTGTACGGTGCGTTGCAGACGTTGTTCGACCCGCTGCACGTGAGAGGGTACGGCTGGAATGCCGTCGAGGCGTCGAGGTAGGAGAACCAGCCGGCGGCGTACGGAGAGACCACCTGGAACGTGAGGGAAGAGCCGCTCACGAAGGAGAAGCCGTTCGACGGGACCGTCAGCGAGGTGGTCGAGAGCAGTCGAAGGCTCGCGTCCGCCGTGCCCGTGCCGGCCTCACCGGCCACGCTGTTCGAGAACCACGGAACGAAGATGGTCAGGACCCCGCTCACGAAGGTGATGGACGGGGGCACGATGAAGATCGGCGTGCCGCCCGGCTGAGCGAACACCACCGAGCCCTGGTCGTACGCCACTTCCGCGAGCGGAGCGTAGGTGTTCGCGAAGTGGACCGTGAAGCCCGAGGTGCCGTTCAGGGTGACCGGGACCTGGACGGAGGAGGGGCCGAGGAGCTGGAAGCTCACCGACGACTGGGGACGGTTCCCCGTCGTGTTGGCCGCGGACGAGAGGGCCGTGAGGGATGCGCCATCGGGCGCCGCGAACGGCGGCGCTCCCTGCGAACCGAGGGACACCGGTTGCGTCACCTGCGCTCCGAACGCCCCCGCGACGGCGGTCGCCTGCACGCGCGCGGAGAGCTGGGCGACCTGGTTCTCGACCGCGAGCTCGTGCTGCAGGTCGTTCTGCCCCATCGTGTTGGGCAACGTCGTCGAGAGGTAGTTCGCGATGAACGTGACGACGAGGAGCAGTCCGAGGATCGTGGCGACCGCCGAGACCTGGGCCCGGCGGGACCGACGTCGCCAGGAGCGTCGGGCCGCGCGCGCGGAGCGCCGCGGCGGACGCACGCCGGGTGCCCCGGCCCATCGTTGTTCGCGCGCCATCCGAATCGGAGGCACGCCCGCGCGCCCCCGTCCGATGTTTTTAGCCGGGAGTGGCGTATTAATACTTGCGCTCGCGCGGCCGTTCGTCGACCCGGGCCGAGCTCCGCCCGGGCGTGCCGACTCCGCGAAACTTATCTCTCGTCCATCCTCCCCGTTCCGGGTACGGCGAGTGGCGACCGAACCGACGTCTCGAACGCGGGTTGAGCGGGCGCTGCTCTCGGTCGACGACAAATCCGGTCTCGGTCCGTTCGCGGTCGGCCTGTCGAAGCTGGGCGTCGAGCTGTGGGCGACGGGGGGCACTCGTCGGGCGCTGGCGGAGGCCCACGTGCCGGTCCGTCCGGCCGAGGAGCTCACGGGGATCGCGGCGTGGTTCGGCGGACGGGTCAAGACGCTCCATCCGGGGATCCTGGGCGGCATCCTCGCGCCGCGGACCGAGGAGGGCGTCAAGGAGCTCGCCGAGCGGAAGCTCCTCCCCTTCGACCTGGTGACGGTCAACTTCTATCCGTTCGAGCGGCACCTCGCCGAGCACCCCGGCGCGAGCGACCTCGAGGAGTACATCGACATCGGCGGGGTGACGCTCGCAAGGGCCGCGGCGAAGAACCACGCCTGGGTCACGGTCGTCTCCGACCCTTCGGAGTACGAGCTCGTCCTCGCCGAATTGCGCTCGAGCGGGGGCACGGTGAGCGCGGAGACGCGCCACCGGCTCGCGGTCCGCGCGTTCGAGCGGTGCACCTCGTACGACGCTGCCATCTCCCGGGGGCTGCGGACCCCGACCCCCACGCCCGACATCTTCCCCGAGGAGATCGTGTTCCGGCGCGAACCGATCCGGCTGCGCTACGGCGAGAACCCCCACCAGAAGGCGGCGACCTTCGCGGCCACCGCCTCGCCCGGGGGCGGCCTCCTACCGAGGCCGTTCGCGGTGCTGAAGGGAGAGGGGCTGTCGTTCACGAACTTCCTGGACGTCGACACGGCCCTCGCCACCGTCGCCGAGTTCGCTTCGCCGAGCGCGGCGGTCGTGAAGCACGCCACCCCGTGCGGGGTCGCCTCGGGCGCCACGCTCGCCGAAGCGCT
>Ga0335078_10001519_pt1 | contig 34969 bp, 30 predicted proteins | sample Lox_Sample_32_FD_206711 | JGI IMG/M metagenome (GOLD analysis project Ga0335078, IMG submission 206711) | Soil microbial communities from Loxahatchee National Wildlife Refuge, Florida, United States - Lox_Sample_3.2 | ecosystem: Environmental > Terrestrial > Soil > Wetlands | place: USA...
CTTGCGGCGCCGGGACAGGCTCTGCGCGGCGCCGTCGGGCACGTAACCGAGTTCCTCGATGGCCTGCTGGACCCGGATCCTGGTGGCCTCGCGCACCCGGTCCTGGCCGTGCACCACCCGTGAAACCGTGGCGGTGGAGACGCCGGCCAGGCGAGCCACGTCGAAGAGAGTTACCACGTTGTCCCGATCACAGGCATTGCTGGGGTCCTCGAATACCAGGTCTGTCGGCTGACATCCGGGCTTCGCGTAAACGACATGTAAACGTTTACACCGGAAATCTAAGCGCTTACACTAACCCTCAGCACAGGGCCGGTCAAGGTTCGTGTCCACGTCGTAACAAAACAAAGGAGAGGTTGATGACGGAACTGGCGGCAGGCGACGGCGCACTCGGCTTCCCGGACGGGTTCACCTGGGGAGCGTCAACGGCCGCCTATCAGATCGAGGGAGCGGCGACCGCCGACGGCCGGGGCCCCTCGGTGTGGGACATCTTCAGCCATACTCCGGGAAAGGTCCGCGGCGGCGACACCGGCGACATCGCCTGCGACTCCTATCACCGATACCGCGAGGACGTGGCCCTGCTCGCCTCCCTCGGGCTGAGCTCGTACCGCTTCTCCATCTCCTGGACGCGGGTCCAGCCCGGCGGCCGGGGCGCGGTCAACCAGCGGGGGCTGGACTATTACCGCGCGCTGCTCGACGAGCTCGCCGAGCACGGCATCGCGGCCACGGCCACCCTCTACCACTGGGATCTCCCGCAGGAACTGCAGGACGAGGGGGGCTGGGCGAGTCGTGATACGGCCGAACGGTTCGGTGAATACGCCGCCCTGATGGCGGGGGCGCTCGGCGACCGGGTCGCCCGGTGGATCACCCTGAACGAGCCGCAGGTGGTCTCGACCAACGGCTACCGCAACGGCGACCACGCGCCCGGGCTGCGCGACGCCGCCGCCGCGTCGGCCGCCACCCATCATCTGCTGCTCGGCCATGGCCTCGCCGTCCGGGCGCTGCGCCAGGCGGGTGCCGCGGAGGTCGGGATCACGCTGGACATGCATCCGGTCCGGGTGGTCGGCGACACCGGGCCTGGCGAGCTCGAACGGGGCAGGCTGATCACGGACGCGGCGGCGAACGGCGTCTACCTCGAACCGGTGCTGCACGGCCGGTACCCCGAGCACGCCCCGCCCGCCCTGCTCCCGCCGGACGCGCTGATCGCGGACGGCGACATGGACCTCATCAAGGCGCCGCTGGACTTCCTCGGCGTGAACTACTACTCGCCGATCTTCCTGCGTGCCGGGGACCCTGGCGACCTCAGGCGGAACGAGAATCCCGCCCGCTGCCAGCTGCCGGGCGTGGTCGAGTACCTGCCGCCAGACCTCGACCGGACGCCGATGGGCTGGCTCGTCGATCCGAGCGGGCTGCACCAGATCCTGGTGGAGGTGTCCAGGCAGGCCCCGGGCCTGCCGCTCTACGTCACCGAGAACGGCTGCGCGGCCGAAGACTACGTGAACCCGGACGGCGAGGTGAACGACATCGAGCGGGTCAGGTACCTGCACCTGCACCTGGAGGCGGCCGCGCGGGCCATCAAGGACGGCGCGAACCTGGCCGGGTACTTCGTCTGGTCGCTGCTGGACAACTTCGAGTGGGGCTGGGGTTACCAGAAGCGGTTCGGGATCGTGTTCGTGGATTTCGGGACGCAGCGCAGGATCCCCAAGGCCAGCGCCGCGTTCTACGCCAACGTGGTCCGGGCCAACGCGATCCCGCTGCTGCCCGCTAACTGGCCCCGCTGAGTTCTCAGCCCGGCTTTGAGGGGGGTCACCTCGAGCCGGGCGATGCGTTCCGGGTCGGCGATCTGCTCGATCGCGGTGATCGTGCCGCCGGTGAACGTGAAGGCGAACACGACCTTGGTCTCGCCGCGGAGCGTCCACACCAGGCCCGGAGCGCCGTCGATGAGCGCGGGCCGCAGTGCCTTGGCCCGTCCGGAGAAGACGCCCGCCACCGCGCGCGCGCCGATCGCCTCGGCGTCCGCGCCCATCAGCGCGGCGGCATTGTCGGCCCGCAGCACGATGTCCGGGTCGAGCATGGTGAGCAGCGCGTCGAAGTCGCCTTCCCGCGAGGCGGCCAGGAAGGCGGCGACCACCTCCCGCCGCCGCGAGATCTCGCCCGGCTGCACGCGGGTCTCCTGCACTCTGCGGCGGGCCCGGCTGGCCAGCTGACGGGTGGCGACGGGGGAGCGCTCCACGATCGGGGCGATCTCCTCGAACGGCACGGCAAACATGTCGTGCAGCACGAACGCGAGCCGTTCGGCCGGGGTCAGCGTGTCCAGCACCACCAGCAGTGCCAGACCGACCGAATCAGCCAGCACCGCCTCGTGCTCCGGGTCCGTCCCGTCCGGCGGCGGCATGACCGGTTGCCCGGTGCCCGGCGCGTCTATCGGCTCCTCACGTCGCAGCGTCCGCGAGCGCAGCATGTTCAGCGATACCCGCGCCACGATCGTGGTGAGCCACCCGCCCAGGTTGTCCACCCCGCTGGTGCCCGCACGGCTGAGCCGCAGCCAGGCCTCCTGCACCGCGTCGTCCGCCTCGGTTGACGAGCCGAGCATGCGGTACGCCACCGCGCGCAGGTGCGGGCGGTTCTCCTCGAACCGTTCGGCCAGCCAGTCGTGTTCGGTCATCGGTCACGTTCCTCCGTCGCCGTGTGTCATATCGATGACCCACGGAACCGGGTCGATGTGACGGCAACCATCTGGAGTACCCATGAGTGAAGGCATCAAGACCGTTATCTACCCCGCTAGCGACCTCGCCAGGGCCAAGGCCGTGTTCAGCGTCGTCCTGGGGGCCGCCCCGGACATGGACGAGCCCTACTATGTCCAGTTCAACGTCAACGGCCAGGCCATCGGGCTCGACCCGCACGGCCACAGGGGCGGCGCCATCGTCTACTACCACGTCACCGACATCAAGGGCACGCTGCGGGCGCTGCTCGAGGGCGGCGCGCAAGTGGACCAGGACGTCAAGGACGTGGGCGGCGGCCGGCTGATCGCGTCGGTCAAGGACGCGGACGGTAACCTCATCGGCATCCTGCAAGATACCTGACGGCCGGGCGGACGTGCCCCGGCGGCCGCGGCGGCCGGGGCAAGATTGTAGATAATGGCCGGTATGCGCTCCGAAGCAGCGATCGACGGATTCCGGCTGGCCTACGAGCGGACCGGCTCGGGTCCCGCGGTGCTGCTGCTGCACGGCTGGCCCGGCGACCGGACCGACTATCGCGCGGTCGTCCCGCTCGTGTCGCGGTCGGCCGACGTGATCGTCCCCGACTTGCGGGGGTTCGGCGCGTCCGGCAAGCACCCGGCCGAACCGGCCCGGCAGTACAGCGCCGTGGCCCAGGCCCGGAGCATCACCGGGCTGGTCGGCGAGCTGAGGCTCGGGCAGGTGGTCCTGGCCGGCTACGACATCGGCAGCAGGATCGCCCAGGCCGTTGCGAGGGACCACCCCGACCTGGTCCGTGCCCTGGTCATCGCGCCGCCGCTGCCCGGGATCGGGGACCGGATCCTCGCCCCGCGGGCCCAGCGGGAGTTCTGGTACCAGGCCTTCCACAACCTCGGGCTGTCGGCCGAGCTGATCGACGGGCGGCCGGACGCCGTCCGTGCGTACCTGAGGCACTTCTGGTCGCACTGGTCCGGCCCGGACTACGAGCCGGACGACGATCACCTCGATCACCTGGTGTCGGTCTACGGGCCGCCGGGCGCGTTCATCGCCTCGATCGCCTGGTACCGGGCGGGTGCGGGGTCGGTCGCGGCCTCGCTGGCAGAAAAGGCCCCCGCCCCGCAGGACCGGATCACGGTGCCTACCACCGTGCTGTGGCCGGAATACGACCCGCTGTTCCCCCGCGAATGGTCCGACCGGATCGGCGAGTTCTTTGCCGATGCCCGTCTGACCTGGCTTGACGGCGCTGGGCATTTCTCGCCGCTGGAAGCGCCGGGCGAGTTCGCCGCGGCCGTGGTCGCGGCGGCCGCGGCCTAGCCGGGGTGACATACTCGGGCCCATGAGATTCCGCGCTACGGTGGAGCTGGGCGGCAAGACCGCGACCGGGATCGAGGTCCCGGAGGACGTGGTCGCGGCGCTGGGCTCGGGGAACCGTCCGCCGGTCACGGTGACGATCGGCGGCCATAGCTACCGGACCACGGTCGCCCGGATGGGCGGGCGGTTCCTCATCCCGCTGAGCGCGGAGAACCGGACCGGAGCCGGCGTGGCCGCCGGTGATCAGGTTGACGTCGACATCGCCCTGGACAGCGGCCCGCGCGAGGTCGCCGTGCCCGCTGACCTGGCGGCGGCGCTCGCCCAGGACGAGGAGGCCCGGGCCAGCTTCGACGGGCTGTCCTACACGCACCGCAAGGAATGGGTGCGCTGGATCGAAGAGGCCAAGAAGGCGGAGACCCGGGCCACCCGCCTGACCAAGACCGTCGAGTCGCTGCGCGAGGGCAAGCGCACGCGTTAGCCCGCCGGGCTGGCCAGGGCAGCTCCCTTCGCGTCCGACCAGCTGCGGACGACCGTGGTGGCGGAGATGAAGCGGACCCCGCAGCCGGGCGCCCAGCGCTGCGCGGCTTCCTGCAGGCACTCGTCGACCAGCCGGGACACCGGCTCCGCCTGCTCCTGCGGGACGTGCACCAGCAGCTCGTCGTGCAGGCACAGCACGATCCGGGCGCTAAGCGGCGCGCACCGGGCCCGGACGATGACCGCCCACACCTTGAACAGCTCCGCCGCCGCGCCCTGGATCATCGCGTTGCGCGCAAACCGGCCGTAGGCCGCGGCCCGGCTCATGCTCCGCGGCTCCGAGGCCGCCAGCTGAATCAGGCGGCCGCCATAGGTACGCAGGTCACGGCCTGTCCGCCCGGCCCGGTCGGCGGAGTCGAGGTAGGCCATCGCCACCGGGTAGGCCGCGTTGAGGCGGCGCAGCGCCTGGGCGCCGTGCCCGGTGGTCTGGCCGTACATAGCGCCGAGCACCGCGACCTTGGCCACTGCCCGCTCCACGCCGAGTTGCGCCGCCACCGGCGCGTAGAGGTCCTCCGAGCGGGCCGCCGTCACCAGGGCCCGGTCCCCGGACACCGCGGCCAGCACTCGCGGCTCGATCTGGCCCAGGTCGGCCCGGACGAACACGTGTCCGTCGGCGGCGATGACGGCCGGGCGCAGCGCGGCCGGCATGTTGTGCAGGCCCGCAGACGCCGTCATCCGGCCGGCCGCGCCGTCCGAGCCGGTCCACGATCCGCGCAGCCTGCCGTCCGCGCCGAGATACGCGTCCAGCCAGGCGTAGCCGTAGGTGGTGGCGATCCGCTCCGCCTTGCGCCAGTCGAGCAGCGCTCCGATCAGCGGATGAGCATCCCGCATCTCCCGCAGTCGCGAGGCCCTGGTGTCCGGCACGTCGACACCCATCCGGGCCAGCAGCGACTTTACCTGAGCCGGGCTGCGCAGGTCGGCGCTGACGCCCGCGGGCGCATGCCGCAAGACCTCCGCGTCACGGGCGGCCCGCTGCGCCGCGGCGTCCGCCTCGCTGCGCGGCCTGGGACCGATGAAGGAGGTCAGGACCTGTTCCGCGACAGCCCGGTCCATCGGCAGCCCGTCCGCGCACAGCTCCGCGCAGAGCAGTTCGGCGGTGGATTCGGCGCGGGCCGTCGGCAGGGCCATCGGCCGGTCATCCAGCGCGGCCAGCGCGGCCTGCTGCTCCCCGGCGAGGGCCAGGGCCAGGGCGGCCCAGCGTGCCATCCGCTCCGGGCTGTCCGACCAGCCCCCGCTGACCCACTCCGGGCGCAGGTGCCCGTCCGGCGCCACCGGGTCGCCGGTGTCGCCCACGTCCATGCCGAACAGGTCGAGCGGACCGTCGGCCGGCATCGTGTCGGTGGCCAGGCCGCGCAGCCGGGCCCAGGCCCAGGCCGGGTCGGCCCGCCAGCCGCCGAACAGCAGCCGGTGCACCGCGGCGATATCCCAGCACGTGGCCAGCCGGACCCCGGCATCGGCCAGCCGCGCCGCCGTCTGCCCCGACCACAGCACCCAGCGCGGCCGCAGCTCCTCGTCCGCCCGGCCGATCTCGGCCGCGACACAAGGAACCGTCCACGAGCTCGCCCCGGCGGCCAGCCCGAGCTCCAGCGCGGGGGAGATGACCAGCGCGACGAGATCGCCGCGGCTCACGGCCGCCTGACGCAACGACGTCACAAGGTCAGCACCGGCCACGGACCCACCTTGCCACGAACGCGCCGCCGCCGCCCCAGCCGCGCCGCCGCCGAGACCTTTACTCAGTAGCGCATGCCCAGGGCCGCCTGCACCTCGGCCAGGGTGGCCGCCGCGATCTCGTTGGCCCGCTCGTTGCCGTCCCGCAGCACCTGGCGCACGTAGCCGAGGTCCCGTGCGTACTCGGCGCGGCGGGCCCGGACCGGGGCGAGCAGGTCGTTGACCGCGGTGGTGAGCACGCTCTTCAGCGCCGCGGCTCCGCCGTCGCCGATGTTGTCCGCGACGTCCCGCGGGTCGCGGCCCAGGCACAGCGCGGCCAGCAGGACCAGGCTCGAGACAGCGGGCCGCCGTTCCGGGTCGTAACTGATGAAGCGCTCGGAATCGGTCGTCGCGCCCCGGACGAGCCGGGCGGTCTCGTCCGCGCTGGCCGACAGCGCGATGGTGTTGCCGCGGCTCTTGCTCATCTTGGTGCCGTCGGTGCCGAGCAGCAGCGGCGCGGCCGACAGCAGCGCGTCGGGCACCGGGAACACCGGCCGGCAGTACCGGTCGTTGAACCGGCGCGCGATCAGCCGGGCGATCTCCAGGTGGGGCAGCTGGTCCTGGCCCACCGGCACCAGGTTCGCCTTGCAGAACAGGATGTCCGCCGCCTGGTGCACCGGGTAGGTGAGCATCAGGCCACTGACCGACGCCTGCCGCGAGTGCGCGATCTCGTCCTTGACCGTCGGGTTGCGGTTCAGCTCGGGCACCGAGACCAGACTGAGGAACGGCAGCAGCAGCTGGTTGAGCGCGGGCACCGCGCTGTGCGCGAAGATCATCGTCCGGGCCGGGTCGAGGCCGATGGCCAGGTAATCGAGGAGCATCCCGGTCACGTATTCATCCAGCCGTTCGGCCGTGTCCCTGTCGGTCAGCACCTGGAAATCGGCGATCAGCACGAAGACTTCGGCGCCGAGATCCTGCAGCCTGACCCGATTCCGCAGTGTGCCGAAGTAGTGGCCCAGGTGCAGCCGTCCGGTCGGCCGGTCGCCGGTCAGGATGCGGAACGCCGCCGCGTCCTGGTCGATCAGTTCCTCGAGTTCGGCCGAACGCCTGTGCTCGATGGTCACGGTCATGATTATCGTCCTCCCGTAGGTCCGGATGGGAGCACGAAAAAGGCCGTCCATCCGGACGGCCTTTGCTAACGCAGGATGCAGCCGCCCTAGGGGGCCAGCCACCACTGCGTCACACGATGCATGAGTCCAGGATAGCAAATGCCAGGATCATTATCCCGAACGGACCGGTCTGTCTGCGCTCGCATCCGCGCCTGCCTCGGCCGGGTCGGCCGGGACGGCGGGCTCTTGTCGTCCCGGACGGGCGACTCCGGCCGTGAGGGGCGGGAGACACGCCGGAGGAGTGAAACCGCGGCGCCGTGAAAGGGTAAGCCGTATGGAATACATCCATCTTGGCCGTTCGGGCCTGTCTGTGAGCCGCCTCTGCCTCGGGACGATGAACTTCGGGCCGCTGACCTCAGCCGGCGAGTCGGAAGCGATCATGGATCACGCGCATGAGATCGGCATCAACTTCTTCGATACCGCCAACCGCTACGGCGGCGCGCAGAGCCCGCCCGGCGCTCTGGCCCAGAACGAGCAGTCGCACCACGGCTGGACCGAGGAGATCATCGGCGACTGGTTCGCGTCCGGCGGCGGCCGCCGGGAGCGCACCGTGCTCGCCACCAAGCTGTACGGCGCGATGGGCGACTGGCCCAACGACGGCAAGCTGTCCGCGCTGAACATCCGGCGGGCCTGCGACGCGTCGCTGCGCCGGCTGCGCACCGACTACATCGACCTGTACCAGATGCACCACGTCGACCGGGACACCCCATGGGACGAGATCTGGCAGGCGATGGAGGTGCTCGTCGCCCAGGGCAAGATCCTCTACGTCGGCTCGTCCAACTTCGCCGGCTGGCACATCGCGCAGGCCAACGACACCGCCGCCGCCCGCGGCTTCTTCGGCCTGGTCAGCGAGCAGTCCATCTACAACCTGCTGACCAGGGAGATCGAGCTCGAGGTGCTGCCCGCGGCGCTCGAGTACGGCGTCGGCGTCATCCCGTGGTCCCCGCTCGAGGGCGGCCTGCTCGGCGGCGTGCTGAAGAAGGAGCGCGAGGGCCTCCGCCGCCAGGCTGGCCGGGCCGCCGACACCCTGCGGCGGCACCGCGAGCAGATCGCGTCCTACGAGGCCCTGTGCGACGAACTCGGCGAGCAGCCGGCCTACGTGGCGCTGGCCTGGCTGCTGCATCAGGAGGGCGTCACCGGGCCGATCATCGGGCCGCGAACCGAGGACCAGCTGGACGACGCGCAGCACGCGATCACCGTCCACCTCGGCGAGGACGTGCTCAAAAGACTCGACGACATCTTCCCCGGGTACCAGCCTGCTCCGGAGCATTACGCCTGGTAAGAATCACCGATGAGCGACCTGGCCGAACTTCAATCCCCGATTCTGCCGCTACTCCGGGATCGTTCCGCTCGGCGTGGATGATCCTGGGCGGCCCGGCGCTGTTCCTGGCCGGCCACGCCGCCTTCAAGCTGGTGGTGTGGCGTGTCCTGTCCTGGCCGCGGCTGGCCGGGATCGCGGTGCTGGGCCTGCTAGGCCTGGCCGTTGGCGCCATTCCCGCCCTGGCCCTGGGCGCCTGCACCGCCGCCCTGGTCATCGCCGTCGCCGTCAGCGACCGCCTGCCGTGGCTACCCCGCCCGGGAGCCAGCGCCCCGGGCCTCGCCCGGCGAACAGGCCCGGCCCGGGGCGAGGAGTTAAGATACCCGAATCCCCCAACCGCCGGTCCACGTGGCCGGCGGATAAGGAACCGAGGCACCCGTGACGACTCTCGTACCGGAACGGCGGAGGAGCAACCTCCCGGCCGAGGTGACCAGTTTTATCGGGCGACGGCGGGAGCTATCCCAGGTCAGGGAGGCCCTCGAGCGATACAGGCTGGTCACTTTACGCGGTGTAGGCGGGGTCGGGAAGACCCGGCTGGCGCTGCACCTGGCCGCGGATCTGCAGCGGTCGTTCGCCGACGGAGTGTGGCTGGCCGAGCTGTCGGCGCTGCGGAACGCGGAATTGCTGGCCCGGACGGTCGCGGCCGGCCTGGGCCTACCGGACCAGGCCGCAGGCGATCCGGTGGATCTGCTAGCGGACTACCTGGCCGAACGGCATCTTCTCCTGATCCTGGATACCTGCGAGCACCTGGTTGATGCCTGCGCGAAGCTAGCCGAGGCCCTGTTGCTGGCCGCTCCCCGGCTGCGGATCCTGGCGACCAGCCGGGAGCCGCTCGGTGTCAGGGGCGAGCAGGCGCAGCTGATCTCGCCGCTCGAGGTACCCGACTCCGACGAGGCCGCCGCCGGGTCTGACCCGGTGGCACTCTTCGCCGACCGGGCGGAGGCGATGGTGCCCGGGTTCACGCTCACCGCCGCGAACAGGCAGCCAGTGGTCCAGTTGTGCCGCAGGCTGGACGGCATCCCGCTCGCCCTCGAACTCGCCGCCGTGCGGCTGCGCGCCATGTCGATCGAGCAGATCGTCGCCCGGCTCGATGATCGCTTCCTGCTTCTCGGTACGGCTCGATCCAGCGACGACCGTCATCAGACGCTGCGCGCGGCGATCGACTGGAGTCATGAGCTGTGCACGGCGCAGGAACAACGGCTATGGGCCCGGCTGTCGGTGTTCCCCGGTGGTTTCGACCTGGAAGCAGCCGAACGCGTATGTGCCGGGGAACCTGTCACCGCGGGCTCCCTGTTCGATACTCTCGGCAGGCTCGTCGAGAAGTCGATCGTGCTGTGCGAACAGGACGGGCGCCGGTACGGGATGCTCGACACGATCAGGGAGTACGGAGCCGAGCACCTTGCCCTGCTCGGCGAGCACGACGAACGACGGCGCCGGCATCGCGACTACTACCTCGGCCTCGCCGAGCAGGCGGCGGCCGGCAGCCTCGGCCCCGGGCAGGTCGGATGGCTGGTCCGGCTCCGGCAGGAAACCCCTAACCTGCGGGTTGCCCTCGACCACTCCTACGCAAGCCCCGGACAGGAGGCTACCGGCCTGCGCATGACGGTGTTGCTGCGGCACTACTGGCTATCGCTCGGGTTGTTCACCGAGGGGCGGCGCTGGCACGACCGGGCGCTGGCCGTCGGCTCCGACTCGCCGGAGGCGGCGTGGGCCGTGTACGGGGCGGGCGTCCTCACCCTGCAGCAAGGGGACCTGGAGCAGGCCGAACCGCTGCTGGCCCGGGCTGCAGACCGCGCGCAGGAGCTGCACGACCGGGACCTGCGCGCCCATGTCACCGATGCGCAGGCGATCGCGTCGTTCTTCGCCGGCGACCTGCAGACGGCGGGTGCCCGGCACGAGAACGCACTGGCCGAGTACGCCGAGATCGGCTTTAGCGACCCGTTCGCGCTCGTGACCTTCACGCGGCTGGCCGCCGTCTGCTGCCTCACCGGCGAACTCGACCGTGCCATTGCCCTGAGCGAGGAGTGCCTGCGCATCAGCGAGGAGCTGGGGGAGCAGTGGAGCCGGGGTACCGCCCTGTGGACCCGCGGGGCCGCACGCTGGCTGTCCGGCGACGTCGGTCACGCCGTCGAGGACACTCTCGCCTGCCTGCGGATCAAGGAGTCACTTGGCGACCTGCATACGATCACGATGGCGATCGACCTGCTTGCTGTCTGCCTGGTAGCTCAGGAGGACTTCGCCCGGGCGGCCGGGCTATGCGGGGCCGGCGACGCGTTCTGGAAGATGCTGCGCGCGCCGATCCAGCAAGGCCCGTATTACGCCGAGATCCGGCGGAGCGCCGCGGAGACCTGCCGGCAGGCGCTGGGTGACGAGCGGTTCGAGAGCTACCGTCAGCGTGGCCTGGAGCTGTCCGTAGCCGAGGCGATCGCGGTGGCCAGGAACGAGGTGCCGGTCCCGGCCGACACGATCTCCGCCGACCCGCTGACCAGGCGGGAGCGGGAGATCGCCGAGCTGGTGACCCAGGGCCTCGGGAACCGTGAGATCGCCGAACAGCTGGTGCTGGCCAAGCGGACGGTCGATTCTCATATCGAGCACATCTTCAGCAAGCTCGGGTTCAGCTCGCGAGCCCAGCTCGCCGCCTGGGTTAGCCGCGAGGACGCAAACTGAGGTGCCGTGCTCGTGCTCGCTGGCGACCTTGATGGTCCACCGCCTCGGCGTGGGTGATCCTGGGCGGCTCGTCGAGCTAATCACGCCAGTCAGCCGCAGCTCGCGTCTCGCCGCTCGAGTCCCAAGGGTCCCGTGACACTCGCCAAGCTCATAGCTATCTTTTTCGATTAGAGTGGTTTACGGGCGCATTTCTCCCGGGAAATGTCCTCGCTTGATGCTAGGATCGAACCAGTCGATGACCAGCCGAGCCCGGTGCATAGAGCCCGGGGAAAGGAGCCCGTCCGCCGGTCCGCGACCATCGGGAGGAGGTGACACGCCGCGATGAACAGCGTGATGTCGCCCGCCAGCGCCGACGAGGCGCTGGAGATGCTGCAGTCCGCGATGGGGTACCTGGCGGCGGCCGATGCCACTGCGATGACGGCCGAGGAGCAGGCACGGTGCCTGCGGGCGCTGGAGCGGGCCACCTCGGCGGGCACCGCGGCGCGGACCTCGGTCCTGAGCGCGTTTGCCTCCGGGCGGGGGTACTCTGCGGACGCCGACTACAGCCCGCGGGCCTGGCTGATCCACAAGACCGGGGTGACCAAGGGCGCGGCGATGGCCTATACCGCGTGGGTGCGGCAAGCCGAAGACCACGTGCGGGTCCTGGCGGCGCTGGCTACCGGGGACCTGCCCGAGTCCGTGGCCAGGATCTTGTGCCAGTGGATCAACCGGCTCCCGGAGGACCAGCGCGACCTCGCGGAGGAGAAACTCGTCGCCGCGGCCCTGGCCGGGATGAGCCTGCAGGACCTGGCCGAGATGTACGGAGAGATCTACGAGCAGGCCCGGTCCGCATCCCCCGACGAGGATAAAGACGAGGTATTCGATGACCGGGCCGTGCGGCTGATCACGACGTTCCAGGGCGCCGGCGTCCTGAACGGTGACCTGACGCCCGAGTGTGCCGAGGCGGTCGCCGCGGTGCTGGACGCGCTGTCCGCCCCGGCCGGCGCCGAGGACACCCGCACCCAGGAGCAGCGCTACCATGATGCGCTCGAGGAGGCCATGAGCCGTCTGATCGCCGCCGGTATCCTCCCCGAGCGGGCCGGCCAGCCGGTCAAGGTGTGGGCACACATCTCGCTGGCTGACCTGCTCCGGCTGGACGGCAGCTCGGCCCTGCAGGAGCAGTGGACGGCGCAAGTCCGGGCCCGGTGGGCCGGGCACCGGGCAGCCGCGTCCGAAGGCGGCGGGGACACCGGAGTCTGGCTGGACGGGGACGCCGCCGAGGCTATCGCCTGCGACGCGGCGATGGCGCCGATCGTGACCGGCGACGTCAATATAGACGCGCTGGAGGATCTGGTCCGGTTGTGCGTGGAGCTAGACCGCCTCCGCCAGAGCGGCGAGGACCGCCCGGACACCACCGCGGCCTGGGCCGCGATCGAGCAAGCCGTCATCGGCAAGGCCGTCGACCTTCTGTCCGGCCCCGGCGGGCTCGCCTCGTTCCTGCGCCGCCGGCAGCTCGGCGCCCGGCTGGGCGGTCCGAGCCTGCCGCTGGATATCGGGTACGCCGAGACCGTCCCGGCCGGGATCCGCAACGCCGTGATGCTGCGGGACAAGCACTGCCAGTGGGCCGGCCGGTGCGACCAGCCCGCCGAGGCCTGCCAGGTGCACCACACCAGGCACAAGGCCCACGGCGGCCCCACGTCGGTCAAGGACTGCGTGCTGCTGTGCTGGTTCCATCATCAGGTCGTCATCCACCGGTGGGGCTGGACCCTGGTCCTGAACCCCGACGGGACCACCACCGCCTGGAACAAGGACAAGACCAAGGTCCTGCACAGCCACGGACCTCCGGTCCGCCCGGGGTGATCACCCCCGGTCAGGGCTGGGCCCGGCCAGGGTCAGCCGGGTGACCCGGATCATGACCGCGGCCACCACCAGGGCGAGCACCATGATCGCGGCCGACACCTCGAACCCCCGGGAGAACCCGGCCGCCAGCGCGTGGCCCGAGATGCTGACCTGGGCCGACCCGGCTGCGTGCGCGGCGTTCCTGGCGGTGTTCACCACGACGGTCCAGGCGACGGTGCCCAGGATCGCCAGCCCGATCGAGCCGCCCACCACCTGGCCGGTGTTGATCAGGCTGGAGGCCAGGCCCGCGTCGGCGTTGTCCACCTTGGACAGGGAGGTCAGGGTCAGCGGCGTAAACAGCAGGCCAAGGCCGGCCCCGGTCAGCAGCGTCGGGCCGAGCAGGCCGCCGGCGTAGCTGCTGTGCTCTGTTATTCGCGACAGCCAGAACATGCCGCCCGCCGAGATCGCCGACGCCGCCAGGACCACCGGCCGCACGCCGATCCGCGCGACCAGCTGGGAGCTGGCCAGGGCCATGGCCATGATCATGGTGACCATGGGCAGGTAGGCCACCCCGGTGCGCAGCGCGCTGTACCCCCAGACCTCCTCCATGAACAGGGTCAGGAAGAAGAACAGGCCGAACATGGCCGTGCCGAGGCACAGCATCACGAGGTAGGCACCCGACCGGCTGAGGTTGCGGAAGATCCGCAGCGGCACCAGCGCCAGCCTGCTGCGCGCCTCGATGACCACGAACGCCCCGAGCAGGATGGCCGCGGCCGTGAGCGAGGCCACCACCTTGGCGTTACCCCAGTGCGAGACGCCGTCCGTGGTCATCGCCGCGCTGGACAGGCCGTAGACCAGGCAGGCCAGGCCGAGCGTCACGGTGATCGCGCCGGACACGTCGAACCGGCCGGGCCGGCCCGGCGCCTCGGGCAGGGCCCGCAGCGCCAGCAGCGCGACGGCGACGCCGATCGGCACGTTGACGAAGAGCACCCAGCGCCACGAGGCGTAGGTGGTGAGCAGGCCGCCGGCCAGCAAACCCATGGCGGCGCCGCCGATGCTCATCGCGGCGTACACGCCCATGGCCCGGTTGCGCGGGGCGCCCTCCGGAAACGTGGTCGTCACCAGGGACAGCGCGGTCGGCGCCACTATCGCGGCCCCGATGCCCTGCAGCGCCCGCGTCGCCAGCAGCCACTCCTGGGTGGTAGCCAGCCCGCCGAGCAGCGAGGCGAGCGAGAACACGGTGACGCCGGCGATGAACACCCGGCGGCGGCCGAGGATGTCCCCGGCCCGGCCGCCGAGCAGCAGCAGCCCGCCGAAGGCCAGCGCATACGCGTTGACCACCCACTCCAGGCCCGAGCCGGAGAAGCCGAGCGCCCGCTGGATAGGCGGCAGTGCCACGTTGACGATGGTGGAATCCAGCACCACCATCAGCTGCGCGGTGGCGATGACCAGCAGGGCCAGCCCAAGTGGGCGCTGGCGGCCCTGATCCGTAGGGCCGGACTGCGCCCGCGTGGCTATGGATCGTGTTCCGGACATGACAGGTTTTCCTCCGAAAATCGCTTACCTGCACGCTAGGAAGCCGCGGCGGCCTCAGTCGTCACCCGAAGGTGCCCAGGAGGTGGAAACCTCCGGCCGTGCCGTCGGCACCGAAGTGCGGGTCAGCCGCCGGGCTGGTAGCGGCCGAGGATCTCGCGCGCGGTGGCCAGCAGCTCGGCCCGGACCGAGGGCGGGTCCAGGATCTCGACCTGGTCGCCGAATCCGGCCAGCCGGTGCACGGCCGCCCGCTCGTGCTCGAACGACAGCGTCACCACCCGCCAGCCGTCCTGGCCGGGCGGTCCAGCCGCCTCCAGCGCGGGCGCTGCGGCCGTGCCGAAAACCTCGCCAAAGGCGGCCAGCGCGCCCGGCGAGGCGGCCAGCCTGACCTCGAGCCGGGGCCTGCTCGCCTCGAACTCTGCCGACCAGCGAGCCCAGAACGCGGCGAGCCCGAATCCGTCCGGCCGCCCGGCGGGCTCCGCCAGGACCCGGGCGGCGGACACCCGCCCGGCCCGGAACACCCGGATGTCCCCGGCTCCGGCTCCGGCTCCCGCTCCGGCCCCGGCCCCGGCCCCGGCCCCGGAATGAGCCACGCAATGGGCCACCAGGTACCAGGTTCCCGCCTTGTTCACCAGGCCGAGCGGCCCGACAACGCGCGGCTCACGGTCCGGCGGCCGGTACCTGATGACCAGCTTCCGGCTCAGCCGCAGCGCCCGGGCCAGATCCCGCAGGCAGGGCACCTCTTCCTGGCCGCCGAACCACCGTGGCATGTCGAGATGCACCAGCGCGCCCGAGCCGACCCCGGCGGTGACCTGGATCTGACGGTGCGCGGCGGTCAGCGCGCCCGCCAGCCCGAGCTCGCGCAGGACACCGGGCACGCCCAGGATGAGCAGCGCCTCGGCCTCGTCCGGCCGCAGGCCGCGCAGCGGGAACCGGTAGCCGTCCATCAGCCGGCAGCCGCCGCCAGGCCCCGCCTCGGTCACGACCGGGATACCCGCCGCGCTCAGCGCCGCCAGGTCCCGGTACACGGTCCGGACGCTGACCCCGAGTTCGCCGGCGAGCGCCCGCGCGGTCGCCGCGCCCCGCGCCTGGAGCAGCAGGGCCAGCGAGAGCAGCCGGTCGGCACGCACGAGCGCAAGGTTACGCCGCTATCGCTGACACAAGATGTCAGCGATAGCGGCGTACCATTCGCCAGATGATCACCTGGACCGAATTCAGCCGGCAGCAGCCCGCCCTGGCCGACGCCGGGCGCAGGCAGTTCTACCACTTCGGCATCGGACTGGCGTTCCTGGCCACGGTCAGGGCCGACGGCGCCCCGCGGGTGCACCCGGTCTGCCCGGTCATCAGCGAAGCGGGCCTGCACTTGCTCATCGTGGCCGGCCCCAAGCGGCAGGACCTGCGCCGGGATGGCCGCTTCGCGCTGCACAGCGAGACCTGCCCGCCGCCCCGCCAGGACGACGGCTTCGCCGTGGCCGGCCGGGCCGAACAGGTCACCGACGCGGCGCTGCGACAGGTGGTCCGAGCGCGGGTCCTGACCGAACGTGACGGAAACGTATGGCCAAGCTTCGACGAGGACGCCATATTCGAACTAACCATAGAGCGAGCGCTGCTGAAGCTGACCCAGGCCGACGGCCAGTTCCCGGCCGGGCCCACCGTCTGGACGGCGGCCGACGGGCCTGGCGGGTAACCGGTGGGACCCTCCGGTATCGTTGACTGGCAGTAGCTCAGGGCTCGCGGGGTCTTGGGTCCGGAGGGAAGGATCAGCGACACGATGAGCCATGCAGCGGCAAACCGCTACGCCTGGACCGATCCCGCGGTCGATGACCTCGGCGGGGGCATCTACCGGATCCCGCTGCCGTTGCCGCTGGACGGGCTGAAGGCCGTCAACGTCTACGCGATCACCGATCCCGGGGGCGTCGACCTGATCGACGCGGGGATAGCGATGGTCGCGGCCAGGGAACGGCTCACCGAGGGGCTGCGACAGCTCGGCTACGGCCTCGGCGACGTCCGCAACTTCCTCGTCACGCACATCCACATCGACCACTACTCCCTCGCGGTCGAGTTGCGGCGCGAGTTCCGCACGCTGATCTCGCTCGGCGAGGACGAGCGCGCCAACATGCTGGCGACCCGGGAGATGCTCAACGGCACCAGCAGCCACCGCGTCTTCGGGGCGGAGAGCCTGCGCAGGCTGGGGGCGGCGGAGCTGATCGGCCACCTGTCCGCGCTGGAGCGGCACGGCCCCATGTTCGCCGACTGGGAGGACCCCGACCGCTGGGTGGCCGACGGTACCGACCTGGACCTGCGCACGCGGACGCTGCGGGCGGTGCACACCCCCGGCCATACCCTCGGCCACCTCATCTACCACGACGCCGCGTCCGAGATCATGTTCGCCGGCGACCACGTGCTCCCGCACATCACGCCCTCGATCGGCTTCGAGCCCGCGGGCAACCGAATGGCATTGCGCGACTACCTCAGCTCGCTGGCCCGCACGCTCGCGCTGCCCGACGCCCGGCTGCTGCCCGCCCACGGCCCGGTCACCGGCAGCACCCACGAGCGGGTCAACGAGCTACTGGCCCACCACGACCTGCGCCTGGCCGAGACCCACCAGGCGGTGCTGGCGGGCCACGCTACGCCGTTCGAGGTAGCCAAGGCGATCAAGTGGACCAGGCGGCAGCGGCTCTTCGATGAGCTGGACCTGTTCAGCCAGGTCATGTCCATCAATGAGACGGCCGCCCACCTGGAAGTACTCCTGGTCCGCGGCCAGGTCACCCGCCAGACCTCGCCGGAAGGCGCCGACCTCTACCACGTACCGGTCAGCCAGGCATAGGCGGAAGAAGCCCGAACCGAACCCGCACCATGGTGGCCAAGATCCAACGCATCAAGACGCAGGATCGAGAGCCCGATCGAGGATCTTTGAACGAAGCGCTTGAGGCGAGCGCGCTCAGTCGCTGAGGCCGGCCGGCTGGCGACTGGAGTTGAGATCTGGTGATTGGTCGCCTACGGTCTGGTCATGGTCATGAGCGAGCTTCCTGATCCTGGGTCGTTTGGGGCGGCGTTCGTCGAGTTCATGCGGGTGATGTCGCTAGTAGCCGAGGAGCATGAATCCGAGGTGGCAGCGCGGCTGCGGGAGCATCTGGGGACCGATCCCAAGGGCTTGCCGACCACGGGGGCTGAGTTCCCGCTGGCCGAGCACCCGAACCTGCAGCTGGCGCTGGACGCGGTGCTGGGTGACGCTGAGCTGGTGGGCTTTACCACACGGCATATGGGGTTCGGGTCGATCGGTCTGGCTGAGATCGTCGCCGGGCAGGGAATGGCCGGTCCGATCTCCTTCGGGCCGGTGCGCTATGTCGATGTGGAGGTGGGCGACGGCCGGGTCGTGCAGTGTGTCGAGAGTGCCCTGCTGCTGGCCGTCCACGAGGAGGCGCCGCTGGCGCTGGTGCTTTCCCGGGGCGGGGATCATCCGATGCGCCCCTCTTTGCTGCGGCTGGAGGGCGTCTCGCCCGCGCCCGGGGCGGTGTCGGGGCTGCTGCGCGAGCTGCGCGCGGCGATGCGCGAGCACAACGTGTTCCGCGGCCGGATCATCTCCCTGCATCAAGACGAGCACGGCGGCGGCGTCGGGGTCCAGTTCCACACCGTACCCACGGTCACGCGGACCGATGTGATCCTTCCCGAGGGGACGCTTGAGCGTCTTGAGCGCCACACGCTCGGGATCACCCAGAGCGCCCGGCGGCTGCGCGCCGCCGGCCGGCACCTCAGGCGTGGGGTGCTGCTGCACGGGCCGCCTGGGACGGGCAAGACGCTCTCGACGATGTACCTGCTCCACGCGATGGCGGGCCGAACGACCATCTTGCTGACCGGCCGCGGGCTCGGGCTGATCGAGCAGGCGCTGGGGATCGGCCGCGACCTCGCGCCGGCGACGTTCGTCTTTGAAGACATCGACCTGGTCGCCGCGGAGCGCACGATGGAGTTTGGCAGCCAGGGGGTGCTGTTCGAGCTTCTCAACCAGATGGAGGGCCTGGCCGAGGACGAGGACCTGCTGTTCGTGCTGACCACCAACCGGCCCGACCTGATCGAGCCCGCGCTCGCCGCCCGCCCGGGCCGGGTCGACCTAGCGCTCGAGATCCCGCTCCCAGACGCCGACGGGCGTCGGCGGCTGCTGGGCCTGTACGGGGCCGGCATGGAGATCGACGCCGGGTCAGTCGATCGGCTCGTCGAGCGCTCAGACGGCGTCAGCGGCGCGTTCATCAAGGAGCTGGTCCGTCAGGCCTGGCTGCTGGCCGCGCTTGAGGACCGCGAGCCGCCCACCGCCCAGGACCTGCGCCACGTGCTCGACGACCTGCTCGAAGAGCGCTCGACCTTGACCAGGCGACTTCTCGGCCAAGGCGGCGACGACACAGACGGCCATCCGTTTCCCGCCATGCGCCACGCGCTCCACGCCGCCGGGCTCCCGATCCCAACCGCCGGAACGCCATAGGTGATTGCGCAGGCAGGCTGAATCGATCACGCTCGGTGAAAGTTAGTCGCCACGCACGGAAACGGTTCTGTTCACCGCGAATCTGCTGGCCGTCGGCCGCGTGATGTCTTAGCCGGACGCGGCGACCGGGGCGTCCGCGGTGGCCACCCGGTGCTCGCCGGCGTAGACGTTCATCGTGGTGCCGCGCAGGAACCCGACCAGCGTGAGGCCGCTCTCCTCGGCCAGCGACGCCGCCAGCGAGGACGGCGCGGACACGGCCGCGAGTACCGGCACCCCGATCATGATCGCCTTCTGCGCGAGCTCGAACGAGGCCCGGCCGCTGACCAGCAGCACGTGGCCGGCCAGCGGCAGCCGGCCGTTGCGCAGCGCCCAGCCGGCCACCTTGTCCACCGCGTTGTGCCGGCCTACGTCCTCGCGCAGCGCGAGCAGCGTGCCGTCGGGGCCGAACAGGCCGGCCGCGTGCAGCCCTCCGGTCCGGCTGAACACCCGCTGGGCCTGCCTGAGCCGGGCCGGCAGCCCGGCCATCATGCCGGGGGACACCCGGACCGGGTCGGCGGCCACGTCGAAGGCCGACCTGACGCGGATCGCCTCGATGCTGTCCTTGCCGCATACCCCGCAGGCGCTCGTGGTGATGAAGTTGCGGTTCGCCGCCACCCGGCCGGCCACCGGCTCCTGCCCCGGCTTGAACGTCACCGCCGCGACGTTGTCGTCGCACATCCTGATCTCGTGCACCGCGTCCAGCTGGCGGAGCAGTCCCTCGGTGAACAGGAACCCGGCGGCCAGGTCGATGTCGTCGCCCGGGGTGCGCATCGTCACGGTGAGCGGCTCGCCGTTCACCCGGATCTCCAGCGGCTCCTCGGCCGCGAGCAGGTCGGCCCGGTGCTCCGCCACGCCGTCCACCGGCACCTTGAGCACCCGCCGCCTGGCCGTCGTACTGCTCATAGCTCGAGCCTACTGTCCGGCCTAGACTTGCCCTAATATGACCGCTGGCCGAATGGAGCGGGTATGCGGTTCTGGGATGTCATGGCCTGGGTGGTCGTCGTGCTGGGCACGTTGGCCACTGTCTACAGCGCCGCCATGCTCGTGACCGGACCCGCCCGCGCCCGCCGCGCCCGGCACGGCGCGCACGCCCGGGTCGCGCTGACCGGCCCCCGCGCACCGCGGGAGGCGTGGGAAAAGATCTCCCGATTCGTGCCGGCGGTCGCGTCGGGGATCATCCTCCTGACCATCAACTCGATGAGCCACGTCCGCTGGCTGCTGCTTGTCCCCATCGTGACCGTCCTGGTCATCGAACAGGTCCTGAGTTACCGGGACCGGCATCGCGCCCAGGCTGAGGCATCCGGAAAAGCCTGATGCCGGGCCCGGCGGGAGGTCGGGCCCGGCATCGTGGCCGGGAGGCGAAGCTAAGGAACTAGCTCGCGAAGTCGAGCAGCGGCTGGGCGCGGCTCGGGTGACGCAGCTTGGACAGCGACTGCTTCTCGAGCTGCCTGATCCGTTCCCGGGTCAGGCCGAGGGCCCGGCCGATCTCGTCCAGCGTGTGCGGGTTGCCGTCGTAGAGACCGAACCGCATGGCCATGATCGTGGCCTCGCGCGGCGTCAGCGCGTCCAGCGCCGAACGCAGCTGCTCGGCCATCAGCTGACGGTCGACCAGCTCCGAAGCCTCGGGCGCGTCGACGTCCTCGATCAGGTCACCGATGCTGGTCTCGCCGTCCTCGCCGATGGTGGAGTCGAGTGAGATCGGCTGACGCGACGTGCGCAGCAGCTCCTCGATCTGGTCCGGAGTGCGGTCGAGCTCGACCGCGAGCTCCTCCGGAGTCGGCTCACGGCCGAGGCGCTGGTGCATGTCCCGCTCCACGCGCGACAGCTTGGACAGCATCTCCAGCACGTGCACCGGCAGCCGGATTGTCCGGGCCGAATCGGCGAAGCCGCGCTGGATGGCCTGCCGGATCCACCACATGGCGTAGGTGGAGAACTTGTAGCCCTTGGTGTAGTCGAACTTCTCGACCGCGCGGATCAGGCCGAGGTTCCCTTCCTGCACCACGTCGAGCAGCGACAGGCCCCGGTCGCTGTACTTCTTGGCCACGGACACGACCAGGCGCAGGTTCGCCTCGAGCATGTGCGCCTTGGCGCGCCGCCCGTCCTCGGCCACCAGTTCCAGGTCACGCCGGAATTTCTCGTCCGGGCCGACGCTGCCTTCTAGACCCAGGGTCTCCAGCTTGTGCTCGGCGAACAGGCCGGCCTCAATCCGCTTGGCCAGGTCCACCTCCTGCTCGGCCGTGAGCAGGCTGGTGCGGCCGATGGACTTGAGGTAGGTGTGGACCGAGTCGCCCATGGCGGGCGTCTGGTCGTCCAGGTCAACCTCGGCAAGTTTGTCGGAGTCGCTGAGGGCTGCCGCCTCCGCCTCCAGGTTCACAACATCCGCGTCGGCTAGGTCGGCATCGGCGTCGTCCGCCGGGTCAGACCCGGCCTCGGACCCCGGCTCAGCCTGCTTGGCGGCACGCGCGGGCGCGGAGCGCGCCGCACGGCTCTTGGAAGCCCCCTTGGTCCCTGCCGACCCGGTCTGGGCCGGCCCCGCCGGGGCCGATTCGGCCTGGGCCAGCTCGTTGGCCAGCCGCACGCCAGCCTCGCTCAGCTCGCGCAGAATGGACCGTCCCTCGGCCGGCGTGAGTCCTGCCTGGTCAAAGGCCGTCCTCAGCTCCGCAAGAGACAGGTGACCCTGGCTTCGCCCGCGCTGGATCAGGTCATCCACCCGGGTCGTGCTCGCCTCGTCATCCGAGTCGGCGATACGCTCGGCTGCTGACGTCGCCATGGCGATCCGCGGCATGAGGCACCTCCCTCCTCCTCGTAACAACGCACGCACTACTTACGTCGTTCAAATGGGTTTCCACCAAGTACCCCTCGCCGCCCCGCGTAGTCATCAGCGGGAGACATTGGCCGGGCACTAATAAATAACGCTCTCCGCCTCAGTTTGTTCCCGCCGTAGCAGCTCTTGCCGGAGCCGTACGATGTCGTGCTTCCCGCTCGGGAGCATGGGAACGGCATCGACCGTTACGACCCTGCTGGGAATAGCGTAACGCGGCAGCCGCTCGCGCACATGCCGACGGAGCAATTCTGGGGTCGGCGGGTTCCCCGGATCCGCCGGTACCACCACCGCGACGACCCGTTCGCCCCATTCCGGGTCGGGTTGCCCCACCACCGCCACCTCGCGGACGCCCGGGCAGCTCTGCAGTGCCGCCGCGACCTCGCCCGGGACCACCTTGTGCCCGCCGGTGTTGATGACGTCGTCCGCCCGGCCGCGGACGGCCAGCCGCCCCTCGGCGTCCAGCAGGCCCAGGTCGCCGGTGCGGAACCAGCCGTCGGCCGGTGCGCGCGGGCCGCCCAGGTAGCCGGAGAACAGCATCGGCCCGCTGAGCCAGATCCGCCCGTCGTCGCGGACCTCGGCCCGCACGCCGTCCAGCGGGACGCCGTCGTACACGCAGCCGCCGCAGGTCTCGGTCATGCCGTAGGTCGTCAGCACCGGCACACGAGCGTTCCGGGCGGCGTCCAGCAGGTCGGCCGGCGTGGCGGCCCCGCCCAGCAGCACCGAGGAGAAGCCGGCCAGCGGTGTCGGTCCATGGGCGCCGGCCTGGAGGAGGAGACGCTGCAGCTGGGTCGGCACCAGCGAGACGTGCGCACAGCCCGAGGCCGCCACGGTCCCGGAGTCGGCCCGCTCGGCCAGCACCGGCTCGGTGCCGCTGACCAGCGAGCGCACCAGGACCGCCAGGCCGGCCACGTGCGTGACGGGCAGGCAGCACAGCCAGCGCTCGCCGGGGCGGGCTCTCACCCGGTCCAGCGAGGCCCGGGCCGAGTGCCGCAGCGCGGCCGCGCTCAGCTCCACCCCCTTGGGCGCGCCGGTGGACCCCGAGGTGCCGACCACGACCGCCGTACCTTCGGCTACTCCCTTATGAGGTCCCGAACGGGCCGAGGTGACTCCCTCCGTGTCCTGCACCGAGTCCGGCCCGAGGGCGTCGATCAGCCCGGCGAGCCGCGCTGGCGGCAGCCCGGCGTCGAGCGGCGCGATCGCGGGGCCGCTTCCGTCGAGCGCCGCCGCCAGCAACTCGACCAGCCGTGGGGTCGCGCGCTCGACCAGGACCGCGCGCAAAGGGCGCATTGTCACGTTGATTAAGGTTAGAGCCTGAACTCCAGGAGGTTACGAGTGACCGAACGCTCAGCCCTGAAGCGTCTTGTGATTATTTTCACAAACTCATGATCACGCCGGGCTCCAGGGGAGCGGGGGCGGTGAGCGGGGATCTGGACGAGATGCTCGCGGGGCTCCGGGCGTTCGCGATCCCGATGCCGGTCAGGTTCCGGGGGATCACGGTGCGCGAGGGTGCGCTGATCGAGGGGCCGGCCGGGTGGGGCGAGTTCTCCCCGTTCGCGGAGTACGGGCCGAAGGAGAGCGCGCGGTGGCTGGCCAGCGCGGTCGAGTCCGCGACGCATCTGTGGCCCGCGCCGGTCAGGGACCGGATCCCGGTGAACGTGACCGTGCCCGCGGTCGGGCCCGAGCAGGCGGCCGCGATCGTAGCCAGGTCGGGCTGCCGGACGGCCAAGGTCAAGGTGGCCGAGCGGGACCAGACCGAGGCGGAGGACATCGAGCGGGTCGAGGCGGTCCGGGACGCGCTCGGGCCGGACGGCAGGATCAGGGTGGACGCGAACGGCGCCTGGGAACCTGCGCAGGCGGCCCGGGTGCTGCGCCAGCTGGCCCGGTTCGGGCTCGAGTACGCCGAGCAGCCCTGCGCCACCCTGGACGAGCTGGCCGAACTGCGCCGGCATATCGATATCCCGGTGGCGGCCGACGAGTCGATCCGCCGGGCCGAGGATCCGCTGCGGGTTCGTGCCGCGGGCGCGGCCGACATCGTGATGCTGAAGGTCCAGCCGCTCGGCGGGGTCCGCGCGGCGCTGGCGGTGGCGGAGGCCTGCGGCCTCCCGGTCGTGGTGTCGAGCGCGGTGGACACCTCGGTCGGACTGGCCGCCGGGGTGGCGCTGGCGGCCGCGCTCCCCGAACTGCCCTACGCCTGCGGTCTTGGCACCATGTCGCTGCTGGCCGGGGACGTGACGGCCGGCCCGCTGCGGCCCGAGGCGGGAACGCTGCCGGTCCGGCGGCCGGCCGTGGACCCCGGTGAGCTGGCCCGCTTCCAGGCCGACCCGGCCCCCTGGCGAGAGCGGGCCGGCGCGGCCGCCAGGTACCTGCCGTGAACCCGGCGACCGCGTTCGGCGTCACGTTCAGCGACGAGCTGATCCGGTGCGGGCTAGCCGAGGTGGTGCTCGCGCCCGGATCGCGCAGCACGCCGCTGGCCATGGCGTTCCACGAGGCGGCGCGGCAGCAGCGGCTCCGGCTGCACGTCCGGATCGACGAGCGTTCGGCGTCGTTCACCGCGCTCGGCCTGGCCAAGGCCAGCCGGCTCCCGGTGGCGGTGCTGTGTACGTCGGGCACGGCGGCGGCCAACTTCCACCCGGCGGTGATCGAGGCCGACGAATCGAGCGTGCCGCTCGTGGTGCTCACCGCCGACCGGCCCGCGGAGCTGCGCGGAATCGGCGCCAACCAGGCCATCGACCAGATCAAGCTGTACGGCGCCGCGGTGCGCTGGTTCTGCGAGGCCGGCCTGCCCGAGGCCCGGCCGGGCGCGGCTCGCTACTGGCGCTCGCTGGCGTGCCAGGCCTGGGCGCACGCCGCGGGCCGCGCCGGCGGCCTGCCCGGCCCGGTTCACCTCAACCTGCCCTTCCGCGAGCCGCTGGTGCCCGGCGGGGACGAGGAGTGGCCAGAATCGCTGGACGGGCGCCCCGGCGACCAGCCGTGGACCCGGTTCGCGGATCACGACGCGACCAATGCCGCGCTCGACCTTCCCTGGACCGAACGCGGCGTGGTGGTCTGCGGCGACGGCGACTACGACGCGCGGGCCCTGGTCGAGCTGGCCGGGCGGGCGGGCTGGCCGGTGCTCGCCGAGCCCTCGTCCGGCGCCCGCCGCGGGCCCGGCGCGCTGTCGGCCTACCAGTACCTGCTGGCGACGCCGGAGTTCGTCCGGGCGCACCAGCCCGACCTGGTCGTCTCGGCGGGCCGCCCTGGGCTCTCCCGGCCGCAGCTCGCCTTCCTGAAGAACGGATCGGCACGCAGGCACGTGGTGGTCGCGCAGGGGCCCGGGCGCTGGGCCGACCCGCAGCGCGCCGCGACCGACGTCGCGGCGGCCCTCCGGCTGACCGGGACCCCGGACGGATGGGGATCACGGGAGGGCTGGCTGGACGCCTGGCAGCGGGCGGACGAGGCGGCGCGCCGTGCGGTGGACGCCGTGCTCGACGAGGACGAGAGCCTGACCGAACCGCGGCTCGCCCGGGACCTGGCCACCTCGCTGCCCGACGGAGCCCTGCTGTGGTGCGGATCAAGCCAGCCCGTTCGGGATATTGATTGCGCTCTTCCTCCCCGTGCCGACCTGCGCGTCCTAGCGAGCCGCGGTACCAGCGGGATCGACGGCACCACCTCGTCGGCGATCGGCGCCGCGCTGGCCCACGGCGGTCCGGCCTTCGCCCTGATCGGGGACCTGACGTTCCTGCACGACGCGGCGGGCCTGGCCCTCGGCCCGGACGAGCCGCGTCCCGACCTGTGCCTGGTGGTGGTCAACAACGATGGCGGCGGCATCTTCTCCGCCCTGGAGCAGGCGGCGTTCCCGGGCTCGTTCGAGCGGCTGTTCGGCACTCCCCACGGCACCGGCCTGAACCACCTGGCCGCCGCGTTCGGCCTGCCCTACCAGCGACTCGAGCGGCCGGGCGACCTAGCCAAAACGCTGCAGGGCACCGGCCTGCGGGTGGTGGAGGCGCAGACCGGCCGGGCGGGAGGTACCGAGCTGCGGGCCAGACTGCGGGCCGCGGCCGCCGCGGCCATCGGCCGGGTCTAGCCCGCCGCCCGTGGTCGCGGCGCCGCTACATCCCGGGATGTACTGGCACTGCGACCACGGGCGGACGCGGAAAGGCCGGATCGGGATTACTGTCGGGGTATGCCGGTCAAGGGCACTGCCGCACACACGTCCGCCGGGCCGCGCCCGCCGCTCGCCGACCGGGTGACCCCGGCGCAGTGGCTGGCGCTCGACGCCGTGGCCGCGGTCCTGGTCGCCCTGTGGGTGGTGTTCGACCTGCGCCTGCGGCACGGCTTCCGGTTCGAGCTGCCGCAGGCCTGGTTCGGGGTGCTCGGCGCGGCGGTGACCCTCCCGGTCGCGGTACGGCGCCTCTGGCCGATCCCGGTGCTGGCCGTGGTGACCACCGCGGTGGCCACGCTGACCGCGCTTGGCCGCGCCGAGCTCGACATGGACATCATGCTCGCCATGGCGATCTATACGGTGGCGGTGAGCTGCCGCCGCCCGGTCGCGGTGGCCGCGCTGGTCGGCACCGAGACCGTGCTCATCGGCGGGCTCATCGCCGCGTCGGCCACGGCGCATGGCCCGGTGGACACGGCGCACAGCCTGCTGACCGCGGGGGCGCTGTGGTTCGTCGGCGACAGCGTGCGGGAGCGCCGCCGGTATCTGGCCGCCTGCCGGGAGCAGGAAGCCCAGCGTCAGACCGATCACGGTCGGCTCGCGGTCCGCGAGGAGCGGGTCAGGATCGCCCGGGAGCTGCACGACGTGGTAGCCCACACGCTGAGCGTGGTCACTTTCCAGGCCGGGGTCGGCCGCAGGATCGGCGCGACCCGGCCCGCGGAGGCGCTGCTGGCCCTGCGGGCCGTCGAGGTGACCGGCCGGAGCGCGCTCGAGGAACTGCGCCGCATCCTCGGCCTGCTCCGCGACGACGACGGCGAGGCGCCCAGCCTGGTCCCTGCCCCCGGGGTCGGTGACCTCGAGGACCTGGCCGGCACCGTGCGGGCGGCCGGGATACCGGTGTCGCTGGCCGTCACCGGCGAGGTGGCGGCGCTGCCGCCCGCCGCCTCGCTGACCGTGTACCGCATCGTCCAGGAGGCGCTGACCAACGTGGTCAAGCACGCGCCCGGCGCGCAGGCCACGGTCCGGGTGCAGGCGGGCCGCGACGGGGTGCTGATCACTGTGGACAACGGCCGCGGGACCGGCGGCCCGGCGGGCCCGCCAGGGGGCGCCCGGCACGGCCTGGTCGGCATGAATGAGCGTGCTGCGGCGTTCGGCGGCAGCCTGGACGCGGGACCCGTCGCGGGCGGCGGCTTCCAGGTGACGGCCTTCCTGCCGCTCCCGGACCAAACACGGGCCGACCAAACACGGGCCGATCAGGCGCAGGCCGGGCGGGTCGCGTGACCATCGGCGTGGTGGTCGCCGACGACCAGGCCATCGTCCGGGCGGGGTTCCGCATGCTCATCGACTCCGAGCCCGACCTGGCCGTGCTCGGCGAGGCCGCCAACGGCGCGGAAGCGGTCGCGGTGGCCCGCCGGACCTCGCCCGACGTGGTGCTGATGGACATCCGTATGCCGGTCCTCGACGGGATCGAGGCCACCAGGCGGATCACCGCCGCCGGGCCGCTGCCCCGGGTGCTGATCCTGACCACGTTCGACCTCGACGAGTACGTCTTCGGCGCGCTGCGGGTCGGCGCGAGCGGGTTCATGCTCAAGGAGCGGCCGCCCGAGGAGCTCCTGTCCGCCATCCGCGTCATCGCGGCGGGTGAGGCGCTGCTCGCGCCTAACATCACCCGCCGGCTGATCGAGCACTTCGCCCGGCAGCCCGACCCGACGCGACCCCCGCCCGGCGCGCTGGAACAGCTGACCGTGCGCGAGCGCGAGGTGCTCGCGCTCATCGCCACCGGGCTGTCCAACACCGAGATCGCCGAGCGCCTGATCATGAGCGTCCCCACCGCCAAGACGCACGTGAGCCGGATCCTGGCCAAGCTCGGCGCCAGGGACCGCGCCCAGCTCGTCGTACTCGCCTTCCAGTCCGGGCTGGTCAGACCCGGATAGCGGTACATCCGAAGTCGTAGTGGCCGCGCGCCGCTAACGCGCCAGCCGCAGCGGAACCGGGTTCCGTGGGCTGACGACACCGAGCCGGCCGCGGACCAGCATGGACGGCATGTTCTTTACCTACATATGGCGCGAGCTGCGGCGGCGGATGCGCCAGGCGGTCCTCATCGCGCTGGGCCTGGCGCTCGGCGTCGGCCTGGTGATCACCGTGACCGCGGCCTCGGACGGCGTCAAGGACTCGCAGGCCACCGTGCTGCACACGCTGTACGGCGTGGGCACCGACATCACCGTGACACAGCCGCCGGCCAAGGGCTCGGGCGGCGGGACCTCGTTCGGTTTCCGGCAGGAGATCAAGAACGTGCGCAGCGGGCAGATCGCCGCGGGTACCAAGATCAACATCAACCAGCTGGTCAACACCCAGTACGGCACGATGAGCTCGGCTTCGCTGGCCCGGGTGACCCGGCTGAGCGGCGTGTCGGCCGCGACCGGCGGGCTCGCGCTCACCGACGTCACGGTGACCGGCACCGTGCCCGCGCTCAGCGCGGGCCGCAACAGCTTCAGCTCCAGTTTCACCACCGACACGTTCACCGTCGACGGGGTGGACCTGGCGAACACCTCGCTCGGGCCGCTCAGCGCGGCCAGGCTCACCGCGGGGTCGGCGCTCACCGCCGCCGACGCGCACGCCGACGACGTGCTGGTCAACTCGAGCTACGCCACGGCGCACAAGCTGAGCGTGGGCAACAAGCTGGCCATCGGCGGCACCAGCTTCACGATCACTGGCATCGCGAGCGTGCCGCAGAGCGGCAATCCGCCGGACGCCTACATCCCGCTGGCCAGGGCGCAGAGCATCGGCCAGGCCTCGGCCAGCGCGAAGCTCGCCGGCAAGGTGAACACCGTCTACGTGTCCGCGGCCAGCGCCACCGACATCCCGGCGGTGCAGGCCGGCCTGAGTCACCTGCTGCCCGGCGCGACGGTCACCGACGCCGGCAACCTGGCCGGCGAGGTGACCGGCTCGCTGGCCAGCGCGTCCAGCCTGGCCGCCAACCTGGGCCGCTGGCTCTCGGTCGCGGTACTCGCCGCCGCGTTCGGCGTGGCCAGCGTGCTGACCATGGCGGCGGTTTCCCGCCGGGTCAGGGAGTTCGGCACGCTGAAGGCGCTCGGCTGGCGGAGCAGGCGGGTCGTCGGGCAGGTGATGGGCGAGTCGTTCGTGATCGGCGTCGGCGGCGCGGTGCTCGGGGTGGCGCTCGGGTACGGCGGCACCGCGCTGATCAACGCGCTGGCCCCGAGGTTGACCGCCACCGTCGGGGCCAGCAACGCGGCCTCGGTGACGGGGGCCGGCCGGTTCCTCGGCGCGAGCGCCGCCCAGGCGCTGACCGGCGCGGGCCATAGCGTCTCGGTGTCGCTCAGCGCGCCGGTCACGATCAGCGTCATCGGCCTCGCGGTGCTGCTGGCGCTGGCCGGCGGGCTGATCGCGGGATCATTCGGCGGGTGGCGGGCGGCCCGGCTTCGGCCCGCCGCGGCGCTGGCGAGGGTGGCGTGATGGCCGACACCGTTTACCAGCTGTCCGATGTCGTCAAGCGCTACCGGAAGGGCCGCGGTGAGGTCCAGGCCCTGAGCGGCGTGGACCTGGTCATCCGCGACGGCGAGTGGCTCGCCATCCAGGGCCCGACCGGCCACGGCAAGTCCACCTTGCTGCAGATCCTGGGCGGCCTGGACCGGCCGACCTCGGGCACGGTCGAGTTCGACGGAGTGGACCTGGCCCGGCTGCCGGAAACCAGGGTGACCAGGGAACGGGCCCGGTCGATCGGGTTCGTCTTCCAGACCTTCAACCTGATCCCGACGCTCAGCGCCGCGGAGAACGTGGAGGTGGCGCTGGTGCCGCTCGGGTATCCCGCGGCGGAGCGGCGGATGCGGGCCGAGGAGGGGCTGTCCGCGGTCGGCCTCGGCGACCGGCTGCGGCACCTGCCGTCCGAACTGTCCGGCGGCCAGCAGCAGCGGGTGGCGATCGCCCGTGCGCTGGTCAAGGAGCCCCGGGTGCTGCTCGCCGACGAGCCGACCGGCAACCTGGACGAGGGCACCAGGGACGAGATCATCGCCCTGCTCGAGGACCTGTGGCACCGCCGCGGCCTGACCATGGTGCTGGTCACCCACGACAGCGCCGTGGCCGGCCGGGCGCCGCGCCTCGGCCTGATGAGAAACGGGCAGTTCGAGGACGCCCCGTAATCGGCGGTCCGGGATCATGGATGTGAGCTGCTCGATGTCGAAGCGGGCCCGCAACTTGATGATCGCGGCCTGATCCGGCGGCCCGGGATGGCTGAGCAACTCCGCGATCCCCTCCAGGTACCGCTCGTGGCCGGACGGCGTGACCAGGATAGGTCGAGCTCACCCTCCAGGAGGTAGAAGATCTCCTCGGCCTCCGCGTGCCGGTGCGCCCCGACGTCGAAGCCCGGTGCCACTTCGGCCTCGAAGGCCGACCACCTGCCTGACTGCTCCGCGCCTATCTTGAGCGTCATGCCGGCGCCCTGGATCCGGTGCCCGGCTCCGGGCGGCAGCACCAATCCGTCCGCCATGGTCCTCCGTCCTGGTCGCACGCTCGCGGCTTTCTCCGCACCCCCGATGGCTATGTTAGGAACGATGAGGGGATCGGTTCTGGTACTGATCGTGCTACCCAGCGGGCGTCGTGAGCGCCGGTAACCGCGGCCAGCTCGCGGACTTCCTGCGCTCCCGCCGAGCCCGGCTGACTCCCGCCGACGTCGGGCTGCCCGGCGACAGCGAGCCCGGCCGGCGGCGGACGCCCGGCCTGCGCCGCGAGGAAGTCGCTGAGCTGTCCGGGGTGGGCGTCACCTGGTACACCTGGCTGGAACAAGGCCGCAAGATCACGGCGTCGCCCCAGGTCGTCGATGCGCTGGCGCGGGCGCTGCGGCTCAGCGCCGACGAGCACCGCCACCTCAGGGAGCTGGCCGGCCTCGCCGTGGCGCCCCCGGCGTCCGGCGATGACCCCCAGGCCAGGCTTCAGCGGCTGGTCGATGCCGCCGCGCCGAACGCCGCCTCCGTCTACGACCTCCACTTCGACTACCTGGCATGGAACGAGCCGTACCGGCTGATCCGGCACGATCCGGCCGGGCTCCCGGCGGGGCGGCGCAACCTGCTGTGGATGATGTTCACCGACGCAGACAACCGCGCCCGCATGACTACCTGGGACCGCGCCGCCCGCGCCCTGCTCAGCCAGTTCCGGGCGGCCGCCGGGCGGCATCCGGGCGATCCGAGGTTCACCGAGCTCACGGCGGCGCTGACCGAGGCCAGTCCGCAGTTCCGCGACTGGTGGGCGCCGTACCCGGTGCGGTACTTCCGGCCCGCCAGGATCCGGATCAGGCACCCGCAAGCCGGCCAGATCACCCTGGAGCTGTTCCAGCTGCGGCTAGAGGACGACCCCAACCTGGTGATGGTGACGCAGGTCCCGGCCGACCCTGCCAGCCGGGATCGGGTCGCGGCGCTGCTGGCCGGGCCGCCAGCGGTGCCAGGCCGGCCTGACCCGGCGGCCGGCGCGCCGGTCCTCGTCGTGGTCGGCGGCCTGCCCGCCACCGGCAAGAGCACGGTGGCCAGCGCCCTAGCCCGCCAGGTCGGCTTCGCGTTCGTTCGCGTCGACCGGATCGAGCAGGCCATCATCGCTTCGGCCGGCCCGGGCCAGCCACTGCTTCAGCCGCTGGGCCCTGCCGGGTACACGGTCGCCTACGGCGTGGCCGCGGAGCAACTCGGGCACGGTATCAGCGTGGTGGCCGAGTGCGTCAACCCGCTCGGCGTGACCAGGGACGCCTGGCGCGACATCGCGGCCGGCCACGGCGCCCGGCTGGTCGAGGTCGAGCTCGTCTGCACGAACCGGGCCGCGCACCGCGAGCGGGCACGGACCCGCACGGTGGACATCCCCGGCCTGCGGCTGCCGGACTGGGACCAGGTCACCAGCCGGGAGTACGAGCCGTGGGACCGCGGCCACCTGGTCATCGACACCGCGACCCGCACTCCCGCGGAGGCGGTCGCGGCCATCCTCGCCGCCATCCCCGAATGAGCCGGTCATGTTTCAGCCGATCCAGACTGACAGCGAGCCGGTGCTCGCAGCGGCCCGTGCGCGTCGCGGCCCGGTCCTGCTGCCCAGGAATAGGGAAACTTGGTACGGGGCAGCACTTCCGGTGTTAGGCGCTGTCTGGGGGCTTCTCGAGCCGGTGCTGACGCTGCTGGAGTGCCCGCAGCATCGGCAATTGCAGCCGGTCCTTGTCGCGACCCGCGGCCTCCTTCGACCGGATGATGTCATCCAGGGACGCGACCCGAACGGGAACGCCCAGCACCGTAATCAAGGCAGCCCCAGCTTCCCACTGGGAGTAGTCACCTATTCCCGCGGGATCGAATGCGATGTCCAGATCGCCGAACCGCGTTACTAGGTTCAGCGTCGTCATCCGGGCAAGGCTCGCGGCGTCGTGGGAGAACGGAAGACCTCCTGGTATCCCGTCCACGCGGATCCGCGCGTCAAGATCTGTCAACGCTGATGACAGCCGCGCGAGATTGTCGGCACCGGTAGCAGGCGTGATGTCTACGTCGAATGTCGGGGTGGCTGAACCGCGCAGCGCGGCAGCCAAGCCGCCGATGAGCACATACTGCACGTCATGGCGGTGCAGGACTTCGAGTAGTACATCCGGATCGAACCCGGTCACGGTACATTCCGGAGGGCGGCCCGGCCAGCTTGAACGAACCTCACATAAGACTTCAGCCGATCCAGTCGCTGATCGACAGTCATCGCCAAAGTTGTCTCAAGCAGCCCGACATCGTGCGGATCAGGTTCCGGCTCTGCGAGAATCTTCGCCAGATCGGTGGAACATGCACGTGCAACAGAGTCCACCACGCTCAGCGGCGGATCACCTTGCAACCAGACACCAACTTGAGCTTCTGCTATCCCTAGCCGCCTAGCCAGTTCACTAGCCGAGACGTCAGAACGCCGCAAGATCCTGCCGATCACCGCACCACCAGTCACGATCTGATCGTAGCTGTCACTAGGGCACGCGGCTTCCGGTTGAAGCGAAGGTGACCACGGAGAAGAATGGCCAGCTGTCCAAGAAGACTGCCTTCTACGTGCGCATCGGCAACAGCACCCACGAGCTCAGCACGACCGAGAAGGCGAAGTACCTTCTCAACCGCTGGCCCGCCACCTCACCCAAGGTCTGAGTCCCGGCCAGCGGGCATAATGTCACTGACATGACGCTCACACAGCTCAACGCGTTCGTCCTGGTCGCCCGGCTCGGCTCGGTGACCGCCGCCGCCAACGCGCTGGGCGTCAGCGAGTCGGCGGTCTCCCAGGCCCTGTCGGCGCTCCGGCTGCACCTGGGCGACCAGCTGGTTACCCGCGGGCCCGTCGGCATGACGCTGACCCCGGGCGGCTCGCGGCTGCTCTCCACGGCGTCGCAGATCGTGGTGCTCGGCGCCGAGGCGCACGCCGCCGTGCGGGCCGCGCAGGGCGCGCCCGAGCAGCTCCGGGTGGTGTCCACCTCCACCATCGCCGAATTCATGGTCAGCCCGCTGACCGAGGCGTTCTCCAAGCGCTTCCCCGGCTCGGTCGAGGTGTCGGCGGGTGTCGCGGTGACCAAGGAGATGAGTGTCCTGGTCGCCAACCGGCTCGCCGACGTGGCAATCTCCTCGGCCATCCCCGAGGACCCGGGCATGGCGCTGGCGACTGAGCCGATCTTCAAGTACCGGCTGGTGGTCGTGACCGCCGGGCAGCCTAGGTTGCGCGGCGGCCCGCGCCAGTGGCTGTGGTTCGTCGACCCGGCCGGCACTGACCCCGGCAGTGAGACCGGGCAGCTACTGACCAGCCTGGGAATCCCCGAGGACCAGGTCAGGGTCTTCCCGAACCAGACCGCTGCCTGGGCGGCCGCCGCCGACGGGACGGGCGTCGCGCCCGCCGTCGAGCACCTGGTCGCCCAGCGGCTGCGCCGCGGCGAGCTGTCCCTCGTCGACGCGCCCGGCTGCAAGCTGGACGCCTGCTGGCATGTCACCTTGCTGGAACGGCAGCACCAGAGCGTGGCGGCCAGCTCGTTCCGGCGCTATCTCGGTACACCGGAAGCCATGCACCTGATGCGCTCGCCGGCCGGCGGTGTCCCGCCGTCGCGGTTCCGCCCGCCGGTCTACGTCACGATCTGGAGCTAGTCTCACTGAGACTTCCCAGTGTCGTTACCAGCGCAGACTCGTGTACAGCGGGGGAGAGGGCCGCCCCTTAAGCAAGCACTTATTCGCCCGTTGCGGGGCGATCCGGCCCGGCGGATCATGTTGACGCAATACCAGTGATGGCGCTTGTCCAGCGGCAGGAGCGTGCGGCATGCGAATCGAATCCGACGGGCATAGCCGCGGGAACCCGCGGCTCTACGAGCTGATCGAGCACGCCCCGAAGACCGGGAAGAGCCCGACCGTATGGGCCTGGCCTGAGCTGATCGACTACCTCAAGGTCGCGGGTCAGCCGGTGGCGGGACCGTGGCCGCCGCACCAGCAGCCCCGGCCGGATCCAGAGGAAGACTCGCTTCCGGTGGCGGTACCCGACCCGGAATCGCGGCCCGCGGCAGGGCGGCAGGAAGCGCCGCCTGCCGACCTCGACCCCGAACCGTAACCCGCCCGCAGGACACCTGGAGGATCCTATGTATCCGTCGCGGTTCCGGTACGAGGCGCCACGGTCGCTCGACGAGGCGATCAGCCTGCTGCACGACGGCGGGGACTACGCCAAGGTGCTGGCCGGCGGCCAGAGCCTCGTGCCGCTGATGAAGCTGCGCTTCGCATCGCCGGAGCTCGTCGTGGACATCAACAACGTGCCCGGCCTGAGCTACCACCGGGCCGAGC